>Ga0209373_10000430_pt1 | contig 70313 bp, 66 predicted proteins | sample Higcelweek5metaG_FD_187173 | JGI IMG/M metagenome (GOLD analysis project Ga0209373, IMG submission 187173) | Freshwater pond sediment microbial communities from the University of Edinburgh, under environmental carbon perturbations - High... | ecosystem: Environmental > Aquatic > Freshwater >...
CAAGTGAGAACAAGACAATAAGTGCTATCATTAATTTCTTCATTTACAATTAGAATCTTTCGATTAGTTATTTTGTTTTCACCATTGAAAGCATAACCCGGTCAAAAAGTTTGTCTGATAAAAGTTTTCTTCCAAATAAAATCATATTGGCACCTTTTCCGGCAGGATAACGGGTTTTTGGGCAACGTGACAAAACCGATTTGTAAATAATCCGGGCTACTTCTTCGGGTGGAGAAGATCGTTTTTCGGAATAGAAGTTTTTGAAATTATTCATCATCCCTTCTGCAATTTTCTTGTAAGGACCTTTTCCCGAGGTTTTAATGAGGTTATCAGATGCAATATCGCCCCATTCGGAGCGGATTGGTCCGGGTTGAACCACAATCACATCAATTCCAAATCCTTTCAATTCCAAACGCATACAGTCGCTCAACCCTTCAAGTGCAAATTTTGTAGCGTGATACCATCCTCCAAGTGGTTCGTAAATTTTACCACCGACAGATGAGATGTTCACAATTTTTCCCCATTTCTTTTCACGCATGTGAGGGGTAACCAATTGAGTCAACCTTGCCAAACCGAAAATATTCACTTCAAACTGCCGCTTTGCCTCATCTATCGTCACTTCCTCAACCGAGCCAAGTGACCCATACCCTGCATTGTTAATAAGAATATCTACCCCACCCGATTCCTGATTGATTTTCCCGATTCCGGCCTCCATTGAGTTATTGTCGGTCACATCCATTTGAACAGGTATAGCGCCTAATACTTTCAGATCATCCATTTTTTCAACCCTGCGGGCAGCGGCATATACTTTATAACCATTTTGAAGAAATAATTCTACTGTGGACTTCCCTATTCCGGCTGAAGCTCCTGTAACCAATACTGTTTTCATACTATTTAATTTTAGTGAGCAATTGCTCATTTATAATTCAAAAAAATTTAAGAACTCAATCCTTTCCACAAAACAGTAAACGATTGATCAATCAGTTTTTCAACCTCTTTTCCATTGGCCAGAATATAACCGATTGTTCCATTGATATGACTATTCAATAATGCAAACACATATTCATCGTCATACTCTCCAAAAACCTCATTTTTAACACCTTCCCCTATCAAATCAAAAATGAACCGGAATCCTCCAATTGCCTGTTCCTTTGTGATATTATTTATAAAAGGTGAATGGCTAAAATGCTCAACAAACAAAAATTTTTCATGATTTTGAAGCGCCCATCGAACCATGATGATCCAAATTAGTTTCAATTTTCCTCTGAAAGAAGTCTGATTCATAATCCCTTTTCCTATTTCCCGGGCAATTTCGGCCTTCACCTCAAGATAAATGGTATTGATCATTTCATCCTTGCTTTTGAAATAGAGGAATAGTGTTCCTGTTCCAACGCCCGCATGTTGTGTAATGCTGGTAGTTGATGTAGCCTGAAACCCTCTTGTACTGAAAAGTTTGATCGCCGATAAAATAATCTGTTCTCTTTTGTCCATTATCTTGATTGAGTAATCACTCAGCAAAAATAGATAAAAAATAATCAAAACAAAATGTCAGCTAAAAAGTTCAACTTCAATCTCATCTTTAAATTCCTGCTCAACTGTTTCCCATAAGCGTTGAGGATCTGATCTATGACTATTTATCTTTTGATAAGCCGATTCGATAAAATCATCAATTGCTTGTCGATACCGATAGAAATAGTAGCTGAAACATTCGTATTCAATTCCAGTTTGTTTCGCCAGGTCAAACTTTTCATCGCATTCGGTTTGCAATTTTCTAAAACTATTTCCGTCTAACCGATTATTTTTCAACGATTTTATCATTCTATTAAGCTGGATATTTTTCCCAAGAGCATTCGAAATATTCATTTCTCCTTGTCGGCATTTCTTTACAATTTCGTGTATATCAGAATCATAAAGCTGATATCTGTTATTCGTTTCGCTAACATTTATCTTTTCAAGCTGATTAAAAATTGAAAAGATTTCTGTTTTATACCTTTCGGGCGATTCTATTCCCAACGATCTCAAAATCGTAAGAACATGATTCACAAAATCGTCTTGTTTGCACTCCCCTTTTTTCAGAAAATATAAATGGGTATTCGTCTCCCGAACGATTGACGTAATTTTAAAATCTTCTGTTTCTATCCGAATATTATTGCTAAAACCCAAACGGAAGTTTTCAATTTTCAGTTCTCTTTGTTCCCTATGTGCTGATAAACATGTGAATACAGACTTCTCTCCCACCGTATATTTTAATGCTGAAAAATCGGAAACGATGACTGCTCCCGATTTTTTGCACATACGAAGTATCTCAATGATTGCCATATTCCTGTCGAACCTGAATTCCTGAACCAACAAACCATTTAGAAATTGATTTTTCAGAATCTGAAAGGAGGGATACTTCGTAAAATTAACAGGCAATGAAGCAATGTCGCGATCACGTTTTAAAAAGAAATCAATTATTGTAGCTGCTTTTGAATGAAATTTTCTCTTTTCTGAAACAACAAGAATGCGTTGTGGATAAATAAGAGATGGAAAAAGAGACGAAATGTTTTCGAAATATCTAATACTCCTGATTGATTGAAACATCTTCCTGAATCGCAAAGGATAAAGTGCCACTATTTCCGGGTCAAATTTCCAGCTAAGTGGTTGTTCTACAACAATGACTACTTTCATTCCAGACCGAATAGCAGCCAAGGCAAGTAAGGCTCCGGTAAGATTGAAACCCTTAAAGCAGAGATTAAAATTGCTTGTAAACTGACTTTCAGAAACCATTTGTACCACTCTGTTTTCAATCAACATATTATATTCTCAGCCATTATTCTATAACTGGTCGACGGAATTGAATTAATTTTCTTTAAACATCACAAAATCATGAAACTGTTTTAACTGTTCGTCCGTATAACATTTACTTTTTAAACAATGACTATAAGGACTTTTGTTGATTGGTTGAGGCAATTTTGTTTGAAAGGTAATAATCAGTAGTTTGTTTTTGAGGGGGAAGCGGTGTACACCACCGCTTTTACTTTTTAAAGAGGTACTTGGCTGTCCCAATGTTATATCCATCAGCAAAAACATCAACCGTATATATTCCCGGCTTCAAAGGATCATGCCCCAGATTATCCCAAAAAATATTAACCGGTAATTCCATACCTTCATAATTGACTTCCCTTTTGGCGGTAGAAGGAATCTGCAAATCTTCAAACTGAAACAAGTCTCCTTCATTGCCAACCAATAATAACTGATCGGGCCGCATGATCCGAATATAAACTTGCTTTGGTCCCCGAACTGCGGTTAAATTCTTACTTAAAGTAAAACTAACCATAATCTTTTGTGTTTTGGCAACCCTTTCGGTTTCCTTGTCACGAGGTGTTAAGCCAGTTACTTTCAAATCCATTGCTTCCAGTATCTGTGCTTTTTTTACCGTTTGAACAAGTTCGTTCTTTTCCTTTACTAAAACCTCGTTCTTCGATTTTTCATCAGTATATTTTTGTTTCACCTGTAAATTTTCGGCATACAAAATCTTATTCCGTTCATTCAGTGAATCAATCTGATTATATAAATCTTTCATGATGTTCCTCAGGGTATTCACTTTATCTTTGTAGTCCGATACCTCAGCATAACTGGCTCTTTTTACTTGTTCAACTTCAACCAACAGGTTTTTTATTTCGTTCTGTGTTAATAGTAAATGCTGGTTAACCTCCTCATTGTTTGTTTTCAGTGAATCGTAATTGACAAGCATTCGGGTCAACTCAGTTTTTACAGAGTCCTTTTCCGTGTTTAACTGGGTCACCATTTCATTATTTTCGTTACGTTGCTTAAAAAACATAACTACAACAATTACAAGTACAATTGTAAGCAGTATGACCAGAAAATCCTTAAATCCGAATTTATAACTTGATTCCATTTTATTTTCTCTGAAAATTATTTAATAACAACACTATACCTGCAAAAGTATGATTATTTTGATGTAATCACAACGGCAAATTTCCACAATAAAAGATTTCGAGCTTTTTAAAAGATACTGGCTTTCAAAAAAACATTTAAACCATCTTGTTGTTGAGATACAAAAATGGTTAAAATGGACCTCTCAGAAACAAGAAATGAATACCAACTAAAATCTATTGATGTAGAAACGGTGAATAAAAATCCGATGACCCAGTTGGAAGAGTGGCTTAATGAGGCTTCGCTTGCTAAATGCAACGAATACAATGCCATGACATTGGCAACAGTCAATACGGACGATCAACCATCGATCCGGGTGGTTTTACTAAAATATCTTGAAGAAGATGGCATCTTTTTCTTTACCAACTACAAAAGTAGAAAGGGAAAAGAATTGATGTTGAATCCTAAAGCTGCCGCGAACTTCTTTTGGCCAGAACTTGAAAGGCAGGTTCGAATTGAGGGTCGTGTAACGAAAACCGATCTTGATATTTCTGACTATTACTTTAACGAACGCCCTCTTGAAAGCCGGATCAGCGCCATTATTTCTCCTCAAAGCAGTGAAATTTCAGACAGAATAGTTCTCGAAAAAAATTGGGATAAACTGTTTCATGAATGCAGCGGCAAAGAGTTGAAAAGACCCGACTATTGGGGTGGATTTATATTAAAACCTAACCGGTTTGAATTTTGGCAAGGCCGCCCTTACCGGCTTCACGACCGAATTGTCTACAAAAAACAAAACGATGGATGGCAGATCAAACGAATTGCACCTTAAAGGAAATTCCAACAAACAAATTCCAAAATCCAAATCAATACCTTAAAAAATTATCGAATTGTCGAATCGTCGAATTAAAACAATTTTTAAATCCGGTCAAGCTTCTTCAAATACTTGCGAAGATAGTATTTCAACTGGTTTTCGTATTTCAGTTTTTTCCAGGGTCGGCTGCTGTGCGGCAGATGAACAACTTTCAAATCGGTATCAATCAGGTTTCTGAACCCCAATTTTCTCGACATTTTTGAAATCTGTACATCGTACCAATGCTTTTCAGCAGACAGTTTGTTAAAATCTATACTTTTCAGCAGGTCATTGGTTAGCAAGGTACAGCAAAAACTTATGCGATGCCGTGTCTGAATTACCCCGGTGGAACCCTTTTTGATATGACTGTATGGAAAGTTGATCTCACCCGATTGATCGATAGTAATGGCTGCAACCATTCCGCAGCGTTCTTCCTTTTCGGCAAGACTCATCAACCGATCGATGGTTTCCGGCTTCACAAACACATCCGATTCAACAATTAGCAGATGAGCATCTATTTCCAGCGCTTTTTTTTGTGCATCAATGAGCGTAAAACGGTAGTTTGGCGAAGGAGTATTGACCCGGTCTTCTATGTTGATCAGCTCATAACCCAATGCGATTCCATGTTCAAGTACAGTCCGGCTTTCGGGTAAACTCCGGTCGTTGTATACCCGGTAAGGAAAATCATTTTTCGAATGACATATAAGGGTAATGGCCTCTAATGCAGTGACAACTGAATCTTTTACAGGTGTAATAATCAATAATTTTTTCACGCGTTCTTTTTTCTATTCTTCACCAAAATAATCACTATCAATGCGTTTTATTTCAAAAGTGTTAACGGTTGAAACAGCAAGATTAAAATCAATCATTAAATCAGCAAGCTGTTCACCATCAATTAACACGATCTTGGTTTCATTTTTTGGTTGATATTCTTTTGCCTCCTTAGAGAAATTGGAAGTAGTTATAAAAACGCCCTTCTTGGCTCCCTGTCCAGCAAGAGCACCTACAAATTTTTGAATTTCAGGACGTCCAACAACATTTTCCCATTTTTTTGCTTGTATGTATATTACATCAAGTCCTAGTCTGTCTTCCTTGATAATTCCATCTATACCTTCGTCACCAGAGCGACCGATTGAGCGACCAGCATCTTTGATCGAACCACCATATCCCATTTTAACAAGTAACTCTACAACCAAGCTTTCAAAAAAGGAAGGGCTACAACTTTTTATTTTCAAAAGTATTTCTTGTGCGAGGTTTTTCCTGATTTTCAAATAGTTATTCTCTAATGTTTCTTCTGGCGTTTCAGAAGATTGGAAGTTATCATTGTCCGATGAAAAATCTTCATCTTTTGTCCTCACATATCTTTCCTGAAAAGCTGGAAGGTTTTTAAGTGTCTTTAAATTGATTTCGGAAGGATTATTCTCAAGCACTTTTTTCCCCGATTCGGTAATTTTGAAATAACCTCTCCTGGTATTCTCAAGTAGACCAGCCATTTTTAAATATGATTTAGCCCAAGCAACTCTATTCGGAAAAGTTTTTTGTGCTCCACTTGGAAGATATTGATTTAACTCCTCATCGGTTAATTCAAATTGTCGTGCAATCTTTTCATTTGTTTCAACTGATGAATGTTCTAATCCATCTGAAATAATATTCAAAAACGGAAGCATTATTTTCTGAAAATCAGGTATCATTTTCTTATCACTTTTTGCCTAGTTTACTACTTACCTTTGAGAATACATTTCATCGTAATACTTCTGATAATCGCCCGTGGTGATGCGTTTCATCCACTCCTTATTGGCAAGATACCAGTCAACGGTTTTCTCTATTCCCTCTTCAAACTGAAGCGATGGTTCCCACCCAAGATCGTGTTTAATCTTTGTGGCATCGATGGCATAGCGTAAATCATGACCAGCACGATCTTTCACATAAGTGATCAGCCGTGCCGAAGTTCCGGTTTCGCGGTTCAGTTTGAGATCCATGATTTCACAAATCTTCGTCACAATGTCGATGTTCTTCCACTCGTTGTTGCCGCCAATGTTGTAGGTTTCACCGTTTTTGCCTTCATGAAAAATGAGGTCGATTGCTGAAGCGTGGTCTTCAACGTAAAGCCAATCGCGTATGTTTAAACCTTTTCCGTAAACGGGAAGTGGTTTATTGTTTTCAATATTGTTGATGATCAGTGGAATCAGTTTTTCCGGAAATTGATTTGGCCCGTAATTATTCGAGCAATTAGAAATGACAACCGGAAGTCCGTAGGTATTGTGATAGGCCCGCACTAAATGATCAGAGCTGGCTTTCGATGCTGAATAAGGACTTTTCGGATCGTATGAGGTCGTTTCAACAAAGAACCCCTCCTCCCCCAGCGATCCATACACTTCGTCGGTTGAAATGTGGTAAAACCTTTTGCCCTCATAGTTTCCCTTCCAAATATGATTGGCTGCATTCAGCAGGTTGACCGTACCAACAATATTGGTCATAATGAACGACATTGGGTTTGAAATCGACCTGTCGACATGGCTTTCAGCCGCAAGGTGGATTACCCCGTCGAATTGACTTTCGACAAAAAGGGTCATGATGAACTGTTCGTCGGTGATATCACCTTTTACGAAACGGTAATTATTTTTATCCTTTACATCGGTAAGGTTCTCAAGGTTTCCGGCGTAAGTCAGCGCATCGAGGTTCGTGATTTCAACATCGGGATAGTTGTTTACAAACCTCCTGACCACGTGCGACCCAATAAACCCGGCTCCCCCTGTAATAAGTATTTTTTTCATCTTAGATTATCTAAAATTTAAATATAGGATCATTGTTACTCTATTCCTCTAATTCTCTTTTCCCACTCCCATGCCGATTTCAGTGTCTCTTCCACCGTGCTTTCAGCTTTCCAGCCCAGCTCGTTATTAGCCAACGAGGTGTCGGCATAAACGGCAACAATATCGCCTGCACGACGATCAACCAACTGATATTTAACTTCTACACCGGTTGCTTTCTGAAACGAGTTAACCAGTTCCATCACACTTAAACCCAAACCCGTTCCTATATTAAACACTTCATAATTCGTTTTATTGTTTCCCCCGAGCATTCGTTTTATGGCATGAACATGAGCTTTTGCTAAATCGACTACGTGAATATAATCGCGAATACAAGTCCCGTCGGGAGTCGGGTAATCATCGCCAAAAATACTTAGCCTCTCGCGTAAACCAGCTGCAGTTTGTGTGATATAAGGAACCAGATTCGCAGGAACGCCCAATGGCAGTTCACCAATTAATGCGGAAGCATGAGCCCCAATGGGATTGAAATATCGCAATGAAACGGCATTCAACTCCTGATTGACAAAAAATGTATCACGGATAATTTCTTCACAAATCCGTTTTGTGTTTCCATAAGGTGAGGTTGCCTGCTGAATAGGGGAATTTTCAGTAACCGGCAATACCTCTGGTTGTCCGTAAACAGTACATGAAGAGGAAAACACCAGATTTTTGATACCGTAATTCTTCATTCCCTCCAACATATTCATCAATGAAACCAGGTTGTTTCGATAATACAACAAAGGTTTGTAAACCGATTCGCCAACGGCCTTGCTGGCAGCAAAATGAATAATCGCTTCTATTTGAGAATATTTTTCAAAAAAAGAATTTACCTTGTCTTGATCGGTTAAATCAAATTGTTCAAACAAAGGCCGTACGCCAGTAATTTTCTCGATCCCGTCGAGAACACTGACATTTGAATTGGAAAGATTATCAATTATAACTGTTTCAAAACCTTCATTAATCAATTCCACAATTGTGTGAGAACCAATGTAACCCGTTCCTCCGGTAACTAAAATCATTTTTTTCATGTTGTTAATTGTGTTAAAAGGAAGAAACAAAAGTAATAAACTGTACGAAATTCTCTTTTCCCTTCAAAAATGTTTAATCATTTCAAGCGTTTATCGTTATTCTAACGGTTAGAATTATTGCTCATTTTAAATCTAATACGCTATAAAACATATCATTGAATATAAAATCATCTATTCCAAAGATGAATACAATACCTGCTTTGATGCCGATGTCTTTGTCATCGTGATCGAATGGACTTAATTCCGGATTCCAAATTTCAGGGTTTTAAGTAAACTTTTAAAATCAAAAATTATCTTTGATGGGCGAAACATTTTACCTTTACAAAAAGATGATCAGACACAACGACAACCTGATATTTCACTGGCAAAAGAGAAATTGAATGGTTGGGAATTTTCAGTTCCGATAAGTGAAAGGTTGGTAAAAAACATTGCCTAATTTGATCAGTTCTTAAACGAAAAAAGAAAAATAAAATGAAAGGAATCATTCTGGCTGGTGGCTCAGGGACAAGACTTTATCCAATTACTCAAAGCATTTCAAAACAAATGCTTCCCATTTACGATAAACCAATGATTTATTACCCTCTTTCTGTATTAATGCTGGCCGGGATCAGGGAAATATTAATCATCTCAACCCCAACCGATTTACCACTGTTTAAATCTCTTTTCTCCGATGGAAATCATCTTGGATTACAAATTCAATATGCAGAACAACCTTCGCCCGATGGTTTGGCTCAAGCCTTCCTGATTGGTGAAAAATTTATAGGCGCCGATAGTGTTTGTCTTGTTTTGGGCGATAACATTTTCTATGGGTACAATTTTAGCTCACTTCTCGAAGAAGCAGCAAAAGTTAATGAGGGAGCCATGATTTTTGGTTATTATGTAAGCGATCCTGAACGATACGGGGTTGCTGAATTCGATTCAAACGGAACAGTATTATCGCTGGAAGAAAAACCAGAAAAACCAAAATCAAATTATGCGGTAACAGGTCTATATTTTTATGACAATAGTGTTGTGGAAAAAGCAAAAGCTCTAAAACCTTCGCCCCGGGGAGAACTCGAAATTACCGATTTGAATAAACTATATCTTGAAGAAGAAAGTCTTCAGGTTAAGTTGTTGGGCCGTGGTTTTGCATGGCTCGATACCGGCACACATGAAAGCTTAATGCAGGCTTCCAATTTTATAGCAACCATTGAACAACGACAAGGGCTTAAGGTTTCGTGCATCGAAGAGATCGCCTATAAAAGAGGTTACATCGACAAAGAGCAATTGTTAAAACTGGCAAAACCTTTGATGAAAAACCAATACGGAGTATATTTGAATAAATTGGCTCAGGACGATATTCGACCTCTGTAATGAATTCGAATAAAAAAGTGACGAAAACATTTTGATAATTTCCAACGAATTAATTGTAAAAGTGAATATTACCACAACACCTATTCCGGGTTTACTCATTATCGAGCCCCAAATTTTCAAAGACGAAAGAGGCTATTTTATTGAAAGCTATAACCAACAAAAATTGAATGATGCCGGTATTCAAACTGTTTTTGTACAGGATAATGAATCAAAATCAGTGAGGGGCACTATCCGTGGCTTGCATTACCAGTTACATCCCTATTCTCAAACCAAATTGGTGCGGGTAATTACAGGGGCTGTATTCGATGTTGCTGTTGATTTGCGTAAAGGTTCACCAACTTTCGGGCAGTGGTATGGAATAGAATTAAACGAAGAAAATAAAATTCAGTTTTATATTCCTCAAGGCTTTGCCCACGGATTCTCTGTATTAAGTGAAACAGCCGTATTTGCTTACAAATGCGACCGGATATATAATCCCGTAGCAGAGAGAGGAATTTATTATAACGATCACTCACTTAAAATAGATTGGATAATTTCAGAAAAAGAAGCAATCGTTTCAAATAAAGACCTGAAACATCCTCTTTTCGTTGATGCTGAAATCAATTTTAGTTTTTCATAAAAAAGAGTTATTTATCAGCACATTACTCAATAATTTATTAATTTTATCAACACGTTATTGACAATGTTGAAAACTTTCGTTTGCCCAAACTTTAAAATTGATTAATTTCGAATTGTACTAGATCGCTAATAAATGGATATTTCTAAACATTTGTCTACCTTATTAAAATTTCATGAATGTGTAATCATTCCTGATTTTGGTGGATTCATTTCCAACTACATACCCTCACGGTTCGATCCTGTCAGGAATGTGTTTATGCCCCCTTCAAAAGAAATTGTATTCAATTCAAAAATCAATAAAAACGATGGATTGCTGATTAATCACTTGGTTGAATCAGAAGTTGTCAGTTATTCCGATGCCCATTCGGCTGTTTCAAATTGGGTGAATCTTTCTTTTGAAAAATTAAACGAGGGAGAAACGATTGAACTTGCCGATGTGGGTACATTGGCATTCGATCGTTACGGTTCTTTTGTTTTCAATTCAACCGGTCATAATATTCTGGCAGCGGCTTATGGTCTTGAAGAAGTCACTTATTCAAAACTCACCCGCCCGGTTTATTCCGAAACCTTCCAACCACGGCCTGCAATTCGGGTAATGAACAACCGGAAAAATATCATCAGGGTTGCTGCCGGGATTGCCCTGGTAATTTCCTTATCAATTATTCCGGTGAAGAAAGAAAATTCAAATTTCCTCTCTTCAAACCTGAACCCTTTCGCCTCTTTGACAACGCCTCCCCCAGTTCAATCTGCTGAAAAATTGGCTGTTGAGAATACGATGAATGATATCACAGCAACTGATTCCGAATCTTCAGTTAAAGAATTACCTTATGTTTTGGTTGGCGGAAGTTTTGAAATATTTGAAAATGCTCAGGCTTTCCGTGATAAATTACTCAATGAAGGTAACCATGCCGAATTGTTTGAAATGAAAAACGGGCGTTTCAAGGTTATAATTAATTCATACCAGAACAAAGAAGACGCGCTTTTTGCGATGGAAGAATATCGGGCAAGTCACCCTGGGTCACAAGCTTGGGTTAGCACACGTTAAACAAAAAATCCTATTCATATATAAGGGCTTTCATTACCGGAAGCCCTTATTTTTTATATTTGTAGTAAAAACAAATTAATTTTTGACTATGGTCATTCCTCCATTTTTGAAAAAAGGCGATAAAATCGGAATTATTTCGACGGCCTCTAAAATCGATCGTATCGTTGTTGAGCCTGCCATTGAATTGTTAATTTCTCTGGGATATAGGATCGAAGTGGGAGAACATACGTTTTCATCTTTTCACCAGTTTTCATCATCCGATTTTAATAGGGCATATGATCTACAGAAGATGCTCGACAATCCGGATATAAAGGCAATAATCTGTTCTCGCGGGGGTTATGGAACCCTTCGTACACTCGAAATCATTGACTTTAGCAAATTCATTCAAAACCCGAAATGGATCATTGGCTTTAGCGACGTAACCGTTTTACATTCGAAACTAAACATCCTTGGAATTGCATCCATTCACGGCGCAATGCCAAAATATTTTTTGTTTGACGAAAAACCTTCCGAAAGTTTCAAAACCTTGTTCGATGCTATGACAGGTCAACCACTAACCTATAATCTTCCATCCAACAGAAACAACCGTCGCGGAAAAACAACGGCTCAGCTGGTGGGCGGTAACCTTTCAATCTTATATAGCTTAAGGGGAACGCCTTATGATATTGACACCGCTGGGAAAATTCTTTTCATCGAAGACTTGGGAGAATACATGTACCATCTGGACCGGATGATGATGAATCTGAAAGTTGGTGGAAAACTGGAATATCTTGCCGGGTTATTGGTTGGGAATTTTACAGGGATGCTGGATAACGACGAACCCTATGGCAAAAGTGTTGAAGAAATTATTTTTGATTCAATTGCCGAATACAATTTCCCTGTAGCGTTTCAATTCCCAGCCGGGCATGCTCCGGATAATTTTGCATTGAAACTTGGCGTTGAAACAACCCTTGAGATAACTGATTCAACAACGATTATCCATCAAAAATAAAAGAATATGGCCGAAAAAAACGAATTGGGCCGAAAGGGCGAAGATATTGCCTGTGAATACCTGATAAAAAAAAAGTATAAAATTAAAGAGCGAAACTGGCGTTTTAAAAACGCAGAAATCGATATCATTGCCATCGATGGCAGTGAATTGGTTATTGTTGAAGTAAAGACACGGAGTGCCGTGATTTATGAAGAACCACGCGATTCTATTACAAACCAGAAAATCCGTTTTTTAGTAAATGCCGCCGAGGAGTATATTTTACAAGAAGATTTTAACGGCGAAACTCGTTTTGATGTAATTACTATAAAGTGGTTTGGTGATAACAAATTTGAGCTGGAGCATTATCCCGATGCTTTTTATCCTCCTGTAGGTTAATTGTTTAAAAACCTTTTTAACGTTGAGAACAGTGTGTCGAGATTAATGGGTTTCGCAATATAATCATCACAACCTGAATCAAAAGCTTTTTTCCGTTCATTTGATAATGCATAGGCCGATTGTACTACGATCGGAAGATTTTTTCTATCCTTTTTAATCTGTATCATGGCCTCATAACCATCAATAACAGGCATTCGTATATCCATTAAAACACAATCAATATTTTTATTATTGAGGGCAATATTTATTCCTTCAAGCCCATCGTTTGCGAATAAAATAGTAACATTCGTGACTCGCAAGGCGCTTTTAAAGAAGAAACGATTGATTTCCTCATCTTCTACAATCAAGATTGTTTTATCAGACCAATTGGGAATAGCCATCATGTTTTGCATTTCCAAACAAATTAAATCCCTGTATACTTTTTAATCAAAAAAGCCACTGCTAAAATAACCTTAAAAATTCAATTGCTGACAAAATTATACTTAAGAATATATATCTTAGCAGCTTAAAAAAAATTAGGGTCGGTTTTTCTTTGGTTTACATGGTTTTTTAAAGGAAATTATTAAATAGAATGATTGTAAAAATTGTTAATAAATCAACGAATCCATTACCGGGTTACAGTACTGAATTGTCTGCCGGAATGGATCTTCGCGCTTTTCTCTCTGAAGATATCGTTCTAAAACCTTTTCAGCGAATTTTAGTGCCAACCGGGCTGTTTATTGAGCTCCCTGTTGGTTTCGAAGCTCAAATCAGACCTCGGAGCGGTCTTGCTTTGAAACACGGGATTACGGTTTTAAATACTCCAGGAACTATTGATGCTGATTATCGCGGAGAAATTGGCGTGATCCTTGTAAACCTTTCGCAAGATGAATTTGTAATTAAAAATGGCGAGCGTATTTGTCAAATGATCATTTCAAAGCACGAAAAAGTCGATTGGAGCAATGTCGAGATATTAGAGGAAACAGCACGAGGAGCAGGGGGTTTCGGACATACAGGGAAAAAATGAAAAAACGTACAATGAACAAATCTTTTTTATTCATATTCATATTTTTGCAGTTCATTTTTGTAAACTGCAGTAATCGAAAAATTGCCGGGAAACAAAACGATCAATCAAATTCAACCACCGGTAAAGAGGCGGAAATTTCTGAGCAAAAGAAAATTGAATTTGAATATTTCTTTATCGAAGGGTTAAAACAAAAAATGATCGGAAACCCCGATGAAGCTATACAAGCGTTTAATAATTGTTCAGCAATTAATCCAAAATCAGCTGCTGTTTTATACGAACTGGCAAAAATACACATCATGAAAGGCGATTTTACCAGCGCCCAACCATTGCTGAACAATGCAATTAAAATAAATCCCGAAAACAAGTGGTATCAACTGCTGCTTGCTCAAATTTATCAAAACAACAAGCAATATGTCGAGGCGAGTAAAATATATGCCAACTTAATAAAAGCGAATCCCGATAACCTTGATTATTATTATCTTAATGCATTAAATTTGACTTCGGGAGAAAAATACGAAGAAGCATCAAAAGCATACAAACAACTCGAAGAAAAATTCGGCTTTAATGAACAGATAAGTTTAGCGCTTCAACAACTTTACCGTTCAGCTGGTAAGAATAAAGAAGCTTATCAGGAACTTGAACGACTGATCAATTTTAATCCTTCAGTTCCGGAATATTACGGATTAATGGCCGATATGTACAAGGAAGACGGTAACATGGGAAAAGCCCTCGAATTATATAATAAAGTTATCGAAATAGACCCGAATAACGGGTTCGTCCAATTTTCACTGGCATCCTATTATATTCAGATCAAACAACTTGACCAGGCTTTTGCCCATGCGAAATCGGGTTTTTCAAATTCTGAGATAGAACTTGAAACCAAAATTCAACTTTATCTGATGCTTGTAACAGCTCCTGCTGAGCTAAAATTATCAGATCAGCAAATTGAAGAGTTGGTAAAATTAATTGTTGTTACACATCCCAACGACTCAAGAAGTTACAGCATTCAAGCCGATTACTATATCCAGAAAAGCCAGTTTACCATTGCGCGTGAATCGCTTAAAAAATCATTGGATATCGACCCAAATAACTACTCACTTTGGGAACAATTGGTTTTAATCGATAATCAAAACAACGATTCCGAAAATATGCTGAAGGACAGTAAAATGGCTATTGAATTATTTCCTTCTCAACCGCTTTTATATGTTTTGAACTCTATTGCTCTCATTCAACGAAAAGAGTACGCAAAGGCGCTTGAAATGTTGGATAACGGGCAAAACTATATTGTTGATAATAAAAAAATGGAGGCCCAGTTTGAACTTTACCGCGCCGAGGCTTATTATAACCTGAATAATAGCAGCAAAGCATTCTCATCATTCGATAAGGTGATTGAAATCGAACCCGATAATTATGTTGCCATGAACAATTATGCTTATTACCTTTCTGTTAGAGGCGAACAACTTGATAAAGCAGAATATATGAGCAGCCGTGTTATTCAAGCCAATCCTGATAATCCTACGTATCTCGATACGTACGCATGGGTATTATTTAAAAGAAAAGACTTCAAACTTGCCAGATATCAAATGGAAATTGCCCTTAAAAAAGGCGGCGACCTCAACGATGTTATCATTGAACATTATGGCGACATTTTATTCATGCTCGAAGATATTGAAGGGGCTATCAAGAATTGGATCAAATCAAAAGAATTGGGAAACCAATCAAAAATACTTCAGCAAAAAATTGATGAAAAACGTTTCATTGAAGGAGACGAATAATGCGCGATTCTAATTTATTCCATATCAAGCATCATTTGGCTTTAAGCCTTTTGGCTTTGTTAATTATTGTTTCGTCGTGTACTACAACCCGACAGTTGCCCGTTTTTGAAATCAAACCCATGGCAGCTTCAAAAATTTTAAAGAAAGTTGATCGCGAAGCCCCGGTTTATAATAATTATGAATCGAAAAAAATCTCTATTGACTGCGAAATGAAAAATGAAAAAATTTCTCTTTCTGGTCAATTTAAGAATCGTCGGAATAAAAGTATTATCCTTTCTTTGCGTAAAATGACTATACCTCTTGGAAAGGGTTTAATTACCCCCGACAGTGTAATTTTTGTCAATTATTTCGATAAAAACTTTATGGCCGGAGATTTCGAAGATATTAAAGAACGTTTGGGTATCGAACTTGATTATGATCTCATACAATCGCTTTTTACTGCTGATTTTAGCAAGATGTTTCAACAGGAAATATTTGACAAAGAGGTAATTTCAATCATCGATTCTCAAATGTACAGGATTGATAGCCGTTTCGAACCCAGAAATAATAAAGCTCTCACAACTGGGAATGAAAAAAGGCTAAACCGGTATATGAAAAAAATGAACGAATTTGAATTTACCGATTATTCGCTTTGGATTGATCCACAATACTTTGTAATCCGAAAAATTATCCTCAACGATATTAAAAACAATAAAAATATTACCATCCGTTACGATCAGTTTGAGTTTGTGGGAAAAAGCATGTTCCCCCAACAAATTTCGTTTGAATCTTTCTCTTCCACCCAAAATTTTTCGATCTTGTTGAAACTTTCAAAATCGTCGGTCAATACCAATAACGATTTTAGTTTTTCGATTCCCGATAAATTTGAAAAGTTAAAATGAACGATTTATTCATGAAATATAAAACTCAAAATATCAGCCGAGGTCGGTCACTCTTTAGGGTAAAAGCCCGCCTTATCTTGTCTATGTTGGTTTTATTTTGCTTTTCATTTGCCCAAGCTCAAACCCTCAACGAATTGAAGGCAAGAAAAGAAAAAACAAAAAAAGAGATTGAGTATATTAACCAATTATTGAATGAAACCGGTGCCAATACGAAAGCTTCGTTAAACAAGTTATCAATGTTGAACCAGCAAATCGAACTCCGGCACAACCTGATTAATGACTATAGTTCACAATTGACTTTATTACAGAAATCAATCGACGATAACCTTTTCGTAATTGAACAATTGACCACTGACCTGGAGCAATTGCGTACTCAATATTCTAACATGATTAAGCAAGCTTACCGAAACAAGGGTAGTTATAGCCAGTTGGTCTTTTTGTTATCGAGCGAAAATTTTAATCAGGCATACAAACGAATGCTATACATCAGGCAAATGGCTCGTTATCGCCAAAAACAATCGGAACAAATTGAGGCCATCAGAACCGTTTTAGTGTTAAAAACCGAAGAGTTAAGTAGCCGGAAAAACGAGCAACTCGATGTGCTTAACCAGCAAAGGGCCGAAACGTCGAAGCTTAGTGTTGAAAAGCAAAAACAATCGAATTATAATCGGGAGCTTCAAAAACGGGAAAAAGAGCTAAAAACCAATTTGAGGGAACAACAAAAGATTGAAGAACGATTACAAAAAGAGATCGAAAGACTTATTAACCAAGAGGTTAAGAAATCTAAACAAACTGTTTCAACCCCGGAGGAAAAGAGCCTTTCAAACAATTTTGAAAAAAATAAAGGACTGTTTCCATGGCCAACTCAATCAGGTGTCATTACTGACAGATTTGGAGAACATTCGCACCCTGTAATGAAAAACATCATCATTAAGAACGATGGAATTGATATTTCAACAAATCCCGGAGAAAAGGCCCGTTCAATTTTTAACGGTATAGTAAGCCGGGTTTTTGCTATTCCCGGAGGTAATATGGCGATTATTTTAAGGCATGGAGAATATATAACCGTTTATTCCAACTTGAAAGAGGTTTATGTGAAACAAGGTGACAAAGTGACGACAAAACAAGAACTAGGTCTAATATACACCGACAAGCTCGATGATAATAAAACTATTCTGAAATTTCAGATAAGAAAGGAAAGCCTGAAACAAGATCCTGAAGATTGGATTTCCAGATAATTACGTTGAAATTAGAATCTTAATCTTATCAATTTTAAACACTGGCCAACCTGCGCAATGAGGCCACGTCGTTAAATTTCACCCGCCGCCCTTTCAATTCAATCAACCCGTCCTGTTTAAACTCCGAAAGCAGCCGTATAACCGATTCTGTCGCGGTCCCAACCATATTGGCTAATTCTTCGCGGGTAAGCGAAATTTGAAGGGTATTACTATCGTCTACATCAAAATTATCTTTCAGCAATAAAAGTACTTCAGCCAGGCGTTCGCGAACGGTTTTTTGGGCAATGTCGGTAATATAATCATTGGCTTCTCTCAATTCGCGGCAAAGTATCTGGATCATCCAATGCGAAAATTTCCAATTATTCTGAAGCAGGAATAACAGAGTATGATAAGGTATATGGCACAAAACAGCATCGTCTATCACTTTTGCTGTTGTACAGGCCAATTCCTGACTAAGTAACGATCGGAATGCCACAATATCTCCTTTTTTTACGAACCTGATTATCTGTTCTTTTCCATCGATACCCGTTTTATAAATTTTCAGGATACCTTTTGTAATACAATAAAATCCGGTGAGCCTGTTACCTTCGCGATAAACGACACTGCCTTTTTTATAAATCTGACAAGTTTTATCATAATCTAATTTTCCTATTTCAGCTTCGTTCAGATGTTTGAAAAATTTGAAATCTGACAAATTGGTCTCTTCCGGGAGTGGGGTGTTTAATGAACTTCTCATATGGTTGTTGTTTAAAAAGACAACTTAATTTATTTTGACGGGTAAATATAACTAAACTTAGCACTCAAAAATAAGAATCAAATTACAAAACCCAATAACTTCATTGGCTTAAACTATTTGAGATTTAAAATTGTTTATTTGAAACAAAATTAAAAAATAAGATGAAACACGAATCAAAACTAAGTTGGATTGGTGATATGGCTTTCGAAGCAGAGAATGATGGCCATAAATTAATTCTCGATACAGCAGAAGAGGCCGGTGGTCACAACAAGGGTATGCGCCCCAAGAAACTGATGTTGACAGCGCTCGCTGGTTGTACCGCAATGGACGTTATTTCAATATTGAAAAAAATGAAAATCGTTCCCGTGGAGTTTAATGTCAGGGTTGATGGCAATTTAACTGAAGAGCATCCCAAACAATACGATTCGATGCATATTATCTATGAATTTAAGGGAGAAAACCTCCCGAAGGATAAATTACTAAAAGCAATTGAAATGTCGCAGGAAAAATATTGCGGTGTAGCGGCACTTTACAAAAAAGCCATCAACATAACATTCGAAATCAGGATATTATAATAATAGAATTGAATAAAAAAGCCTCGAAATTTGTTTATTTCGAGGCTTTTTTATCGAATATCTTATGGCTAATAGGCCGCCTGAAACTGGTTCAAAAACCTTACATCGTTTTCAAAAAACAACCGTAAATCTTTTACTCCATATTTTAACATGGCAATACGTTCGATACCCATCCCAAATGCAAATCCGGTGTATTTTTTACTGTCGATTCCACAACTTTCAAAAACATTGGGATCGACCATACCACAACCCATAATTTCGAGCCATCCGGTATGTTTGCATACATTACAGCCTTTACCGCCACAAATTGAACAGCTCACATCCATTTCAGCCGAAGGTTCGGTAAATGGAAAATAAGATGGCCTTAATCTGATTTCTGTTTTTTCGCCAAAAAATTCGCGAGCAAAAAATAGCAAGGTCTGTTTTAAATCGGCAAACGAAACATTTTCATCAACATACAATCCTTCAACCTGATGGAAAATACAGTGTGCACGGTACGAAATGGCTTCATTCCTGAAAACTCTCCCAGGAAATATAGCCCTAATTGGTGGTTGGGTTTTTTCCATCACCCTTACCTGAACACTCGAAGTATGAGTACGTAATAAAACATCGGGATCCTTTTCAATGAAGAAAGTATCCTGCATGTCGCGGGCGGGGTGTTCCGGTGGAAAATTCAAGGCAGAAAAAACATGCCAGTCATCTTCAATTTCAGGACCTTCAGAAACAACGAAGCCTAACCTTGAAAATATGCTGATAATATCATTCCTGACAATGGCTAACGGATGACGACTACCCATTTTAATTGTTTCACCCGGTAGTGTAAAATCCAAACCTTCTGCTCCTGAACGCTTGGACTCAAAATTCTCTTTTAGGCTGTTTATCGTATCTGTTGCCTGATTTTTCAATTCATTCAGAACAGCACCTATTGCTTTCTTCTGATCACCAGGTATATTTTTGAACTCCTCAAACAATTGTGAGATTATTCCCTTTTTACTAAGGTATTTGATCCTTAACTCCTCTGCTTCTTCCCTATTGGTTGCAGTTAACGATGCAATTTCGCCCTGCAAGGCTTTGATTTTCTCTAACATCTTCAAGCTATTTGGAATAAAGCTGCAAAATTAAAAGAATTTATGAAACCTGATCGGGTAACAATTTTATTAAACTTCTTCATTTCAATAATTAACACTATCGAGAAATTGAGATTACTTTTTACAAAGCATCTTCATTTAAAGAATCATTTAATTTCAACAATTTGAAATTTCAAATCTTCAAAGGGCCGATCACCGGGTGCGGTTTTAACATTGGCGATAGAATCAATAATATTCAATCCCTCAACAACTTCACCAAAAACGGTATATGCTCCATCAAGATGAGGCGTACCCCCGATGGTTTTATAAGCGCTCCGTTTTTCACTACTAAAACTATATTTACTCGCGTCAGTCTGATTTTCAGCCTGCTTCATTATTTCGTTCTTAATAATCTCAACACTATCCCTTTTCTCTTCCTTCTGGAGCCGTTGAATCTCTTTTTGTCTGGTCTTTGTAATTTTATTTACTTCAGCTTGAATAACCTGGATTTTCTGTTTTTCTTCAAGTTTATTAATGGTTGGTTCATTATAGACCTTTCCCTGAACAATGTAAAACTGGCATCCTGATGATTTTCGTTCGGGGTTTATATTATCTCCGGTCCGAGCTGCAGCTAATGCACCCTTTTTGTGAAAATATTTACTGTTAATTTCTGCGGGAATTTGATATCCAATATCACCACCACCCAATTGCTTTCTGCCCGATGCTCCCTTCGATTCTGGGTCACCTCCCTGTATCATAAAATCTTTGATTACTCTATGAAACAACAGATCATTATAAAAACTTTCTCGGGTAAGTTTTAAAAAATTATCACGATGCAAAGGCGTTTCGTTATAAAGCTTCACCTTCATATCGCCGAACTTGGTCTTGATTAAAACCATTTTTTCTTTGTTTTCATTAGATTGAGGGTTATTTCCATAGGAAAAACTCAAACAAAACAAAAACAGGATTGTAAAGTAACTTTTTGTTGTCATTTTTTTTCATTTTTACAAATATAATAATCTGAAAAAAGATTGTAGCTTAAATTGCTGTTTTCATCGTTTAAAACCTGTTGGCATGAATATATCCGAACTAATTGTAAATTCTGAAATCACACTAAAGATTCTGAATTTAGCCGATTCTCAAACTATTTTTGAAGCTATAGATCAAAACAGGAACCACCTTCGAAAATGGTTACCTTTTATTGACATGACCCATTCTGAAAAAGATACCCGTTCTTTTGTTAAATCAATAGTTGATGACATTGAACGACGACAAGAGGTTTTTACTATTTGGTATAAAAATGAATTTTGCGGATTGGTTGGTTTGAAAGATATTGATTATCTGAACAGAAAAATTGAAATCGGATATTGGCTGATCGAGAAGATGACTGGAAAGGGAATTATTATTCAATCGGTTGAAAAATTAATCATCTTTATTTTTGAAAATCTTGAAATGAACAGGATCCAAATCAAATGTGGAGTCGGTAACAAAAAAAGTTCAACGATACCTAAAAAGTTGGGGTTTGTGTTTGAAGGTGTTGAAAGACAGGGTGAAAAGCATCATTTCAATTATCTCGATCTTGAAGTTTTCAGTCTTATAAAAAACGAATGGATTAAATAAGTTCATCACCAAAATCAGTACGTTCGACACCTCAATTCGAACGTTTGTAAATGCAAACTGTCCGTTTATAAATGAATCACGAATTTGTGGTTAAATAATTCATTCTTTTTTTATTTTTGAGGTGCTTAATCAAAACCAGTTTAATTTTCTCTTTTCCAACCACACGCCCCAAGCGCACAAGCTTAACTTCAGCCGGAAAGCCCCAATTTCCGGCTTCTTTATTTTATTAAAATCTGAAGATCGAAAATCTCTATCACATCATCCTTTCTCAGTTTTGCTCTTTTTCTATGCTCAACTTCATTGTTTAATGTTACTTCTCCATTTTCCACAAACAATTTCGCTTGTCCTCCGCTTTCTGCAATCCGAATCACCTTGAGCAATTTTATTAGTTCGATATAATCGTCTTTTAATTCAAAAACTTTTTTTTCCATTTTAGATATTTTAAGTCAATTCCCTTTGTTTAATTTTTGGAAGAGTCATTATTGTCAGCATATACGATTGATCAATAAGCGACAGAATCATTTTGTCAGAAAGGCTTCCATCAATATAAACAGTATTCCAATGTTTCTTATTCATGTGATATCCAGGAACGACAGAAGGATACAATTCACGAAGTTCAATGGCTTTTTCAGGGTCACATTTTACATTCATTGATAAGTCACCCTCAAGGACTGAAAGTAAAAATATCTTACCCAATACCTTAAATACCAAAGTTGTTTCATCAAAAGGGAATTCTTCAGTTACCCCTCTTTTTGATAAACAATACTCCCTGATTGTCTCAATGTTCATTTCTATCATTTATTTAAATAAAGATAATCTGAAATGATCTGATCTGAAACAAATATCCCTTTCTTTGTGATCATGACCCTGTCATTTTCTCTTTTTACTTTTCCGGTAGAAATAAACTTTTCTGTCATTGTTTCGACATGATGATAAAAATCTTTCCCGAATTCATTCAAAATGAAGTCAGGATCTATCCCCCAGATCGTTCTCAATCCAGTAATTATGTAGTCATTAAATCTGTCATTCAATGATAATACTTCATACTCCCCCGAAATATTTCCCTGGTTTATCGATTCGATATATTTGTCAACATTTGAAACATTCCAGTACCTTGTTTTGTGGTTGTATGAGTGAGCCGAGGGACCCAGACCAAGGTATTCGGTCTGGGTCCAATACGAAGAGTTATGTTTGGAATAAAACCCATCGGGTGCAAAATTTGAAATTTCATAATGAATGAAATGATTTTCTTCAGCAATTTTAATGAGCTCTTCAAATTGAATCAAACTCTCCTCTTCTTCAACTTCGTGAATAATTCCTTTTTGTAATTTATTATAAAAAGAAGTGTTTTCATGATAGGTTAAATGATAGGCAGAAAGGTGTTGAATGTCCAAATTAAAAACGGTTTTCAAATTAAATTGCCATTGTTGAAACGTCATTCCTGGAATTCCGTAAATCAAATCCACACTAATATTATGAAAACCGGCTTTTTGAGCTTCTCTTACGGCATTGATTGCCTGAAAAGAATTGTGCCTTCGCCCCATCAAAAGAAGATCAAAATCTGAAAATGATTGAATTCCAATACTTAACCTGTTAATTCCACTTCTTTTTATGGACTGAAGAAATTCCGGAGAAAGATCATCAGGATTTGCTTCAAGCGTAATTTCAGCTTGCGATTGAATGCTGAAAATTGATGAAACAGCCCCTATTAATTCATCAATTTCATTGAATGATAACAATGAAGGAGTGCCACCACCAAAATAAATCGTTCCAATTTTTTTATCCTCCAAATAATCACGACGAAGCCACATCTCCTCTTTAACCGCCGTAACATACATTTTTATTAGAGTCAGGTTTGTTGATTTATAAAAATCACAATAATTGCATCTAACTTTGCAAAAGGGTATATGAAAATAAATACCTGACATAAATTTCTTCAGTTCTTTAACTCAAACAAAATAACAAAATGGATACATAACAATTTAATTTTTTGAATCATATTTGTATCATTCACGTTAAGTTAGGAAAATTTATGTTCATAAAGTATTTTTTTCCAATAAGTTGGTTCGTAATAATTGTCATTCTATCTCTTTCCCCCTCTGACAAGATTCCTGATTTTCATTTTTTCCCCCATGATGATAAAGTAATCCATTTTTGCATGTATACAGTATTTTCAATTCTGTTGATACCTGCTTTAACGTTTAAAAAAAAATACTTCCGAAGTTATGTTCTCTCTTTAGCAATTTCTTCCATAACTGGTTTTACAATGGAAAGTTGCCAATACCTTTTTGTAATTGGTAGAACAGCTGACTATTTAGATTTAGCTGCAAATATTTTTGGGCTAATTACTGGTATTACAATTTATCAGCTTCTCGTCAGAAATAAAAAATGGGAAAAAAGAATTTTTAAAATCTGACAATTTCTCCCGAAATCTCAAAATCATCCACAATATCGGCAAGTGATGTATTTTGATAAAAAGCAACAAGCTCAGATCGAACTGAACTAAATCGTTTATGAATGGGACAAGTTGAAATTTCTTCGGTAAAACAACTGCATGGCTCTAACCTAATAATACAATTATTAAAATATTCTTCGCCATCAATTTGTACAATAATTTCATATAATGAAATTTCTTCTGCCTTTTTTCCAAGAGCAAATCCGCCGTGAGGTCCTTTTATAGAGGAAAGAATATTTTTGCGGGCAAGTTTTTGCATAATCTTTCCTAGAAAAGGAGCAGGTATATTAAGGTCTTCAGTAATTTTTTTTATACCAATTTTTTTACCGTTTTGAGCATGATTGGCGAGGTAAATCATCGACCTTATAGCGTATTTGCATGTATTTGAAAGCATAATTACTATACATTATTTATTGATTTCCTTCAGCTTTTAAAAACGTTGTTTTTTCCCAAACTGAAAATTCACAAAAGTTTTTTACTGTTATTCAAGCTTAAAAATAATGTTTTTGAATTGATGATTACACAAATTCATCATTTTTCTACAAGAACATAGAAATACAAAAAATTTAACAAATCTTTGTTTTTCAAATTAACAAGTGATCGGAATTTTGTTGATCCTGATTAAATGTCTTCCACCTTCAAAGTTTGAATCCAAAAAAGCATCAACAATTTCAATTGTTTCCTGATCGGAAATGAATCGGGCAGGTAAAGCAAGAACATTTGCATCGTTATGTTGACGTGCCAAAGCCGCAATTTCAGGGATCCAACACAATGCCGAACGTATTCCCCGATGTTTATTAACGGTCATATTAATACCGTTTCCGCTCCCACACAACGAAATACCATACGTAAATTCTTCCTTTTCAACAGCTGTAGCCATTGGATGTGCCCAATCGGCATAATCGGTACTTTGATCGGAAAATGCTCCAAAATCTTTAAATTCTATTCCCCTTTTTTTTAAGTGTTCAATTACGGTTTGTTTTCTTTCCCACCCGGCATGATCTGAAGCAAGTGCTATTGTAATCTCTTTCATTTCAATATATTAATAGTTAAACAACGCTTTTCATTTTTTTATTACATGTAAAAAATCTTTCTTTTCCCTCAAGAAAATGATTGCAAAGAACGCTAGGTTTAAAATAGCTGCCAACCAATATTTTGGTGATCCTTCATCTCTTAATAACCAATAAACAGCAAAAAATAGCATGCTGATTATTAAATAAAAGAAGAAACTCTTGAGGTCATATTTAATTGGATAATATTTTTGACCACCAAAATATGAAACAATAGTCATAACGATAAAGCAGATCAGAATGGCTATTGCACAGGCATAATAGCCAATAATCGGAATTAACATCAAATTAATTGTAATGGTAATAACTGAGCCTAAAATGCCCTGATAAGCGCCGTATTTGGTCTTATCGGTCAGTTTGTACCAAAGCGACAATGTAAAATAAACTCCCGAAAAGAATTCAGCCATTAAAACAATCGGTACGATTCCAATGGCATCACGATATTGGGTTGCAAGGATTTTAATGAACAGATCTATAAAAGTTGACATGCCAAGGAAAATGATCAACCCAAAAATCACAAAGTATTTCATGATAACAGCATACATTGTTTTTGATTCTCCATCATCCTTTTGTGAAAAAAAGAACGGTTCAAATGCAAACCGAAATGCCTGAACAAACATATTTAAAAGAACAGCCATCTTAAAAGCAGCCCCATAAATACCTAATAACCTCATTGGTTCCATTGAATCGGGTAACATTTTAGGCAAAAGTATCTTATCAATATTTTGATTAATCATCCCAGTAATTCCAACAATTAAAATTGGGAAAGAATAATTAAGCATTTTTTTCATCAAAACAGAATCAAAGTTTATCTTGACCCTCATTTCAGGAATCAATAAAAATAGAGTAACAACGGAGGAAATAAGATTGGATAAAAATACATAACCAACACCAAAATTAGTATCATATATTGTTGATAAAAAACCATTTGGATAATGCTTAATTATGAATGGACAAATTGAAAGAAAAATAAGATTGAGACCAATATTAATTCCAATGTTAATGAATTTTATATATGCAAATCGAATGGGACGATGTTGAAGCCTTAGTTTTGCAAAAGGAATAGTCGATATGACATCAAGCGCAACAGTTATTCCCATAATGGTTATAAAATCCGATCTCCCTGATAGTTCAAGGGCTGTTGCTATATCATCCTTGAAAACAAGAACGAGAAGAACAAAAGAAAATGAGGTAAATAATAGGGAAATAAGCGATGTTGAAAAAACTTTATCTTTATCTTCTTCTTTGGCAGCAAATCTGAAAAAACCTGTTTCCATTCCATAAGTCAAAATGACAAATAAGAAAGCAACATATGCATAAACATTGATAATGTTTCCTAACTCAGCTTGATTAATAAAAACATAAGTCCAGTAAGGAGTTAACCACCAATTTAAAAACCTGCCAATAATACTCGGCATGCCATAAATAGCAGTCTCTCCTGTAAGTCTTTTTAATGCTTTCAATTTGTTGAACGAAATTAAGTTGACCTTAAAAGTAAAGTTTTTCTTGTTTTTCTTTCATCAGAAAATGTTTTTTCCAAATTTTGCCATCTAATGAATGATCTAACATGATGAAACCATTACTCTTTTCAATTATCTCAATATTGATAGTTATTTCGGGATGTAGTAGTAAAACGAACTATTCACGAAAACCTGTTACAAATATACAGATTACACCTGCAAATAAAGTTGTGACTTATGGAAATGATTTTTCCATTTCATTCCACACCAAACTAAAAGAAGGAAAAATAAAACAAATAGAATTGTATATTGATAATCAATTAATAACAACAACAACTGAACTTGATTTTTCAACAACAATCAGATCCAAAGACTTTTTACCGGGTAATCATTCTGTTCGAATTGTAGCTTCCAAAACGGATGGAGTTTCCGCAACTAATTATTCACAAATTTTAATCACTTCCGATATAAAACCTCAAAACCTCAAATATAGAATATTGGATACCTATTCTCATAATCCTTCATATTTTACAGAAGGATTAGAATTTTATAAAGGATTATTGTTTGAAGGAACCGGTGAATATGGAACATCATATATTGTATCCTATAATCCTAAAAATGGAAATATTAAATCAACATTAAAAAATGATGATCAATATTTTGGTGAAGGAATTACCATAATGAATGGAAAATTATACCAACTCACCTATAAAACCCGAATCGGTTTTGTTTATAATGTAAATACATTTGAAAAAGAAAGAGAATTTACATTTACATCTAATGAAGGATGGGGATTGACTAATGATGGTAAAAATCTGATAATGAGCGATGGTACATCAAAAATTCATTTTATTGATCCTGATGATTTTAAAATTATAAAAAGCATTGAAGTCTGTGATAACAAAGGAATTTTAAACTACATCAACGAACTTGAATATGTGAATGGCAGTATTTATGCTAATATATTAGGGAGAAATATCATTATTAAAATTGATGCATTAAGCGGGAAAGTTTTGGAATATATCAATATGGAAGGTCTGCTTTCATACATCAATTCATCAAATATTGATGTGTTAAACGGAATAGCCTATAATCAAAGTGAAAATACTTTTTACGTTACAGGAAAGTTTTGGCCAAAAATGTTTTCTGTTCGTTTTGAATAAAATCAGAATAATGAAAAATTATCATCATTTATCCTTTTCTTATTTAAATGTTTGAATGCTAAATCTGTAGCTTCCCTTCCTCTGGGCGTTCTTTTAATAAATCCTTCTTTAATAAGAAAAGGTTCATATACCTCTTCAATCGTTCCAGACTCCTCACCTACAGCAGTAGCAATAGTATTTAAACCAACAGGTCCTCCTTTAAATTTATCAATAATGGTTACCAATATTTTATTATCCATCTCATCCAAACCATATTTGTCAATATTCAAGGCATCAAGAGCATATTGTGTAATTTCCAAATCTATTTTTCCATTTCCTTTAACCTGAGCAAAATCTCTAACCCTTCTTAATAATGCATTTAATATTCTCGGCGTTCCTCTGCTTCTTCTTGAAATTTCAATAGCTGCCAAATCGTCGATTTTGATACCAAGAATTTTAGCCGATCTTTTAATAATGTAATCCAAAACATCAGTATCGTAATATTCTAAATGGGCATTTATACCAAATCGTGCTCTCAACGGACTTGTTAATAAACCAGATCTAGTAGTAGCTCCAATAAGAGTAAAAGGGTTTAATTCAATTTGTATGGAACGGGCACTGGGCCCTTTATCAATAAGAATATCAATTTTATAATCTTCCATTGCAGAATACAAATATTCTTCTACAATGGGACTTAACCTATGAATTTCATCAATAAAAAGTACATCAAATGGTTCAAGATTTGTTAACAAACCAGCTAAATCTGCTGGCTTATCCAACACAGGACCAGATGTAATTTTTATGCCAACACCTAGTTCATTTGAAATAATATTTGATAAAGTTGTTTTTCCCAGACCAGGAGGTCCATGAAGTAAAACATGATCTAATGATTCAGATCGCTGTTTAGCAGCTAATACAAATACTTTAAGATTTTCAATGATCTTTTTCTGACCATGAAAATCTTCAAAAGACAAAGGTCTTAACCTTTTGTCAATTTCTTTATCTGAATCGGAAATAAAATTTTCTTTTAAATCGGTAGTTTTAGCCATTCAATAAAATTAATGGCTTAAAGATATGAACTTAAGCAATAATATTCAATTCTTTAAATATTTCATTTAATCTATTCATATCAAATGGTTTAGCCATATATTCATCCATTCCTGTGGCTATACATTTATCCCTGTCATTATCTAACGTATTGGCAGTTATAGCTATAACTGGCGTATGATTTTTTGAAGGGGTTTCCTTTTCAAACTTTCTTATCTGAGAAGTTGCCTCAAGACCATCCATTACGGGCATCATAATATCCATAAGAATTACATCGTAATCTTTCTCACGATACTTATTCACAGCTTCTAAGCCATTATTTGCTATATCAACTTCATGGTTGAATTTTTTCAAGCTAAATGTAGTTATACGTTGATTCAGAATATTATCTTCAACCAACAAAATAGACAAACTTTCTTTCATAGCTTACAAATCATCCTCTCTCTTATTAACAAAGTACCGTTGCAAATATATATTTTTTAAAGTTAAAAATTTACCTCTTATTTTAATGATATTGCGTTGTGTATTTTGTTTACATCTTTTTAGAAAAACTTATTTACACGAATTCAATGTTTTTTTCAACAGTTTTTTTATTTTTTTATTTTTTTATTTTCTTAAATATAAGCAATTTAATAATTATTTCAACAAATGTTGATAATAAAAATTTAATCTTTTTTATTTATTAACCTGTTCATTTTGTTTTTATAAAATTGGTTTAAATTTTTACAAAAAATTTGACTTATTTAAAATTTATGGTTCTAAAATTATAAATGAATTATTCAAATAAACTTTTGTAAAAGTAATTAGTGTGTTTTTACTTTTTATAAACAGCTTAGTAACTATTGTTTTTTTTTGATAAAGGTTTTTTTTGTAGAGATGATTATTCATTTTTATTTGTTTAGGGACGTTATATTTGTAAAAAAATTTAAATGGTAAACTCTTTTTCTAAAATAGAAGATAAATTAAAACAGTTCACAAAAAAGTATTATTTGAACAAAATTTTAAAAGGATTGATTTTTTGGTTTCTTTCAATTTTACTTTTTTCCCTTTTAACTCTTTGTTTTGAATATTTTTTATATTTATCTGTCAGATTAAAAACTTCAATTTTAATTTTATTTTTAGTTTTCTCGTTTTTCTCGTTTTTCTATTTAATTATATTTCCTTTAATTAATTATTTAGGATATTTTAAACCTATTTCCCGTAGGCAAATTAATAAAATTGTAGTTAATCAATTTCCTGATATTAAAGATAAATTATTGAATGTAATTGAATTACATGATGAATTTGATAATTCAATTTATTCAAAAGAATTAATTATATCAAGTATTGATCAAAAAATCAGCGAAATTTCAAAATACAAGTTAATTGATGCAATTAATTTAAAAGAAAATATTTCACTTCTTTATTATTTTTTGGGAGCTATATTTATTACTGTAATTATAAGTGTATTTACTCCTGATTTTCTTAAGGGAACTACCTATCGTATGATTAATTTTAAGCAAGCGTATGAAAAACCTTCACCCTATAAATTTATACTTTTAAATAGTAATCTTTCTGTTGGAAAAGGTGAAGATTTTGTTGTTAATATTAAAATTAGTGGTAAAAATGTTGAGAATATTTTATTTATTTCCGTAGGAGGAAAAAGTTTTTTAATGAAAAATGATTCTACAAATTATTTTTCTTATAAATTTAATAATATTAATAATGATATTTATTTTCAGTTTATTTATACAAAATATAAATCGCAATTTTATAAATTAGATATACTTGAAAAGCCAATTTTAAATAATTTTTCTGTAAAACTCGTTAAACCTCAATATACCCAATTAAAGAATGAAGAATTAGATAATGTAACTGAATTTTTAATTCCAGAGGGAACAAATGTTTCTTTCAAATTTAATTCAGTTCATACAGATTCTTTATTGATTTCTGTAAATAATTCAAATTCAATTGATGTTGAGCGTTCAAATTCCAATATTTTTAATTTTTCAAAAGTTTTTTATGAAAATACTCAGTTGGGCGTTTCTTTGAAAAATGAATATTTTTATTTAGTAAATTATTTAAAATTAAATATTAAGACTATACCAGACGAATATCCTGTCATTTCAGTTAAAAAGTTTTCTGATAGCATCGACTTTACTAAAATTTATTTTAAAGGTTCAATTGGAGACGATTATGGTTTTAGCAATTTAAAATTCATCATTAAGTTTAATGACTTAATTGATACTGCCATCGTGTTAAATTTTGAAAGAAATTTTCAGAATCAAGAATTTTATTATGCTTTCAATTTCAATTTTTATAAAAATAAGTATAAAACAATAAACTACTTTTTTGAAATTTCAGATAATGATCAAGTTAAAGGTCCAAAAAAGGCCATTAGCGAGGTTTTTTCTTTTGTATTTCCTGATGATCAAGAAATTTTAGAAAATCAAACTAAAGATTTTCAACAAATTCAAGATATTATTTCTAATAGTATGAATTTGACAGATCAGTTAAAAAAAGATCTTATTGAAGTTGAAAGAAAATTGATTAATTCTGAACTTACCGAATGGGAGAGAAAAGAAATTCAAAATAATATTTTATCAAAAAAACAAAATATTGATAAGGAAATTGAAAAATTGAAGATCAAGAGTGATGAAATTAACAACTATTTGAAATCTTTTACTGATCAGGATCAGAAAATTATTGAAAAACAAAAGCAAATACAAAATCTATTGGATGATGTTTTCTCAGAAGATATGAAAAAGCTTTTGGATGAATTTAATAAAATGATGCAGGACTATAATAAAGATAAAATTTCTGAGACAAAAGAAAAATTAGATATTTCATTAGATGATCTTTCAAAACAATTAGACAAAAACCTGGAGATGCTCAGACAAATGCAAATTGAGCAGCAATTAGATATTTTTTCGAAGAGTTTAGAAAAGATTATCGAAGAACAGGAACAAGTGATAAAGGAAGCTGAAACTGATTTTAAAAAGGATGAGTTATCCATTAAAGAAAAGAAGCTTAAAGACAAAATTTATGATTCAGACAATTTGTACAAGGAAATTGATGAGTTAAATAAACAGCTTAAGGAACCTCTTAATCTCTTTGATTTAAAACAAGAGTTCGATGAGATACAGAAAGAATTTTCTAATTCATTGGATAACATTGAAAAAGAAAATAAGAAAAAAACTAAAGAGTCTTTAAATAAAAATTCAAAGAATTTAAAAAATCTTGATTTTAAAATTAAACAACTGTTAGATTCACTATTTTCAGAACAGAAAACAGAAAATTTGGAAGATCTGTTACAGATATTGGACAATTTAATTATTTTCAGTTTTAATCAGGAGAAATTGATTAATTCAACAAATAGAAATAACTTCAATTCAGTAACATTTAGTTTACAAAAAAAATTATTTACTGATTATGAGATTATTAAAGATTCACTTTATTCTCTTGCACAACGAGAACCATCTTTAGATAGTAAGATAAATAAGGAATTAGTTCTGACACAATATCATTTTAAGGACATCGAAACCAATTTTGAAGAAAATGCAATTTCTAAAGTATTAGTAAATCAACAAAATGTTCTTACTTCTGTAAACGAACTTTCTCTTTTTATTTCTGAAATCATAAAACAATTGCAAAAAGATATGGCAAATTCAATGCCTGGTAATCAAAACTGTAAAAAGCCAGGTAATAACCCTAATCCAAGTAGCATGAGTTCATCTTTAAAAAGTATGCAAAAGAGCCTTCAGCAACAGCTTGAAAAAGCTTTACAAATGATGAAGAATGGCTCGTCTGGGAAAGAAGTTAATAATGAATTAGGTAAATCCATATCTCAACAAGAAGCGATGCATGATTTACTACAAAAAATGATGAATCAGGGACAAGTTGGAAGTAGTGCATACGAGACCCTAAAACAAGCTGATCAATTGTTAAACAATGTAAAAGAAGACATACTAAGAAACAATGTTTCGAATTCTACGATTGATAGACAAAAGCAAATTCTAACCAGACTTTTGGAAGCCGATAAAGCAGAAAATGAACGTGATATTGACGAAAAAAGGAAATCTAATACTGCTAGTAAACAGTTTTTCAACGAAACCGATAAACAATTTGAAAATAACCAGACAATAAATAACTTTGATGAAAAACTATTAAAAAATAAATTAATTTTAAATTCATATTATCAGGTTAAATATCAAAAATATATTAATGTTTTAGATAGTATTAATGGAGAAATCTTTAACAATAATTTCATCAGTAAATAGATTTTGCGAAATTGAAGAATTTTTAAATTCGATTTTTAGTCAATTAAATTTATCCCGTAAAATGTTTTGCAAAATTTATTTGTCTGTCTTTGAGGCAGTAAATAATGCTATTCAACATGGAAACGATTATTCTATTGAAAAAAATGTAGAAATTCTTTTTTTTGATGAAGAAAAGACTTTAAATTTTGTCATTAAAGATGAAGGTTTAGGTTTCGATTTTAATAATTTAATTGATCCTACCTCTTCTGATAATATTAAAAATGAGTCTGGTAGAGGAATCTTTTTTATGAAAAAGTACGCTGATGAGGTTCTATTTACTAACAAGGGTTCAAGCGTTCAACTAATATTTTATAAGAACAGTGATTGAAATTTTTTGCGAAAACACCGACTTGCCCAAATTACCTTTTCCAAAAATAAAAAAATGGATTAAATTTGTTATTGCTTCATATAGCTTTAAGTCTGGAGATATTTCTATTATTTTTTGTTCCGATGATTATTTGCTATCGATTAATCAAAATTACCTGAATCACGATTACTACACCGATATTATTACTTTTAACTATAATAGTAAAAAGATTATTTCAGGTGATATTTTCATAAGTGTTGATACTGTGAAACTTAATTCAGTTGAATTCAATTCAACTGAACAAGATGAATTTTTAAGGGTTATTATTCATGGTATATTACATCTATTGGGGTTCAATGATCAAAATGAAATAGAAACCCAACAGATGCGAATAAAAGAAAATGAAGCTCTTGATATTTTTAAGAGTTCATTTTAATTTTTCTTTTAAGATAGATTTTATGAAGTTTCAATACGATGTTATTGTAGTAGGGGCTGGTCATGCAGGGTGTGAGGCAGCAATGGCAGCAGGAAACATGGGATCGAAAGTTTTATTGATTACCATGGATATGACTAAGATGGCGCAGATGTCGTGTAATCCGGCCATGGGCGGTATTGCAAAAGGACAAATTGTGAGAGAGATTGATGCGTTGGGTGGTTATGCCGGAATTGTTACCGACGAATCAACAATTCAATTTCGAATGCTTAACAGATCAAAAGGTCCGGCAATGTGGAGCCCAAGAGCTCAATGTGACAGGATGCATTTTACTAAGACATGGAGGTCTTATTTAGAAAAAAATGAAAATATCGATTTTTGGCAGGGTGTCGTTACCGAATTGATTTTAGAAAATAATATTATCAAAGGTGTAAAAACAGATCTTAATATTAAATTTTATTCGCATAGTGTAATTCTCACAAATGGAACTTTCTTAAATGGCCTAATTCATATTGGAAAGTACAAAGTAAGGGGCGGACGAATTTCGGAGCCAGAATCGAAACATATTAGCGAACAACTTTACGATTTTGGTTTTAAGGTAGGAAGGATGAAAACCGGGACACCTGTTCGTATTGATGGTAGATCGGTCGATTTCAGTAAGTTATCCGAACAAAAAGGGGATGAGGATTTTTACAAATTTTCTTATCTTCCTGAGATTTCGTCAAAATTTAAGAAGCTGTCCTGTTATATTACCTATACGAATCTCGAGGCACATTCAATTCTTGAAACTGGCTTCAATGAGTCACCAATGTTCGATGGAACGATACAAAGTATCGGTCCGAGATACTGTCCGAGTATAGAAACGAAACTAAAGACATTTTCAGAGAAAGACAAGCACCAACTTTTTTTGGAGCCGGAAGGTGAAGACACGGTCGAATATTATTTGAACGGTTATTCTTCATCTTTAGCATGGGATGTTCAGTTGAAGGCATTGCGATCTATTGTGGGGTTTGAAAATGTTAAAATATTCCGTCCGGGTTATGCTATCGAATATGACTATTTCGACCCAACTCAATTGAAACATACTTTGGAGACGAAGCAAGTTCAAAATCTTTTTTTTGCTGGTCAGATTAACGGGACGACCGGATATGAGGAGGCTGGAGCTCAGGGTTTGATTGCCGGGATCAATGCTCACAATAATACGTTTAATTTGCCAGAGTTTGTTCTTGGAAGAGAAGAGGCTTACATTGGCGTTTTAATTGATGATTTAGTTACCAAAGGTGTTGATGAGCCTTATCGGATGTTTACCTCTAGGGCTGAATATAGAATTCTTTTGAGACAAGATGATGCCGATCAACGGTTAACACCTAAAGGATTTCAATTAGGTTTAGCCGACAAAAGAAGGATGGATCTTCTGGAAGATAAAATTTCCAAGCGAGATTCATTAATCTATTTTTTAACAAATTTCAGTATTAAGCCTGATCAGATCAACAACTTTCTTGAATCAAAAGATAGCTCGCCCCTAAGACAGGGTGTGAAACTAATTGATTTAGTTTCAAGGCCACAAATTTCAATTATTGATTTGGTGCCAGAAATTGAAGAATTGAAATCGATTGCTGATAACCTTGGAGAGAGGAGAGAGGAGATTATAGATTCAGCTGAGATATTAATTAAATACTCAGGTTATATCGAAAGGGAGAAACTGATCGCTGATAAATTTAAAAGATTGGATGAAATCATCATCGAGAAAAAATTTGATTACCCATCCATTTTATCTCTTTCTACCGAAGCAAGACAAAAATTACAGAAGTTAAATCCTAAAACTATAGGACAGGCAAGCCGCATTCCTGGAGTTTCACCTTCGGATATTAGCATATTATTGGTGATGCTTGGTCGATAGTTCCACGTGAAACATTATTTAACGAACATGTTTGCACATAATCACAACTACGGATGAAAATAGGTCATGTGAGTTCCATCCGGCAACTAAAAACAAATTATTTTTAGATGAAAAAAATTTCAGGAAACATATTCGACTCAGCGAGCAAGTGTTTTGTAAAAGGGCATCTTTATTTTGATGAGCATATCCAACGATTTGAAGAAGATAATTCTGTTGAGGAAAGTTTTTTTATCCTTCCCGGATTAATAGATTCTCATGTTCATATTGAGAGTTCAATGCTTTCTCCATTGGAATATTCAAGAGAAGCAATAAAACATGGAGTGGTTGCTGCAATTACCGATCCGCATGAAATTGCTAATGTATGCGGATTAGCTGGCATTCAATTTATGATTGACAGTGCTGAAAAAACTCCAATGAAGATTTTCACAGGAATTCCATCGTGTGTTCCGGCTACTGATTTTGAATGTTCGGGGGCTAAGATTGGAGCAAATGAAATAGAAAAATTGTTTCAATCGGGAAGATGTTCTCATCTTTCAGAAATGATGAACTTTCCCGGTGTCATTTATGATGACCCCAATGTGCTTGAAAAACTCAAATTGGCACAGATTTTTGGGAAGAAAATTGATGGTCATGCACCAATGTTGAGTGGGGATTCACTGAAAAAGTATGTCAATGCAGGTATTTCTACCGATCATGAATGTACCACAATTGATGAAGCATTGGAGAAAAAAGCGCTTGGAATGAAAATTATGTTGAGAGAATCGAGCGCTTCACGCGATTTTGATATTCTCGATAGATTGATTGAACTTCATCCGGAGTCCATTTTGTTTTGTACAGACGATTGTCACCCCGATGAACTTCAAACACATTATATCGACGATTTGGTTCGTCGCTCCCTGAAAAAAGGATATTCTATTCAAAATATCATTACGGCTTGTACAAAAAACGCGATAGATCATTATGAGTTAAATGTTGGTTTTTTGAAAACTGGTGATTGTGCCGATTTTATTGTAGTCGATAATCTTGAAAACTTCACAGTTTTAAAGACATTTTTAGATGGTGTAGAGGTCTTTGATGGGGTGCAGGTGAACGTACAAAAAAAGAATGAGACCTCGATTAATAATTTTTACTGCAATGATGTTGCGCTGAATGATATTCAAATTAAGGCCAAACCTGGCACAGACCTCCACATTATCGGTATAGTTAAAGATTCCCTTTTGACAAAACATATTTGTATCCCCGTTACCTCTTCATCGCAATTCATAAAGTCGGATGTTGCAAACGATATTCTGAAAATTGTTGTTGTTAACCGGTATGAAAAAGCGAAACCAGCTGTTGGTTTTATTAAAGGTTTGGGATTAAATTCAGGGGCAATTGGTGGAAGTGTTGCTCACGATTCGCACAATATTATTGTTATTGGAACCGATGATGAATCGATTTTGCGTGCCATTTCTTTGATTCAAAAGAATAGGGGCGGTCTTGCTGTTGTCAACGATAAACTTGAAAATATTCTTCCATTACCGATTGCTGGGTTGATGTCTGATCAATCGTGTGAGGTTGTTGCCCGTGAATATAAGAAAATGAATGCCCTTGTAAAGGAGATGGGATGTATACAAAATGCTCCGTTTATGACCATGGCATTTATGGCGCTATTGGTTATTCCTGAATTGAAACTTAGCGACAGGGGGCTTTTTGATGGAAATAAATTTGCGTTTATTGAGCTACAATCGTAACAATGATCATTAACGAGAGGCTTAAAAATCTTGTTTCATCGCTGACCGATGAACCTGGAATCTATCAATACTTCGATAGGGATGGGACCATTATCTACATCGGAAAAGCGAAGAATCTTAAGAAAAGGGTCTCTTCTTATTTTAACAAAACTCACGATAATCTCAAAACGGCCATTCTGGTTCGTAACATCATCGACATTCGAACCATTGTTGTTGAGACCGAGCAGGACGCGCTGATCCTTGAGAATAACCTGATCAAAAAGTACAAACCGCGGTACAATATCATGCTGAAGGATGATAAAACGTATCCGTGGATTTGCGTTAAAAACGAACGTTACCCGAGGGTTTTTCAAACCAGAAGGGTAGAACAAGATGGTTCTTCTTACTTCGGCCCCTTCACTTCAATATTGATGGTGCGTACATTGATTGAACTTTTCAAGCAAACCTACAAGTTGCGGACCTGCAATTTTAATTTAACCGAGGAAAATGTTTCACGTGGAAAGTTTAAAGTATGCCTTCAATACCACATTGGCAATTGCCTGGGTCCTTGCGAAGCGCATCAACCCGAAAGTGAATACAACGAAAGCATCGATGAAATCAAAAACATTCTTCGTGGAAATATCAGTTCTGTAATTTCAACGCTTAAGGCATCGATGAAAAAATATTCAGCTGAATTGAATTTTGAAGATGCCCAGCACGCCAAGGAGCGCCTGGAAATATTGCAGAATTATCAGGCAAAATCGACGGTAGTCAGTCCAACCATCCGTAATGTCGATGTGTATTCTTTCAGGCGCGACGAGCAGACTTCGTACGTCAATTTTCTGAAGATTATCAATGGGGGAGTGATCCAATCGTTCACGCTTGAGATTAAAGAAAAGGTTGAAGAGACCGACGAAGATCTTTTACTGATCGGGATTACAGAGATACGGCAACGAATTTTCAGCAATGCCGCCGAATTGATCGTTCCTTTTAAACCTTCGTTTGAAATGGAGGGTGTAAAATACGTTGTTCCGCAGCGGGGTGATAAGAAAAAATTGCTCGAACTGAGTGAGAAGAATGTGAAATACTACATTCTTGAAAAGATGAAGAGTAATTCGCTGTTGAAAAATGAATCGCCGGTTGAAAGGATTTTGAAAACGGCTCAAAAAGATTTGCAGTTGAAGGAGATCCCTTTCCATATTGAATGTTTCGATAACAGCAACCTGCAAGGGACAAACCCGGTTGCTTCGTGTGTAGTTTTTAAAAATGCAAAACCTTCGAAACGCGACTATCGCCATTTCAATATCAAGACCGTTGTGGGTCCCGATGACTTTGCCTCGATGGAGGAGATTGTATATCGCCGTTACAAACGAATGATTGATGAGGAGACGAAGTTACCACAGTTGGTTATTGTCGACGGTGGAAAAGGACAATTGAGCGCGGCATTAAATGCGTTTGAAAAACTTGATTTGCGGGGAAAACTTCCAATTATCGGCATCGCCAAAAAGCTTGAAGAGATTTATTATCCCGGCGATTCGATTCCTATTTATATTGATAAAACATCCGAAACACTGAAACTGATTCAAAAAATGCGTGACGAAGCGCACCGTTTCGGGATTACCCATCACCGTGATAAACGGTCGAAAGCCATGGTTGTTTCGGAGCTCGATCAGGTAAAAGGGATAGGGGATAAGACCAAAGAGCTATTGCTTCGTGAATTCAAATCGGTGGAAGGGATCCGGCAGGCTAGCAATGATGACCTGGAAAAAATCGTCGGGAAAAGCAAAACCAATATTATTAAGAAGCACTTTAAAAGCAAAGAATAGATCCACAAATTCCACAAATCTCACGAATTTTTTAGAACAAGAATTTGCACACATTAACCCACCACAATAACGACCAATTTTTTTTCCCTGAAAGATATTTCTTTTTTCAAATTTCCAATCTTGCACTGAGCAATTAGCTACGCTGAACTGCGTTTCCCCTCCTTGGAGAGCCTGCCCCGCTTTTGCGGGGAGGAGGGGTGGGTAAAAACTGCAGGTAATAATTTGATAATTCTACACCAGAGAACGCAAAGAATGCAGAGAGTTTAGATATAAATCTTTATCTAAATCTTCTTCATTTTGTTTACTGTAAAATTGTAAATTTGAAAGGATAAAAAACCAGTTTTACGATTATCATCCCTTTTTGAGTAAATAAATGTAATTTCGTTGAAAAATGTTTTCAACTATTGCATTTATCGAGACATTAGTGAAAAGTGTTAAAAAATGAAGAAATGACAAAGTATTGTTATGCAGGAAATTTCTGATAGATTATTCAGTGTTGCAAAAAATGATTTGGTTGCAGTTGAAATCTTATATAAATATGGCCATTATAATATTGCACTGTTTCAACTTCAACAAGCAATTGAAAAATTAGTAAAATCTTTTGGAATTAGAGTAGGAGCAATAAAACCTGATGAAATGACGAGGAAGATAAGTCATTTGCCTCATAAAGTATTTACAAGACTATTTGAAATACAAATTGAAGAGTTGACTAAACAAAGAAATACAACGTCATTTATTCCAGATTTTATTCCCCCTCATAATAGAGACTCAAAAAGATTAGATGAAATTCAGGAGAATACAAAGAGATTATATTTGAAAATTAAAAGTGTTGAACAAGATAAAGATGACACTTTAACCCCTGAAGACATTGTTAAATTTATTGAGGGCGCAGAAATTCTCCAAATAATACCTGACTTTGACGATAATGAATTATTTGATGAATTAAAAGATGACTTCATTAAAACTCACAGACATTTTATTGAGTATTTTAAGAATGACAAAAACATAAAAGATATATCAGAAGAATTAATTAATAATTGTGACAAAATAATTTTCAGTAAAGTACAACAATATAAAAATGAACGAATAAGAGGTATTAATTACAATTACTTATCATATGTTTGGATTAATCTTTCTTTAATGACATCTCCACATGAACAAAGCACTAGATATCCTTCATTGAAAGATGATATTACTCCTATGAATAAATATAATCATGATAATAATTTGATTAGATTTATACCCCAACTTGTTGAATTGACAAATAAATCAATTACAAAGTATAATGAATTATTTGCAATGTAATTTTAAACTCACAGAAAATAAACATCAATCACTAATCCTTCAATTCTTTGTTCCCAAGTTTTGAATTCCGACTCGATTCTTTTTGATTCGTAATAAATTATCCCGAAATTAGAATTCGATTTTAAAACCTTAAAACTATTGACTATGAAAGAAAAAGTACAACACGGGGCACAATCGGGTGCACTCTATTTTTTCGGTTTTATCGGAGCGGCCATCTATTTTATTGGTCACGCTGCAAGTTTTTGGCTGGGGGTATTAGGCTTTTTGAAAGCATGTATCTGGCCGATATTCTTTGTCATCGAGGGGTTTAAACATTTTGCGGGCTAAGTCATTTTTGTATCATTCGGATTTTCTGTGGATTAGGATAGATAAACAAAACCCCTTTCGGTCATTTCACCTGTTTCGTCCGAGTGCAGGTTTCATCAATGAACAACATTTAGCCGCGGACGATTTCATTCGGGCACATACCTCCCGGGGCGATGCCCCGGGCTAAAATCAATAAGCCTTTCAGGCTGACACAGCATTTGTACGTATGTGAAAATGGCGCATGTAGGGCGTCAGTCAATTTAGCCCAGGGTAAGCGATCCCGATGCCTATCGGTGGAGTGCCACCCTGGGTTATCAGGGCTGTAACAAAACCGTCAGCGGCTAATTGTTAATTAGAGAACTGATCAGCATTCGGACGGAACAGGCAAGCGAAACACATTTTTTAAACGGTCAGAATTTCACTCTCCCCAGAAATTCCGCTTGAACCTCCTTTTCCATTTTACTTTGTTGAAAAACAGTTAATTCTGACGTGAAGATTCACCATCCGAGCGGGTTTTTTTGTCAATCGAGCAACAGAATTTGCCAATTGAGCAATTTTTTTTGCCGCACGAGCGACTTTTTTAGCGACCCGAGCGATGTTTGTAACTTAAAATGTGTGCATTTATGCTCGCATAGTTCGCTCGAACGGTAAAAAACCTCGCTCGCGTCACCCAAAACATTGAACGACCGTAAAAAAATAGACCCCGACAGCAAAAAAACAATCGGGGTTATTTCAATTTACATCACCGGTATTTTGTTTTTCAACAGTTATGACTGCGTTTTCTCCTTCTTTTCTGCCTTTGCACGGTTCATATACTTCTTTCGCCAAAAAGCGCTCTTATATCCCTTCAAACGGGCCTTATCATCCCTGAAAGCATACTTGCCACAGATCCTGATTTCATCAACAGCGGTTTTCAGGTGGGTGTAGGCTTTGTTGCGGAACAAAAACGTGGCATTCTCGCTGTTTTTATCGCCGTTGGCCTCAGCCAAAACCACCGCAAGACTGCTTGAAAGTGCCGCTGCCACATCGAGTTTTGTATTATCTAAGCGGATGGCTGCCAGCGGTCTAGGGTTCTTTTTTCCAAGGACGGAGAGGTCGGCCAAATCCTGTATCATATCGGCATTCGACGATCCTTCGGCAATTAGCGCTACTGCTTTTAACAGATCGGGATCGTTGCGGAAGGCATAACGGCAGTCGGCAACCAATTGGTTGCGAAGGGTAAACGCTTTTGGCGACTGTTCCTGCCATGCTTTGGCGGCATCGCTTTTGAGTTTTTGTTCGGCAGCCCAAGTTGCCTGTGCATCGCGGCAAATAGCCAGTGAGAAGGGCATCGCATCGAGATAGTAGGGGTTTAAACCTTTGGCAAGGAGAGTAACCTTGTCGGGAGTGCACCATTTAAGTAGGTTTTCAGCTTCCTGGATGTAGTTATCAACAGGCTGGGTTGGAACTTTAATTTGGTCGGAGGGAAGGGAGTTTACGATTTCCAGTTCCGACGCTTGGGTAATTGGATCAGACATAGTTTTCGATTTTAATGTTCCCCGTTTGTTCGGGGGACGGTTTCAGCAACCAATTTCGAAAGTTTTAGAGTAAAAAACAACAGGATAGCTGGTTATGGTTGATGAAGAAGAAATGGTTTATCCCTTTTATTTTGTTAAAACCAATCAATGTGCCTGTTCTGAAAGCCTTGTATAACGTGTCTTTTTAGAATTTCAAAGCTACTTTTAAACATAACATTATTAATAGATTAAGTGCTATAAAAATGTTGAATAACATATATAAAAAAGGTAATACCAACAAGAATGGTGATATAGAAATAAAATTAGGTATACTGGTTCATTAACTGCACGAATGAAAATAAGCAGAAAGTTACTCATTTGATGGCTCAACGTGATCCAATGATTGGAACAACTGTGCTTTAATCTTTTGGTGATTTTTCACAGGCCAGAGATTTTTTGGCGAAGACAATGAAAAATTCTGATAAAACGTTGGCTCCGGCCATCTTTCAACAGCTAGAAATTATGCCAATTCAGCTACCTATTTCAGAATTGAGGAAATAAAAGTCATAGTACCAGATTTCAATACAGGTATATTCTCTGATTGTTCGACTTCACTTTTTAAAAGTCCAAAAATGAATTCATGATCTTTGCTTTATGAGTAAAAAGGAGCAAATATTGAAAAGGATCATCGGGGCTGTCTCTTTTCCTTCAACCTTTCCATAAAATATCATGTTTTTCTATTGAATTTCTTTAGAAATTGCCTTTGATTTTGAAAGTCAAATATTATGAAAGCAATTGTTAAAGCAAAGCCCGAAAGAGGTATCTGGATGGAAGAGGTTCCAATCCCTGTACCCGGAGTGAATGAAGTGTTGTTGAAAATCAGAAAATCGGCTATATGTGGCACCGACCTGCATATTTTTAAATGGGACGAATGGGCGCAACAAACCATCAAAACCCCGTTGATTATTGGTCATGAATACGTGGGCGAAATTGTTGAACTGGGTAGCGAAGTCAATCAATACAGCATTGGCGACCGTGTTACCGTTGAAGGACATATTGCCTGCGGCCATTGCCGGAATTGCCGAAGGGGAAGGCAACATATTTGCGACCACACGGTAGGAATTGGCGTTAACCGCGATGGCGGTTTTGCCGAATACATTGCGGTACCAATAAGTAATGTGCTGAAAATTGACGAACGTATCCCCGACGAGATTGTCTCCATCATGGACCCGTTGGGGAATGCCTGCCATACCGCATTATCGTTCCCGCTTATTGGAGAAGATGTACTTATTACTGGTATTGGCGGCCCTATTGGAGCATTAGCCACAGCAATATGCAAATTTGTTGGCGCCCGTAATGTGATGGGAACCGATTTGGTTCCTTACCGGCGTGAACTTGCCAGAAGAATGGGCGCCGATGTAGTCATTGATCCGTTAACCGACTCGTATGATGAGGCCATGAAGAAAATGGGAATCACTGCCGGTTTCGATATTGGCTTGGAGTGTTCGGGTTCGCCGGTTGCATTTAACCAAATGATTAACCACATGTACAACGGGGGAAAAGTTTCTTTGCTGGGAATTTTGCCTTCAACAACAACCATCAACTGGAATAAAGTCATTTTTAAAGGGCTGACATTAAAGGGAATTTATGGCCGCGAAATGTTCGAAACCTGGTACCAAATGGAGATGATGCTAACCCGCGGACTCGATATAACGCCGGTAATTACCCACCGGATGAAAGCCGATGATTATCAGGAAGCATTCCGGATTATGGAAGAGGGGAATTGCGGTAAAATTATTCTCGATTGGGAATAGCTCCTCTGCAAAGAGCGTTAAATAATTTCGTTTTGACAGTCATCCCATTGCTAGTTCATTATAATAATTAACTTTGGAACTGTTCAACCTTTTAATAACTTAACGAGTAAATCCATTCTGTGTGAAACGATTAAAAAACATATCGGTTTATGGTACGGTTTTGATCGCTTTCGCTTTACTATTCTACTGGATTACACAACAAGGGGAACAACTAGAAGTTGGGAAACATATCGTTATTCACAAACAAAGTGAAGGCCCGTGGCTCGATTTTCTGAATTCGATGAATGCGAACTTTGAGCATCCCTTTTCAATTTTGATGATTCAGATCATCGTCATCCTGATTGTTTCGAGAATATTTGCCTGGATTTTCAGAAGAATTGGACAACCAACCGTAATTGGTGAGATTGTTGCAGGAATATTATTAGGCCCGTCGCTGCTTGGGTACTTTTACCCTGAGGTCTTTCAACTGCTATTCCCCGTTAAATCGCTCGATAATTTACATGTATTAAGCCAGGTTGGACTGATTTTGTTCATGTTTATTGTAGGGATGGAACTCGACCTGAAGGTTTTAAAAAACCGTGCCCGAGAAGCCCTCGTCATAAGTCAATTCAGCATTATTTTCCCTTTCGGCCTTGGGATGATCCTTGCTTTTTTTCTTTTCCAATCTTTTGCGCCCGTAGGAACACAATTTCTGCCGTATGCCTTATTTATTGGAATTGCCATGAGTATTACTGCTTTCCCGGTTTTGGCAAGGATTGTACGGGAAAGAGGAATGCACAATACCAGAATTGGAGCGATTGTCATTACTTGTGCCGCTGTTAACGACATAACAGGTTGGTGTTTGTTAGCAGCAGTTATTGCTATTACCAAAGCTGGTTCTTTTATCAGTTCGATCTATGTTATTATCATGGCCATCGCCTATATCTTTATCATGTTCAAGGTTGTCAGGCCATTCTTAAAACGAATAGGTGAGCTGCACTCATCGCGCGAAAACCTGACTAAACCCATTGTCGCCATATTCTTCCTCACCTTAATCATTTCATCATTTGCAACTGAATTAATCGGGATACATGCTCTTTTTGGCGCTTTTGTTGCTGGAATTATTATGCCTGACAATGCGAAATTCAGAACTATTTTTGTCGAGAAAGTCGAAGATGTTTCGCTGGTTTTACTCCTCCCCCTGTTTTTTGTATTTACCGGTCTCAGAACACAAATAGGTCTTTTAAATGAACTTTATATCTGGGAAGCTACCGGATTGATAATCGTTGTTGCTATCGTTGGAAAATTTTTGGGAAGCGCCATCGCCGCACGCTATGTGAAATTAAATTGGAAAGATAGCCTGACAATTGGCGCATTGATGAACACCCGGGGATTAATGGAACTTATTGTGTTGAATATAGGTTACGAACTTGGGGTTTTAACCCCAGAAATATTCGCGATGATGGTCATCATGGCTTTACTCACTACATTTATGACTGGCCCGGCGTTAAGCATTATCAACAAAATTTTTAAAGCGGATTTCACGGTTGTTCATCCCAAACTGATTCTTCCCGACAAGTTTGAAATACTTGTCTCCTTTGGAAATCCGGAAAGGGGAAGGTCGCTATTAAAATTTGCAAATGCCCTTTCAAGAAAATCGATTAAAGAAACAACGGTGACGGCTTTGCATTTTTCGCCAACCAACGATGTAAGTAACTTCAATATCGAAGAATATGAAACCGAAAGCTTCAAACCAATCATTGAAGAGGCTTCTTTTTTGAATCAAAAAATTGTCACCTTGTTTAAGATCTCGAACGATATAACATCGGATATCATTGAAACGGCGAATGCCGGAAAATTCGATTTATTGCTTGTTGGGCCAGGACAATCGATTTATGAAGGAAGCTTGTTGGGACGGATTTTTGGGTTTACAACGAAGATTATTAACCCCGACCGGTTATTCAATACCGTAACGGGAAAAGAAAGATTTTTCCAATCATCGCCGTTCGACGATAAGATCAGGTTAATCCTTTCGAAATGTGAAACCCCTGTTGGAATTCTGATTGAGCGGAATCTTTCAAATTTTACGAATATCATTGTCGCTTTTACTACTGCCGAGGATGCTTTCCTTCTTAAATATGCCCAAAAACTTGTTGTGAATTCAGACTCTAACATCTCGTTACTTCCAATGTCTCCGTTGCTTTTATCAAACAATGAACTGAATGAATCATTTCAGTCGTATTCATTATCCAATCCCGGGAAATACAAGATTATTAACGAACAAGAAGCCAATAACGGTACGATAAAACATGCTGATTTGATCATCATAAGCATGACCAGCTGGATAAAATTAGCCAGTTTGAAAAAATCGTGGGTGAAGAGCATCCCTTCAATTTTTGTTGTAAAGAAGTAAAATATTTAAGCTCCCGGGCGGTGTTTCTCTTCTTCGTCCTCGAAAAGAATGCTAAGATAACTGTCGTAACGGCTCATGCTGATTTCGCCTTGATCGATGGCATCGCGAACAGCACAACCAGGTTCGTGAGTGTGTGTGCAGTTGTTGAATCGACAATGATCAGATGTCTTAAAAATTTCGGGGAAATAGTGGCTCACATCGTCGTTTTCCATGTCGATCATACCAAATGACCTTATGCCGGGAGTATCGATGATATAGCCCCCAAAAGTTAGCTCAAACATCTCGGAGAAAGTGGTGGTGTGTTTGCCCGATTTGTGGTAATCTGAAATTTTTTCAGTTTTAAGATGCAGGTTCCGATCAATGGAGTTGACAAGAGTCGATTTTCCCACCCCGGAAATACCCGTAATGACACTTACTTTGCCGCTAATCATCTCTTTTAACTCATTTAAACCTTCACCGGAAATAGTCGATGTTAAGATACAATGGTAACCGATTTTCTGATAGGTATCGACCAGTTTCTGCATCAATTTCATTTCATTGGCATTGTAGAGGTCGGTTTTATTGAAAACAACAACGGATGGTATCGAGTACGCTTCGGCAGTTACTAAAAAGCGGTCGATAAAAGTTGGTGAAGTAACAGGATAATTGATCGTCGCCACAATAAAGGCCTGATCGATGTTGGAAGCAAGAATGTGTGACTCTTTTGATAGGTTGACCGATTTGCGGATGATGTAATTTTTTCGCTGCTGAAGGTTGGTGATCACGCCCATTGGCAGTCCGCTTTCCGATGTTTCGTTCTGGATTTCAAAGTCAACAATGTCGCCAACTGTAAGCGGATTGGTAGTACGTATGCCTTTGATGCGAAGTTTTCCCTTGATACGGCATTCAAAAATAATATCGCCAGACCTGACGGTATACCTGCTCCCTGTTGATTTAATGACCAAACCCTCCTGTAAACTCATTGGCTTTAAAAAATTTATTCAAAAATAGCATATATTTTACGATCTGTCGGTAATTTTAATTGGTGTGATTCGCATTGGTTTGATCAAAATCTTAAATTCAAGCCTTGAAATAATTGATTTTTTTTAAACTATGAACACAACCGACCCATACAATACACCCTGGAGGAAAGTAGCCTCTACCATCTATCAAAAACCGGTTGATTCAAAAGTATTTGGTGGCGCAGATCTCGATGTGACAGAACTTGAGAACTATATTGCTCAAAAGAGGAAAGAGGGTTTGAAAATTACTCTGACTCAATTTTTTGTTTTGGTATTGGCCCGGTTATTAAAAACAGAAATACCTGAATTTAATGTTTATATCCGAAGGGGCAAAATTGTACCTCGTCAGAAGATTGATGCTGCGGTTAGTGTCTTGCTGCCTGATGGGGCAATGAGTTCTGTGATGATCCAAGAAGCCGATCGCCTGAACATAAAAGAAATTGAATCGGTCATGAAAGGCGAAATTCAGAAATCGCGTAAGGGAGATGAAAATGAAACGATGCAAAACAAAAATTTTATTTCAAAGCTTCCCTGGCCATTTCGTTCATGGTTCTTCAGCTTGTACAAAATGCTCATTATCAACTGGGGTATTTCAATACCTTTTTTGGGTTTATCGCCAAACAGCTTTGGATCGTTCGTGTTGACAAACATTGGTAGTTTGGGTTTGGACAGCGGATATCCGGCGCTCCTCCCAAGTTCAAATGTGTCGTTTGTATTTGTCATGGGCGGGATTCAAAAGAAGCCGGTGGTTGTCGATGATGAAATTGTGATCCGCAGAATAATGTCTGCAACCATTGTATTCGATCACCGTGTGGTTGATGCTTCACATGCCGCGCGGTTGTTACGATACATCAAACATTCAATTAAACATCCATGTGAATTTGAGAAGTAGGCATATTCTTAAATAAGTAAAGTGATCAAAGCGTTTATCTTAAACGCTTTGATCACTTTACTTATTAATATCTTAACGAATAACAGGCTATTCGTTTGTCAGTTTAATTACTAATTTTATAATGTTTTCAAATTCACTGGCAGGAATTTCTCCTTTGTAAATTGCCTGGCAGATGCGGTTTTTATCGAGGATTACAACGGTATAGGCATCTTTTGGCATTCCCCATAATGATTGAAGATTTGCTTTATAATCGAAAAGTATGATCGTATTAAATTTTTTGGCTTTATTCCCTGCAATGGTACGAATCAGTGCATTAGGTTTCCATGTTGATTTACAATCAACAATACCCATACCTTTGAATTTATTACTGTCGAATCGTTTATCTACCTCATGGGCCTTTTTGATTGCATCGTTAAATGGATCATTAAGATCCGAAACATCAGGATCAACATAATTGATTTGCAGAACTCTTCCTGCCCAGGATTCCGGGGTAAATTCTTTTCCGTCGGCATCGGTTAACACCCAATCCGGAGCTTTCATACCTACTTCGAGTTTCACATTTTGTCCGTAGCCAGTAAAAAGTGCTACAGAAAGGACAAGCATCGTAAAAATCAGTTTCTTCATAAATAGTTATTTTTAATTGTATAAGGCTAAAATAAGGCATTTTTCTGAAAATCAGCAATTACTCAAAAAAAATGTGAAATAATAGGAGGCTTGAGTATTTAATTCATTGGAAATGTCGTTCATCGGGGATTGTTCTGTTTATCAAAAAATCGGACAGAAAAGTCCAACCTATAAAAACACAAATGGGAACCAACCTGTTCGATTGACTCCCATTTCGCTTTGGGCTTTTAGTTTCCTAAAGTGTCAGGTTACGGTTATCATCCGGCTTTTGCCTTCCTTTCGGTTGGCTTTAGGCCTTTACCTTCCGGTTTTACTTTTTATGGTAATACTTTCCGGTTGTCCGATCGCTCTAACTGTTTGCATTTGCCTTTCGGTTTCAGCACATTGTTACAACTTCGCGGACGAAGTGTTTTAAGCTATCTTTCTCTTAGCAGAAGCTTCGATTCAGATGTTTCAAACGACTCATTGAGTTGTTTGAAACTACAATTCTTTCCGTCTTTCGATTTCTAAAAATTGTGCTTAAAACTCAACCAACAACTTCAACCTTCTATTGAATTTCATTTTTATGCAAGCATTCGATGAAATGCGCTCAAAACAACTTCCTGAGAAGGGATTTTGATTGGTAACGACTTTTTGCAAAGTAATTACCCGCGTTTGCTTTTTAACGTGAGATTTAATTGAGCAGAACTCTTTCAAATCAATGAATTCCCGGTGGTTTGACCCGCCCTGGTTTTCACACTGAAATGAAATCGAGATAACATTTCAGGCGTTCATTGGCATTCAATAGTTACCAAACAAAACTTGTGACTGAAGCTTACGCTAAAATCAACCGATATGTACCGAAATTGCTCCCGATTTAAACGCCTTACGGCATTTACCATATACCTTTCACGAATGAATGGTTTTCGTTCAGTTAGATTACCGTGTACTTGTTTAGGATTGCTCCTGTCGCTTTCCGAGGGAATTTGGTTCTCACCAAAAACAGACTTCCGAAGAAGCTGTATTCCTTATGTTTCTATGCTGCTGTTATTAAACTTTTGGTAAAATTTCAGCCCTTGACGTTGTTTCCACAACGTTAATTCATTTTTCACTGTTGCAAGTTCAAATGTGCATTCGAAACCGGTAGTCTTATTGATATTGACTTGGTTGACAGACTTTAAAAGAACGAATTCTTCGAGGTCAAAACTTCAGCCTTTCAAACGAGCGAACTTTCGTTCGGATGATCAGGATTGAATCTCAACTAAGTTATTCTTTCCATCTCCTCGTTTTCAGGGCGGATTTTATCGCTCACCTGATATATCAAATGTAAAACGGTAATCGACAAAAAGCAAAGAATTGGCGTTGATAGTTTGAGTTTGATTTCAACCGGATTTGAACAATTTTCTTTTTTTCATTTTGCCTTATGGCCTGACAAACGAGAAAGTCAATAGTAAGTTATCAACAGCTGTTAATAACTATAATGAACCGAAAATGAGGATTTAACTGAGGTTATTAAGAAATGAATGTTAATGAAACGTAAGAATTTTGGATGAAGAATTGAAATGTTATCAAATTTCAATTTCGCCTCGTTGTCGATTTCTAAACCGGGAAATTTTTGTGAACCCAACTTCTTTTAAGATTGAAACTGCCAAATCGAAATGCCGAGCGACCTGGCTGGCTTGATGGGCATCGGATCCCAATGTTATGGGAACGCCCAATTTACTTGCTATGCTTAATATTTCGCGACTTGGAAAAAACTCTCCGCAGGGCCGGTCTAATCCGCTTGTGTTTAATTCAAGCACAACGTTCGCTTCTTTTATTATTTTCAGGGTTTCTTCAAATAAGGCGGTTTGATCTGTTTCAGGCCAGCATTGAAACTTTTTAATCAGGTCGAAATGACCGATAACATCGAACAGGCCTGATTTAGCAGATTGTTGTACCAGATTAAAGTAGATCTGATAAAGTTCATTGTTGGTCCATTTTCCATACAATGATTTGTCGGAATCAAAATTCCAATCATCGAGGAAGTGAACAGATCCAATAACATAATCTACCGGAAAGTATGAAATAACCTCACGAATATCGTCTTCTCTTTCAGGGAAATAATCGACCTCTAAGCCAAATCGAACTTGTACATCTTCAGAAAAATTGTCGCATAAATTTTTTAGATTTTCCCTCATTACCGGGAAATCAACCTCCTTAACACACCAGTCGACAGGGAAAAGGGTAATATGATCAGTAAAACCGATTTCGGCTAAATCTTTTTTTCTCGCTATCTCAAGATAACTTAAATATGAATCTTTCCCATCGGAAAAGGTTGTATGCATGTGATAATCGACCATGTAACTCATGAATCTGAGATTTATAGAAAATGAACACTTCCCGACTTTAAAATTAACATTTTGTACAGGAGTAAGGATGAAAAAGCCATCAATTTTTTTTATTTCTAAAGATGGCACATCCTTATATGATGAACAACCTGTAATTCAGGGTAGTCTTATCTGATCTCTTTGATGTCGTCGATAAAGTCTAACTGTAAATCTTCATGAAGGGTACTTAAAACGGCATCAATTCTTTCAATTTGGTGCGAGTACAAATTACCCAACACCTTTCCTTGTCGTAATGAAAGTCCGGTTGTTTTTAACTTTTTACAAAAGTGGATGAGTAGTTCTAGTTCCGTTTGTTTAATTCCTGAAAACTTGATGTATTTCCGGGTTGTTTTTAATGCTTTTCGAATGGTCTTTTTTGCCAGGTACAAGTTCGATTTGTTCAGGTTTTTAAATTGCAGATTGATCTCCTCTTTAACATCGGCGATAAAAGTTTGTTGATCATAAGCCTGAAAAATAAGATAATTCAGCAATTCCTTATTCTCTGTTTTGTATTTCGCCATTCGGATACAATACTGAACAATTAGTTCCGAAGGTAAACTTTGGACCTCTTTTTTCAGGTTGCTAATCGATTCGGATTTCATACTCACCAGATTTACTTTATTCTGTAAAGCTATACCAAAAAATGCACTACCCATAGTATTTACGTTTTAAAGTGATTTGAATTCTCATTTTCATTAACTTCGTAAGGACTTCACACTCATGCAACATGATAGAAATAGAAACCAATGTGAAAACAATAATTGGGATGATCCATGTTGGCGCCTTGCCTGGTACACCTCAAAATTGCCTTCCAATTAAAAAGATAATAGCGCAGGCAATTGAAGAAATTGAAATTTATCTTTCGTGTGGAATCGATTCCGTCATGATTGAAAATATGCACGATGTTCCTTACATTAAATGTAACGTAGGGGCCGAAATTGTAGCATCGATGACCGCGCTTGCCGTTGAATTGAGAAAAATTACCCAAATTCCACTTGGTATTCAGATTCTTGCCGGTGCAAATAGCGAAGCGCTTGCCGTGGCACAGGCTGCAAATTTCGATTTCATCAGGGCTGAAGGTTTTGTTTTTGGACATTTGGCCGACGAGGGTTACATTGATAGTTGTGCGGCAGAGCTGCTTCGATACCGTAAAATGCTAGGAGCAGAATCAATCGCTATTTTCACTGATATCAAAAAGAAACACAGTTCACATGCTGTAACCGCTGATGTTGGCCTTGAAGAAACAATTAAAGCAGCAGAATTTTTTCTTAGCGATGGAATTATTATCACCGGGAAGGCGACAGGAGATGCCGCTTTAATTGAAGATGTTTTGATTGCCCGTCAAACAACAACCCTTCCTGTGATTATTGGTTCCGGCATTACCACCGAAAATATTTCCGAATACTGGGATTTTGCCGATGCATTTATCATTGGAAGCCATTTCAAGAAAAATGGAAGTTGGAAAAACAGTGTTGAAAAAGAGAAGGTTGCAAAATTTCTCAAAAAAGTATTAATACTAAGGACATAATATTTTGATCAACACTCGATTTTAGACAAAAACAGGATAATTACCAAACCAATTTATAGGCATCAATGGTATTCCCGTTGAAAGTAGGCACAAATAAAATTCCCAATTCAGAGGCATAATAAATATCGGCAGTATTGATTTTTGATTCAGATGTATCCAGTAATTTTATGATTTCACCATTTTTGAACAGGAATATTCTTCCATCCCAATTGGAAAAAATAAATTCATTTGGACCAATTTTTTGCAATCCGTCAATGCCTCCGGTGTTACAAAAAAGTTCTTTCATTTCCAGCGTATCATTTTCAATTTCCCAAACCGAATTATTCCCGGCATAAATTTTCCCGTCTTCGAACCAAATACCATTGACAAATTTAAGCAACGTATCGTTTTTCAAGGTAGAGATAGTACCCTTGAAAAATTGGTAAATCCTTTGATCAAGAATATCGGAAAGAAAAACTGTTTTATTTTTTCCTGCAGTTACATCATTCAGAGATTTTGATTTCGGGAAAGGGTATTTCTTCTCAATTTTTGCACTTTCGTAGTTGATAACAACCAATTCGTTCAGGTCGGCAACATAAATATCTTTCCCGCTCACGGCTAAACCTTTTGGATCGTTCAGCCCTTTAACCCAGTAAAGATTTTCGATTTCACCTTCAGTCGATAACAGCGAAATGAAGCCGTCTCCATTTTTGAGATTTTCTGTTGGGCCAATGTTTGAAACATAAAGCATTTCCTGATCGTGAATATATACAACTGATTCCGGGGTTTTTAATTCAGCAGAACTTGACCACAACTTTTCAAGTTTTTGTGAAAAAGTCAGGTAACTCAATGAAATCAAGATGATCGTTAATGTTAGTGTTTTCATTGATTTTTTTTTTAACCGTTTGTAATTGATGATTTCTAAACTATGGAAAAGTGAATGACTAAATTAGTAAACCTGTCAAATTAAAGGATGATTTTTTGTAACCTTTTTATTCGATTTTTAGAAATGTTTTTTACTGAAGAATGTTGTTTTGTGCTTTTTCTCTAATGTCTTCAATTTTGCCATATTTTAAACTCTTTCCAGCAAAAAAGGTGTTTGACAAGCTGGGGCGCGTCCCTGTTTTTATTTCAACATTCTTCCCGCTAATCATTTCCGTCGGTTTGGTTTATTTGAAACTCAATTTGTTTCCGGTCTATTTTCATGGATGAGTTGCGGGGAAATTCTTTTAGGAACAGAATCTCTTTGGGTGCTTTGTGTCTTCCGGTGATTCCGGTGATTTTTTGAAATAACCATTCTGTATCAACATCAGAAGATTTTCCTTCGATGACCAATACCACCCGCGAACCAAGCATTTCATCTGTTTTATAGGAAACGATACATTCAGAATGAATGAGTGGCAGAATAACCGCTTCCATCTGTTCTGGCGAGATTTTTATTCCTCCCGAGTTGATCACGTTATCTGCCCGTCCCAGCCATTTGAATTCTGTAGGAGAGACAATCTCAACCAAATCGGTGGTTTGAATGGTTTTTGCTGATAGTTCAGGAGCGAAAATGGTCAGGCAACCTTCTTCAGTTGTCGCTATTGAAATCCCATTGAGAACTTGAAAATCCCTGTCGGGATTCTTTCCATTTATTCGCTGAAGCGCAACATGCGAACATGTTTCGGTCATCCCATACGTGGCAAACACTTCTGTTTCTATATTTTGGAGCGCATTGCGTAAAGTGTAATCAACTTCAGCTCCGCCAACAATCATTTTTTTGATGTTGGATAAGTCGGTTTTTTCTCCGATCAAATTTTTCATTTGCAGAGGAACCATTGCCGTGAAGTTGATTGTTTGTTGAGGTATTCCGGGTGTTCCCTTTGGGTCGGTAATCAGCAAATTCAAGCCACCAACAATCGCCCTCACCACCATCATTTTTCCGGCAATGTAATCGACGGGCAGGCAGAGCCAGGCAGCATCTTTTTCTTTAAGTTGAAAGAAATCAAGTGTTTTTATGGCCGACGCTGTCATCGCGCTTTTCTTCAGTTTGATCTCTTTTGGACTACCTGTACTTCCCGAAGTTTTTTGGATGATAAAATCTGTTTCGTCATACCAATTCAGCAAAAATCGAAGCACCTTTTGTTCCCATTCAGGAACAGATTGATCATTACTTTTACTTTGCGCTTCATCCAAAAGTTGGACTTGGCTTAAAGTTTTATTGTTGATAATAATGTCGTTTCCTGTCTTCATTTTAAAACGGTTCAATCAAACAAAGTTCCCATTTTTTACCTGGATCATAAAACAATTTTTCGCCAACTAATGCCAAAGGGGAGTCGATGTTGTTTGAATAAAGCATTCCTGTGCCCAATCCCTGCGGAAGATCCCTGTTTTTGGTGAAGACCCACTGTGAAATGGCATTCAACCCGATATTCGATTCCAGTGCCGAAGTAGCCCACCACCCAATATTCAGCTCACCTGCAAGAGAAATCCACTCTTCAGAAGCATTAAATCCGCCCAGAAGGCTTGGTTTGATGATCAGGTATTGTGGTTTTATGGTTTGAAGCAATTCTCTCTTTTTTTCAGATGGAAAGATACCAATCAGCTCTTCATCGAGGGCAATAGGTATTGGCGTTGATGAACAAAGTTTGGCCATTTCGTCCCAATTACCAGCTTTTATAGGCTGCTCGATGGAATGCACCTGCATTTCGGCCAATTCTGAAAGGACAGTTTTTGCTTGATGAAAGGTAAAAGCCCCGTTGGCATCGACGCGAATGGTAAGTTCTTTTGCATTGAATTGCCGACGAATTTCAGCAATAATTTCTTTTTCGGTTCCCCAATCAATTGCCCCGATTTTCAATTTTATGCAGGAGAAACCTTTCTCAAGTTTTTCGGCAATTTGAAGCCGCATCGATGTTTTATCACCCATCCAGATAAGGCCATTGGTGATGATACCAGTTTTCCCTTCAGTGAATTCGGAAGGATATAGGATATGCCGGCCACCATTCTTCAGATCAAGCAGTGCTGTCTCCAGTCCAAATTGAATAGAAGGAAATTCATGAAGATGATTTTCAAAATTAAAATTGTCCTGGTTAATTTGATCACAGATTTTCGTTAGTTTGAACTCAAAATCAGGTCGATCGTCAATGCTCAACCCTTTTAGAATGGAGCATTCACCAATGCCGGTTTTTTCACCATCGGTAAGGAATAGAAACCAGCTATCCTTAGTTGTATAAACTCCGCGTGAAGTTCCAGCCGGATGGAGAAATTGCAGCGAATGCTTTCGATATGTGGCTTTAAGTTGCATCTAGTAATTCACTGTTGTGAAATAAGTTATTCAAATTTGACCCAATCAATTTCAACCGGAGCAGAACTTTTCAAAACAACAAACAGATCATGAATTCCGGGTATATATTTTTCGAGGTTTGAATCAGAAAGCTTCCATTCATTTGAATGACTAAGATTAACATTAGCCAAAATTGGTCCGTCCAATGCATTTAACCTGATTTCGAAGCTACCTCCGGTTATTGTCTTTGCATTTATCTGCAAATTTTTCAAGGCGGGATTATTGAAATCAACTTTGTTATACCTAACCCATGCACCGGCTTTTTCTAAAGTAATTTTCCAGCCCTGATAACGATTGAGTGTATCGATAAATTCAACTGATATGCCCTTATCAGAAACAGCGCTGTACCTGTCAATTTGGATCTTCCTTTCAGTGCTTGAAATGCCCACACCACGCCAGGTTGGTATTACTTTTTGAATGGTTCCGTCTTCTTTGAAAAATAGACTGTCGGCGCGGATAGAGCGATTTTTGTCAAAATGTGGTGAAAGGTCGTTGTGATGGTAAAACAGATACCACTGTTTGTTGTATTCAATAATTGACTGGTGGTTTGTCCAACAATGAGTTGGAGATTCATCCATGATCACTCCCTTGTATTCAAATGGTCCCATGGGGTTGTCTCCCATTGCATAAACCAATTGTTCAGTGGTTTCGGGCACAAAAGGATAAGTGAAATAGTATTTCCCGTTGCGTTCGAAAAGAAAAGGCCCCTCCTTGAATTTTGCAGGAAGATTCAAAATCTCCTGTGGTTCTGTTGCAAGTTCCAGCATGTTTTCCTTTAGTTTGGCTACGTAAAGTTTTCCCCCTCCTGCCCAATAAATGTAACACTGACCGTCTTTGTCGATAAACGGATTTGGATCAATGCCAAAGACGCCTTTTATTGGTGCAGTTTCTGGTTCGAAAGATCCCAAAGGAGAGTCAGAGATGGCTACTCCGATCCTTCGACCATATCCTTCCGATTTATCTTTAGCTGAAGAAGGAAAGTAGAAATAATATTTGCCATTTTTCTCTATACAGTCAGGAGCCCACATGCTATAAGTTGCTGTGTCGACCCATGAAACGTTATTCTGGCTTAATATCATGCCATGATCTTCCCATTCTGTTAGGTTTTCAGAAGAAAACACATGATAATCTTCCATGCAAAACCAATTTGAAAATTGGCCTGTTTCTTTGCGAATATCGTGGGATGGGTAAATGTACACTTTCCCTTGAAATACTCTTGCCGACGGGTCGGCTGTATACTGATCCATGATCAGTGGGTTTTGTCCAAATATAAAAAATGAAGAGAAAGTCAAAAAAAGAAAGATTATAGAATTTCTCATGACAGCGATTATGATAGTGTTATAATATTAGTCCCAATCCAAAAGTCAGTGCAAAAAAGAAAGTTGCTAATGCAAGGTTCCTAAGCTCGTTATTCAATTCCGAAGAATCTTTATGATAATAAACTTTTTTGCCATTCAGGATGAAAAGCGGGAGTGTGATCAGGAACAGAAACTGCCAAAGTGAGAAGAAATGGATGACGGTGTATGAAATAGTTAGCAACCATGCTGAACCGATTAATAACAGATGATACCTGCGGGTAAATTCAAAACCAAATTGAACAGGCAGTGTCTTCTTACCTGATTCTGTGTCTGAATGAATATCGCGAAGGTTGTTAATGTTCAGAACGGCAGTACTCATCAGTCCAATAACGGCCGCAGGGACAATCACCATTTTATCGAACCAGTTTGTATGCAGGTAATAGGTTCCGATCACTCCAATCAATCCAAAAAAGATAAAAACGAAAATGTCGCCAAACCCTTTGTACCCATAGGGATTTTTACCAACGGTATATTTAATGGCGGCAATTATGGCGGCCAAGCCCAGACCGAAATAAATCAATATTTTACTCAAAGCTACATGTCTCAATCCAATGAGAATAAGTAATGAACCAGAAATAACGGAGAGTAGTATAAAATTAGTAATCATTTTTTTCATTTCTCTTTTGGTCACCATTCCTGTTGCTGTGACCCGTGTTGGTCCAACCCGATCGGGTTTGTCAGCGCCCGAAACAGCATCGCCATAATCGTTTGCCAGGTTGCTCAAAATTTGAAGAAAGGTGATGGTTAAGATCGTCAAAATGAAAATAATCCAACGGAAACCTCCGTTGAAAAGGGCTAGAAAACTTCCCATCACAGCATTTGCCAATGCTAACGGAAGAGTACGCAGGCGAAAAGCCTTAAGCCAGATTTTGAGTTTGTCTGTTTTCAAAATTTATATTTTAAAGTAATACTTTGCTAACCAATATTTATAAAACGGATCGAGTAATGATGGTTGATCCCGTTGAATATCAATGATCTCTTTATTTATCAACATTTTTTTTGATTTTAATACATTGGCTGATGAACCCAAACGGTAATCGTTAATGACCTGTTTTGAACTCAACTGGGATTCACCAATCAGTATGGCTTTTAAAAGGTTGACCTGCGTTTCAATTAACTCGTCGGTGCGGGTTTGAAATAGTAAGCTTAATTGTTGAATAATATTCTCGAAAGCCTCCTCAATATTTTCTTTATTGCATTTGTTTTGAGTGCGAAACCACGATTGTTGTGACAACTGTTGTACATAATATGGGTGACATTCGGATAGATCGGTTATTCGTTTTGCATTTTCTTCATCAATTTCTTTTCCGGCATTTGCAAATTGGTTGATTATAAATGGAATCCACTCTTGTTGTTTTATTTTCTCCAAAAAAAGAATATCGCCAAATTTGTAAAATGGCATAGATGGATTCGTAAAAACATCCAATAACATGTGCCGTTTACTTCCATAAATGCAATAAGAACTTTTTTGATGTTTTTGCCAATGAGAACGCAGCTTTTGTTGAAATGCCAATGGATCATCAAAATTGCTCATGTTTTGAAACTCATCGATGCAAACAATAAAGTTTAAATTTTTCTTTTGTGCTATATTTTCAGCCAGATCCAATATGTTATCTGGTTTTTTCCTTACTTCCTGCCAATCGATACTTAACGTAAAATATGATTCAGAATCAGGACTAAAGGATATTTTTGGAATTAGATTTCCTAAAAAGCTTTTTGATTGTTCAATGATTCCTTCCAGTTTAGAGGAAGATGCGTTTAATACCTTTTCAGCTAATATTTGATAAAATTGTTCTTCGCTGCGGACGTTGAACATGTCGATAAAACAGAATCGCAAATTTGAATTCGTTTCAGAAGCCTTTTTTGCAGCATGAGATACCAGCGATGATTTACCCCACCGTCTAGGTGAAATCAAGATTGTATTAACACCCGAAGAAAAATTGAAAATTAGCTGATTTGTTTCCTTAACTCTGTTAGTGAAATTATTCTCAACAGCTAATTTACCATATACAAATGGAGTGTTCATTGAATTAATTTTCCTCAAAATTAAACACTTTATTCAATATTACCAAATGGTAAGTTACTGTTTGGTAACTTACCATTTGGTAATATGTTTTACGATTTATGAATTAAGGGATTGTAAAATTTTTATGGAAGTTTAGGGTACTTGCTAAAGTCAGGTTTCCGTTTTTCGAGGAATGCTTTTTTACCTTCTTGCGCCTCTTCAGTCATGTAGTAGAGCATGGTGGCATTACCGGCCAATTCCTGAATCCCGGCTTGGCCGTCGAGCTCAGCATTTAAACCAGCTTTGATCATTCGCAGCGCCAGCGGACTGTGTTCCATCATTTTTTGAGCCCATTCTACCACAGTATCTTCCAGTTGATCGAAAGGAACAACGGCATTCACCAAACCCATCTCCAATGCTTCCTTCGCAGAGTATTGTTTGCAGAGGAACCAAATTTCGCGGGCTTTTTTCTGACCTACGATACGGGCTAAATAAGAAGCGCCAAAACCGGCATCGAAACTTCCTACTCTGGGGCCGGTTTGCCCAAAGATTGCGTTTTCGGAAGCGATGGAGAGGTCGCAAACCACATGAAGCACATGACCACCTCCAATGGCATAGCCGTTGACCATAGCGATTACAGGCTTTGGAATGCTGCGGATGAGCTTTTGCATATCGAGAATGTTGAGGCGGGGAACACCATCCTTGCCAATGTACCCGGCATGGCTTTTCACGTTTTGGTCACCGCCGCTGCAAAAGGCTTTGTCGCCTTCACCGGTTAGTACAACCACGTTTATGTCGGGACTTTCGCGACAATACACCATTGCTTCGCACATCTCTTTGGTTGTGTCGGGAGTAAAAGCATTGCGGTATCGCGGGCGGTTTATTGTAATCTTTCCGATTCCTTCGAAATATTCAAATTTAATCTCTTCGTATTCTTTTATGGTTTCCCAATTTCTGATAGCATCCATTTATTTCGTATTAAAGTCATTAACAATCCAATCCCGCAAGCGGGATTAAAAAACAAATGAAACACAGAGACCACAGAGGAGGCACAGAGTTCACAAAGAAGATTTTTTCTATTTGCCCTAATGTGTCTATTGTGGTTTGTTATGAGTCATTAGAAAAATGCCAAAATTATAATATTTTGTCTTCTAATAGTTAATCGTTTTCATTACCCTATTGTATTCAGAATAAATCTTGGCATTGTCCAACTTCGGTGTCTTTATTTCTAACAAAGCCGGACCCGTTTCTGATTGAACAAACCTGTTAAAAGTGTTCGATAGTTCTTCCTGATTATCACAAGAAAAATAATTTACACCGTAGGCGGTCACCAATTTTTTCAGATCGACGGGGTGGTGAGCTTCCATGAACTCTTCAAAATATTCTTTTTCAGATGGTCCGGGGATCAGCCTGAAAATCCCGCCACCCTGGTTGTTGATTACCACTATTCGCAAATTGGGAGAAAGGTTTCGGTTCCAAAGTCCGTTTGAATCGTACAAGAAACTTAAATCTCCCAGAATAACGACGTTGATTTGATCTGATTGTGAGGCAAATCCTGCTGCGGTCGACAAACAACCATCGATGCCAGAAACGCCGCGGTTTGAAAAAACACTGTTGCAAACTGAGGTATCGAACAGTTGTCCGTACCTGACCGGACTGCTGTTACCTAAATGCAGTACACAATCAGCCGGAAGGTTATTCATGATGATGTCAAAAACCTTCAAATCGGAATATGGAATTGTGGAGAGGATTTCTTTGTGTTTTTGAAGACTCAAAAGAGAGGTGTTTTCCCAGTTACTCACAAACCTTTCTTCTGAAGTGAATTTTTCGTTTTGTATTTCAGTAAGAACATCAATAGGTTTTCCAATGATTGTTTTTGTTAAATTATGATAGGTATCAATTTGGTCATCACCTTCTGAGAGGCGGAAATGCTTTAGGTTTGGTTGTTTTTGAAGCCATAATTTTAAACGCTTTGACACCACGGGTCCTCCCATTGAAATCAATAGATCGGGTTGAAAATCCAACGAATTATCTGATTCGACCAGAATCATTACCCGGTCGATTTCAGAATGAATATTTTCACCTTTGATATTTGAAATGGGTTCGGCTAAAACAATGGCTTGATTCTGACTTGCCAACAGGTTTAAAGTGATGTTAAGTTTTTCATCAACAGGATTCAGCCCACAAAGAACCATTCTCTTTTTGGCATTCTTCCAGGCCGTTAAAATTTCCTCAATGACAGGTGATTCAATTGTTTTGCTTTGAGAAATTGAAATATTTTTTGAAGGATTTGGCATTTCAACATACAATGGTTCTGAAATGGGAACATTGATGTGAACGGGCCCTTTTATTCCTTCAACCGAAGAATTGATAATACTATTGATGGATGAATGTTGAATTCCAAGTTCTTCATCTGATTTCACAGGCGAGGGAAGATTGATGCTTCCTTTGATAAAGTTTTGAAAAACATTTATCTGCCTGATGGTTTGGTTATCCTGCTGATCGATTAGTTCTTCAGGCCGGTCGGCAGTCATGGCAATGAGTGGCACATGTTGGTAATAGGCTTCGGCAAGTGCCGGTGCATAATTCAAAACGGCAGTTCCTGAAGTACAAATCAAGGCTACAGGTTTCTGAGTTGCCAGTGAAATTCCAAGTCCGTAAAAACCTGCCGACCGTTCATCAACGACGCTGTGCAACCTGAACGAGTTTTCGTTGGCAAATAACCTAATGAGTGGGGCATTTCGGGAACCTGGTGAAACAACTACCTGTTCGATTCCTTTAACCCGGCAAATTTCAACCAGATCGGCAATATGTTGCAAGTGATGGATCATGATCATGCAAAGTAAGTAAATGTCATGGATTAGCAAAAAATGGATTTGTATCAATCCCTCATCGTTTTTGTTTTAGTATTATTTAGCGTGGAGAAATATGCAAGATAAAAGTAGATTTCTCCAAAAATAAATGTGAAATATTTCAATTTTTACGTTTTTAATCAGATACTTATCCTACAAAAAAGGCTCACTTTTACTTTATGCTACAGGTTCTTTTGCCCGAAGTTCTGGATACTGACTTACACTTTGTGGATGACCGAAAGAAGCGTATCGGCCTTGATTTCCGTTTCATCCCATTCATCCTCCGGAACAGAATCGGTCGTAATACCGGCGCCAATGTGAAGCACCAGTTTGTCGCAAAGAATCTGCATACAACGCAGATTGACAAAAAACTGCACTTTTTCGTCAATATTAATTGGCCCGAGAAAACCTGAGTAGTATTTCCGGTTGTGTTTTTCGAGGTTTTTAATAAACTGCATGGACTCTTTTTTGGGAAATCCACACACAGCCGAAGTTGGGTGCAATTCTTTTACAAGCTTATCTATGTGGTTGTTTACCTGATTGAAATCGAGGGTAAAGTCGGTACGAAGATGAATGAGGTTGCCGGCCTTTTTGGTATAGGGACCTTTTTTTTGCAGGCAATCTATTTTGAGATCTGCCAGGGTATTTTCAATGTATTTTGTAACCAGTTCCTGTTCGACAATATCCTTCGTACTCCAGTTTCTCAGGTTCAGGTTATTGGCATTATATTCTTTGGTTCCGGCCAGCGATACGGTTGTCAGTTCGTTTTGCCGGGAACATAACAACGGTTCCGGAGTAGCCCCCATCCAGGTTTGGTTGGCTACGTTGAAAAGATAAACAAATGCATTTGGATAGGAATTGCTCAGCATTTGAAATATTTCGTTCAGTTTTGAGCGGTAACTTCGTTCGATAATCTTGATTCGCGAAATAACCGCTTTCTCGAATTTCTTTTCAGCAATCGCTTTTTTTATCTCATCTACCTGAATGATAAAATCTTTGCGGGAAATAACGCCGTTTTCAAAATTTTCATCGGGGTAAGAAACCTCTTTAAGTTTTATTAGTTCGTCGAAATCGGCATAATCGGAACTTGAATAAAGTAGATCAGCCGAAATAAAATAAGAGTTGTTTGATTCATTTTCCGAAAATGGAGATACTAAAAAGCCAGATTGTGAAAAAAGAGACCCTGAAATTTTTACCTTTTTCGGACCCTGTTTTTTTTGCACAACAAGGGTTATTGAATCGGTATTTGGTAACCGGTAGGCGGCAAAAATCAGATTGTTCTTAATGCAAAATTGTATCGCTTTAAAAAAATTCATCCTGTTATTTTCTCCACAATTGCATTAGTAACACGTGCCACCGAAATAAGTTTATTTTCTTCGTCACGAATTTCAACATCCCAAACATGGGTTGTACGGCCTTTGTGCAAAAGGGTTGCTGTTGCAAAAACGTAACCATCGCGGGCCGTTGAAATGTGGTTTCCGGTAACCTGCATCCCAAATACGTTGTATTTTTCAGGATCGATTTGAAACAGCGAACCGGCGCTACCAACCGTTTCGGCCAAAGCTAATGATGCTCCACCATGCAGGAAACCCATGGGTTGTTGTGTTGAAGAATGAACAGGCATTTTTGCCACAACAATTGTCGGAGAAACCTTAGTGAATTCAATATCAAGGTGCCCGACAAGAGAATTTTTGCAAAATTCATTTATTTCATAGATGGTCATAAGTATTCAGCTTAAAGTTCAAAGATAGAAATTCAGTCAGAATTATTTTAAATGATTTTTTATAGTTAGTTTGATTGGCGTCTGAAAGTAAAACCCCTGCCGAAACAGGGGTCTTATGAAAAAACAATTGTAAAACTATACGTATTTGTATTTGAAAATGGTATCGTCAATTATTTCATCTTCAATTTGTTTCTGCAAGTCAAGATATTCCTCCCTGAATTTAACATTACGGTGATACTCTTTTTGCTTCTCAATGTACTTGAAAAGAGCATTTACCTGGCTTCGGGGTTGGGTAAATGCAGTGTACCCTCCTTCCCAATTAAAACCATGTTTTTTAAGAAGTTTGTGATTGATATAAAAAGATGATTGTTTTTTAATCTCTCTGACCAAATCGGAGATGGCTAGTGCCGGGTTTAGTTTAACTAGCAGATGGATATGATCTGCTGTACCGTTAATTATCAGTATCTTATGACCAAGTTTGTCAACCAGATTCGTGATAAATTCATAGATTTCTGCTTCACGGGTTTGATTCAAGAAGCTCTTTTTTCCTTGCACCGAGAAGATAATATGGGCATAAAGCTGTGTGAAAGTGGTTGACATCGGCCTGTTTTAAATACCCTATTAAGATAGAGGAAAATAAAATCATTTTCAACGGTTTAGGTAGAATCTAATGAACAGTTTTTCAACAAATAATCAAATAATCAAACCCTTCAAAATGTTATAGTTAATATTAACTGATTTTCACAAAATGGAATGGCTAATGACGAATGACTTTTTATATATTTGTAAACTTTTTTTAAAAATCAGGCATATTGCACGTTATGGACAAAAAATTTGCTGAATACAAGCAATTTGATTTATCGCAAATCAACAAGGATATCAGGAAACGTTGGGAAGAGGATGATACGTTTCACAAGAGTATGACTACCCGTGAGGGAAAACCTACGTTTGTTTTTTATGAAGGACCTCCAAGCGCCAACGGCATGCCGGGAATCCATCACGTGATGGCACGTGCCATTAAGGATATTTTCTGTCGATATAAAACCATGCAGGGGTTTTTGGTAAAACGAAAGGCAGGATGGGATACGCACGGGCTTCCCGTTGAACTTGGAGTTGAAAAAATGCTGGGCATTACCAAGGAAGATATTGGGAAAACCATCTCTGTTGAAGAATACAATGCTGCCTGCCGTAAGGAGGTGATGAAATATACCCGCGAATGGGAAGAGCTGACCCGTCAAATGGGTTACTGGGTCAATATGGACGACCCTTACATTACTTATGATAGCCGTTACATTGAGACCCTCTGGTATTTGCTCAAACAGCTTTACAACAAAGGTTTGCTATACAAAGGCTACACTATTCAACCCTATTCACCTGCTGCCGGAACCGGTTTAAGCTCGCACGAACTAAACCAGCCGGGCTGCTACCGCGATGTAAAAGATACCACAGCCACTGCTCAGTTTAAAGTTATCCGTGATTCAAAATCAGAATTCCTTTTTGATGGGGTAGAAACCGACTTGTATTTTCTAGCATGGACAACTACTCCATGGACATTACCTTCAAATACAGCACTTTGTGTTGGACCAAAGATAACTTACATAAAAGTTCGTTCGTACAACCCATATACCGGAATTCCAATAACCGTTATTCTGGCTAAAGATTTGGTCGATAACCATTTCAACCCAAAGAGTTCTGAACTGGAATTAGAAAATTACGAAACAGGTTCTAAGGCTATTCCATTCAAATTAATGGATGAATTCAAGGGAAGCCAATTGGTTGGTGTGAACTATGAACAACTTATTCCGTTTGTAAAACCTCAGGGAGATGCATTCCGTGTTATTCCCGGCGATTATGTAACTACGGAAGATGGTACCGGAATTGTACACATCGCCCCAACTTTTGGAGCCGACGACGACCGTGTGGCCAAACAAGCCGGAATTGTTCCGCTCATCATGATTGATAAAGAGGGCAAGAGACAGGCTATGGTCGATCGCACCGGGAAATTCTATCATATTGACGATTTGGACGAAGACTGGGCTAAAGAGTATGTGAATGAAGAAATTTACCGCGACTATGCCGGTCGGTATGTAAAAAATGCTTATGACGATACATTGAACGAAAGCGACCCTACATTGGATATCGACCTTTCTGTCATGTTGAAGAAAGAGAACAAAGCGTTCAGGGTTGAAAAACATGAGCATAACTATCCGCATTGTTGGCGTACCGATAAACCGGTTTTATACTATCCGCTCGATTCATGGTTTATTAAAACGACCGCTGTTAAAGACCGGATGATTGAACTGAATAAAACCATCAACTGGAAACCTGAAAGCACCGGAACTGGTCGCTTTGGCAACTGGTTGGAAAATTTGGTTGACTGGAACCTTTCGCGTTCCCGTTACTGGGGCACACCGCTTCCTATCTGGCGTTCAGAAGACGGATCTGAAGAAATTTGTATTGGTTCTACCCAGGAACTTGTAACAGAGATTGAAAAATCGATAACAGCAGGTTTCATGACCGATAATCCATACAAAGGATTTGAAGTTGGTATCAATACAAAAGAAAATTACGAAAAGATAGATCTTCATCGTCCGTTTGTCGATGACATTGTGTTGGTATCATCAACCGGAAAGAAAATGGTTCGCGAATTGGATTTGATCGATGTTTGGTTCGATTCGGGTGCCATGCCCTATGCACAAGCACATTATCCGTTTGAGGAGGATGGGGCTTCTAGCTTTGTCTTCCCGGCCGATTTCATTGCAGAAGGTGTTGATCAAACTCGAGGATGGTTCTTTACTCTTCATGCCATCGCTACCATGATTATGGATGATGTCTCATTCAAAAATATCATCTCAAACGGTCTTGTTCTCGATGCCAAAGGCAATAAAATGAGCAAGCGTTTGGGCAATGGTGTTGATCCGTTCGAGGCAATTGAAAAATATGGTTCCGACCCGTTGCGCTGGTACATGATTACCAATGCACAGCCTTGGGACAACCTTAAATTTGATGTTGCAGGTGTAGATGAAGTACGCCGTAAATTCTTTGGAACACTTTACAACACGTATAGTTTCTTCTCACTCTATGCCAACATCGACGGGTTTACTTTTTCAGAAGATGATTTACCTTTAGTGCAACGTCCGGAATTAGACCGCTGGGTTCTATCATTGCTTAATACCCTTGTGAAAGAGGTGACCGAAAGTTATGAGACTTACGAGCCAACCCGTGCTGGTCGTGCGATTTCTGATTTTGTGACTGAAAACCTCAGTAACTGGTTTGTACGGTTAAGCCGTAAACGCTATTGGGGAGGAGAAATGACCACTGATAAGCTTTCAGCATACCAAACTCTTTATACCTGTTTGGCTACTGTTGCTAAATTAGCTGCTCCTATCGCGCCGTTTTACATGGATCAGCTCTTCACGGACCTGAACCGTATTACCGGAAAAGAAACAGATCAAAGCGTACATATTGCCAACTTCCCTGCCTTTGATGAAACTATAATCGACAAAGAGTTGGAAGAACGCATGGATATTGCCCAGAAGATATCGAGCATGGTACTGGGGCTTCGCCGTAAAGAAAAGCTAAGAGTTCGGCAACCGTTGGCAAAAATCATGGTTCCTGTACTTAATCCACATTTCAAAGAGCAACTTGAAGCGGTTGAAAATATCATTCTTTCCGAAATTAATGTGAAAGAGATCGAATATTTATCGGGAAGTGAAGGTGTTATTAAAAAGAAAATCAAACCCAATTTCAAAACCCTTGGGCCAAAATACAGCAAACTGATGAAGCAGATTTCGGCAGCCATTGCTCAAATGGGACAATCCGATATTACTGCAATTGAAATGCAGGGATTTTTTGAAATTCAGATTGAAAATGAAAAAATTGTCTTGGCCACCGAAGATGTAGAAATACTTTCAGAAGATATTCCGGGATGGCTGGTCGCCAGTGAAGGAGCGATAACCGTTGCCCTCGATATTCACGTAACTGAAGAGTTGAGGCAGGAAGGGATTGCCCGTGAATTTGTTAACAGGATACAGAATATCCGTAAGGAAAGTGATTTTGAAGTTACAGACAAAATAAGGGTGCAAATTCAAAAGCATGACCTAATAAATGAAGCGTTGGAAAAACATGCTGATTTTATAAGTAATCAAACTCTTGCCTCTTCGTTTGTTCTGGTCGATTCTCTAAGCACTGATAATGCACGACAAGTTGATATTGATGAAGTAGTTACATTTGTTGTTGTTGAAAAGCAATAATATTAAAACCAATGCAAGGAACGGCGAATGTTTTTTTTGTTATTTTTGATAAAATTTGAAAAAATTTAACAACCAAAGCCTACTTATATGAGCGAGAAAACAAGGTATTCAGACCAAGAACTTCAGGAGTTCAAAGAATTGATCCTGGGAAAATTGGAAAAAGCTCAACGTGATTATGAAATGTTCAAAAGTTCGATCACGCACGGTGACGATAATGATACTCAAGACACTTCTCCAACATTTAAAATACTGGAAGAAGGAGCTGCTACTTTATCGAAAGAAGAAGCTGGTAAACTGGCACAGCGCCAGTTAAAATTTATCCAGCATTTACAAGCTGCTTTGGTTCGAATCGAAAATAAAACGTATGGCGTTTGTCGCGAAACTGGAAAGTTGATTTCCAAGGATAGGTTGCGCGCTGTACCACACGCTACATTGTCGATCGATGCCAAAAATATGCAACGTTAATCAACCGTAAAATATTAACAGCAGTTGAGAGTCTACTAACTCTCAATTGTTTTTTATACCAAATTCGTATGTCAAAAAAGCAACTGGCAATTTTAGTTATCCTATTGGTTTTGATTTTTGATCAGGTTTTAAAAATTTGGATTAAGACACATTTTTACCTGGGAGATGAAATACGTGTTATTGGAAATTGGTTCTTACTCCATTTTGTAGAAAACAAGGGAATGGCTTTCGGTTTTGAATTTGCTGGGAAATTAGGTAAGGTAGTTCTCACTCTTTTCAGAATTATTGCTGCAACTGCCATTTTCTGGTATCTTATGAAGTTGATCAAAAAAGGGATACCCACAGGTTTAGTAATCAGTGTAGCTTTGATTATTGCTGGAGCCTTTGGCAATGTAATCGATAGCGCTTTTTACGGTTTAATTTTTACAGACAGTTATGGTAGGGTTGCTGAGATTTTTCCAGCCGGGGGAGGATATGCCTCTTTTCTGCATGGTTCTGTTGTCGACATGCTTTTCTTTCCAATTATAAAAAGCACATGGCCAGTATGGTCACCCATAAATGCCGGTGAACCATTCTTGTTTTTCAGCCCGGTGTTTAACATCGCTGATTCAGCAATCAGTGTTGGAATATGTGTCATACTTATTTTCTACAGGAAGTATTTTGCTGACGATGAAAATAAAATTATCGAAGAAAAGGCAGAATAATACGCTTTTCAGAAAATTTGCTTGTGTAATTTGAAGCAATTCATTAAAATTGCACTCCGAAATATTTAGCAATAAATATTCAGGGCCTATAGCTCAGTTGGTTAGAGCACCTGACTCATAATCAGGGGGTCGCAGGATCATGCCCTGCTGGGCCCACAAGTAAATCAAGCGGTTACAAAGTAAAAATTGTAGCTGCTTTTTCTTTTCTGTAAGGTTCTTGCTACGCTTATTGCATTTGACCCAAGCTAAGGATCAAATGAACTTTGTAGGGGGATTTAAAAAATTATGATCTTTGTTCTATTAACTGCAAGAACAAATGTCAGAACAAGAATCACAATACGGGGAGCTTATCCGGTTGCTTTTACCCGAAGAATTATTCGATTATTTTGATGTCATCAACTTGATAGTTGAAGATCGAGTAGTACATGTTTACCTGGATG
>Ga0209373_10000431_pt1 | contig 70299 bp, 69 predicted proteins | sample Higcelweek5metaG_FD_187173 | JGI IMG/M metagenome (GOLD analysis project Ga0209373, IMG submission 187173) | Freshwater pond sediment microbial communities from the University of Edinburgh, under environmental carbon perturbations - High... | ecosystem: Environmental > Aquatic > Freshwater >...
TAATGATTCCAAAAACCACTCACTCTAGAGGGTTTATTTGTTGTGCCGTTTTTTAGGGAAAATGCGAAAACGAATTGGATTTTGTTGTGGTTCCATTTTTTGAAATTTGCTTAAGTTGACGACATTGGGCGACCGGAAAGCCCGGTCGACTCCGCAGAGTCGAAACTCCTGCAAAATCATAAACTTTACCTCTAACATCTTATATAACATAAAGATGTATATCCCGAAGGTCCAGGGCGACCGGAAAGCCCAGTCGACTCCGCAGAGTCGAAACTCCTGCAAAATCATAAACTTTACCTTTATCAGCTAAATAGTAACGTTTTTTGTTCTTAAATTTGATTATAACATAGTTATAAAATTTTTGCAATAATTTTAATATATTTAAAATAAAAATATCATTTTTTTTGTGTATTTCGACTATAAAAAACACAAAAAAGACATCTAAGAAAAATATAATTATTTATTCTTAGATGTATTTAAAATTTTCATTTAATGATTTTAAACTGAAGAATCCAAAATTTTATAAAGTAACTTATATAATTGCTCCATTTCAGTTTCAGATAAAGGTATACATTCACGAAGTTTACATGGTATATTTTCTGCATGTGATTTTAAATCTTGACCTAAAGTGGTTATTTCCACAAACACGTTTCTTTCGTCTTTTTTATCTCTATATTTTATTACATACCCCAAAGCTTCAAGCTTCTTTATTAAAGGAGTTATAGTTCCTGAATCTAAATATAAATACTTTCCTAAGTTTTTTATATTTATTTTTTTATGCTCCCATAATACCATCATAGCTATATACTGAGTATATGTGAGGTTTATTTTTTCAAGATAAGGTCTATAAAGTCTTATTATTTCTTTTGAACAAGCATAAAGCGGAAAACAAATCTGATTTTCTAATTTAAGCATGTCTTTTTCCAAAACTCATTTACATCCCTTTCATTTATCAAATAATTTAACAATATCTTCTTCTATAGACTCCAGTTTATCTGTAGGTGCAAATCTTTCCACTACATTTCCTTCTTTGTCTACAAGAAACTTTGTGAAGTTCCATTTTATAGCAGAACCTAGTAAACCACCTTTTTGAGATTTTAGATATTTAAATAAAGGAGACTCATCATTTCCATTTACATCTATTTTAGCAAATAGCTTAAATGTTGTGTTATATTTTAATTGACAAAATTCATGAATTTCATCTTCTGTTCCTGGTGCTTGATTTCCAAACTGGTTACAAGGAAAATCTAAAATTTCAAGACCGCTATCTTTATACTTTTTATAAAGATTTTCAAGTCCCTCATATTGTGGTGTAAATCCACAACCTGTTGCTGTATTTACTATTAGTAAAACTTTCCCTTTATAATCACTTAGTGAAACATCATTTTTCTTAGCATCTTTTACTGTAATATCATAAATATTCATATAAACACTCCTCTTGTATAAAATTTAATTGTGTACAATTGATTGTAGTAATATAATATCATATATTTTTTTCTTTGTCAATACTTTTCAAAAAAAAAAAAACAGTCTCCACATAAAGTGTTACTATTCAGCCAATGCATAAGGTAAATATATTTTGCAAAATGTCCAAAGCTACCGAAAGCCTGGTCGACTCCGCAGAGTCGAAACTCCTGCAAAATATTAAACTTTGCCTTAAGTGGATAAATAATAAAAAGTGAAAACTGTTTATTATTATATTATTTATATATTTTCCATGCTATTCAGCCATATTGTGTAAGGTAAGCTTATTTTACCGAAGGTCCAGGGCGACCGGAAAGCCCGGTCGACTCCGCAGAGTCGAAACTCCTGCAAAACAGCAAAACTTAACCTTAAGTGACTAAATAATTATATTATTTATATATTATCAGAATGCTATTTCTCTTGCAATATTGTACAGGTCTATTTCAAAAGGTTTTTTCATAGATAAAGCTTCTTGAATATCAAAATCAACTATTTTATTATTTTGCATTCCAACTACTCTATTTCCTATGCCTTGAGACAATAAATCTACTGCATAATAACCCATTTGACTAGCTACAACCCTATCTCTTACTGTTGGTGCTCCTCCACGTTGTACATGCCCTAATATAGTTGCTCTTGATTCTATGCCTGTTTTTTCTTGAATTATTTGAGCAATTTCTGTAGAATGTCCAACACCTTCAGAAACAACAATAATAAAATGTTGTTTTCCCTGTTTTCTTGTTTCAAGCATTTTCTTTGCTATTTCATCTAAATCATATGGCATTTCAGTTGTGATAATATCTAAAGCCCCACATGCTATGCCTGTATTTACAGCAATATAACCTGCGTTTCTTCCCATTACTTCAACTACACTACAACGGTCATGAGATTGTGCTGTATCACGAATTTTATCAACCATTTCAAGTGCAGTATTCATTGCAGTATCATAACCTATTGTATATTCAGTACAAGCTATATCGTTGTCAATAGTTCCTGGCAAACCTACACAAGGAATTCCTTGAGCTGAAAGATCTGCTGCTCCTCTAAAAGAACCATCTCCACCAATAACAACTATACCACTCAAACCTAATTCTTTACACTTATCAGCACCTTTTTTTACGCCTTCAGCTGTTCTAAATTCTGGGCATCTTGCTGTATACAAATAAGTACCACCTCTTTGTATGATATCGCAAACAGAACGTACATGTAATTCAACAACATCACCATTTAAAAGACCATTGTATCCTCTATGAATTCCCATTACTTTAAAACCCTTTTTTATAGCTGCTCTTGTTACTGCACGAACAGCAGCGTTCATTCCTGGTGCATCTCCACCGCTAGTTAAAACTCCAATAGTACTCATTTTAATTCTCCATTCCACTTTTTAATATTTTATCGATAAATCTATAAAACATAATCGATAAATCCTTAAATTTTCACAAAAAAAATTTGTCATATTTTTTAATTTAAAAATATTTTAAATGTATTTTCTTGAACAAAGCATATAGAATTGCACTAAAAACACAAAATTATAAGTGTGAATTTCAGTATAATTTATATAAAATTTACCTACTTTTAAAAAACCACTCTATTATATTTTACTACATTTATTGATTTTGTCAATAGATATTCTTTAATTCCTTTAAATAAAAGCTATATCCTCTGAACTGATAATTTTTTGTAAGTTATTATATAAATCATTTGTTAAATTAAATTTTATTGTTGTCTTTGGTGCGATAATTTTTTTTACATCCGAAATATAGAAACATACATTTGTTTCTCCGATATAATAGGCTTTTTTAAAGTTCTCTTCAAGTTTATTGTACAAATAACTTACATCTTTACTATTAGTTTTCAAGCATAATCTTTTTGATTTCATATTCTCTATATATTCTTTTTCACTGTACATTGCATCCACTATTATGCTTATAGAATCATCTTTTGAAGAGATTTTACCTTTTAAATATACTATTTCACCTTGTTCAATTTTCATTTTATTTATTTCATAAATCTTTGGAAATATGACACACTCTAAACTATCTGTTACATCTTCAACCGTCATGAAACACATTTTATCACCATTTTTAGTGAAATGAATTTTAAAATCCACTATAACAGCTAAAAAATTTATAGTATCATTTTCTAAAAAACCTTTTATTTTTTCAGAAGCATATTTTTTTATATTTAATATATCACTCTCTTTAAGAATTTTTGAGTATAATGAATATTGCATAAGTGGATGTCCCGAAACATACATACCTGTTATTTCTTTTTCCATATTTAAAATCTCTTTTGTAGAATATTCTTCTTCATATGGCAAATCAAAATCAATAACTTCTGTTTCTTCTATGTCAGCAAATAAATTTAACTGTCCTTCTATGTTCCCTGATTTATCTTCGTTGTATACATCTACTATTCTACTTAAATTATTTATCATTTGCCTTCTGTTAAGAGTTAATCCATCAAATGCACCAGCTTTTATTAAGCTTTCAATAGCCCTTTTATTTATACCCTTATCTATAAGTCTTTTGACAAAATCATGCAAAGATAAAAAAACACCATTTTCATTTCTTTCTATAATTATGGAGTCTATAACACCTTTCCCCAAATTTTTTATAGCCAATAAACCAAAACGAATGCCATTTTCTGCTATTGTAAACCCTTCAAAACTCTCATTGATATTTGGCTTTATAACTTTTACGTTGTTATTTTCACATTCAGTTATATATTCCATAAGTTTTGAAGTATTCATTAACACACTAGTCATTAATGCAGCCATATATTCCTTAAAATAATAACAACGCAAATATGCAGTTTGATAAGATAAATATGCATATGCGGCCGCATGAGATTTGTTAAATGCATATGAAGCAAAGCTAGACATTTCTTCAAAAACCTCTGTTGCAATTTTTTCGGATACACCATTTGCTACTGCACCTTTACAATTTTCTGTACCATCGTCATTTTTTAACCCATAAATAAAATTATGGCGTTCTTTTTCCATAACATCATGCTTTTTCTTAGACATGGCACGTCTAACTAAATCAGCTCTACCATATGAATAACCAGCAAGTTTTCTGAATATTTCCATAACTTGTTCTTGGTATACTATACATCCATAAGTTACCTTTAGAATGCTTTCCAGCATAGGGTGTTTATAAGTTACTTTATTAATGTTATGGCGATTTGCAATATATTTGGGTATAGATGCCATAGGACCAGGTCTATAAAGTGAAATAACAGCTATTAAGTCTTCTATATTTTCTGGTATAAGTTTCATAAGAACCGATTTCATTCCAGCACTTTCAAATTGGAAAATACCCAACGTTTTACCTTGAGCCATCATTTCATAAACGTTTTTATCATCTATAGGTATATTATTTATATCAAAATTTTCATCATATATATTTATCATTTTTACACAATCTTTTATTACTGTTAAGTTTCTAAGTCCTAAAAAATCCATTTTCAAAAGGCCTAGGCTCTCTAAAGTAGTCATTGTAAACTGTGTAACTACAGATTCTTCATTTTTCTTTACAGGTACAAGACTGCTCACTTCTTTATTTGCAATAACTACACCTGCTGCATGAGTTGCGGTATTTTTAGGCATTCCCTCCAGCTTTTTTGCTGTATCTATAAGCTCATGTATTGTTTTGTCTTTATCATATAGTTCTCTTAAATCACTATTCATTTTTAGTGATTTTTCTATGGTTATATTAAGCTCATTTGGAATGAGCTTAGCAACTTTATCACATACTTGATAAGGAAGATCCATTGCACGTCCAACGTCTCTTATAACACTTCTCGCCGCCATTGTACCAAATGTTATAATCTGAGCTACTCTTTCCTGACCATATTTTGAAATAACATAATCTATTACTCTTTGTCGACCCTCAATGCAAAAGTCTATATCAAAATCCGGCATACTAACTCTCTCAGGATTTAAAAATCTTTCAAAAATCAATCCATATTTCATTGGATCTATACCAGTTATTCCTATACAATAAGCACATAAACTACCTGCACCAGAACCTCGTCCCGGTCCAACAGGAATGTCGTTATCTCGAGCGTACTTTATAAAATCCCAAACTATTAGAAAATAATCTACATAGCCCATGCTTTTAATAGTTGTTATTTCGTAATTCATTCTCTCCTTTATAAAATCAGGAGGATTTTCACTGTAATATTTATACATCCCATCATAACATAAATCTTCAAAAAATTTAACATTATCATTTACGTTTTCAATTTTAAATTCAGGCAATTTTAATTTTCCAAATTCAAATTCTACGTTGCACCTCTGAGCTATTTTAACTGTGTTTGATAAAGCTTCTTCTCTATTTTTGAATAGTTCAAACATTTCGTCATATGATTTCATATAAAATTCATTTGTTGAAAAGTGCATACTATTGGGGTCATTTACTTTTGCATTTGTTTGAATACACATAAGAACATGCTGCATTTTATAATCTTCTTTTAATATATAATGTGCGTCATTTGTCGCAACTAAACCAACACCTGTTTCCATGGAAAGTCTATAGAGCGAATTGATTATTTTTATTTCCTCATCTATCCCATGATTTTGAACTTCAATAAAATAATTATCTTGTCCAAATATTGATGAATATAGTTCAACTGTTTTTTTTGCATTTTCATATTCATTATTATTTAAAAGTCTAGCCACTTCACCAGAAATACAAGCGGACATGCAAATAAGACCTTCGTTATATTTTTTCAAAAGTTCTATATCAACTCTTGGTTTGTTATAAAACCCCTCCAAAAAAGCAAGAGAAACCAACTTTATCAGATTTTCATAACCTTTATTATTTTCACAAAGCAAAATCAAATGAAATGGCGAACTGTCTAATTTAAATATTTTATCATGTCGTGTTCTTGGTGCAACATACATTTCACAACCTATAATTGGTTTTATTCCATTTTTTTTTGCTTCATTATAAAAATCTATAACACCATACATAGCACCATGATCTGTTATTGCAACGGCTTCTTGAGCCAGTTCCTTAGCTCTAGATATTATATTTTTTATTCTACAAGCACCATCTAGAAGACTATATTCACTATGTAGATGAAGATGTACAAATTTAGTATTTTTCATTTTTATTACCTTTTATAACTTTTTTTCATATGTTCCATTTCGTATTTGTTGTGCTAATTCTGACAAGTTTTTAAGTCTATGGTTTACACCTGATCTACCAATTGGTTTTTGCAGTTTTTCACCCAACTCTTTTAAACTCAATTCAGGATTTTCAAGCCTTAAATATGCCATTTCCCTAAGAGTTGCGGATATGTTCTCTAAACCTATTGTCGAATCTATAAATTCTATATCTTGTTTTTGTTTTATTGCCGCATCAATCGTTTTACCATAATTAGCAACATCACAATTTGCAATTCTATTTACTCTATTTCTCATATCTTTTTGTATTTTTATATTTATTAAATCTAGTGTCGATAACTGTGCACCCATAAAAGTTAAAATATCCTCTATATTTTCACTCTCTTTTAAATACAAAATATTGTATTTTTTTCTAATTGTACTTTTTATATTTATTCCTATAGATCTAAAAATAGACTTTAAATCATTGCAAACACTTTCATTTGAAAATACAAATTCTAAATGATACTCTTTATTTGGGTCAGTACAACTTCCTGATACAAAAAAAATTCCAGCAATAAAAATACCTAGATTATTGTTGTCTATGTTTGATATGTCTATCTGTAAATTTTCAGGTTCTATTTTAAAAGTTTTCAAAATCATTTCTATTTCATCAACTTTTTTAAGTGTAAAGCAATTTATATTTACACCGTTTTTCTTTTGCCTAGATACGTGTTCAAAGAAAATTTTATTTTTAAATATTTGGCTTACTAGCTCAGGAAATAATTTTGATACTACATCACTCTCTGTTTGAAATGAAATTTCATTGTAATTTATTTTTTTTGATAAAAGGATTATTCCATATAAACAAGCAAACTTTTTATCCATATCAGATAAGGTGTTTTTTAGTTCATTTTTTATTTTAGTAGAAAAAGACATTCTGTTCCTCCTTAATAATCCTTAAAATTAAATATAAAAGTGTGAACTAATTCAAATTCACACTTTTTATTTTTTTATATTCTAGCTACGCCAGTTTCACGTGCTGCTTTTGATACAGCTTCTGCAACTGCTTTTCCAACTTCACGATCTAAAGCACTTGGGATTATAAAGTCAGCTGATAATTTATCATCTGTTACAAATGATGCTATTGCTTTTGCTGCTGCAATTTTCATTTCATCATTTATATCGCTTGCACGTACATCAAGAGCACCACGGAATACTCCTGGAAATGCCAAAACATTATTGATTTGATTTGGGAAATCACTTCTACCTGTTCCTACCACTGCTGCACCAGCTTCTTTTGCTAAATCTGGCATTATTTCTGGTGTAGGATTTGACATTGGGAATATAATTGGATTTGGCGCCATACTTCTAACCATATCTTGTGTTACACATCCTGGTGCAGAAACACCTATAAATACATCTGCTCCTTTTAACACATCTGCCAATGTTCCTTTTCTCATTTCTTTATTTGTTATTTCAGCCATTTCAATTTTTTCAGAATTTAGACCATCTCTACCTTTATATATTGCTCCTACTCTATCACATAAAACTACATCATTTAGTCCCATAGCTATAAGTAAACGAATAATTGCTATACCTGCTGCACCTGCACCACTTGTTACAACTCTTACGTCTTCTAGTTTTTTATTAGTTAATTTTAAAGCATTTATCATTGCAGCAAGAGTTACTATTGCTGTTCCATGTTGATCATCATGGAAAATAGGAATATCACAACATTCTTTTAATTGTCTTTCTATTTCAAAACATCTTGGTGCAGAAATATCTTCTAAGTTTATTCCGCCAAAACTTCCAGCTAATAATCTTACTGTGTTTACTATATCTTCTACACTTTTTGAGCGAATACAAAGTGGTATTGCATCTACATCACCAAAAGCTTTAAATAATGCACATTTTCCTTCCATAACAGGCATACCAGCTTCTGGGCCTATATCTCCCAAACCTAATACTGCTGTTCCATCAGTTACTACTGCTACTAAGTTTGAACGTCTAGTTAAGTCATAGCTTTTGTCTATATCTTTTTGTATTTCAAGACATGGTTCCGCTACTCCTGGAGTATATGCTAGAGAAAGATCGTCTCTTGTGTCTAGTGGAGCTCTACATATTACCTCGATTTTACCTTTCCATTCATAGTGTTTTTTTAATGATTCTTCTGCATAATTCATTATAATTATTTTCCTTTCAATTTTAAATATTATTGTGCAAAAATTAACTTAATAATTTTTAACCTAAACAATATTATTATATCATTTTTGTTTTATAATTGTCAATCTTTTAATCAATAAATTTTTCAAAAAAAACAGCAAAAAATATCTAGCTTTTTTTATTTAACTCATTAAAGCTTGACTTATTTGAAAATTTTTTTTATAATTAATGTATAAAATAAACAAAAATCTAAGAAAATAATTATAGTATATAACTATTTTAATAAAGGATGCTATAAAAATGTTTAGAAAAAACTTAATATCTATTTTTAACAATCAAAAATTAAAAACAAAATTCCTTCTTATATATGTTTTTTGTATTTTAATACCACTTTCTGTTTCTAATTTTATTATTATATATATCGTAATAGACTCCGAAAAAAAACAGTCTTATAAAATTGCTGAAAATACTGCCGATGCTATACATTATAAAATTTCAAATACTATAGATGATGCTCTTTCTATAACAATCAAAATGTATACAAATAAAATTTTAAACGACTTTTTGGATAAAAATTTTGAAAATAATATAGATTTCTATAATGAATATATGCAATTAACAAAAAATAAAATACTTGACAATGATTACGGACAATATATAAGCAATTATATCTTTTACTCAAACAATTCATCTTTAGTAACAGGCGGTAAACTTGCAGATATTAATTCCATCGAAAATGAACAATGGTATATATCATATTTAAATTCCAATAGAAATCTATATTTATATAGTTATTATGATATAAATAAAAGAATATATAACCAAATAGCAGATGTAAGAACTATTTCAGTAATTCATAAGCTAGATTACTACAATAAAGAACATGTAAAACTAGTCAAATTGGACTTGAATTATTCTTTAATACTTCAAGATATAATAAATGCAAACTATGAAAATAAAATATATATATGTAATTCTGATAAAATAATCCTTTCAAATGATGAAGAAAGCTACACCGCTAGCGATTTTGTTCCTAAATCAAATATAAACTTTGATAATTTTATAATAAACAAACCCTTATCATTTTACGGTCAGACGTGGGATATATACATCATGCCATATAAATTAAATTCCATCCAAATTATAATTGATAATATAGCATTGATTATAATTTTATTTTGTGCAGATTTGTTTGTTCCTGTATTTTTTATGTATATGATAAATAAATCAATAACTGAAAGATTGCTTATATTAAATAGCCATTTAAATGAAATAAACACCGAAAATTTCAAGCAAATAGATATGAGCTCTAGTAATGATGAAATAGGTAATTTAATAAATAACTATAATCTAACAGTCAAAAAAATGGATACACTTATTCATGTGGTATATGTAAATAAACTAGCAAAACAAGAACTCATTCTAGCAAAAAAACAAGCAGAACTTCTTGCATTACAATCACAAATAAATCCACATTTTATGTTTAACTCGCTTGAAAGCATTCGCATGAGAAGCTTAATAAAAAATGAAAAAGAAACATCTGAAATAATAGCAAAGTTGGCTATTTTAATTAGACAATCTATTTATTGGGGCAATGATATAATTACAATTGAAGAGGAAATAAAATATGTAAAAGCATATCTTGAAATACAAAAATATAGATTTGACGAAAAGTTATCTTTCTATATTAACGTATGTGAAAAATGTCTTAAAATAAACATTCCTAAAATAACTCTCGTTACATTTGTAGAAAATTCTTGTATTCACGGTATAGAGCATACTAGTAAAAAAGGAAGTATAATTATAGATATTTCTATTTTTCAAGATAATATAGAAATTGTAATAGAGGATACTGGCAAAGGAATGGATGAAAATAAGCTTAGTAATCTAATTAACCAAGTTGAAAATGCAAATATTTTAATGTTGGATAAATCAAATTCAATTGGAATAATTAACGCATTTATAAGATTAAAAACATATTTTAAAGATAATATAAAGTTTAATATAACGAGTGAATTAAATAAGGGAACTAAAATAAATTTAACTATTTCATTACGAAATATAGAATGATGGGGGGTCTCATAACTATGTATAATGTTTTACTTATAGATGATGAACCGTTTATACGAAAAGGTTTATCTATTTTAATAGATTGGGAAAAAGAAGGTTTTATAATAAAATCTGAAGCGTCAGACGGTAAAGAGGCTTTAGATTTGATTAAAAATAAACATTTTGATTTAATAATTTGTGATATAAAAATGCCTGAAATGAATGGAATTGAATTATTAGAACATATAAGGGAAAATGAAATTTCCAGTGCTCCGTTTGTTTTTTTAAGTGGATATTTCGAGTATGAATATGTTAAAAAAGCTATAAGAAACCAGTGTGCAGATTATATTTTAAAACCTGTTGAAAAAGAAGAATTATTAAATGTACTGCAAAACATATCAAAAAATATACAAAAAGAAGAAAAAGCAACAAAACAAAATTTTAAAAAAGAAACCGAAATAGATCCTAGTATTTTAACTAACAAAAATATCTTATCTATAATTGAAAATGAAATTTTCGAAAATTATTCTTTAAATCTTAGCTTAAAAAATTTAAGTGAAAAATACTACATAAATAGTGCTTATTTAGGACAATTATTTAAAAAAAATTTTGGATGTTCATTTAAAGATTATTTAAATAATTATAGAATTGAAAAGTCATGTGAATTTTTAAGTCAAACAGATGAAAAAGTTTATCTTATCGCTCAACAGGTGGGATATAATAATTTTGATTATTATGTAGATAGATTTGTAAATTCAAAAGGATGTACTCCTACAAAATATAGAAATAGAATTAATTTAGATAATAAAAAGGATGAATTTAATTGAAAAAAATACTTTTCTTACTCGTTTCTATTTTTTTAATCATGAATTTTATGGTAGGTTGCAATAATAAAAACCTATCCAAACCAAATGATATAAAAGAATTTACATTTTTCGGTGCTATAACAGGAAGAGAACTAAACAAAACAAATGTAATTCAATCAATAATTGCTGAAAAAATAGGGGCGAAATGCACAGAAAAATGGTTAACAAATCAAACTGCCGAAGAAGCCATAGGTATGATGATTGCTTCAGATGAATACCCTGACTTTGTATCTGCGTCTACTGGACATGCTCAAATGCTAAAGGCTAATGCATATATTCCAATAGATTTATATTGGGACAAATACCCTAACATTAAAAATTTTTTAACAGAGGCACAATGGAATAAAGTTCGTTCTAAAGATGGACACATTTATATAATCCCCCAATTTGGAATAACCAATGGTAAGGATACTCGCAAAATTCACAACGATCAAGCTTTTTGGATACAAACCAGAGTTTTAAAATGGGCAGGATATCCGGTTATAAAAACATTGGACCAGTATTTTGATTTGATTGAACGATATTTAAAAGCACACCCTATAAATCAAAATGGTACGGAAAACATAGGTTTTGAAATACTCTGTGAAGACTGGAAGTATTATTGTCTTGAAAATCCACCGTTTTTTTTAGATGGATATCCTAACGACGGTTGTTGTATAGTTGATCCGGAAACACAAACCGCTTTGGACTATAATACAACAGATACAGCAAAGCAGTATTTTAACAAATTAAATACTCTATATAAAAAAGGTATAGTAGATCCAGAATGCTTTACATTAAATTATCAACAATACATTCAAAAACTTTCGCAAGGACGAGTTTTAGGAATGGTAGATCAATACTGGAATTTTAGGCAAGCTGATGACGCCATAAAAGCACAAAAATTATATGACTGTACATATGTTCCGCTTGGTATAACTATAACTGAAGATGTAGTAGAAAAATACCACACTAAGTCAACTTTAGATGTATCAAATGGATTAGGAATTACAAAAAGTTGCAAAGATATAGATGGTGCTTTGAAATTTATAAACGACTTATTATCAGAAGAAATTCAAACTCTCAGATTTTGGGGACAAAAAGATGTTGATTATCTAGTTGATGAAAAAGGTTTTTTTTACAGAACAGAAGAAATGAGAAGAAATGCAGTAGATATTGATTATCGAGCTTCACATTTATGCTTTTATAGCTATTTTCCAAGACTTGAGGGTATGAGTTTGGATGGAATAAATACATGGAGTCCTGAAGATCAACAAAATGAATTTTTAGATGGACTAATACCTGAAATAAAAGAATGCTTAGATGCTTATGGTGCTAAAACATATATTGAAATGCTAAATCCAGCAACTGAAAACGCACCTTGGTTTCCTATGTGGTCCTATTCAAACACTTTTACTTCTGAAACAGATTATGGCAGAGCGAAAATTCAAATGGATGAAATCAAACAAGAATATTTACCAAAAGTTATTATGGCAGAAGATTTTGAACTTGCATGGGAAGAATATATGAACATGTATAACGAAAAAGTAGATATAGAAGCTTATTTAAATGAATTAACAGCAGAAGTAAAAAGAAGAATAAAAATAGAAAATGATACTGATTATACAAAACCAACGCCTTATTTTTAATAAGGCGTTGGTTTTGGTCTAACAAAATTCGTAATCGACCTCAATCACATACTTATCGCTGACCACTAACTTCAACAATTGTATAGTTCGGTATACTTTGTTGTTAAAAGCTATTTCTTCTTCTTTGTTTGAAAAGCCTTTATATGAGAACTCTATATCATTGTTAATAAATAAATTCATATGCTCCGTTGCAAGATCATCTAACAATTGAACCAGTTCTTGATTATCCGATAAATCCTCTGGTAACCCAGTACAAATCAAACCTCCTTCACCACTTATAACCCACACAGGTACACATCCATAGTCAAACATAAATTTAATTTTCTCCATAATTGGTCTCCCTTCAAATATAAAAAAATGAGGAACAGTATTGAGACCCTTTCTCCCTTATCTTTTCATATGATTCTCTTACCTTATTGATCAATGTAACTTCATCAATACAATATTTATCATAAGTTCTAATATTCTCATCTGGCTCATAAGAATCAAAAAACATATAGATAGAATCTAAAAGCTCATAATTGAAAATCAATGCTAAAACTTTCTTGAATATTTTCATTGTAAGGACCTTTCCTTTCTATGAAACGACTTGTTTCGTTTTGCAATTCAACATTATCATTATAGTCTTATAAATTTAGATTTTTTATGATTTACAAATAACTTGAAATTTATTTTATCTCAGGTATTTCAATATTGTTTTCTTTTAAGAAAATTTCAAGTTCTTCAAAATATAAATCAAAAGCTTTTTCTTCTGATTTACAATAAGCAATTAATTCCGAACCATCTTTAGAATGAATATTATATTTTTTAAACATATAATTGTTGAAATCCACCCACGCATTACCGTTTTTTGTCTTTTCATAAAATTCTCGTAATTCATAGTTACATGCGTTATTATATCCAAAAATAAATCCAAATTGTACAAAAAATAATTCTGTAATAGATTTCTTAGTTAAAAATAATAGTGGTCTTTTTTTTATTTCAAATGAAAATTTTATTAACTTTAATGCACCTTCGTTATCTAATGTCATAATTAAACCTCCTACATATTTAGCTTACTTTGATTCGTTTTCTTTCAAGAATAGAACTAGTGCTGATAAAATCTGTTCGGATTTTAAAAAACTTTTATCATTTGTTTTTTTACAGCAGTCAATCCAACTTTGCCATATAGCAGGATCGGCACAAGTTTTATCTTTAAAAGTAAAAGGGCACATATCAGCGAGAATAAATATTAAATTACTGTGTTCTTTTTCATCGAAAAGCATTTATAACATAGTATATGCTGCCTATAATGCTCGTTTAAATGATAGATTCATTACTTTTCAAAGTCCTCTCGTAGTTTTTAATTTCCTCTTTTGAAAATGGTGAATCAGGATGATCTTTATAATGGGTTAATATTTCTCTTAAAACTTTAGGATTGTTGTTAGAAATTTCTATTGCACGTCTAAAATGCCAATTTATTACCGCATGAATGTCGTCAAATAAATAATCCCCATATAACAAGTAAAGACCTATGAATAGATGTATCTCAACACTTTCTTTTCTTGCCAAAGCATAATTGAAATATGCAAATTTTTTTCAACATTTACACTGTTTAAATACTTACCACAAAAAAATTCTAACGAATATGTATCCTGCACAAAAGCTTCTTTCATGCAAAGTAATTTTTCATAAACTTTTGAATATTCTCCATCATTTAATAACTGTGCAATTTCATTCATATTATCTCCTCCTGCTACAAAATGCAGTATAAATATTAAACCCGGTGAACAAATTTCCTATAATTAGTCTCCATTAAAATTCGCAGCTAATGTATTGACTATTTCATTATATATTTTTCCCACCCTTTGGCTTGAATATCTTCTAGGCTTGGCTCAACTACTCTTCCATATTTGAAGGGAAAACCTTTCCCCGTTATGTTTATGTCTTCTGGATCACATCCCATTCTGCTTCACATTCATCACAACATAAAAACATGACCCTGGTTGCTTCTTCTTTTACGAATTCAATCGCTCCTTGACGGCATATGGGGCACCATGCTGTCTTATATCTATATTCGTTAAACATTCTTCCTCCTATTTAGGGTATATTCCATTTGTTAGAAAATAAGCTATCAATTCATTTGTCCCTTTCTTAGTTACAATAGTAACATAATTTAATATTTCACCAGTATTTACCGTTACACTTTCAATAATTTCTCAGCTCAATCGCTTCACTTTCGTTTCGGCTCTGCTACTGCCTGTCCTACGCTTAGGCCTTATGTTACCATCTCGAACCCAATGAATCGGTACGGGCGGGTGGCTCCCCTTTACCCGACAGGTTTATCCTGCTGTATATAATGTTACTTATGTAACCGGTGGAAATCTTACTATTTTCATAGCTAATTTCACAGCTCGCACTCAAGTTTTATTATACTAGATCAGAATTATCTATTCACCTGACTATATTATATAAATGAAAGGCCACATCAACCGAAATTGTGTGCCCCATTAATAAAATAATTATATCCATTTTGCTCTTAGACTTTCTATATTTCTTATTTCACCTGAATCATAAGAAAAAACTATTTTGTCATACGATTTAGGCCATACATCAACTACATTTGTGTAACCTTCCAACAGAGTAATATACCCATTTTTAATATAGAGCACAAAACCGACTGCATTTTCGATTCCATCAATATCACCATCAACATCACCAATATGAAATGATTTATTCATTATACACAAATCGCTTATATTCTCTACTAAAAATGAAGTATAAAACCCAGCGTCTGAAAATTCTCTTGATACAATTTTTGCAACCTCATATTGCTTCATTAACTTGTTTAGAATCTCATCATCACCTGACAGTAACATCTCCATAAGTTTCACTTCAAATTCCACATGCTCCATATTCTTACCCCCTATTAAATTAAGGAATGAATGCTGTACCTATTTTAACCTGCCCATTAATGACAGCTCCTCTAACAGTTACATCTACTCCATTAACATTTACAACAACATCCTTAAAAGTTCCAGTTATTTTATTTGAATTTACATATTGTTGAGTAGCTTTTTCTAATGCATTGTAAGCTTTTACTTTGTCTTCACCAAATTTTGATAATAACGTATCAAGGTTATGCTCAGTTTTCCCAAAAATACGATTCAACTTATTAGGGTCGACAGTACTACCCATCCCCTCAACTGTCTCATCCGCATTCTTCCCAGCAGTTTCAAACACTTTCTGTAGCTCTGTGTAATCAGCCTTTGTAATATTATCTCCATTTTTAATAGATCCTGCTATGTCATCAAGTGCTCCAGCGGGTATAATTTTGACCAATCCAGGTAGAACCTCATCTGCATTTGGGAAAAGCTTACTTGATCTTATAATTGCTTCAACAACCTTTGGGGCATCATCAGCATATTTTGCAACAAATCTACCCAGCTTCGGCAAAGCTTTTGTTGCATCTCCAGCGACTCCTGCTGCAGGAATAAAATCAAGGACAAATCCGCCTACATTAAAGATTGCTGCCCATGTATCTAAATTAACAAAAACATTGGCGAAATAATCTCTTACATCTGCGACAAAAGGTACAAACGAAAATGTTATCTGTCCTAAAAGTATTTCTATGTTATCTGCTGTTGCCCAATCACCTAACGCTGCACCTTTTAAAAATGCTTCTTTCGATTCATCTAATGTTAAGTTATAAACGAAAGGGCTTGTATTATTTAACCACTCATCATAATCGTAAAAACTATCTCCATCAGGATTTGAATCCAATGGATCAAACCATAAATCAACTTCCAAATCATCAGATAACTTATCCATCTATAGTATTATTGATTACCAGTATTCATTAAATGAAAATGATTCTACTATGTAATCACTGTTCTTTAATAGTACTATAATTCTCTCTACATACCAATTTATATCCGTTACTCTATCATTGTTTAAACTATTAAGCTCCTTTCTGTTGATAATTATAGAAAATGAAAAATTTAATTCGGAGTGTATAAGTAGATGCCCTCCAATATCAGTTGTATCCCACAGCAACTCTAATCCAACTAATTCACCACAAGCTTCTTTTTTATTTACTATTTCAGTTAGCTCTTTTATATTAATTTCGTCAGATTGCCAATCAAAATAATCATGATCACCTAAAGGTAAATATGTAATTTTACCGTTATCTAGTACTCTCCAGTTTCCAGAAATAAATGTGTTAATTAGCTGCAGTGCAGATATTTTTTTATTATTCCTTCTTGCTAATTGTACGTCAATTGATGCGGTTACTGACATAATATCACCACTTTCATTTAATCTAATAATTCTGTATATGGTATCCCTTTTGTAGTTAACCAGTCCTTTATTGTTTGTGGTATTGGTGTATTAGAGAGTAACTCATAAACACGCACACCTTGACTGCTCATGATGTTACTCCTTTTCTTTGCGGACAAGTGAGATAAAAAATCTACAAGTATGTAAATTAGTCCTTGTGAGAAGCTTTTTAGCAGTATATTATTGGCAAAAAATTCTGTAAAGATATGTATAAATCTAATATTATTAATTTTTTCCACCCTTTGGCTTGAATATCCTCTAGGCTTGGCTCAACTACTCTTCCATATTTGAAGCGAAAACCTTCCCCCATTATGTTTATGTCTTCTGGATCATCCCATTCTGCTTCGCATTCATCACAACATAAAAACATGACCCCAGTTGCTTCTTTTATTGTCATAATTAATTCTCTCCATTATTTTTATCTTTACTTGCATTAGCCATACTTATTAATAACGCTTCCATTTTAGCAGACAAGCAGCTCTTAGGTTTTAGCATTCTAATGATCTCATTAAGAACTTCCTTAAAATCCTTCATTTTTTCTAATTCGCAATGGTCAATCCATATAAATTCTCCAGTTTTTCTTGAAAAGCAAAGTTGTTCTCCATCGCCCATTAAATCGGCAATTACAACCAAATCTTCTGGCAAATCGTTTGAACTTAAAACAAATTTATCCGGCTCATAAAAACGAGCCAACCAATTCCTTATCTGTGCTTCCTTAGAAAAAAGCAACCACTCCTTATAAGATTTAGGAATAGATATTTTGTTTTCATTTTCCCATTTTGTAATTTCATTTGTTGACATAGGAGCTAAAAACCACGATGCATCTTCTCCATATTCAGGAGCAAGTTGTTCACATAAACAGATAAGCTCCTTAATCTCTTCTGTTAAACTGTTTTTCGGAATGTTTGGAACTTCCATGAATTATTCTCCTTAAATTTATTTTTAAGCTAAACGCTCAAGCCAACAATATTAAGATAATGCTAATTTCAAATTCCGTCGTCCAATCGCCCCACCGTTCATTTTGCAATTCTTAATCGGAATATATCAACGCAATTGGTTCATCTATTATCTACATAAAATGATATTTTACTTTGTTCTGAAAATTGATTGTTTTCAAAATCATATTCAGTATCATCTGAAATCTGCTCAATTCTACCAAAAAGAAGTAGGTTGGTTATATCATCGTTGCTTATTTCTAATACTTTATTGCAATCTAAATAAGTTATATCGGCGTTTGCATCTTATTCTCCTTCATATACAAAATAACATTGGTAAATTCATCTTTGTTATCAAAATAATACTCGATAACTTTATTTTTTTAGGTGATATAATTCCAAGCCTAAGCATAAAAAATGATGCAATACCAACGAACAGTATGATTGCAAGAATAGGATGGCTTTTTTAAACGGAACATTTTAACCATCTTAATTCCGTAAATATTTTATATTAAATTATAGGATGCATACTTGGAAAATATAGTAAAACAACATTCCTAATATAATAGGCAGAACTTGATAAATAAGAGCTTTTTTAATTTTAAATTTGCATTTGTAAAAAAATATGACATTAGGCAATAAAAGCAATACTAAAAATGCAAGTAGGCAGATAATTCCTAGTTGTATACTATGGTTATTATTAGCCTCGAACATAAATGCATAAACTAAAATCGCTAAAAAAAATCCTACTGCACCAACAAAAATATTTGTAAAAAAGCAAAATGCTATGCAAAATTTATTCTTCATTGATATTCCTCCAAAATAAGATACAAATTATAGGTAGCTTCACCATACTCATTAATGACACTTTCGTTTGAATTATATCTAGTAAACATAGTTTTTATAGCTTCTTCTGAAAATAACCAGTATTTTTCTCCAGGATTGCTAATAGCACATTCATCACCTGTAGTTAATCCCCACATTAAAACAAGAGCAACCATATCTATGTTAAAATTTTTATCCTGTAATTCTAAATATATGTCTCTTCTTGTTTGCCATGTGTCTTCCAAGCATGTTGTTTTATAGCCTTTTCCATATTCCTAATTATTATCAGCGATAGCAGTTGTTAACTGTATCTGCCCCAAACCGGTTGAGGTGTTTTCTTTATAGGGTATTAATGGAATTGCGGAATCACCACTTTTTCTAATCGTTAAGTTCATTTGCTCTAGCTGGATAGGGTGTGCCTACTTGACATTCGCTAATAATTGTATCCCCATCCATAACTCGTAACCATATCCCCCATAACCCTACATCGTTCAGATTTTCATTATCAACTGGTACTGAATTAAAACTTAGTGAATAAACTGCTTCATTTGTTTTAAGTTTCTTTATTCTAGGAGTTATAAATAAATAAATCCAATCCCCATTTTTTTGAATACCTGTACCCGAGCCTGAATCAAAAGGCTCATTAGAAACAAATTTACCTTTATAAAAATCCATTAGATCTGCAATTTGATCATCAATTTGAGTTGTTTTATCTAGTGCATTTGTAGCAAATAAAGCTTTCAACTCTTCTTCATCCTTATTGTCCAATGCAGATATTATTTTATCAAACATAATTTTTGGGGCTGTTGATGTATACACTTGTTGTTTTTTATTATTGTTTTTTTCTCTTCCACATCCATTTATAAATATGAATACTAAAATAATCAAAATAATTGTAATTCGTTTCAAAATTTCACCCCCAAGTTACCCAAACGGTTTTTTATCATCGTCAAAAATCAAATTTCGCTTAATTGTTCTATTTTCAGGAAGATTTATATCTGATTTTAATGCATCATACATATCCTCATATCCAGTAAAGTCGACACTGCCTAATGTAACCATAACATTAGGATCGATAGGAAAATAGAAATCAGGATTAAATCCTGTAATAAACCATTGTTTTTCGTCTTGTTCGTCTGGTGCCCAGCAAAAAATATTTTCTATACTATCTTTTGAGTGGTAATTGTAAAGATTTAGTGTCATAGGTAATTGAAAATTACCACAATTTTCGCTATTATATCAACTAAATCACACTAATAAAGGGCAGTCTTGTCAACTGCCTTTTGTTAGTTTTAATGTGTCAAAGTAAGTCTAACGAACTATTTCTCCTATTTGATAAAATTCATCATTTTCTTTAATTATTCTCAAGTAAGTAATTCCAACCTTGCTTGGATCTTCTTCACATACAGCATAAGAAGTAAAAGTTATGCTATATGTAGAGTCTTTATCTGTTTTAATATTTTCAGCTGTACAATAGAACTTCATTTTTATAGTTTCTCCGGATTTAATTTCTTTACTGCCCACAGTTCCTTTTGGAGGATCATATGATAAAATCTTACTTTGCATAAAACTTATAGCGTCAGATATTTCTTTATCAAGATCATGTGAAGATGAAACTTTATTGCAAAACATATTTTTCAATCCGTCAATATCTTCATTTTTAATATACTCCATTACCGAAACACTTTGCAGTCTAGCCATTTCATCAGGGGGAATATAATTGCTATCATGTGTACATCCTGTAAAAACAAATATATTAAAAGCAAACAAAATAACTATTGATATTATTCTTTTCACGCATATACTCCTTTTATTTATTAATACCATATTACCCAAACAGTATGGTTATCATCGTCAAAAATAAGAAAATCTAATAGTTCGGGACTTTTTATTAAAATATCACGTTTTAAAGCATCATACATATCCTCATATCCAGTAAAGTCCACACTGCCTAATGTAACCATTTGATTAGGATCGATAGGAAAATAGAAATCAGGATTAAATCCTGTAATCCACCATTGTTTTTCGTCTTGTTCGTCTGGTGCCCAGCAAAAAATATTTTCTATACTATCTTTTGAGTGGTAATTGTAAAGGTTTAGTGTCATAGGTAATTCAAAATCAACTACATCATAATGTGGAGTTCCATCAAATGTTCTGTTATAATCATACAAACCTATTTCGGTACCACTCCCTAAATTCCAATAATCACCTTTCCAAGCCCACAAAATATAGTCTGTTTCATTATATGAAAACTCAAATTTTTCTTTTAGCATATTAGAGCCAATTGTAAAAACATCATCATACATATCATTGTAACCAAATATTCTTTGCCAATTATCTACACTAGAATGATAGGCTATGTTATCCTCATCATATCTAAAGTCTAATATATATGCACCTACTGCTGCTTCGGCTTCAATTTATTCTGTTTTAATTTTTCAATTCTCCTTTGTTTTTTTAAGATCAACATAATCTTCAACCGTTTCTTTAATAAATGTCACAAAATCTACTAAAAAATCTGTGAAACTATTAAATTCTGTTTCACTTCCATCAAAAAATCTTACATACTTTTTAGTTTTTTTATCAAAGCACACAACTTCACCATCGCCAATAAGTCCACCAATTATAACATACTCTTTAGGAAAATCAGAAACTTTTCCTTTTTTTTCAATGGAAATCATCTCATGTAAATTATAAAATAATGCTTTATACGAACATAAATTTGATCCATTAGAAAATCTTAAGAAATCCTTATAATCATCTGTAAAAGAAACATCTATCTCCTTTTCGAACTCAATTATTTCATCTTCAGTTGCTGGATTATTAAAAGTAAATCGCAAATCTATCTCGCCCGTTGTGTCAGCCATTTTTGAAATATAGATTAATTCTTCAATTACTTTTCTTAATTCTTCATTAGCTGTTTCTGGGATATTAGGTATAAACATATTTTTCTCCTTTTCCAATAATTATATATTGATATAGTGCTTTAAATTAATTTTCTTTAACTTAAAAATATCTATAAAAAGGTCACTATTCAGCCACTAAAAGTAAAGTTTACGGTTTCGCAAGGGTTTCGACTCTGCGGAGTCGACCGGGCTTTCCGGTCGACCAAGCAATGTCGTCAACTTAAGCAAATTGCTGAGGCAATTTATGAGGCTCTGCGTCAACACCATAATAAAAGTACACCAGTTGAATTTCAAAGACAAATGATGTTATTTTATTATATCACAAATCATTACTAAAATCAAAACTATTTACTATACTCTTAAGAAATCATTTTTAAAGTCATAGTATTAAAAACATGTATAAAAATCCTCACCGAAGTTCATTCAATTAAGGATGTGGATGTGGATGTGAAATAAAATAAACAATCCTCAGTTTATCACTATTTAAACTTTACCTTTTTGATAGTGTTTTTAATTTAATTTTAAAAATGAATTGTTCACCCAATAACTACAATGAGCTAAAATTATAAGTAAAAAAAATTCACTCACAAAAAACCAACGCCTTATTAAAAATAAGGCGTTGGTTTTTTGTGAGTGAGTAGAGAAAAATATATTATTTCATGCCTTCCCAGTCTTTTAAGAATCTTTCAATTCCTAAATCTGTTAAAGGATGATTTAACATTTGCTTAATAACAGTCATAGGTATAGTTGCAATGTCACAACCTAATCTAGCAGCTGCAGTAACATGTATAGGGTTTCTTATGGAAGCAGCAATTATTTCTGTTTCTATATTTTGAACATCAAAAATATCAACTATTTCCTCGATTAAACTCATACCTTCCATGCCGATATCATCAAGTCTTCCCAAAAATGGTGAAACGTATGTAGCACCAGCTTTTGCAGCCAATAAAGCTTGTGCTGCTGAAAATACTAATGTAACGTTTGTTTTGATACCCATTTCAGTTAGCTTTTTGCAAGCTTTTAAACCTGAAGCACACATAGGTAATTTAATAACTATATTTTTATGAATTTTTGATAAAGGAATAGCTTCTTCAACCATTTTATCTGCATCAAGTGATATTACCTCAGCTGATATAGGTCCATCTACTATAGAAGTTATTTCTTTTACTACTTCTTCAAATACTCTTCCTTCTTTTGCAATTAAGGATGGGTTTGTGGTTACTCCGCATATAACTCCTAAATCATTTGCTTCTCTTATTTCGTTTACATTTGCTGTATCAATGAATAATTTCATTTTTATCCTCCCCAAAATTTTAAATGTTGATTAAAGGTTACTATTCAGCCATATTTATAAGACAGAGATGTTTTACCGAAGGTCCAGGGCGACTTGGCTTTCCGGTCGACTCCGCAGAGTCGAAACCTTTGCAAAACAACAAACTTTACCTTTAGAGGCTGAATAGTAACAATTAAAGTTTTATGTTAAATGATAAACATGGAACACCTGTCAATTTAGTACTTAATTCATCTGGTTGACTTATGCCAGCAAATAGAGTAAAGTCGTTACTATCTACTCGTCTTACACCATTTTCATCAACGATTTCAAATGCTGATTTTTCTAAATTAAATTGAATATTTTTTGACTCACCTTTTTTCAACTCAACTCTTTTGAATCCACATAAGTTATAATTTCTAACTGCACATTTTGAAACATTGTCTTTTATGTACAATTGAACTACTTCGTCTGTATCTGCATCGCCTATATTTTCAACGCTTACATATGCAATATTATCACTATATTCTAGCTTTGTAACTTTAACTTTTGAGTATGTTAGTCCATAACCAAATGGATATAAAACGTTGTTTTCAGCGTATCTATATGTTCTGTTTTTCATTGAATAATCTTGAAAATCTGGTAACAACTCTGCTTTTTCATAAAATGTAACTGGCAGTTTTGCTGAAGGTGATACTTTTCCAAATAATATATTTGCTAAAGCCTTTCCGCCCTCAGAACCAGGGTACCAAGCTTGTATTATAGCATCTGCTGTTTCAGCTTGAGGATTTAAGGAACTTCCTGCTGCTAAAACAATTATTGTTGGTTTGCCTACTTTAAGAACTTTTTCAATTAAAATTCTTTGACTTTCTGGTAATTGAAGATCAGGCTTGTCCCCAGAACAAAATTCATTTCCTGTATCCCCTTCTTCACCTTCTAGCATAGCATCTAAACCTAAACACAGTACAACCACTTCAGAATTTTCAGCGGCTGTTATTGCTTCTGCATATCTATCTCCTGGTAAAGCTAGACCAGATACTCTATCTTTGTATAAATGACAGCCTTCTGAAAAATTAACTTTTCCATCAAAACAATCTTGTATACCCTCAAGAAATGTTGTGTATCTATCAGCTGTACCAAAATAGTTTCCTATCAAAGCATCTCTGCTATTTGCATTTGGTCCAATAACTGCTATTGATTTTAAATCTTTTTTCAAAGGTAAAACATTGTTGTTATTTTTTAATAATACCATTGACTTTTCTGAACATTTTAGAGAAAGTTCTTTATGTTCTTTACAAGCAATAACATCATAAGATATTTCATCAAATTCAGAAGTTTGATTTAATATTCCTAATCTAGCACGTGTTCTCATTAAATGAACAGCAGCTGTTGTTATATCTTCTTCGTTAACTAATCCTTCTTCATATGCTTGTAGCATATGGATATATGTATTTCCACAATTACAATCACAACCTGTCTTAAGAGCTAATGCAGCTGATTCAGTAGCTGTTTTTGTAACCATATGATGTTCATGAAAATCTCTTATAGCCCAACAATCAGAAACAAAATAACCATCAAAACCCCACTCTTTTAATTTACCCATTAAAAATGGACTTGCACATGCAGGCTCACCATTTACACGATTGTAAGCACCCATAACACCTTCTACTTTTGCTTCTTTTACAAGTGCTTCAAAAGCTGGTAAATATGTTTCTTCCATATCTTTTGGTGTTGAAACAGCATCAAATTCATGTCTTACTGCTTCCGGCCCACTATGAACCGCAAAATGTTTTGCACATGCAGCAGCCTTTAAGTATTCCTTTGGTCCTTGCATTCCTTTTACAAAAGCAACACCCAATTTTTTCGTTAAGAAAGGGCATTCTCCATATGTCTCATGTCCTCTACCCCATCTAGGGTCTCTAAAAATATTTATGTTTGGAGACCATAATGTAAGTCCCTTATATATGTCTCTATCCCCATGTTTTGAATATGTATTATATTTTGCACGTGCTTCAGTGGCTGTTACATCTGCAACATCATACATTAAATTTTCGTCAAACATTGCTGCTAGTCCTATAGCTTGAGGGAACATCGTTGCTACACCTGCACGAGCAACTCCATGTAAGCCTTCACTCCACCAGTTATAAAAAGGTATTCCTAGTCTTTCAATAGATGGTGCATCATATTTTAATTGAGAAGCCTTTTCCTCAAGAGTCATCTTAGAAACAATTTCTTCTGCTATTTTCTGTGGTGTATTTTGCATAATCAAATTCTCCCTTCAAATAAAAATTTATATTAATTTTATAATTTATTTTTTATGTTTTTTTCTATAAAGTCATATATAGTAGCCTCACTGTTAAACGAGTAATCTTGATCAAAATCTACTATTTGCCATTTTTCTGTTAGCACTAATTTCTCACCACTTTTAACCTTTTCAATAGGTCCTAAAGTCTCACATTCTAAAAACAAATGATTTGTATATGTTTCAAAATTACAGCCTCTATCTGGATATGTTTTTTCATCATCAAATTTATCAAACTGCTTTATAAATAATTGATTTTTATTCAAATATGCTGCATACCCATCTTTGTTGTTCATACCCAATTTAAAACTTGCTTCATTTCTTACATCTTGTTTTAAAACCATTCCAGAATTATACATATGTAAACGACTATCATATAAATCGGTATAACTCCATAAAACTAAACTTCTATTTGATAGTTTACCACAATCTTCAGAATTTTGAGGGACTATTTCCACTCCACCTGTGGAAAAAGCTGTTAACGCCCAAGTAGCAAATTCCATTTCATTTTCAGAAATATTTTTTATTTCATGTTCTAAAATTACTGATGAATCCACATCGGAAAATTTACATATAATTTTATATTGTTTGCCAAGAACAGTAGCAGGAGGTAAAAGAGTTAGAGTATTTTCTTCAAAGTTCCAATCAACTTTTGAGTTATCTGGCAAATATGTCTCTGGAAATAACTCTGGTGAGCACCATAATCTATGTCCACCATATGCATACCATTCACCATATCCCTCAACTTTTTCTACGAATTTACGTTCCTCATCTTCAAAAAAAATATTATCTTTTTCATTTAAGTGATATGAAATAATTCTAGGTCCAACATCTATAGTCACAACAAATGTCATAAAGTCATTTTTTATTTCTAAACAATTGCCAAAGTTTTTATATTTAATTTCATTTATACATATACTCATAGCAAACTCCCTTTATTTATTTTTACCGTTCAATCATCTTAAATATATTATAACTTAAAAAAATCACTTTTACATCTCATTATTTGCTTTTATTATATCGTTATTTGCGTATATTATTTTTTGTTTACATAATTATATCTTTATGATATAATTTAATTTATACAAAACCAATAAATTTTAATTTTTTTCTCCTTAATTCATTCGCATAAAATGAGTAATTAAAACGTTCAAAATTTGCACATATTTTCACACAGAAAAATGGATTGTAACATGTTACAGTAGAGATTTTTACCGAAGGTCCAGGGCGACCAGAAAGCCCGGTCGAATCCGCAGAGTCGAAACCATTGCAAACTCCTTTGTCAACTAAATGGTGATTAATTAAAATACTCAAGATTTGCACATATTTTCACACAGAAAAGGTGGTGGTAAAATGATCAAAAATTTAAAAGGTGAATATGAAACTGTAGAGTTTGCTGAAAACCTCTCAGTTATTTTATATGAAAATTCAGAATACGAAAATTACCCTATACATTGGCATAATGCCATAGAAATCATTATGCCAGTTGAAAATAATTACACTGTTGTTTTAAATCAAAACACTTATAAGCTTAACGAAAATGACATAATAATAATTCCACCTGGTGAATTACATCAATTATATGCCCCTGAAACAGGAAAAAGATTTATTTTTTTATGCGATGCAAATCTTATATACAATAACCCTGCACTATCCTCTTTAATTTCCTGTATAAAAGTTGCACAGTACATAAGTCCAGAAAAAGATAAAATTATTCATTCTGTAATAAAAAAATTATTTTTAGATATAAACTATGAATTCAAACATCCTAATGTACTCATGGAAGCACTGATTTACTCAAAAATCATTCAAATGTTAATTGAAATGAGCAAAAATAATATAGAAATAAAAAATCAAAAAAGCTTAATTTCATCTGAAAAGGTAAATGATTATTCTGAAAAATTTAATCTAGTAACAAAATACATATATGAAAACTTTATGTATGACATAACACTTGATAAACTTGCCTCTATAGCTGGATACAGTAGATTTCACTTCTCTAGACTTTTTAAAGAATACTATAGTGTTTCATACATAGAATATATAAATGAAAAAAGAATAAAATCCGCAGAAAATCTTTTACTTGACCAATCCCTTTCAATAACTGAAGTAGCCATGAAATCAGGCTTTTCTAGTATATCGACATTTAATAGAATTTTTAAAGAAATTAAACACTGCACTCCTTCAGATTTTAGAAAACTATACAAAGCTTCAAATCATTAAAAAAACGCTTCAAATTAATTAAATTAGTTTGAAGCGTTTAAATTTTAAATTATTCCCATCACAATATACATTAGTGTCATTATGTCTATAACATTTATCGTTCCATCTAAATTAACATCAAAGTGCATATTATCGTTATTTGAAATACCTAATATTTTGTTTTGTAAATACACTAAATCCAAAGTTGATACTAATCCATTTCCATCAACATCGCCTTTTTTTACTACACCTTCCATTTGTACAAATGAAATTAAATTTTCTTCTGCATAAAACTTTGCTGATGATTGATTGATTGCATATATAGTTAAATTACTGCAACCAGCAAAAGAATCTTTATCTATTCTCGTAACCGAATTATTAAATATAACTTTATTTAATGACGTGCAATTGGTAAATGTATTTTCACACATATATATGAGTGAACTAGGTAAATTAATTTCAACCAAACTATTTGAGGATTTAAAAGTTCCTGCTGATATTCCAATAATATTTGTTGGAACATTTATGACTGTTTCATTTGGATTTTTTCTTTTATATCCAACAACCCAATTATTTATTGAAACTACGCCCAGAGGTTTGTTGTCATATATTGCTGTGTACAGAAAAGCATTTTCACCTATATATCCAACTGAATTTGGGATATTTACAAACTCTAGATCATAACATTCTTCAAAAGCACTCTTACCTATAACTCTAACTGAATTTGGTATATATACTGATGTGACGCCCTCAAGTGCCCAAAAAGAATTGTCTGCAATACCTCTAATACCATTTTTAATATCTAAGTTTTTTATTTCTCCCTTATACCCCACTGCCCAACTATCTATATATACAATTCCATTCGACTGATTAGTATATTCTTTTGTTCCAAAAAAAACTAAATCTCTAATGCATATCACTGAACTTGGGATTTTTATATTGTTTAAAGAACTACAATTATAAAATACTCTTGATTTAAGTTCATTTACGGAGCTAGGAATATTTATTTTTGATAATTGTGTACACCCATCGAACAAACCGTAAGACAGAACCTTAACTGAACTTGAAATGTTTATAGTATTTAATTTAGTACATCCAGAAAACACCTCGTTACCAATGCTCATGATAGAGTTTGGCATAGTTAATTTTTCCAGTGTTTTACAGTTGCTGAAAGCACCATTTTCTATAGATACAACATTATAAGTTGAAATAGTAGCTGGAATATTTACTTCATTTGGTGTTCCTGTATAGCCTAAAATTTTTACCTCGTTATTTATAACTTCATATCTAAGCTCGTTATAAACTTCTTCTGCTGAAATAATTTCATTTACTTTTGAGTTAACTGAGAAAAATCCCATAACCATAATAACTAAAAGTAAAAATAATATATATATTGATTTCTTTTTCATACTAACACTCCCTTTCAAAAAATATTTTTTTAATCTTTCAATAAAGCCTTCCAATACCTTATATACAAATTAATAAATTAAGGATGATTATTCTATATTTATCCTTAGTTCAAGTATATCATATTAATTTTTCTATTTCTATATACTTTATTTACAAAATTCTAGATATATTAGGTTCATTATTAAGTGAAAATCACATTTTAATAAACTTATATACTTATTCTTAGCTTTTATTATATCTGCTTTTTAAATTATATATTATTATTTTACCAATTAAGGCTTGTCTAGAGCAGACGAATAATATCTTCAACTTTAATTCTTCTGTTTATATTCTCGTTGCCTCTATAGATTAAACATTAATTTTTAATCAATGTTTAACTGTATTTTAATATAGATAATAATCCTATAGTTTTATTTGCAATAAATTTAAAATAAAATTTAGTCTAATATCACATATTTATTTAGCTAATTTATATTTATTATATATAAATTATATACATTAGTATAATTAAATTACTTAATTTTTTAATTTATAATTGACAATTATCATTAAATAATATAGAATATAAATAGGATATGTATCAAATTTATATTAAATATTAAATCAATAAATTTTATTAATTTAAGGAGGATTTTTCTTTTATGAAAATCAAAAAAATAATTTCACTAATAGTTGCAACTACATGTGCTGCTTCTCTTTTTTCCTTTATGCCATCATTCGCTGCTGATTCACCATTATTTTTCTCAGAATGTGAAAACGCAACTTTAAGCGATGGTCTTCAAGTTACAACAAATATTTACAACGTACCAAAACCAGGGTTTTCAGGGGATGGTTTTGTATGGATGCAAAATGGTGGTACTTTAAAATTTACAGTTACTGTCCCAAAAACGGGAATGTATCAGTTGTCTACTAGCTTTATGCAGGAATTAAGTCCAGAAGGTAGATTACAACACCTATATATCAATAACGCAAACAAAGGTTCATTTATGTTACCATATAGAACAACTTGGTCCGATTATGATTTTGGTTTTCATAGATTAAATGAAGGTGAAAATACTATTGAAATTCGTGCAGGTTGGGGTTTTGCATATTTTGATACTCTAACTGTTGATTTTGCTCAAATGGATCCACTAGATGTTCAACCTATTTTATCTGATAAACAATCAACAAAAGAAACTCAATCACTTATGGATTATTTATGTGATGTTTATGGCAAAAATACACTGTCTGGACAACAAGAGATATATGGAAGTGGTCATGAGGGTGATGCGGAATATGAGTTTAAATGGTTATATGATTTAACAGGTGAATATCCAGCTATTAGAGGTTTTGATTATATGAACTACAATCCTATTTATGGTTGGGACGATGGTACAACAGAAAGAATAGTTGATTGGGTAAACAAAAAAAACGGCATAGCAACAGTTTGTTGGCATATACATGTTCCAAATGATTTTACAACATATGAATTAGGAGAAATATTAGATTGGCAAAAAGCTACATACAAACCAAACGCTACTTTCGATACTGCAAAAGCGACTGTAAAAGGAACAAAAGAGTATGATTACCTAATGCTTGCTATAGAAGATTTGGCAGAACAACTTCTAATTTTACAAGAAAATAATGTACCTGTTCTTTTCCGTCCGTTTCATGAAGCCGAAGGAAATGGAGGATTACTTGGTGAAGGTGCATGGTTTTGGTGGGCAACTGCTGGTGCAGACGAATATATAAAATTATGGAAACTGCTATATACAGAGTTAACAGAAAAATATGATTTACATAATTTAATATGGACATATAATAGTTATACATACGACACTTCACCTGCATGGTATCCAGGAGATGACTTTGTAGATATAGTTGGATTTGATAAATACAATACCGTTTATAATAGATATGACGGTTTAACTAACTGTCCAAATGAAGATGCAATATCAACTATTTTCTATAAATTAGTTGATTTAACAAAAGGCAAAAAGATGGTTGCCATGACAGAAAATGATACTGTACCTAGTTTAGAAAATCTAACAGTCGAAAGAGCGGCTTGGTCTTATTTCTGCCCTTGGTATGCTGAATATTTAATGGACGAAAAATATAATAACGCTGATACTTTAAAAGAATTGTATCAAAGTGATTATGTACTTACTTTAGATGAATTACCAGATTTAAAAACATATGTATCACAGAAAACAGGTGGTTCTACAACAGAAACAACTACAGAAGCTCCTACTATAATTTATGGTGACTTAGACGGAAGCAAGAAAGTTGACAATGCAGATTTAGTAAGGTTAAGCCAACATTTAATTAACGAAGTTGTTTTAACTGGAAATAATTTAAAAGCTGCTGATGTAGCTCTAGATGGCGTAGTTGATATAGCTGATTTGGCACTTTTAAAACAATATATAATGGGTGACTCTATAAAATTAGGTAAATAGACTATTTTAAAACCTCTTTAAGAAAGTAAAATCTTAAAGAGGTTTTATTTGGTTTTTATTTTTATTTTATATTTCACTATTTTCTATATCTTTGTCTGCATCAATATCTTCCTCAAATTCAATATTTTCCTCAAGTTCATTATCTTCTTCAAGTCCAATATTTTCTTCTGAAATTTCATTTATAACTGACCTTAATTCTTCAACACCTTCAAAGGTTTGAGAAGAAAAAGGAATATTTTTTATCTGATCGAAATATGGAATTTCAGTTTTAAAAGCTTCCATTCTTTTTATACGTTCAGTTTTATTTAGTTTATCTGCTTTGGTAAAAACTACAATAAAAGGATACTCTCTATCTACTAAGAAATTAAGCATATCCATATCATTTTTTGATGGAGCATGTCTCATATCTATAAGTAAAAAGATCATTTGGATGTTTCTTTCTAATGCAAAATATCCTTCTATTAATTCAGACCATCTTTGTTTTTCTGTTTTCGCAACTTTTGCATAACCATAACCAGGTAAATCAACAAAATAAACATTTTCTAAGGTGTAAAAGTTAATTGTAGCTGTTTTACCAGGAACAGAACTAACTCTTGCCAAAGATTTTCTGTTAAAAATTTTATTGATGAGCGTTGATTTCCCTACATTTGATTTACCAGAAAAAACAATCTCTATTTTTTCAGATTCGGGTATTTGCTCTTTTGTGCCGTAAGAAGTGTAAAACTCTGCTTTATTATAATTCATTGGAACTTCCTTTTTTTGAATATTAAATTTTATTGGATGCCCGCTCGATGTCTTTTTTAAATTCTAAGTAAAATGTTTAATTTCAACTATCTTTAATTAAATTATAATTTTTTTATTATGTTGTGATAAATAGTTTTAAACACGAATTAATATATTTATTTATAAATATTATAGATTAATTATTAGGTAAGTTAATGGTTAAGTAAAAACATTTTTAATACGAAAATATATAGACATCGAACAAGCTTTTTGTTTATGAATGAATAGTGATTTGATTTGGATCTATTTCATTTGACATTATTATACCAAAATCTTCGGATTTTTTTTCAATCTTCACTAAAGCATTATCTAGAACTTCATCTAAAGTTTCTGCATATATAAAGTTAATTCCATTTTTCACAATTTCATCAACTTCTTCTAAGTCGGGTTTATTTTGTTTTGGAATAATTACAGTTTTGATTCCAGCTTTATAAGCGGCCATTGTTTTTTCTCGTAACCCTCCTATTGGTAAAACCTTACCATGAAGAGTTATTTCCCCTGTCATAGCAACATCACTTCTAGCAGGAATCCCTGAAAGTGCTGAAATCATTGAAGTTACCATTGTAACTCCAGCAGATGGTCCGTCTTTTGGAACTGCTCCTTCTGGTGCATGAATATGAATATCTTTTTGCTTGTAAAATTCCTCGTCAATATCATATTTTTTTGCTACACTTCTTGAGTAACTTACAGCAAGCTTTGCACTTTCTTTCATAACATCACCTAAAGAACCAGTAATTTCAACTGAACCTTTTCCGTTTAAAACCATTACTTCTAACGGCATTATAACACCGCCTACCGAAGTCCAAGCTAAACCGTTTACTATTCCTACTTCATCTTTTGAACTCATTTCATCTTTTAAGTATTTTTTATGGCCAAGATATTCTGAAACGTTATTTTCATCAAATGAAACTTTTTTTGCAGATCCTTCAACAACAATCTTAACTGTTTTTCTACATAGTGAAGCAACTGTTCTTTCTAGAGTTCTAACACCGGCTTCTTTTGTATATGCATCAATTAAGGTGTATATTGCATCATCAGTCACTTTCATTTGCGAAGCTTTTAATCCATGCTTTTTAATTTGTTTTGGAACTAGATAATTTTTTGCTATATTAAATTTTTCTTCTCTTGTATAGCTTGTCAACTCTATTATTTCCATTCTGTCTAAAAGCGGGGCAGGTATTGTCTGAGTTGTATTTGCAGTAGTTATAAACAAAGCCTTACTCAAGTCAAAAGGTATTTCTATGTAGTGATCTCTAAACTCTTTATTTTGCTCACTATCCAATACTTCTAACATAGCAGAGGATGGATCACCTTTATAATCGTTGCTCATTTTATCTATTTCATCCAACAAAATAACTGGATTATTTGAGCCTGCTTGTTTTAATGATGCGATAATTCTACCTGGCATTGAACCCAAGTAAGTTTTTCTATGTCCTCTTATGTCTGATTCATCTCTAACTCCACCAAGTGAAATTCTAACATATTTTCTTCCTAAGGCTTTTGCTATAGAACGACCTATAGATGTTTTTCCAACTCCTGGAGGTCCTACTAAGCAAATGATTTGACCTGTCACTTCTTGAACCAAAGCATGAACAGCTATACTTTCTAGTATACGTTCTTTAATTTTCTTTAAGCCATAATGATCTTTATCAAGTACAGCTTGTGCTTTTGGTATGTTAATTTTTGACTTTGTAGATTTATTCCATGGTAATTCTATAACATTATCAAGATAGTTTCTAATAATCGCCGATTCCTGTGAAGATGGAGGCATTTTTGAAAGTCTTTCAGCTTCCTTTATCAACTTTTCAGTTGATTCCTCCGATAAATTTAAATCATATATCTTATCAAAATATTCAAAAGTTTCTTCTCTTGAATTTTCTTCTTCTCCTAATTGTGCAGATATAGCTTTAATCTGCTCTTTTAAGTAGTATTCTTTTTGATTTCTATCTACATTGTTTTTTACTTGCTCTTGAATTTCTCTCTCAACCTCTAAAATTTGAACTTCTTGTACTAAAGATTCTAACAACATGCTTAATCTAACTAAAATATTACTTTCCTCTAACAATCTTTGTTTAGATAGATAATCTAAGCTAATGTTAAAAGTAATATTGTCAAAAACCAAATAAGGGTTATCTTGCATCAATACAGAACTTACAAGTTCTTTAGGCATTTGAGGAATATATGAGCAATATAATTCAAACTCATCTTTTATAGTTCTAACCATAGCTTCAAGCTCGACGTTTTCAACTTTAGATTTACTATAATTAGGTATTTCCTTTACGTCTGCTATTAAGTAATCACTATCATTTACTATAGAATTTATTTTTGCTCTTTGAACACCCTCTATTAAAACTCTCAATACATTATCAGGGGTTTTTAGAGTTTGTCTTACTTCTGCTATAACTCCTATTTTATACAAATCTTTTTCTTGAGGATTTTCAAGATGTACATCTTTTTGAGTAACTATAAATATTTTTCTGTCAGCCTTCAAAGCCATTTCTATTGCTTTAACTGACATTACTCTAGATACGTCGAAATGCATAATCATTTTAGGGAAAGTTACTAGCCCACGCATTGCTATTGCGGGTAAAGTAATGTTTTTCTTGTCTTCTTTAACGATTTCTTCATTAATTATTTCCTTAATGTCTTTCATATTGCTCACCTTCTCATCTCTACAATTTTAATATATAATTTTTAAATTTATATTAATATAATATAAACTTTATATTAATATTATACTATATTTTTTTGAATTTTTCAATACTTATATAAATTTTTAAACGTTTTTTTGCATAAAAAGTAGGAAACGAAACATTATTTTATTAGTTTTTTTGCAAAAAACATAAAATAATATGTTTAAAATTTAAAAAATAATTTTATAATATTATTTCTTTAAAAATCAATAAATAATTTCTGAATTTTTAATTAAATTTTTGGAGTTATATTGCTATTAATTTACATGTTAACACAAATATATCCCAAGGTTTTAAGGAAACTAGAAATTAGAGTCGACTCCGCAGAGTCGAAATACTTGCAAACCGTAAACTTTATATGGCTGAATATTAACCAATAATTTAACAATAAAAATAATTCATGAAATTTTCATTGACTTATAATTTAAAATATGTGATAATTATTTTGTATGGTGTATTTATTATACCAAAATAAATTTATTAGAGGTGAAAAATGGTAGATTCAATTGTTCAGTGGTTTACAGATAATTTAAGTGGAGTTTTACCAAAAGAAATGATAGTTTTCATCATTTCAATGCTTCCTATTTTAGAGCTAAGAGGCGGTTTGATTGCTGCTTCAGTTTTAAAAATAGACTTGCTGCCTGCATTGTTAATATGTATAACAGGAAACATCCTCCCTATCCCTTTCATTTTGTTGTTTATAACAAAAATTTTTAACTTACTTAAAAAGACAAAACTTTTTCGCCCTATAGTTGAAAAACTAGAGAAGAAAGCTTTGAGTAAACAAGATAAAATCGGAAAATACGAGTTTTGGGGACTACTCTTATTTGTAGGTATTCCTTTGCCTGGTACAGGCGCTTGGACAGGTGCACTTTTGGCTTCAATGTTGGATATGAAACTAAAAAAATCTGTACCTCCAATTTTTTTAGGAGTTGTGCTTGCTGCTGCTATTATGACAATAATATCATATGTTATTCCTTGGATTGTTAAATCATTTTAATTATGGTTACTATTCAGCCATTAAAAGTAAAGTTTACTATTTTGCAAAGGTTTCGACTCTGCGAAGTCGACCGGGCTTTCCGGTCGCCCTGGACCTTCGGAAAAACATCTTTTCCTAACATATGGCTGAATAGTAACTAATTATGTTTTTTATCTGATAATTTTTAATAAAATAAAGAAGGAGTGGATAATCCACTCCTTCTTTATTTTATTCTTCAGAATTTTTTGATGAAACATTTAATCTATTTAAAGCACGTTTTAATTTTAAATCTGCTCTTTTAAAATCTCCATCACTTTTATTTTTAAGCATTTTTTCTTTTGCACTCTCTAAGGATTGTTTTGCTCTTTCAACATCTATTTCGTCTGCCCATTCCATTGCATCAGCTATTATAACAGTTTGTTCCCTTGAAACTTTTACAATACCCTCCGAAATAGCAGCTAACTTAAATTTACCATCAAGTTTAATTCTCACTGGTCCAGACGGTAAACTTCCGACAAAATTTTCATGTCGAGCAAGTACAGCCATATCACCTTCCGTGGTTCGAAAAATAATCTGTTCAGTTTCACCTTCAAAAAAAATTTTATCAGGTGTTATAACTTTAAGCATAAATGTTGCCATTAGCTATCACCCTTTTTAGCTTTTTCTAAAACATCGTCTATAGTTCCTGCAAATAGAAAAGCAGATTCTGGAACACTATCATGAACTCCATCTATTATTTCTTTAAATCCTCTTAGAGTTTCTTTTATAGGTACATATTTACCTTTCATTCCTGTAAACTGCTCTGCTACTGAAAATGGTTGAGATAAAAATCTTTGCATTTTTCTAGCACGGTTAACTGTTAGTTTATCTTCATCCGACAATTCATCCATACCCATAATTGCAATTATATCTTGTAATTCTTTATATCTCTGCAATATGGACTGAACTTTTCTTGCAATTTCGTAGTGCTCGTTTCCTACTACTTCTGGAGATAAAATTCTTGATGTGCTATCAAGTGGATCAACAGCAGGATAAATACCTAGTGAAGCTATTTGTCTTGACAAAACTGTTGTCGCATCTAAATGAGCAAAAGTAGTTGCCGGTGCTGGGTCAGTCAAATCGTCCGCCGGAACATAAACAGCTTGAACAGATGTAATAGAGCCTTTATGGGTAGATGTAATTCTTTCCTGTAAAGCACCCATTTCTGTTGCAAGTGTAGGTTGATATCCAACAGCTGAAGGCATACGCCCCAAAAGTGCTGATACTTCAGAACCAGCCTGTGTAAATCTAAAAATGTTATCTATAAACAAGAGCACGTCTTGGCCTTCAACATCTCTAAAATACTCAGCCATAGTAAGGCCTGAAAGTCCAACTCTCATTCTAGCTCCTGGAGGTTCATTCATTTGTCCATAAACAAGTACAGTTTTATCTATAACTCCACTTTCTATCATTTCGTTATATAGATCATTTCCTTCTCTGGTACGCTCACCAACACCAGTAAAAACAGAAATACCACCATGCTGATTTGCAACGTTATTAATTAATTCTTGGATCAAAACCGTTTTTCCTACTCCAGCTCCACCAAATAATCCGATTTTTCCACCTTTTAAATATGGTGCAATTAGATCTATAACCTTTATGCCGGTTTCCAAAACCTCACTTGAAGCCATTTGTTCTTCATAGCTTGGTGCTTCTCTATGTATTTCCCATTTTTCTTTTGTTTCAGGTGCTGGTTTTTCATCAACTGGTTCACCAAGCAAATTAAATACCCTACCTAAAGTTTCTCTTCCTACTGGAACTCTTATTGAACTCTTTGTATCTACAGCATCCATACCTCTTACTAATCCATCTGTTGTACTCATAGCAATACATCTTACAACATCGTCACCGATATGTTGTGCTACTTCTACAACCAATTTTTTGCCGTTATTATCAATTTCAATGGCATTAAGAAGATTTGGAAGATTTTCTTTAGGAAAGCTTATATCCACAACAGCACCAATTATTTGCACTATCTTTCCGATATTTTGCATAAATATCCTCCTAATTTCAACAAATAATTAAGAACTATTTGTTTGAAGTTTTATCAATTCTGAGCTTCTGCTCCACTAACTATTTCAGTAATTTCTTGAGTAATTGATGATTGTCTTGCCCTATTATATAATAAAGATAAGTTTTCAATCATTTCATCAGCATTATCAGATGCATTTTCCATGGCTATTCTTCTAGACGCTTGTTCAGATGCATAGGAATCAATTACTGAACCATAAAGAATTCCTTCGATATATTTTGGTACTAAAATATCAAAAAGCATTTTTGGATCTGGTTCATATGTAGTTTGAGATTTGTACAACTTTTTATCTGATATATTTGCAATAGGTAAAACCTCCATATATCTTGCTTCTTGAACCAATGGAGAAACATAAGTAGTAAAAACAACTTCTACCCTGTCTATTTTTTCTTTAAAAAATAAAGTAGTTATTTTATCAGACATTTCTTTTGCATCATAAATCGTCATATTTTCAGCGATATTATCATATTTTGACACTATATTGAAATTTCTTTTCTCAAAATACTCCACCGATTTTTTTCCAATTGGTAAAATAAACACAGAAGATTTTTGACTAACTTCTTTAATTCTCTCTTGTGCCATTTTAAACACGTTTGTATTAAATCCTCCTGCCAAACCTCTATCTCCTGCAATTACAACTATAAGAGTATTTTTTACTTCTCTGTTTTTTACATAAATAGAGTCAAATGTGGAGTTTTCATATGAAATTTCCCACATAGTTTCATATAGAGTTTCAAAAAAAGGCTTTACTTTTTCAGCTTTTTCTTTAGCTTTTCTTAACTTTGATGATGCAACTAATTCCATAGCTTTTGTTATTTGCATAGTACTACTTACACTTTTGATTCTACGTTTAATGTCCTTCATATTTGATGAAGCCATTTTATCAACTCACCTCTCAATCAGAAAGTAATAATCTATTTGTCTGACATAAATTTTTTGGTAAAATCATTTAAAACTTCTTTTAGCATTTGTTCATTTTCTGGTGTAAGTTCTTTTAATTCAACAATAGATTTATTTATATCTGGATAAGAATTATCAATATACTCAAACAATTCTTTTTCAAAATCAGATATTAACCCAATAGGAATATCCTTTAAAAAATCATTTACAACAGCATAGATTATTATAACTTGATGCTCTACTGAAACAGGTGCATTTCTATTTTGTTTTAATACTTCAACAATTCGTTCGCCTTTTTCAAGTCTATTTTTAGTATCTTTATCCAAATCAGAACCAAACTGAGAAAAAGCTTGTAATTCTCTATACTGAGAATATGATAATTTTAGAGAACCAGAAACTTTTTTCATAGCTTTAATTTGTGCTGCACTACCAACACGTGATACAGAAATACCAGGATTTACAGCAGGTCTTACACCAGAATTAAATAAGTCTGTTTCTAAAAAAATCTGTCCATCTGTAATAGAAATTACATTTGTCGGAATGTAAGCAGATACGTCTCCCGCTTGAGTTTCTATAATTGGCAAAGCAGTCAAGCTACCTCCACCATAATTTTCATTAAGACTACATGCACGCTCAAGCAATCTTGAATGTAGATAAAAAACATCTCCTGGATACGCTTCACGACCTGGAGGTCTTTTTAAAAGCAAGGAAAGTGCACGATATGCAACTGCATGTTTTGATAAATCGTCATAAACACATAAAACATCTTTACCCTGCTCAAGAAAATATTCTCCAATAGTACATCCTGTATATGGAGCAATATATTGTAATGGTGCCAACTCAGAAGCCGAAGCTGATACAACTATTGTATAATCCATTGCACCTGATTTTGTCAAAATATCCACTACATTTGCTACTGTAGAGCGTTTTTGTCCAATAGCTACATATATGCATATTACATCTTTACCTTTTTGATTTACAATAGTGTCTAAGGCTATTGTTGTTTTTCCTGTTTGTCTATCACCTATTATAAGTTCTCTTTGACCTCTTCCAATTGGTATCATAGAATCTATAGCTTTAATACCAGTTTGCAAAGGTTTATGTACAGACTTTCTAGTAATAATTCCTGATGCAATTTTTTCTATAGGTGCAGTTTCTTTTGTCAATAAAGCACCTTTCCCATCTATAGGCATTCCAAGTGAATTTACAACTCTACCAAGCAAGTCTTCTCCAACTGGAACAGAAACTATTTTACCAGTTCTCTTTACAGTATCGCCTTCTTTTATCTCTGCATCTGATCCAAGCATAACTGCACCAACAAAATCTCGTTCAAGATTTAATGCCATTCCATAAATGTCATTACTAAACTCCAATAACTCACCAGACATACATTTTTCCAGACCATGTATACTAGCGATTCCGTCACCAACAGTAATTACTGTTCCTATATCTGTTAATTCTAGTTTGTTACGATAGTTTTTTATTTGTTCTTTAATTATACCTGTTATTTCATCTGGGCGTAAACTCAATCAATACACCTTCTTTATAATAAATTTTTTAATTATATAAATTAATTCTTATTTCACTTAACTTGGCTTTAATACTACTATCAATTCTTACATTATCATAATCAATTATAATCCCACCAATAATTTCCGGGTCAATCTTCTCTACTAAAATAATCTTCTTTTTTAATTTTTCAGATAGTTTTAACTTTAATTTTTCTTTTAATTCATCTGTCAAATTAATACTCGATGTAACAGAAACTTCTTGAATATTTAAATGCTTATTATAGTTTAGCTTAAAATTTTCTATTATATTTAAAATAATAGAAATCCTATTTTTTTCAACAATTAAACATAAATAATCAAATGACATTCCGTCATCATCAAGAATTTTATTTACTATAGAAATTTTATCTTTAACATCAATTGTAGGTGCAGATAACAATTTTATTAAATCTGAATTTTCTTCAAAAACAGAATAATAAAAATTTAATTCTTTATAAACTTTTTCAAGGCAATCTTGTTCTATACACAGCTCAAAAAGTGCATCTGAATATAATTTTGATACCTCATTTTGCATTATAAATCACCTACATTTTCGATAAAGTCATTGATTAATTTTTCGTGATCTTTTTTATCGATTTCTTTTGAAATAACCTTTTGTGCCATCATTAAAGCTATGTCTGAAATTTCATATTTAATCTCATTTTTAGCACGTGTTTTTTCACGTTCTATATCTAAATTTGCTTTTTCTAAAACATTATTTGCATTATTTTTTGCTTGCAACATAATTTCATCTGAACGAATCAAGGCTTTTTGAGTTGCTGTTTTGACTATTTGTGCAGCTTCATCTTTTGCATTTGCCATAATACGATTGTATGTTTCCTCTTGTTTTTTTGCATTTTCTAAAGATTCATCTGCTTTTTTGTATGAAATTGTAACATCTGCTTGACGTTCTTCAATTATTTTGTTAACTCGTCCAAATAATAAATGTTTAATAATCATAAACAAAATCAAGGTATTTATTAACGTAAATATAACAGTGCCGATGTCAATTGATAGAAAATCTAACATTACATATCAACACCCTTTCCATTCTTATAATTTTCCTATAAAAGGATTAGCAAACATGAGTATCAATGCAACTACTAATCCATAAATACCTGTAGACTCTGCAACAGCACATCCAACAAACATAGTTCTAGTGATTGCACCTGCAGATTCTGGTTGACGACCTACCGCTTCACACGCTCTTCCTGCCGCATAACCTTGACCTATACCAGGTCCTACTCCGGCTATCATAGCTATTCCTGCCCCTATTGCTGAAGCTGCTAAAACAATTGCTTTTTCCATAATTAAATCCTCCATATTTTTAAATTTATTCTTTTGCTGTACTTATAAATGTCATAGATAGCATTATAAAAATATATGCTTGCATAAATCCAGAAAAAAGATCAAAATAAACTGATAAAATCGCTGGTATACCTACTGTAAAAATAGGAACACTAATTCCTATTACCTTTGAAACACTACCCAATGCAAAATATAGTAATTGAGTTATTATCATTCCGCCTGCTATATTTCCAAAATGACGAAAACTCATTGAAACTGGTGTTGCAATTTCACTTATTATATTTAGTGGTGTCATAACGATAAAAGGTTCGCCAAAGCCTTTTATATACCCTAAGAATCCATTTGTTTTAATTTTGCAAAACTGTATTGTAAAGAAAGTCATCAAAGCCCATGTAACTGTGGTATTAAAATCTGCAGTTACCGAACGAAGTCCAATTAAACTAATCAAACTGCCAAATATAGAGAACATAAAGATAGTCATCATATATGGTGTATAATGAAGATTTTTTTCACCCATTGATTCTTTTACAATATTTTTAAACGTTGACACTAAAAGTTCTGCTACAACTTGCTTCTTTTTAGGTTTTAGCTTTGACATATTATGAGTTAAAAATAATATAACCAGTGTCAGGACTACAATTATAAACCATCCTATAACAATTGTTTCAGTTATATTGATTTTTAATCCCAAAACTTCGAAATCAAATACTATCTTAGGACCTGTTACACTTGGACCTGCTGAAACAACTTGTTCACTTGCCATCAATCAATCTCCTCCTTTTTTATAGAATAAATTTTTCCCAAAATATATTATTTTAGGGTAAAATAAAGGAATCATAGTTCCTATAAAATAAATATTCGACAGCTTTAATGAAATGTAAAGAAACAAAGCAGTAATTATTATTCTTAAAAAATATCCAATTACCATAAATGGTGTTCCATCCCTACCATTTATACCTTTGTTAATAACCATTTTTACGTTATAATTTAAAATTATAACGTTTAAAACCATAGATATTGTACCTAAAATAAGGCCTACTAAAGCTTTTATGGAGTCTGAAAAGTCAAAAATCATATACATAATAAGATAAAATCCAATATTTAAAAATAAAGTCCTAATCAATATGAATTTTAATTCTTTTATAAATTCTTCTTTATTCATACATTCCTCCCTTTATACACCTAAAAACAATTATAGCACAATTTATTAAAAATATAAATACTTTTTAATAAATTGTGCTATTTTTTTTCAAAATAAATTTGTATTATGTTTAATTATATTTTTTTTATAACTAAATTGCATTATAATTAAAGTATAACAATATAAAACTTTATTTTATTAAGTTTTCTGCTATTTTAATAAAGAAAAAATTATATCTAAATATTCATTTAAATATATATTAGAAGCATACACACCATAATAAATATTATTTGTTTTAAAAACTGAATAAAAATTATTTTTTTCAAGGCTAATATCAGCATTTTGTATTTCAAAATAAAGGTATAAGTCTCTTTCATCTATATAATTTACAGTTTCATTATCTCTGGCATCCGCTTTACAATAATTTATATTTTCAATATTTTTTGAAACGTTTAAACTTAAATTTATACCATCTTTATAGTATTTAAAGAAAACTCCATAATCATATTTTAAATCTGACGAAATATTTTGAATTTTATCCTGTAAAGAAAAATTATTAACAATTACATCTGAGACGATTTTTTTTCCAAAATAATCGTCAATAAAACTTGTTGATTTATTTGGAGCATTCTCCTCAGATGCATACGGATAATTTAAGGTGTAACTTGCAGCATTAAAGCCTAAATAATATCCATTATAATTTATATTAACTAAATTTTTATTTTCATTTCTATTAGTTGAAGCATCTGGTGATCCAATTAAATCGATTTCTACAGGAATTGTAGTTTCTACTTTACTAGAACTAATATAGTTTGGTTGAGATATTTTAATACTTGTTTGTGTTGTTTCAATTTTAGTTGTAGTTTTAAATGTTTCAGAGATTTTATCAGAAATTACATTTGAACTTATTTTTATAGTACTGTCAACAACATTTAATGGAGATGTAGTTTCTTTATTTGTACTTATATGATTTATTATTTTTTCACTAGGTTTACTTTCATCAGTAATCTCAGTTTCAATTTTTGAAGAGAAAAAATTTGAAACATTAAGTTCTTCTTTTGCATTTGTTATGGTTATTGTAGTAACAGAATTTTTTTCACTAACTTCATTTTCCAAAGCATTTCTATCAATATTAGTGTCAGTAGAAGAGACAACTTTAGTTTTATCTGTTGAGCATATTAATTGAGTTTTTTGAATCTTTTCAGTATTATTAAAAAATATAGAAGCGAAAATTATAACAGTCATACAAGCAACCATAGACAAACACTTATAGTATATGGTGATTTTAGGTTTTGTCTTATTAATCACAGCATTATACATTTTTTCTTTTGTTATATTTATCAAATCAATATCTGGCTCTATATTTTCAAATAATTGTTTATATTTATCCTTTTCGTTCAAAGTCATCCTCTCCTTCCATCAAGTCTTTCAACATAGCACGTGCTCTTGTAAGTTGAGTTCTTACTGTAGAAGGTTTTATTTTTAAAATAAAACTTATCTGTTCCACACTTAAATCTTCATAATAAAATAGATGTATTACCGTTCTATATTTTTCTGGTATTTTCAATAATAACCTTTGCATATCAATTTTATTATCTGTTTTTTCGTCTATATGTTCATATAAATTATCTTCTAGGGTTACTGTTTTTTTTAACCAAGAAGATGAATTTAAACTATAGCAACAATTTATAGTAACTCTAATTATCCACGCTTTTCTATGTTCTTCGTTTGTAAAGGGTTTGTTATATTTAATATACTTTAAAAAAACTTCTTGAAAAATATCATCAACATAACTCTTTATTTGAATATGACAATATATAAGTTTATATACCATAGAAGAATATTTGTTAATTATTTCTTCTACCTCATTTTTACTATTATCAATCAAAATAACCCTCCTAACTATAAAACTTTTTACGTAACATAAAAGCTACAAAAAAACAAAAAATATTTTTATTTTTAGTTACTATCCAACCTATAAAGGTGAAGCTTAGATTTTACAGAAGTTTCGACTCTGCAGAGTCTACCAGGCTTTCCAGTCGCCCTGGACCTTTGGTAAAACATCTCTTCCCTATACATATGGCTGAATAGTAACTATTTTTATAAACACTTATTTCGTAAATCTTCTTGCAAAATCACACCTTTTACACAGTTCACAAACGAGTTTATTCTTCTTAAAATTTTCCTTAATAACTTTAACCTCAGTAGTATTTAAAATTTCACTTAGAGTGCTATCAAAAATATTACCCAAAGCTATATCACCATCATTATCCAAGCAACATGGGACTATTGTTCCGTCCACTAAAATCGCCAACTGTTGAGTTAAAGCTAAACATGTTCCTTTTTCAGAAATAATGTTTTCTTTTAAAGACGGCCAATTAAATTTACTTTCTCTACTTATAAAAATTCTATCTTTTAAAGTAAATCTTCCACATAACTCCTTTTGTGCTGTATCCCAATATCTTAAGGAAATAAGAGTTTGACTACTTTTATTTATGTATTCGACTGCTTCAAATACTGATGTCAAATCTGCATTTTTATCAAAACTATGCATAGAAACGTTGATAAGTCTAATTCTATTGTCCTTGATTAGTAACTCTTTTTTATAATTTAACAAAGTACCATTTGTAGTTATATTTACATATAAATCATTAGTTTTACATATATCTAAAATTTCGTCTAAAAAAGGATGCATCAAAGGTTCGCCTTTTACATGTAAATATATATATTTTGTGTAATTTTTTATTTCTGAAATAACATGCTTAAATTTCCCTAAATCCATAGTTTCCGCTTTTCTTTTTGTAGTAGGACAAAAATCACAAGATAAATTGCATATGTTAGTTATTTCTATATAAATCCTTTTAAATAGATATTTTGACATTTATATTCTCCAATTATATTATATTTCATATTTACTTTTATGTAAATGATTTAAAGTGAAAAATTTATATTTATTTTGTTTTTTATTAAAATAATACATAAATATGTACTTTTATATTTTCGAAAAAAATTCATTAAAAGTGATAACTAAAGGTATCGTAATTATTGATAAAATTGTACTAATTGCAAATATCTCAGATGCATATATATAGTTTTTATTGTAATTTAAAGAAAACAATGTTGCAATTGTAGCCGTAGGTGCTGAAGCTGCAACTATAATTGATATTTTTATTTTTTCTTCAAAAGGAATAAAATTAAAAATAACCACCAAAACAAATGGTATAATAATCAATCTAACCAAAGCAACCCAATAAATTTTTAGATTTTTAATAGCTTGAAGAGCATTTACTTGTGCTATTGTTGAACCAGCAATTATCATAGCCAAAGGAGTATTTATAGCTGCTATATAACCTAAAGTTTTCATTAGTATTTCATTTTCCATAACTGCAATAGCCGACTCAGGTAAAATAGCTCTTGATAAAAATGATAGAACTCCTATTGTTATTGCAATAATTGATGGAGAACGTAAAGCTGAAAAAATCGACTTTAAATTTTTTGTTTCTGAAATTTGCATAACACCATGTGTCCAAACTAAAATATTAAAAACAGTTAAAAACGCTGTAAGGTAAAAAACGCCTTCAAAACCAAAAAGTGAATTTATTAAAGGAATACCCATAAAAGAGCAATTTGAATAAATACAAGAAAATCTCTCCAATTGTTTTTCCTTACTTTTTTTAGGTATAAATAAATACGCTAAAAGCATTATAATTAAAAAGGCAAACACTGACAATATTGCAGCTTTCGCCAATCCCTCTAATAATTCTTTTTCAAACTTTCTTTGATATGATAAAAATATCACCGTCGAATTAACAACATCCAATAATATTTTTGACATTTCCTTACTTCCACTAACTGTTATTAACTTTAGCTTATACATTAATACACCAAGTAAAATTATTAAGAACATAATAACTACCTGATTTAAAACAATAATAGATAAATTCATTCTATACCTCTTCTGATTTGTTTTTGTTTTTTGAAAACACGCACCCACAATAGTCTTGTCGATACATATTAAATTTATTTGATATTTCAACAGATATTTTAAAACCATTTTTCTTTTTAAAATCTGAAGGCAAATTTTTTACACCATATTTACTTGAAAGTTCATATCCTATTTCATTTAAAACTTTAGCATTTTTATGAGGACTTATTGAAAGCGTTGTTGTAAAATAATCGAACTTTTCTTGCTCACAAGCATATTTTATTGTTTTTTCTAAACGAAGTTTGTAACATATAAAACACCGTTCTCTACCTTCTGCACAATTTTCAAAACCTTTTATTGCTTCGTAAAAATCTTTTTCATCATAACTACAATCCACAAAGTTTATTTTTGACTTAAAGTTGTACTCTTTTATGAATTTTTCCTGTTCTTTTTTTCTATATTCAAATTCTTCTTTTGGATAAATATTTGGATTATAAAAATAAACTGTTATTTCAAAAAATTCAGATAGATAGTCAAGAACATATGAACTGCATGGTGCACAACAACTATGTAAAAGTAATTTCGGTTTTATATTTTTTTTTATATTTTCATTTATTATTTTTTCTAATTCTTTTTGATAATTTATATTTTCCATAAATCAACCTTTCTACATTAATCAATTTACCTAAACGTATAATATGAAGTTATATCCCCGAAGATCCAGGGTGACCGAATACCCATTAATACATATAATTTAAAATGTGACTTTATCATTGACAATGATTATGATTTAATATATAATTAGTATATATTCATGAATATAAATATGAGGTGTAGTTTAAAATGATTTTAAATCACAAAAAAAACGCAAAAGTTTTCAAAGCTTTTTGCGATGAACAAAGATTAAAAATACTTTACATGTTAAAAGACGGTGAAAAATGTGCTTGTAAACTACTAAGCGAACTTGAAATAAGTCAATCTACTTTATCCCATCACATGAAAATACTTTGTGATTCTGGTATAGTTAAATGTAGAAAAGATGGAAAATGGACTCATTATACAATTGACAATCAAAATAGTAACCAAGCCATACAAATTCTTTCAAATTTAATTGGAGGCATAAAAGATGAGTAAAACCAAAATCAAACCAATTCAAATTATTTTCCCTGTAATAATTATTCTATTAATAGCAGGAATATTCATAGTTAAGAACATAGACAAAAAAGAAGTTCAAAATGAAAATTCTTCATCTTTATCATCACATTCAGACGGAATCGATTATTCTTATGTTATGACTACTTTAAGTATTCCAACATTGACATCACAAGGAAAGCCTCTTTTGATTGAATTTGGTTCAGAAGGTTGTGAACCATGTAGACAAATGGAGCCAATACTAATAAAATTAAACGAAGAGTGGACAGGAAAAGCATTGGTAAAATTCATAGATGTTTGGAAATATCCAGAACAAATAACCAAAGACATACCACTTACCCTTATTCCAACTCAATTTTTCTTTGACAAATATGGAAATCCTTACACTCCAAGTGAAGCACTTAAATCTGAACTTGAAAAAGAGAGCGTATTTTTTGAACTTTATAAATCACCTGAAAATAGCGAACATGAGTATACTTTTCATCAAGGAACTTTAACTGAAGAACAACTAAGAAAAATTTATGCTGAAATGGATGTTAAATAATTCTTAAACCGCCGCTCAATAAAATTGAGCGGCGATTTTAATTTATTTATTATTTTGAACGTTTTTTGAACTCAAGAAATTCTTCATATGTTTCAGCTCTATCTATTATTCCATCTGAATTTACTTCAATAATTCTGTTTGCTACTGTTTGCAATATTTCATGGTCATGAGAAGTAAATAATACAACACCCTTAAACCCAACTAAACCATTATTTACGGCTGTTATACTTTCTAAGTCAAGATGATTTGTAGGCTGATCTAAAACCAAAACATTTGAACCATAAAGCATCATTCTAGAAAACATACATCTTACTTTTTCTCCACCTGAAAGAACATTTACAGGTTTATACACATCATCACCTGAAAAAAGCATTCTTCCTAAAAATCCTCTTAAAAATGTTTCTGTCTCATCATTTGCAGAATATTGACGTATCCAATCAATTATAGTTAATTTACTATTATTGAAATATAATGAATTATCTACCGGAAAATAAGATGTAGATGTTGAAATTCCCCACTTAAATGAACCGCTGTCTGGCTCTTCTTCTTCCATTAAAATTTTAAATAACATGGAAATAGCTTGTTCATTTTCACCAATAAAAGCAATCTTATCATTTCTTCCAACTGTAAAACTAATATTATTTAATATCTTTTCTCCATCAACTGTTCTACATATACTGTCAACAGATAGTATTTCCTTACCCAGTTCTCTATCTGGATTAAATCCTATATAAGGATATTTTCTACTTGATGCAGGCATTTCTTCAACAGTTAATTTATCTAGTAACTTTCTTCTAGACGTAGCTTGATTTGACTTGGATTTATTTGCAGAAAATCGCTCTATAAATGTTTTTAATTCTTTTATCTTTTCTTCAGCTTTTTTATTTTGCTGTTTTATCATTCTTTGTATTAACTGACTAGATTCATACCAAAACTCATAGTTACCAACATACATTTTAATTTTTGTAAAATCTATATCAACAATGTGAGTACATACATTATTCAAAAATCTTCTATCATGTGATACTACTAAAACTGTACCGAAATATTCCGCCAAAAATTCTTCAAGCCATCTTATTGCCTCAATATCCAAGTGGTTAGTAGGCTCGTCTAATAGTATAATATCTGGATTTCCAAATAGAGCTTGTGCCAATAAAATTTTTACCTTTTCCTTACCAGATAATGAAGACATTTCAACATATAAGATATCTTCTGATAAACCTAAACCTTGAATAAGTCTAGATACATTTGTTTCAGCTTCCCATCCTTCAAGTTCTGCAAACTCTCCTTCAAGTTCAGATGCTTTTATTCCATCTTCATCCGAAAAATCTTCTTTTGCATATAGCTCGTCTTTTTCCTTCATTATCTCATACAATCTTTGATTGCCCATTATAACTGTATCTAGTGCTGTGTACTGGTCAAAAGCAAAATGGTCTTGTTTCAATATAGACATTCTCATACCCTTATCTATAAAAACATCTCCTGTTGTAGGGTCTAACTCAGCACTTAAAATTTTTAAAAATGTTGACTTGCCTGCACCATTTGCACCTATTATTCCATAACAATTTCCATTTGTAAATTTCAAATCTACGTTTTTAAATAAAGTTGATTCTCCAAACTGAAGACTAACATTTGATACTGTAATCATTTTTCCTCCAAAAATTATAAATATTATTTAACTATTACTAAACAATTACTCTTCCAACACATATCATGACATATATTCTCCGAAGGTCCAGGGCGACCGGAAAGCCCAGTCGACTCCACAGAGTCGAAACTCCTAAAACTTTAGTGGCTGAATAGTAACCCTAAACGAGTGTTTAGTATTTATTATTTTAACATACTTTTTAATTATAACATAAATACTCAAATAAATATATTCATAATAATAGATAACTATTTTATTTTTTTTAACTATAAAAAAGTAATTGTGACGATAATTGAAAAGTGAACTTTCTTAATTAACCAATATATAAATTAATTTTTCTTACAAATCATCTTTTAATGTTTAACCAAAATAAAAACTGCTTATTTTAAAAGCAGTTTTTATTGTTAAATATATTAACTTTTGTTCTCGTCTATAATATTATCTGTATTCATTATTTCTTTCATACTTGAAGCCAATCCGGCTAAGCCTTGAATTTGGCTTGGTATAATAATTTTTGTTGCTTTACCATCCGCAGCTTTAACAAAAGCTTCTAAAGCTTTTATTGCCAAAACTTTATCTGTTGGTGCTGCGTTATTTAGTTTTATTAAACTTTCTGCAAAAGCCTGTTGAACAAGTTCTATAGCTTGTGCCTCACCTGTAGCTTCTCTGATTTTTTGCTCTCTTACACCATCCGCATGTAAAATCATAGCTTCTTTTTCAGCTTCCGCTCTTAGAATTTGTGATCTTTTTTCACCTTCTGCTTGTAAAATTTGTGATTCTTTATTTCCTTCAGCAACAAGGATTTTTGAATTTTTGTCACCTTCTGCTTGAAGAATTTTTTCACGTCTTTCACGTTCAGCTTTCATTTGTTTTTCCATAGAATCTTGTATTTCTCTAGGTGGTAAAATATTTTTCAATTCTACACGATTTACTTTTATTCCCCAACGGTCAGTAGCTTCATCAAGAATAGCTGTTATTCTTGTATTAATTACATCACGTGAGGTTAATGTAGCATCAAGTTCAAGATCACCTATTATATTACGTAAAGTAGTTGCACTTAAATTTTCAATAGCCGATAAAGGTCTATCTACACCATATGTATACAATTTTGCATCTGTAACCTGAAAGAAAACAACTGTATCTATTTGCATAGTTACATTATCTTTAGTTATAACTGGTTGAGGTTTAAAATCAGCAACTTGCTCTTTTATACTTACTCTTTTAGATATCTTATCAATAAAAGGAATTAAAATATGCAACCCAGTTCCCCACGCTTTATAAAATGCACCCAATCTCTCTACAACAAATATTTGTGCCTGTGGTACAATTTTAATATTACTAATTATAAAAATCAATATAAAAAATATAACTCCAAAAACAACGTATTTCTCCATAACTATTTCCTCCTAAATTTTATTTTTTTGATACAATCAACTTAGCACCGCTAACTTCTTTAACAATTACAGTTTCACCTTCAGAAATAATCTCATTTTCTAGAGACTTAGCCATCCAATTTACGCCACTCAAAGTAACTCTTCCTTTTTCTTTATCATTATTTATTTCTTCAATTACTATGGCTTGCTTTCCTACTTCTCTTTCAAAATTAGTCGGAACTACTGGTCTATTTGTAAGTTTCTTAACAATAGGCCTAGTTAAAATAAGAAGTATGGTTGATACAATTAAAAATATTGCTAACTGCCAGCCAAAAGGTAAAAAGAAAGCAGAAATAAATGCAGCAAGTGATCCAACTGCAAACCATGTAGAAACAAATTGAAACGTATTAATCTCTAAAAATACAAAGACCACAAAAGCAATACCCCAAATAATCAAATTTAAAATCTCCATAAAGTCATCCCCTTTCGTATTTACTGTGTATTGCATGTATACATAGTACCATATATTTGATATATATGCAATATTCAAAAAACCCTAAAAAGCAGTATATTTATTTTAAATTTAGCCTTTTTTTGAATTCTAATATCTCACACTTAGCCGCAATCAACCAATCTTAATGTTTCATCTCTAATTGATAAAAAAATAACTTTCTTTTTATTCTTTGTTTAAAAAATTTTTATTAATTTCATTTATAAAAATTACACTAATATCATTGATTTTTATTAATATATATGCTAAAATTAATTAAAAATATTTTATATTTTTTTATATTAAGGAAGGTCGTGATCAATGTTGGACAAAAAACTTTCACTGTATGGTTTTAACAACCTAACTAAAACTTTAAGTTTTAACATTTATGATATTTGCTATGCAAAAAGTGAAAGAGAACAAAGAGACTATATTCGATATATAGATGAACAATATAACTCTGAAAGATTAACAAAAATTTTATGTGATGTAACTGAAACAATTGGTGCAACTGTTTTAAACATTTCAAAGCAGGATTATGACCCACAAGGTGCCTCTGTAAATGTTCTTATTGCAGAAGGTAATGTTGCTCCTGACAGTATTGATGAATCATGTAATCAAGGCAAAAATTTCATTTTACAACATGACACAGTACATGCCCATCTTGACAAAAGTCACGTCACTGTACATACATTTCCAGAATCTCATCCAGATAATGCAATATCGACTTTTCGTGTTGATATTGATGTATCCACATGTGGAGAAATTTCTCCTTTAAATGCTCTTGACTATCTAATTGAAAGTTTTGATTCAGACATAATAATTATTGACTATCGTGTTAGAGGTTTTACAAGAGATTTATATGGAAAAAAATATTTCATAGATCACGATATAACTTCTATTCAAAATTATATTAGAGATGATACATTGACAAAATATGATGCTATAGATGTAAACGTATATCAGTCAAATATATTTCATACAAAAATGCTTATAAAAGAGCTTCAACTTCAAAATTATTTATTTAATACTGATGCTTATGAATTACCTCCAAAGCAACGACTAGACATATCAAATAATTTAAGGGAAGAAATGATTGAAATATTTAGTGGTATGAATATTTATTAAAATAGGAGGTTATCAAAAATGATTTTGTCTCAAAAAAATGCTCCTATTTATGAAGCTATGCAAAAACATAGATTAAATAGAGTTGTTCCTTTTGATGTTCCTGGACACAAAGGAGGACGTGGAAACGCTGAATTAACTGATTTTTTAGGTATAAATTGCTTAAAAGCTGATGTGAATTCAATGAAACCTTTAGATAATTTATGCCATCCTGTTTCAGTAATAAAAGAAGCACAACAACTTGCTGCAGAAGCTTTCAAAGCTCATGAAGCCTTTTTTATTGTTAATGGAACAACAGGTTCTGTTCAGGCAATGATAATGGCAGCCTGCAAAGAAAATGAAAAGATAATCATGCCTAGAAACGTTCATAGAAGTGCAATTAACGCATTGGTTATAAATGGTTCTATTCCCGTTTATGTAAATCCTGGTGTTAACTCCAAACTAGGAATTCCTTTAGGCATGTCTGTAAATGAAATAAAAGAAGCTATAAATAAAAATCCTGACGCAAAAGCTATATTAGTTAATAACCCTACTTATTATGGAATATGTTCTGATTTAAAATCCATAGTCGAAATAGCTCATAGTCATGGAATGCTTGTCCTCGTTGATGAAGCTCATGGGACACACTTTTATTTTGGCGAAAATCTTCCTATGTCCGCTATGGAGGCAGGAGCTGATATGGCGGCTGTAAGTATGCATAAAACAGGAGGTTCTTTAACCCAAAGTTCCCTTTTATTATGCAATAAATCAATGAATTCCGACTATGTAAGACAAATAATAAATTTATCACAAACAACTAGTGGTTCTTATTTACTCATGTCATCACTAGACATTGCACGTAAAAACTTAGCTTTAAACGGACATGATATATTTAAAAAAGCAGTACAATTTGCAGAATATGCTAGAAGTGAAATAAATAAAATAGGTGGATATTACGCTTTTTCAGAAGAATTGGTTAACAACGATTCAGTTTTCTCTTTTGACAAAACAAAATTATCTATATACACTAGAGATATAGGGCTTGCTGGTATAGAAGTTTATGATATTTTAAGAGATGACTACAACATCCAAATTGAATTCGGAGATATCGGAAACATTTTAGCTATTATTTCAGCTGGCGATAGAGCTTTAGAAATAGAAAGACTTCTATCCTCCTTAGCAGAAATAAAAAGACTTTATTCAAAGGATAAAGCTGGAATGTTTGATCATGAATATATAAATCCAGAAGTTGTAATGACTCCTAAAACAGCATTTTATTCAAATAAAAAACAGGTGCTTATTAAAGAAAGTGCTGGCTATATTTGCGGAGAATTTGTCATGTGTTATCCACCTGGAATACCTATTCTTGCCCCTGGCGAAAAGATAACCGATGAAATAATAAATTACATATCTTATGCAAAAGAAAAAGGTTGCTTTATGACTGGTACACAAGATATGAAAATTGAAAAAATAAATGTAGTTATTTAAAAACTATGTTATTATTCAGCCTCTAAAGGTAAAGTTTACGGTTTTGCAAGGGTTTCGACTCTGCGGAGTCGACCAGGCTTTCCGGTCGCCCTGTACCTTCGGTAAAATATCTCCGCCTATACATGTTGCTGAATATTAACAAAAATAGCTATATATGTAATTGAATGATTGTATATTATTACTAATAAAAGGTTATATATCAGCCGCATTTATAATACAAAGATATATAACATAAAGTTAAGGGCAACTAGAAAGCCCTTTCGAATCCGCAGAGTCGGCATTTCTAACAAATTGTTAAATACTATGTTATAGCTGAACAGTAACAAGAAAAGAGGTAGATATGGAGTTATGGTATACCGAAAACCACACTGAAGATGTTAGGTTTTCAATAAGAGTCGATAAACAAATTGCCAGTTACACAAGTGAATATCAAAGAATTGATATTTTTGAATCAAAAGAATTTGGAAGAATATTAACTCTTGATGGATACTTAATGGTTACAGAAAAAGATGAATATATTTACCATGAAATGATAACACATATTCCTATGGCATCCAACCCAAACATAAAAAATGTTTTGGTTATAGGTGCTGGAGATGGTGGTACAGTAAGAGAATTGACAAAATACAATTGTATAGCAAAAATAGATATGGTTGAAATAGATGAGATGGTTGTAAGTATGTGCAAGGAACATTTAAAAAGCACATCTTATGCACTTGATGATAGTCGTGTGGCTGTCTATTTTGAAGATGGTTTAAGATTTGTAAGAAGTTCAAAAGATAAGATGTATGATTTAATAATAGTTGATTCTACTGATCCTTTTGGAGTTGGTGAAGGCTTATTTACAAAAGAATTTTATGGAAATTGTTATCGTATATTAAGTGACGACGGAATTTTGGTTAATCAGCATGAAAGTACTTTCTATTCTTCATATGCAAACTCTATGAAAAAAGCACATAGACGAATTAAAGATTTTTTCAAAACTGCACTTGTATATCAAGCACATATTCCTACTTACCCTTCTGGACATTGGCTTTTTGGATTTGCTTCAAAAAAATATGACCCTAGAATGGATCTAGATGCTGAATGGTGGAACAAATTAAACATAAGAACTAGATATTATAACACTGTTTTACATCAAGGGTGTTTTGCTATCCCAAATAACGTAAGAGATGAATTGAGGGAAACTATAGATGAATAAAAACATTCACACTTTTATAGCTTGTGATAAGGAATATGATGAGAGTAAAATTGTAATTTTTGGTGCACCTTTTGACAGCACTACTTCATATAGACCTGGAACAAGATTTGCCAGTTCAGCTATTAGAAATGAAAGTTTTGGAATAGAAACATATAGTCCTTACTCCGATAAAGATTTAATAGATACTTCTGTTTTTGATGCTGGTGACCTAGAATTATGTTTCGGAAATACAGAATCAGTACTTAGTGATATAGAAAATTTTACAGAAAAAGTTTTAAACGATGAAAAAACACCATTTATGATAGGCGGTGAACATTTAGTTACACTTGGTTCTGTAAAAGCAATGGTTAAAAAATATCCCAATTTACATATTATTCATTTTGATGCACATGCAGATTTAAGGGATAACTACCTTGGCTCAAAACTTTCACATTCTACTGTAATAAGAAGATGTCATGAATTGGTTGGTGACAATAAAATATTTCAATTTGGAATAAGAAGCGGAGAACGTGAGGAATTCATTTGGGGTGAAAAACACGTTTTTACAAATAAATTTGATTTCCAAAACCTCGAAATAATAGTTGATAAACTGAAAAATGTTCCTGTTTATTTTACTCTTGATTTAGATGTTTTAGACCCATCCATTTTTTGTGGAACTGGAACACCTGAAGCTGATGGCGTATCATTCCGTATGCTCTTAAATGCAATAAAAACTATATCAAAATTAAATATTGTGGGCTTGGATATGAACGAATTATCACCTATATACGACCAAAGCGGTGCTTCAACTGCACTTGCATGTAAATTACTTAGAGAAATATTATTATACATATATAAATAATTAGGAGGACAATTTTTATGGGAAAAGCTTTAATAATAGGTGCTGGCGGAGTAGCCAGTGTTGTTGTTCACAAATGTTGTCAAAATAGTGATGTTTTTGAGGATATATGCATAGCAAGTAGAACTAAATCAAAATGTGATGCCTTAAAAGAAAAACTTGATGGAGGCAAAACAAAAATTTCGACTGCTCAAGTTGATGCCGACAATGTAAGTGAGTTAGTTAGTCTTATAAAAGATTATCAACCGGATATAGTTATAAATGTTGCTTTACCATATCAAGATTTAACTATTATGGACGCTTGTTTAGAATGTAAAGTAAATTATTTAGATACTGCAAACTACGAGCCAAAGGATAATGCTAAATTTGAATATAAATGGCAATGGGATTATCGTAAAAGATTTGAAAAAGCAGGCATCACTGCTTTACTAGGTAGCGGTTTTGATCCTGGCGTTACTGGTGTTTTTTCAGCTTATGCTCAAAAACATTATTTTGATGAAATTCATTATATTGATATTCTTGATTGTAATGGTGGAGATCATGGCTACCCTTTTGCTACAAATTTTAATCCTGAAATAAATATTCGCGAGGTTTCTGCAAAAGGTAGTTACATTGAAAATGGTGAATGGGTAGAAACTGAACCTATGGAAATAAAGCGAGTGTATAATTTTAAAGGTGTTGGAGAAAAAGACATGTATCTCTTACATCATGAAGAATTAGAATCACTAGCTTTAAATATAAAAGGAATCAAAAGGATAAGATTTTTTATGACATTTGGCCAAAGTTATTTAACACATTTGAAATGTTTAGAAAATGTAGGAATGACTTCTATTGAACCTATTGACTATGAAGGCAAAAAAATTATACCGTTACAATTTTTAAAGGCTGTTCTTCCTGATCCTGCTTCATTAGGTCCAAGAACTGTAGGAAAAACAAATATAGGTTGTATTTTTAAAGGTATAAAAGATGGTCAAGAAAAAACTTATTATGTTTATAATATTTGCGATCATCAAGAATGTTATAAAGAAGTAGGTTCACAAGCAATTTCTTATACAACAGGAGTTCCTGCTATGATAGGTGCTATGATGCTTATGACAAAAAAATGGAGTAAGCCCGGCGTTTATAACATAGAGGAATTTGACCCAGATCCATTTATGGACGCATTAAATAAATGGGGTTTACCATGGCAAGAAGATTTTAACCCTATTTTAGTTGACTAAAAATTTAATAATTCAAAAAAGTTAAACACTTTTACTGTGTTGTAAAAGTGTTTAACAAAGAGAGGAAAAGTATGTTCGATATCAATATTTCAAATTTACAAACACCATGCTATTTATTAGACGAAAGAGTCTTAATAAAAAATTTACAAACACTTGAAAGCGTTCAAAAGAAAACAGGATGTAAAATTTTACTTGCTCAAAAAGCTTTCTCTATGTTTTCAGTATACCCTACTATTGCAAAATATCTTTCTGGCACAACAGCTAGTGGTCTTTATGAGGCAAAATTAGGTTATGAGGAAATGGGTAAACCTTTTAATAAGGAAACTCATATTTTTGCTCCTGCATACCTTGAAAATGAAATTGATGAAATTCTAGAAATATGTGATCATGTGGTATTTAATTCATTTTCTCAATTAAATAAATATAGAGAAAAAATTTCTTCCCTTGATAAAAAAATCGAAATTGGTATGCGTATTAATCCAGAATATTCAGAAATCGATACAGATATTTATAATCCATGTGCACCTTGTTCTAGATTAGGTGCTACCTTAAGTCAATTTGAAAAATATGCTGATTCAATTGAAGGTTTAGATGGACTTCATTTTCATACTATGTGTGAACAAAATTCAGACACTTTAGAACGCACTATTCAAATTATTGATGATGAGTTTGGTAAGTATATTTCAAAAATGAAATGGATAAATTTCGGCGGCGGACATCACATAACTAAACCTGGTTATGATATTGAAAAATTAATAAAATGCATTATGTTTTTTAAAAACAAATATGGTGTTGAAGTTTACATAGAACCTGGTGAAGCTATTGCTTTAAACGCTGGTTACTTGGTAGCAAGTGTTCTTGATACTATGGAAAACGGAATGAGAATTGCCATTTTAGATGCATCTGCGTCTTGTCATATGCCAGATGTTCTTGAAATGCCTTACCGTCCAAATGTAATCAATAGCACTCCAAACGGAAAAGCAAGATACAGACTAGCTGGAAACACTTGCTTGGCAGGTGATGTTATTGGTGATTATTCTTTTGATAGTCGATTAAAAGTAGGAGATAAAGTTGTATTTTGCGATATGGCTATATATACCATGGTTAAAAATAACACATTCAACGGCATGAAATTACCATCTATCGCAATTTATCGAGAAAATTCTGAAATTGAAATAATAAAAAGCTTCGATTATCAAGATTTTAAAAATAGATTATCATAAAAAAAAATGGTGCATATGCACCATTTTTTTTTTATTCACATGGATAACTCATTCCCCATTGACTTCTTATGTCATCCATTGCTTTCATTACTCTTATTGTTTCTTTATGCGGAATTTCAAAACATTCAACTTTATTGGATTTTATCGCTTCTACACAAGAAATAACCTGATATTCATATCCTGTTATTTGTTTAGGTCTTTCAAAAACTGCTTTTTTATTATGATCTAAATCATAAACGTTAATTTTTTCAAAATTGTTGATATTATCAATAACCATATAACCTTTGTCCCCATATATAATACCTTGTTTATTTGTATTACACAATACAGAACTATGAAGTGAAGCAATGACTCCATTTTCAAAATTTAAAATTATTACATTTTGTGTATCTGAACCAGTAGATGAAAAACAAGCAGATGATGTTATTTTCTCTATTTTACTATTAATAAAAGAAAGAGCAAAATGGATAGTATAAACACCTAAATCTAACAATGCACCACCTGCAAGATTCATGTTTGTAAGTCTGTCTAAATGTCCAATAGAGTAACCTAAATTTGCAGTCAACGATTTAATTGTACCTATTTCCCCTGATTTAATTATTTCTTTTATTTTAAAAGTCATTGGCATATATCTTGTCCAAATAGCCTCTGTTAATAAAAGGTTCTTTTTTTTAGCCATATCAAAAACTTCTTTAGCTTGCAAAGAATTTACAGTAAAAGCTTTTTCACATAATACATGTTTATCATATTTTATACACATTTTTATATTATCATAATGATGTGAATGTGGTGTTGCAATATAAACTAAACTGATATTTTCATCTTTAAGCATTTCTTCATATGAACCATAGGCTTTTTTTATCTTATTTTCCGAAGCAAATTGAAAAGCCTTTTCGTAACTTCTTGAGCCAATAGCATATATTTCCGCACAATCCAATTTTGCAACGGTTTTTGCAAATGTAGAAGCAATATTCCCTGCTCCTAAAATTCCAATTTTGATTTTATCCATAATAAACCTCCATTTAGATATTTGTGGGCAAACCATTTATTTCTATCATTGGGTCATCTAAATCTATAAGCAAACATCTTCTATTATCAACAACGTTTATTCTTACTTTATCTGTACCTGATTTTTTTATATTAACAGTAATGTCTGGAGTAGTTAAAACTGTTTTTGTTTCCACTAAATTTGATGCATTTAAAGCCACATCACCTATAGAATTTTTATAAATATTTTCTAAGTTAGTTAATTTTTCATTACTAACGCCAACCTCTGATAATATAGCATATAATTTTTTATCATCTATAACTACTGGTTCTGTTTCATTCTTATTTTCGTGTATTATCTCTTGAATTTTTTCATTTACAGTTGTTATAACCATATAATTAAGCTCTTCACCAACAACATTTTTCAAAATATTTTGAAATTCAACTTTTTCTTCTATTGCAGAAAGTAAAAATTGACATCCTAAAATATCATTCACAATCGAAATATTGGGTTTATTTGGCGTTTTGGTGAAATACATTATTTTATTTATATCTGAACTTCTATCACTAAATACAGGATATAAAAAACCATCCGATGGTGATTTGCTGACAATAAGTTCTTTATTTTCTTTTTTGATAAGTTCATTGTTAAATTCATCAAAAACAAATCCATCGTCACCAGTATTGGCATTACAAAAAGCTGTAATGGTAAAGTTAAAATCCTCATCTGCATTTTCTGAATACTCATCCATTTTATTCTTTTTTCTTACTGTATAACTACAATAGCATGTTATAACTGCAAACGCTGAGGAATAGTTGATGTTTTCGGCTATGTTTAATAAAAAGTTTTCATTTGCAGTTTCATCTTCAAGTTTACCTTGTAATAGACTATACATTATATTTTGTGCCCCACCCACATCATAGGCTTCTCTTGGAAAATCATATTCACATAACGCCTTTCCAACACTAGGACTCAATACTTTTTTTAAGGTATCTGTCAAAACTGTATACTCTTCTTCAGGCATTGTAATTTTTGATCTTACATTTTTATATCTAACATTTTTTTCAGCATCTATATAAGCTGTCAAAATCCTGTGAGTTGTTAAAAATCCACTGTTTTCTGTAAAGTTTTTTTTAATTTCATTTACTTCTTTTCTATTCATATAATTTTGCGAAAAATCGCAAACCTCCTATATAATTTTGCTCAACAAAATGCGTTGAATTATTTAATTATTATATCATAGAAAATGATTTTTTTCTAGTTATTTTTTTATACGCCTAATGATAATTTTAAAGTTCATGAAATAAAAATAGAAAAATATGAATAAAATCTATATTTTTCGCTATTTTAAAAAACTTATTTTTTAATTAATATGTTTGTTTTGATTAATCGTCATATTTTATTACTTTTAATTGAATTAATTACTTAATTTAACTTTTTTCTTGACACACAATTCAATATAATGTATAATTAAAAATGTATGAATAGTTTATATTGCATTTATAAACCAATTTTTATGTTTTAATAAAAAATCATATTTTACATCTAGAAAGGAAAAATAAAATGAAAAATTTTAAATCAAAAATAATCGCTATCGCTTTAATAAGCATGTTGTCTATCAGTATTACCTCTTGCTCTTCCTCAAAGGAAAAGGATACTAAGGTAGTTAGCAATCCTGTTTCAGAGACAACCACAATTCAAAACGCAAAACCTAAAGATGAAACTGTTTTGACAAAAACAGAAGACAATGAGGACGCTATAATTTCTGATTCAGAAGGAAATATAGTTTCTATGAAAGCTGTTACTGATGCAAATGGTGCAGATGTTACTGTTCCAGTTTTAGTTAACAAAGAAAATAAGGTTGTAACCAAAGAAGATGGTGCTGAAGTCACTGTTAAGGTAATAAAAGAAGCTAATGGTGATGTTATAGTTGAAAATAATGGGACCACAGTTATTAATAAAGCTCCAATCAAACAATCCGAACCAACGACTAAAAAAGAAGACGGTGCTACTAGTGCTCAAAATTCATCTACATCAAACATCAAACTTGAAATGGGATCATCAAAAGGTAAAGTTGGTACTACAATTGAACTTCCTATTATATTAGCTAATAGCGATGGAATAAGTGCTGCAAACTTTGAAATAATCTATGATAAAGATGTTTTTGAACTTGAAGATTGTTTTACTGGTGATGGATTTGGTGGTGCATGGACTGTTTCACAAAATGATACTGGCTATGTAATTTATTTAAGTGCAGATGGTAAAAATCAATCTGGAAATGGTACTTTCGGTATTGCTTCTTTTAAAGTTAAAAAAGATGCAAAAGAGGGAACCTATCCAATTTCTATAGGATATGCAAAATATTCAAAATCGATGGATAATACACAAAAGAGTTTTGATTTTTCAGAAACAATAGAAGGAAAAATTGAACTAACAAAATAATCATCAAGAAAGGGCTTAATATAGATGAAAAAATCTTTTTTTAAAGCTATAGGCTTGATATCTATATGTATTGTTTTTATAAGCAATGTTTCATGTCAATCTTCAAATGATAAAAATAAAGAGCATATAGTAGAAACCGTTAGCACTACAGAACTTTCAACATCAAAATCAGAAAGTGAAGTATTTACGGACTCTGAAGGTAATAAATTCATAAATATGATTGTTACTGACGAAAAAGGCGATACTGTTACTGACGCAGAACAAAAACCAGTAACTGTTGCAGTTGTTGTTGACCAAGATGGCATACCAGTTACCGATGAAAAAGGAGAAACAAAAATAATCTCCCCTATTAAGAAAACTACAGATATAAACACAACAAAAATCACAACTATATCTTCTTCAAGTGAAGCCTCATCTTCTAATTCCTCAGAAAACAATAACAATTCTAAATATTACAGACTTTTGTGGATAGGAAATAGTGAAAAAGATGTAGTTAGTCAAGACGGTCAAATTGCTACAATTACCTTTAAAATAAAAGAAACTGCAAAAAACGGTGATTATGTAATTGGTTTTGAGTCAAATAAACCTGAAGCAATGGAATTTGTTCAATGGAATCTTGAAACAGTAAACACTACACCTATAAGCGGAGTCATAAGTGTAGGTGCAAAAGAAGCCATCGCTCAAAATATACCTAGTTCTGGTTTTACTGTTTCCATTACCAATGGATTTGGAAATGTTGGTGAAACAGTAACTGTTTATATGGAAGTAAAAAATAATCCTGGTTACTTTAGTTTTATGAGAGATTTTAAATACGATTCATCTGCCCTTGAATTACAATCAGTAGTACCTAGTGGTATAATGGCAAATGCAAATTTCCAATCAAGCGAATATTAATTGAAAGGAATAATTATGAAAAAAATAAATAAATCAATTGCTCTTTTTCTAATTATATCATCATTATTTTCAACACTTTATTCATGTGATTCTAAAACTCAAAATGGCCAAGAAGGTACAGAGACCTTATCTAAAAATTCAACTATATCAAATGAAACCAATAACAAAAATGAAGTTGATAAAACATCTAAAGCAGTAGAAACAAAAATTTCTGAAATTATTGTCACTGATGAAGATGGCAAATCTGTTACAGATGAAAATGGTAAAGAAGTAACTGAAAAAGTTTTTATAGATGAAAAAGGAAATGTTGTAACAAATATCGACAAAAATCCTGTTTCTGTGAACAATGATTCTAAAGTAACTACACCCTCCAAAAATGAAAATACAGTTACTGATAAAAATTCTACCACTTCTCCTATAGAAAACGATAAAAATAACACTTCCTTGCAATATGCAAGAACGGTTTATTTAGATATGGCAAATATTCAAAAATCTATAACTGGTGATGGTAATATTGCGAAAGTAACATTTAAAGTAAAAGAAAATGTGCCTAACGGTGAGTATGAGATCATGATTGATTCTCTAGAGCCTGAAGCTATTCAATTTACGAATACAAAAATGGAAAATTTGCCTTACAAAATACAAAAATCCGCTATAGTCAGTGTAGGCGTACCTTTAAAAGAAACTGTAATCCCTAACACAGGTGATTTTTCCATTTATATGAATAACGCAACAACAAATGCAGGTGAAACCTTTGAAATGTTTATAGACATAAAAAACAATCCTGGATTTATAGTTTTTGTTTTAGATGTTGCATGGGATAAATCTATTTTTGAAATTCAGTCAATAGAAGCATCTGGCATACTTCCTAAAAACTCTTTGGATTCAAATCTTGATATTAAATATATCCATTAAATTTTAACTGCTCACATAAAAATGTGAGCAGTTTTTTATTTTATAAATTTAAAGCCTGTTTCTGCTATTTTATTTTCTATTAATTTATCTGAAATATCACCAACGTAAAATATTTTAACTAATTTACTATCCAAATTAATTTCAACTCTTTTTATATTATTTACTGATAGTAATGCATTTTCAACTTTAGAAGAACAATGAGAACAACTCATTCCATCTACTGTAAAAGTCTTGATATTTTCTTGTATAATTTTTTTATCACTATCTACTTTAATAGTTTTTAATCTTAAAGCATTCATAACTACAAAAACAGAACTTAAACTCATAGCAGCAGCTGCAAACATAGGGTTTAATTTTAAATCAAATGGTATAAATAGAACTCCAGCGGCCAATGGTATTCCGATTATATTATAGAAAAATGCCCAGAATAAGTTTTGTTTTATTGTTTTTAAGGTAGCTCTGGATAAATTAAAAGCTTTTATAAAATCATTTAAATCATTTTTTATTAATATAATATCCGCCGATTCAATAGCTATGTCAGTACCTGCCCCTATTGCAACCCCTATATCTGCTCGAGTAAGTGCAGGTGCATCATTTACACCATCCCCTATCATAACTACTTTTTTGTTTTCAGACTGTAAGCTTTTAATTATTATTTCTTTTTCAGATGGCAAAACTTCTGAAAATATTTTATCTATTTTCAATTTTTCCCCTATGTATTTTGCTGTTAATGAATTATCCCCTGTTAACATTATAACCTCAAGATTTTTTTCTTTAATCTTTTTTATAGCCTCATATGTTGAGTCTTTTATTGTATCTGCTACTGCAATTATACCTAAAATCAATTTATCTTTTGCAAAATATAATATTGTTTTTCCTTGATTAGACAATTTATTTTTTTCGTTTTCATATTTCTTAGTATCTATTTCATAATTATTCATTAATTTTTCATTTCCAGCTAAAATAATATTATTTTCTAGTTTTGCTTTTATTCCATATCCTTCAATTAATTCATAATCCGTTGCCAAATTATAATTATATGATTTTTCATCAGCAAAATTTATTATTGCTTTTGAAATAGGATGCTGTGATAGTTTTTCTATGCTTGAGGCATAAAAAAACAATTCTTCTTCTGTTATATCTTCAGATAATATAACATCTGTAACTTTGGGTTTCCCCTCTGTAATGGTTCCTGTTTTATCAAGAACAACAGTTTTCACACCATGTAAAATTTCCAAGCTTTCTGCAGATTTTATTAAAACTCCATTTTCAGCACCTTTACCTGTTCCAACCATTATTGCTGTTGGAGTCGCTAAACCTAGTGCACATGGACATGATATAACCAATACAGATATGCCCATAGAGATGGCAAATGAAAACTCATATCCCAATAACATCCAAATGACAACTGAACTAAATGAAATTCCTATTACAACAGGTACAAAAAAACCACTTATTTTATCTGCCAATTTTGAAATAGGAGCTTTTGAAGAGGCAGCTTCTTCTATTAATTTAATTATTTTAGAAACAGTAGAATTTTCTTTTTCTTCTGTTACTTTCATTTTACAAAATCCAGACGTATTTATTGTTCCTGCTATTAACTTCATTCCAACATTTTTATTTATAGGTATGCTTTCTCCTGTAATCAAAGACTCATCTACAATTACACTTCCCTCTATAATTTCCCCATCAAGAGGAATATTTTGACCAGTTTTAATAATTAAAATTTCTTCTTTTTTTATATTATCCACACTTACTTCAACTTCTATATCATTCTTTAAAACTATAGCTGTATTTGGAGTAAGCTTCATAAGCTTTGATATAGCTTCTGAAGTTTTACCTTTTGAACGTGATTCTAAATATTTTCCAAGTGTAATCAAAGTTAAGATCATTGCTGCTGATTCAAAATATAGATCCATAGTGTATTTTTTAACTATTTCGTGATTATCATTTCCCAAACCATATCCAATTATATATATTGCATAAATACCATATATTAACGCTGAAGATGACCCAATGGCAATAAGTGTATCCATATTTGGCGATTTTCTAAATAAATTTTTATATCCATTAATAAAATAATTTCTGTTTATAAATACTATAGGTAAAATTAAAATAAACTGAGTAAAAGCCAAATTAATTGCATTTTCCACTCCATGAAAAGCATCCAAAAAAGGAAATTTCATCATATGTCCCATGGATATGTAAAATAAAGGTACAAGAAAAATAAGAGAAAAAATAAATTTTACCCTAAGAGTTTTGTATTCAACGTTTTTTATTTCCTGAACTTGTTTATTTTTTTCTCCCTCTAAACTTATTCCATAACCCATTTTTTTAACTAAATCTATTACTTGATATATATCAAACCCCTCTTCATATCCAACATTCATGCTATTTGTAAGAAGGCTTACTTCCACATTTTCTACATTTTTAAGCTTTGATACGTTTTTTTCTATTCCAGAAGAACACGCAGAACACGTCATTCCAGTAATATTGAATTTTTGTTTCATATCATTTCCTCCTATTCCTATATAATTTATAATATATACTAAAATTATATACTATTTGAGCAAAATAATCACTATGTATATTAAACAAATATATTTTTTTTATTTATGTAATTTTGTTCATAATTAAATTGTTGTTATTCAGTTGACGACATTGATTGCCCGGTCGACTCCGCAGAGTCGAAATCCCTACAAAATTGTAAACTTTAGCTTTCGTGGCTGAATAGTAACCCATTAAATTACATAAGCAAAAATATAAATTAAAATTATTTGATTTTTCTTTGTAATAATGGTAAAATAATAAATGTATATATAATACGAATATTAAAAATAAGGAGTATTTTTATGATAATCAAACCTAAAATCAGAGGATTTATTTGTACTACTGCTCATCCAGAAGGATGCAGACAAAATGTTAAAACTCAAATTGAATATGTAAAATCTCAACCAAAAGGCTCAAATAAAAATAAAAAAGTATTAATAATTGGTGCTTCCATGGGTTTTGGTTTAGCATCTAGAATAACAGCCGCATATTCAAACAATGCCGATACAATCGGAGTTGTATTTGAAAAAAAAGGTGAAGGCAACAAAACATCCACTTCTGGTTGGTATAATACTGCCGCTTTTGAAGAATTTGCACATGCAGATGGGTTATATGCAAAAACAATAAATGGCGATGCATTTTCACAAGAAATAAAGCAACAAACTTTAGATTTAATAAAAAAAGATCTTGGCAAAATCGACATGCTTATATATAGTTTAGCAGCTCCAAGAAGAACGGATAAAGACGGTGAAGTTTACAATTCAGTAATAAAAACTATTGGTAATTCATTTACTGATAAAACTATTGACTTAAAAACCAGAAAAGTTTCTGAAGTAACTATTGAACCCGCAAATGAAAAAGAAATACATGACACAATAAAAGTTATGGGCGGAGAAGACTGGAAGGATTGGATATCTTTTTTAAAGACAAATGATGCTATTGAAGATGATGCCCTAACATTAGCATATTCATACATCGGACCTGAAATCACACATCCTATGTATTTAAAAGGAACTATAGGAAAAGCAAAAGAACACTTATATAATACATCAAAAGAAATATCTGAAGAATTTAACATTAAATCCTATATTTCTGTAAATAAAGCTTTGGTTACACAGTCAAGTGCTGCCATTCCAGTAGTCCCTCTATATATTTCAATATTATACAAAATAATGAAAAAAGAAAACTTACATGAAGGCTGCATTGAGCAAATGTGCAGATTATTCAATGAAAAATTAAATGGTGAAAATATAATTACAGATAGTCAAAATCAAATCCGCCTTGATGATTGGGAAATGAAAGAAGATATTCAATCTCAAGTAAAAGAAATATGGAATAAAATAAATGATGAAAACATTGACGAGTATTCAGATGTTGAAGGTTACTGGAATGATTTTTATAATATTTTTGGATTTGGGTTTGAAAATATTGATTATGAAAAAGATGTAGATATTGATTTAAATATAAATAGCATAAATAATTAATTTTTTTCTCTTGTTATAATTCGGCCACTAAAGGTGAATTTTACAGTTTTGCAAGGGTTTCGACTCTACGGAGTCGACCAGGCTTTCCGGTTGCCCAATGTCGTTAACTTAGTAAAAAGCAATTAAAGTTTTAATCGATTTTTTTCAAAAAATCGTAGGTTTCCAAAGGGCAACGCCCTTGGTCGCTTTCCGCAGAAAGCGAAATCTTTATGCTTTAAGAGCTTTTTTGCTTCTTTTTGCGATAGAAAAAGAAGCGGAGATTGAGGCTGAGCCTCATAAATTGCCTCAGCAATTTGCTTAAGTTGACGACATTATCCGATCGCCCTTTTGATTCTTCGTTAAAATATCTCTGCCTTATACATATGACTGAATAGTAGCTCTTTTCAGATGGTTATAACCAATTTTGAAAATTAATGGAGTGATCATAATTATGAAAAAAAAACTATGCCTATTGTTATTAGTTATCTTTATATTCACATCATGCGATAATAAAAAAATTACCAATTTTACTAATTCAACAGACTCAAAAGTGTCAACCAATTCTAATATTTCAACTTCAAATAAATCTAAAGCTGAGCTTGTTGACATGAATAGTAATACAAATAACGCTGAATCAGTATACAATGAGAAAATAAAAAAAGAACATGATAGCATTATAGCTAAAGTTACTGATGATACTTTTGATAATGTAATCACAAAAAGTATGCCTCAGTCAATTGGAAATTATTTGATGTATACATTCGATCCAATAAGATCATATCAAGTAACACCTATCAATTTTGATCACGATTATAAGATTGAAATTATTCGTAAAGTAAATAATCAAAGAATGTATACCATACACAAAACAGATTCTAACGGTCTATTCTATTCTTTTTTTGAAGGTGAAAACGTCTCAGATGGATCTTGGCTATACAATACTGTTTATTCTTGTAAAAAGCTGAACAAAAGCGATTTTAATAACGTAAAAATTGGTGATGCTATTTCTAAAATTGAGCAAATAAACCCTTGCACTACTTTATGGAGTGATTTGGCACAAAAAAATGAACTAGAATCATTTGAAGAATCAGTTCTTTTAACAGATGGATTGTTATTGATTGGTTATAAGAAAGGTTCAAATTCCATGTATTGTGTAACAGATATACAATATCATGAGGATTTTAAAATTACTAAAACATTCTCTAATATTGGTGCAATTGTATACGACTATAGTATTTTACCACAAGATTATCCATATTAGTAATTTCACAAGTAACCCTTACCATTATTAGCCGAATACTAACTTTTCTTTGATATCTTAAGTGATAAAATTGAAAAAATACTTGAAAATTAGTTTTGGATATAGTATAATCTCATCTTTGACACTTAAAAAAGAAAAAGCCTTCATAAACCTCGTAAAATCGAAGTTTATGAAGGCTTTTTAGTTATAAAAAAGTGAGTACTTTCACTTACTTTTTGTGGAAATTAAAATTTTTTTCATTTCCTTATTAGTCACAATCTGATAGTC
>Ga0209373_10000432_pt1 | contig 70290 bp, 48 predicted proteins | sample Higcelweek5metaG_FD_187173 | JGI IMG/M metagenome (GOLD analysis project Ga0209373, IMG submission 187173) | Freshwater pond sediment microbial communities from the University of Edinburgh, under environmental carbon perturbations - High... | ecosystem: Environmental > Aquatic > Freshwater >...
GTTGATGGCGGCCTGCACCTCCTGCTCCGCAATATCCAGGCTGGTTTCCAGCCCGAACTGCAAGGTGATGACCGAGGCACCGCCGGAACTGGCCGACGACATCTGTTTCAGCCCCGGCATCTGGCCGAATTGGCGTTCCAAGGGTGCGGTGACGGAAGAGGTCATCACATCCGGGCTGGCACCGGGATACAGTGTCTGCACCTGGATGGTGGGGTAATCCACCTCTGGCAGGGCCGAAATGGGCAACATGCGGTAGGCGACGATACCCACCAGCAGGATGGCAATCATCAGCAGGGTCGTCGCCACCGGGCGCAGGATGAAAATCCGCGACGGGTTGATACCGCCACCCGTCCCACTGGCCGACCCGCCGGATTCAACCGGGCTGTCTGTCATTTGCCGGCCCCCTGGGCCTTGTCCGGGCTGGCGGCCGGGGCACCCGCCACCTTGGCCACCATGCCATCCCGCAGCTTGTCGGTGCCGTCGATCACCACCTTTTCACCCGGCTCCACCCCCTTGGTGATGGAGACCATCTGGCCGAAGGTGGGGCCCGGCGTCACCGACCGGACGGAAACCTTGTTTTCCGCATCCAGCACATAGACGAACGGCCCCTTGGCACCCTGCAGCAATGCTGCGGACGGCATCAGCGTGGCATCGCCGCGCGTTTCCACCCGCATTTCCACATTGACGAACTGGTTGGGGAACAGCGCCTCGTCTTTATTGTCGAAACTGGCGCGCAGCTTCACCGTGCCGGTGGTGGTATCGATGGCGTTATCCAGCGTGGTAAGCGTGCCTTCAGCCAGCTTCACCTGCCCGCCACGGTCATAGGCGGTAACGGCCAGCGTCGCCCCCTGGCGCAGTTGCGCCCGCACCGCCGGCAACTGATCCTCCGGCAGGGTGAAGATGATGCTCATCGGCTGCATCTGGGTGATGGTGACGATGCCGGTGGTATCACCATTGGTGACATAGTTTCCGGGATCGACCTGCCGCAGGCCGACCCGGCCCGATACGGGGGCCGTGATGCGGGCATAGGTCAGGTTCAGCCTGGCCGTATTGATCTGGGCCATGTCGCTGGCGACCGTGCCCTCATATTGCTGCACCAGCGCTTCCTGGGCCGTCAGTTGCTGGCGGGCGATACTGTCCTGCTGCACCAGCACGCGGTAACGTTCCAGATCCAGCCTGGCATCCTTCAACAGCGCCTGATCGCGCTGCAACTGGCCCTGATACTGGGCCAGCGATAATTCATAGGGGCGCGGATCAACCTGGGCCAGGAAATCGCCCTGCTTCACCGTCTGGCCTTCCTGGAAGCCAAGCTCCACCAGCTGGCCGGAAAGCTGGGTACGGACGGTGACATTGGAAAGCGGGGTAACCGTGCCCAGGGCATGGACGGTGACGGGCAATTCGCCCTTGGTCACCGTGGCGGCGACAATGGCGGGTGCCATGCCCATGCGGGCCCGCCCCGCCTCCTCTGTCGGCGGGCGATGCAGGATGACCCAGCCCAAAAGCCCCACAACCGCAACGCCACCCAGAACCCAGGCACCCAGCCGGACGCGCCCATTCGCCATCTTCGTCACCGGTTTTTCAAATGATCTTATCGGATTTGATACGCCCCTATCCCTTTCATCCTGCATTACTTTTATTTAATCGAAAGGGGATAAGGCCGGTATCACCAAGGCCACTTGTGCGAAAAGTCAATAAAGGTCGCGCTGCAAGGCAGCCTCATTGCTGGCTGCACCACAGGGCTGCATAAATGCCATCCTGTGCCAGCAGGGTCTGATGGGTACCCCATTCGGCCAGGTGGCCCTGGTCCAGTACCAGGATCAGATCGCAATCCTTCACACTCAACAACCGGTGGGCGACGATCAGCGTGGTGCGGCCCTGGGCAAAACCGTCGAGAAAGCCCTGTAGCGCCCGTTCCGTCAGCGAGTCCAGCGAGGCCATCGCCTCATCCAGCAAGAGGATGGGGGCATCCTTCAAAATGGCACGGGCCAGCGCCAGCCGCTGGCGCTGGCCACCCGACAACCGGGCGCCCCCCTCCCCCACCGACGTGTCATAGCCATCGGGCAAGCTGGCAATAAACTCCTCCAGCAGGGCGGCACGGGCAGCTTCCATCACGGCATCACGGCTGGCACCGGGGCAGCCATAGGCGATGTTGGCATGGATCGTATCATCAAAGACGCCGCTTTCCTGGCTGACCAGGGTGACATGCTGGCGCAGCGATGACAGGGTGACACGCCTGATATCCTGCCCGTCGATCAGGATGCGACCGGCATCCGGGTCATGGAAGCGGGGGATCAGGTTCAGCAGGGTGGATTTACCGGCCCCCGACCGCCCGACCAGCCCGACCTTGGCCCCCGGCGGGATATCAAAGCTGAGGCCGGTCAGCGTGGCAGGGCCATCCCCATAGCGGAAATCCACGCGCTCGAACCGGATCGCCCCTCGCGGCCTTGAGAGGGAAGCCGCGTCGGCAGCCTCTGCGATCACCGGGACGGTATCGGCCAGTTCGAACAGGCGGGCCAGGGCGGCATCGGCATTGCGACGCGCCACCATGGCGGCGGCCAGCCGACGCAGAACCAGGGAGATGGCGACGAAACCGCTGGTAAAGGCCACCAGCGTGCCCGCCCCCGGCCCGGAACCGGACAGGCCCGCCCCGCCCAGCAGGATCAGCGCCGCCAGCCCAATGCCGCCAATCAGTTCCATCAAGGGGGTGGAGAGCGCATGAACATGGATTTCACCGGCATAGGCGTTGGTGGTGCGGTCCATGGCGGCCCAGGCGCGCGCCACCTCCGGTCCCTCCATCCGGTAGGTCTTCACCTGCCGGATGCCATGGAGCAACTGGCCCAGACGGGCGGCCATGCGGACAATCTCCGCATTCAGCGTGGCGGAATGGCCGGCAGCACGCCGGCCCAACTGGCGGATCGGCAAGGCGCCCAGCGCCAGCGCCAGAAAGGTCAGCAAACTCAACCGCCAATCGACCCAGAACATCCAGCCGACCAGGGCCAGCATGGTCACCAGATCACGCCCCACCGCCCCCAACCCCGGCCCCAGCATGTTCTGCACCAGCAGCGCATCACGCTGCACCTGCGCGACGATACCGGTGGAGACACGGGCCTGGAGATAGGCCAGATCAGCCCCGATCAGCCGCGCCACCACTTGTTTTTGCAGGGATGAGACGGCGCGCGTGCCCGCCACCGAAAGGGAGATCATCTGCCCATAGCCGCCGACACCCCGCAATGCAGCGAACAACACCGCCGCCCCGGCCAGCAGCGCCAGTTCCCCCGTCGGCAAAGCGGTGGCAAAGGCGCGGTCCACCACGCGCTTCAACAGTTCCGTCTGGGCCAGGGTGCCCGTCGTCACCAGCCCGGTGCCCAGCACCCAGACCAGCAGGCGGCCCCGCGATTGACGCCAGATATCGCAGAACAGCCGTCCCCACAGCCGCAAGGCGACCTTTGTATCCGGCATGTTCAGAAGGTCCGTGCCAGGGTGACGGCCAGATAATCCCGGTCGGTCAGCCATTGCCGGGTGGGGGAGCCGATATAATGGGTCAGGCTGATACCGGCCTTCCAGACGGAACGGTAGCTGGCGGTCACGCCGATGAACAGATCGGCCGCCCCCTCGCTTTGCACCCGATAACTGAGGCTCTGCCCGCTGATATTATAGCCAAGCCCGATGGGCAGCGTCAGGTCCAGGTTGGGCAGCACCCGGAAATAGCGGGGTTCAAACAGCACCCGTACCTTGGAGGCCACCTGCTTCCATTGCGGGCGCACCTCGGTCTGTTCATGGTCCAGCACGCCATCCAGCGTCGCCTCTGCATTCAGGTCGGCGCTGTCCCACAAGGCGCTGCGACCGAACGGGGTGGTGAGGGAGAATTGCCCATGCAGCGTATCGCCCCTCACATAGGCATTGCTGCCAGCGATATCCGCATAGCCGGTGCTGGCAAGATATAGCGGCATATGGCGGCGATAGGCCAGTTCCCCCGACACCATGCCATCCCCGGCGGATGTGCTGAAACTGGCCCCATAAAGCTGGATGCCGCCCGGATAGACCAGTTGATAACGGCCCAGCAGGTCGCCCGTGGCACCGGGGCGGAGCCAGCTGCGATATTGCGGGTCCGTGGCGTTGTAACGCAGGGCGTAAAGCCCGACATCCAGCCCATCGTGCTGGATGTGCAGGGAAGCACCATATTGCCCCTTGGCCGAGGGGGTGACATCGTCACTGCGGCTGAGATAGCGGCCGGGAGCCAGGTAAAGCCGGTCGCCGCCCGCCCCCATCTGATCCAGATAGCTGAAATAGGTGCCGCTGCCATACAGCCGTGCCGACCGCCATTCCAGCTGGTGATAAAAGGCCAGGGAGATATCCGCCGTTGGCTGCAAGGTCAGCGATACCTGCCCCACCGGGCGATAGGCATCGCTGCTATAGGCACTCTGTGTGCCGATGGGGCGGGTGTAATCCACCGGGGCCTGGGATGCGGCAATGGAATTGGCGTCATAAAACAGGCTCTCCCCCCAGAGCAGCGTCTGCCGCCCGGCCCGCAGGGTCAGCGGCATGTCGGCCACGGTGACGGTGCCATAGGCAAAGGCTTCGCGCAGTTCGGCATGCTGGCCGTAAAGACCACGCACGGCGGGCGCGAAGCGGCCAGGCGCAGCGGTAGAAGCGTTACTGGCGGGCAGGCGGGCAGCATCGGTCCCCTGCCGGTAAGCCCGGTCATACCAGGCCATGGCGCTGGCATGGATGCCCCATTCCCCCTTGGCCATATCCAGGGCAGAGACCAGATCCAGCCGGTTGGAGATCAGGCCCGGTTTGAAATTGCGATCCCCGTCATCCCAATTCAAATCCACCAGCAGCGCATCGCCCCTGGGGGCAATGCGGCTGGCCAACGTATAGCGCAGCGTATTATCCCAGCGAATGGTCAGGCCATCCTGGGCATAAATCTCCGTCGCCACGGCGGATGAAGGGGGCAGCAGAAAGGGGACGGCCAGCAGCAGCTTGATCCGGCGGGATAAACGGGGGTGGAGACGATATGCCACTTGTGTCACTTCCCACCCTGGGTAATGATCGCCCCGCCCTGCGGCCAGACGCCGCCGCCGGGCCAGATGGGCAGAACCGGTAAAAGCAAAGGGCCCTGCATGCCCGCCAACCGGAAAACAAGGCGTCCGGTGCCAAAGCCTATGCGAATATTCGCCGCCCTGTCCATTGTCCTGCTGGTCAGCCTTTCCTTTGACACTGCTTACGCACAGGTTTCCGAACAGGAAGCAGGGGCGCTGAAAACCACATTGACCCCAATGGGGGCGGAGCGGGCCGGCAACAAGGATGGCAGCATCCCTGCCTGGACCGGCGGGCTGGTCGATCCCTCCTATGCCGTGGCCAGCGGCCCCAGGCGCGACCCGTTCGCTGGCGAAAAGCCGCTGTTTTCCATCACCGCCACCAATTGGCAGGACCATGCCGAAAGGCTGCCCGAGGGGGCAAAACAACTGTTCCAGACCCATCCCGGCTACCGGATGGATATTTATCAGAGTCACCGCACGGCGGCGGCCCCACAGGCGGTTTATGATAATATCTTCCGCAATGCCACCAACGCCCGCCCAGGCACCGGTGGCATCCAGTACGGGGTGGCGGGGGCCATCGGCGGCATCCCCTTCCCCATTCCGAAGGACGGGTTCCAGGCTGTGTGGAACCATTTGCTGGCCTATTGGGGGCCGGCGCGGGAATTGACGGTCAGCACCTATGTGGTGCCGGCGGGCGGGGCGGTAGAACTGACCAGTGCCTACCGGGAAATCGCGGATTTCCCCTATTACTATCCCGGTGCAAAGGCTGAAGACCTGGACGGCTATTACTTCAAAAGCATCCGGCTGGCCACGGCCCCGGCATCGCGCATTGGCGAAGGTTATCTTTACTGGCAGTCGCTGGATATCAAGCGCCGGGAACTGGCGGCCTGGCGGCTGTTGCCGGGGGAAAAGCGGGTGCGCAAGGCGCCACCCATTTCCTATGACGTGCCAGACCCCAATGCCGCCGGCTATATGACGCAGAACGAATATTACATCTTCTTCGGCGCGCTGGACCATTACAGCTTCAAGCTGGTCGGCAAGGCGGAGATGTATGTGCCCTATAACAACAACCGGCTCTATACGCTGCCATTGTCCGGTGTACTGGGCAAGGACCACCCCAACCCCGATGCGCTGCGGTACGAGTTGCACCGGGTCTGGGTGGTGGAGGGAACGCTGGCCCCTGGCGCGCATGACGTGGTGCCACATCGGCGCCTCTATCTGGATGAAGATACCTGGATGGCCGTCTATGCTGACGGGTGGGATGAAAACGGCAAGTTGTGGAAATTCGGCCAGGCGACCACATATCTGATGCCGGATGTGCCGGCAGTCGTGACCGGCAGCCAGTTCGTGCATGATTTCGAACTGGGTGGTTATGCCTTCACCTTCGCCTTCAACGACGCCCCGCAGCATTACCGGCTGACCGATCCCCACCCCGCAACATATTTCAGCCCGGAGGCGTTGGCCGCCCGCTCGCGATAGAGCGGGCGACTGCACCCGACTCAGAACGTGTATTGCACGAAAAACCCTACCGTCTGTACAGCGTAGTTTTCCGGTCGCACGCCCAGATAGGTATTGTCCCCCGTCGTCCCCGCCGACAGGCCGGTATAGTGGAAATCCACCACCCGTTCCTGGTTGAAGCGGTAAAACACGCGGTAGGAGACGGTTTCCGTCAGTTGGTGCCGCAACTCCGCCTTCACCATATGGCTGTTATAGGTGATGGCGGGGAAGCCGGTGCCGGCCTGCGCCGCGCTCATCACATTGAAAAACGCCTCGGTACTGGCGAAGCGGTAATTCATCGCCGTCTTGGCATGGGCGAAGACATAGTCAAGGTTCAAGGTGAAATCACCCCAACTATGCAGGCCGTTCAGCCCGGCGGTGTAGATGTCGGATCCCACCGTCTCCGTCCAGCCATTGGCCAGCGGATAGGCGCTTCCACCGGCCTCCCCCGTCACGCCCTGGCCGCTGGCATTGATGTTGGCGACGTCACGGTTCTGGTTCTGATAGGTCAGGAAGCTGGTGAACTTGGTCGCCGCCGACATTTGATAGCTGTAGGCCGTGCTGGCATCCCAGGCGCGGGTGGACCTCAGGCCGTATGCTGCATCATAATCGGTCAGTTTCAGGCTGCCCGTCACCTGCAAATCGCTGCGGGGGCTGAGGATATAGTTGGTCTGGCCGCGCACCACATGCTGGGTGCGGTCGGCCATGTCGAATTTCCGCAGGTCGGACAGCACCCAGGCCACATCCCCGGCAGAAGTGGCGGGGATGTAACCCGGCAGGGAGGTGGAATAATAGGCGCCATAGGGGTTGGACATGTAATCGCTGCCCGTCCGCCTTGCATATTCATAGGACAGGCGCGCCGTGCCCCATTCATAACCGGTGGTGGAAACTTGCAGCCGACCGATATGGTCGTTGCTGTCCGTCACCTCCCGCACCGAATGGTCGACGGCATCGTTGGTGTAGGACAGGTCCAGCTTCAGATGCTTGTCCAGCCGGTAATCGGCTTTGGCCTTCAGGGTCAGCCGGTCGTTGGCGAACGGCATGTTCCTGATCTGCACCCGGCTGCCAGCCTGATCGGCGCGATAGATGCCGCTTTGCGAGGGGATAAAGGGGGCCAGCCCGCCATCAATGGCGATATAGCCATATTGGCCCGTCTGCGGGTTGAAGGCGACGTAGTTGGTGCGGTTCTCCTCGTTCCGGCCCCGCGCTTCCAGCGACAGGCCCAGATCGGGGGAGACGGTGTATTGGTACTGCACCATGTAATTCAGCACATCAATGGCGGCATCGGCTGATCGCTGCGACAGGGCACCCGTGCTGTTCCACTGGTCCAGATTGATGCTGTCCCTCCCGCTGGCGATGGTGCCGGTGCCGATGGTGGGGGCGAGCAAACCATCATCCTGCCGCATCATCGTATAGGACAGGCTACCCGTCAGGCGGGAGGCGGGCGACATAACCAGCGCCATGTCACCCTTGAAGCTGTGGGCGTAATTATCCGGCGGCAGGCTGAGCTGGCCCACCGGCGGGATATACATGCCCGGTGCGTTGATGGAATTCAGCCCCGGATTGTCCCAGACCAGTTCCCGGTTCTGGTTATGGAAAAAAGACCCGGCATAGGCGAAATTGGCCAGGAAGTTCTTTTCCTTGTACCGGACGCCGGCGGTGATGTCATAGGTCTGGTAGTCAATCGGCTGGATGATCTGGGTGGCCCCGTTCTGGAACGGATAGCCGAAGGTGGCACTGATCGGCTGGGTGCCCTTGCGCTGTTCCACCGAACCGCGCATGAACAGTTCGGTATTTTCATCCACATTATAGGACAGGGCACTGCCGGCCTTTTCCCGCGTGATTTTCAAGGTCAGCGCATCGGCGGCGGCAGCCACATTATTGACCTGAGCGACCGTGGATTGGGCGGGCGTCAAGCCGGATTTCAGGGTCAAGCGGTTACTGCCCACACCGTCCCACAAGGATTTGGCGGTCGTGGAATAGGTGTGGGGAATGGAATCGAAGTACCAGAGCGTGTTGAACACGCCATAGCGCCCGACTTCCAACTGGTAATACTGGTCATCCCGCCCGACATTCTGGCCAAATGCTGAGACATGCAGCGCGGTTTTACGGTTTTCCGCCATGAAGCCGATGCTGGTCAGCAAAGGCCCGCTGTTCCAGGCGCCATATTCCTTCAGCGCCGCCGCCCCCTTATTCTTACCGAACGTGCCGATATAGCCGGCCTCCGCCCAGCGCAGCATCCACCAATCGGGATTGGCTTCGCTCTGCTTCATCTCCGGCGTCAGGAAAGGCAGCGGATACATCAGGCCGGTGGGCGTGCGCGTCACGTCATCCAGCACCGACAGGCCATTGATATCGCGCGCCCGGTTGTAAAGCTGGCCTTGCGGGTTCAGCACATTGCCGGGGCCGCCATAGCCGGTGGCTGAGCTGTCGGCCAGCGCCTGCGCGGCACCGGCCAGGTCCATTACATCCAGCAAGGCAGCAGCCAGCAGCCAGCGGGCGGGGGAAGATGTCAGCCGCTTCCTCATCGTTCGAACCTGGAGCCGGAGGGAGAGTTCGAGCCATGCACATTGGTGTGGCAGGTGGAGCAGGATGTCGCCAGCAGCCTGGGGTCCGGCATGGCACCGCCGGCCATGTTGCCCGCCGTCAGCAGGGCGCCGGGGTGGCTGGACTGGGAATGGCACTGCTGGCAGAGCACGGGGCGCGGCGCGGTCAGCAGCGCTTCGAAATTCGACCCGTGCGGCGAATGGCAGTTCAGGCAGCTTTCACGCACCGGGGCATGTTCGAACAGGAACGGCCCGCGCTTTTCCGCGTGGCAGGTGTAACAAACCTCGTTCACGCTGTCGGCCTTCAACAGCGGGGCGGTGCTGGAACCGTGCGGGTTGTGGCAGTCGGTGCAGGACAGCTTGCCTTCCAGCAGCGGCATATGCGACCGGCGGGAGAATTCGGCGTGCTGCGCCTTGTGGCACTGCAAACAGGTCTCGTTGATGCTTTCCTTGGCCGTCAGCCCGCGGGAGCCGAAATTGGTCATCGGGTTATGGCAGTCCGAACAGCCGACCTGATTGCTGTCATGGATGCTCTGATGCCAGAAAATCCGCTGCCCGCCTTCATGGCAGGTCAGGCACTGACCATTCTGTTCCGGCAGCGGGTTTTTGCTTTTCTTGGAAAAGGCGATGATCTTCGTATAGTCGGACGGGTCTTCCACATGGGCTGAACCGGGGCCGTGGCAGGCCTCGCAATTCTGCGCCTGCCGGTCATTCTGCGGGTTCAGGTTGAAGACCTTGGCATGGACCGTATGGGCCCAGTTCATGCTTTCCTGCTGGTGGCAGGCCGTGCAGGTTTCCTGCCCCACGAAGGTGCGGTCCGCCGCCGGGGTGGCGCTGGCGGCCGCGGGAGCTGCCGGCATGGGATCGGCGGCGGCAACCTGGGTCACCGCCGTCGCCTTGCTTTCCGCTTGGCCAGCCCGTTCCTGCGATACCGCCATGCCGTCCAGCCATTTCCAGGTGGCCGGTGCCTTTTCCGCCACCGGGGCGGCGGCGGGCGGTTTGGTGGTTTCGTCGGCGTGGCCTGCCCCCGTACCCGGCAGGGTCACCCCCATGCCGCTATGCAGGGCCGCGATATCGGCATCAATGCGCAGCATGGCCTTGTCATCGACCTTGCCGGCATGGATGCGTGCCATTTCGGCCCGCAGCGCTGCGGGATCGGGCGACATGCCGGCGGTTTCAGCCTGGGCGGCAGCGCCCAGACCAAAGGCCAGCAACAGGGCGGGAAGCAGACGACCGATCATCATTTACCGCCCAGGCTTTTCAGATAGGCCACCACATCGGCGCGCTGCTGTTCATCGGCCAGCATGAAGGGCATCTTGTTGGCCAGCGAGGCATCGCCGGCATAATCATCCAGATATTTGCGCGGGTTCAGCAGATATGCCGTCAGCGTTTCTTCCGACCAGACCAGCCCCTTGGCAGCGGCAGCCTTTACGGCGGCAGAGTAAGTATAGCCCTCCACCGACCCGGCAGGGCGACCGACGACACCGAACAGGGTTGGCCCCACCTTGTTCTTGCCCGCTTCCACGGTGTGGCAGGCGGCACAGCGCTTGAAGACCTGTTCGCCAGCGGTGGCGTCACCTGCTGCCTGTGCGGCACCGGTAACACCCAGTACCAGCAGCATGGCCAGCGTTCCAGCGGCCTTCATCATCGTCTCACCCACAAACATCCGGCTTCTCCCAATGGGGTCCGGTCCTCTGACGGGTGGGGTGCGGCAAATATTCCCGCCGGCTTGAAAAAAGTTTTTGAAAGATTTTCGCTGCAAAATCGTACGGACCGGGAATAAGCGCCCCACCCTATCCGTCTGGGTTGGTGAGGCGTGACATTCCAAGGGCATTCAGCCCTGGGAACCGGTTGATGGTGATTATATGCTGATACGGCGACGGTGCGTCGTACCCCCCGAACCCCGTACCCGATCCGTGTCGGAGAGCCGCCAGCCGTGACACGTCCTCAACAGTTCGTGACTGCGCTTATCGCACAGCTTCCGGCGTTGCGGCGCTATGCCATGGCGCTGGCGGGGAACGTCGCCCAGGCTGACGATCTGGTGCAAGACTGCATCGAACGCGCGCTGCGCCAATCGGCGCAGCTGCGGGAAATGCCGCTGCTGTCGGCTTGGCTGCGCCGCATCCTGCGCAATCTCTATACCGATGAGATACGCAAAGGGCGCACGCGGGGAACGGAGCAGGACATTACCGAACTGGTCGACGCGGTGGAGTTGAGCGCCCCGCCCGTCGATACCGGGGCCGCGCGAGATTTCATTGCGGCCCTGAACAGTCTGGCACCCGAACACCGTGAGATATTGTTGTTGGTGAGTGTGGAGGAATTAAGCTACCGCGAAATAGCGGAGGAGTTGAAAATCCCGATCGGTACCGTGATGTCCCGTCTGGCCCGGGCACGTGAACGGTTGCGATCGGTTCTACAAGGAGAAGGCGCGGAGGTCATACCGCTGCCCGTGGCACCGAAAGACAAGCAGTGAGCGAGCATCGACCCATAGATCCACCGATCACGGAGGAAGAGTTGCACGCCCTTATCGATGGCGAGCTGCCGCCCCACCGTGCCCGCATGGTGGAGGCGATGATCCAGGCGGATGCCGCACTGGCCGCCCGCGTTGCCGACTATCGCGCCCAGAAGGCGCTGATGAAACAGCTTTACGGTCCCCTGATCGACCAGCCGGTGCCGCAGCACCTGATCCACCGGGCCCAGTCCACGCCCGCCCGCCAAGGCTGGGGCGACTGGCGTCGCTTTGCCGCGGCCGCCGTCGTGGCCCTGGTGCTGGCCGGTGGCGGTGCCTTGTGGCTGCGGCCCGGTACGGTGCCGGGCGATGTGGTGGAACTGGCGCTCGATGCCCGCACGGCCAGCCTGCCCGGCACCCCGGATGATCTGGCGCCCTATAATGAGGCGTTGAGCCGGATCATGGACCTGAAGGTCAAGGTGCCGGACCTGAGCCGGGCCGGCTATACGCTGGCCGGCGTGCATCTGGAGGAGGATGCCGCCAGCATCGCCTATCGTGACGGCCGGGGCAAACTGGTGACGATCTATCTGCGCCAGTCCGATGGCACGGTGCGGTTTGATCAATTCAAGCGGGCCGATCTGCGCATCTGCGTCTGGCAGGATGACCGGCTGTCCATGGTGATGGCGGGTGACATGTCGGCCGCCATCATGCAGCGGCTGGCCAGCATGGCCTATATCGGGCTGACGGCCTGATCCTTTCACCCGACAGGGACGATGATGCTGAAATCCCAGCTGGTGAACCTGCGGTTCGAACTGCGCGGCTGGCGCCCCCGGCCCATGCCGGCCCATGCCAGGCGGGTGCTGATCTATCACGGCGTCACCCGCACCGGCGACCGGCGTTTCAACACGCGCTTTGTTTCCGCCGCCCGGCTGGCCGCCGATCTGGCGATGCTGGCCGCCATTCCCGGTCTGCGTTTCGTGCCGCTGGCAGAATTGTTCGACCAGCCGGATGCGACAGGTCCGCGCGTGGCCGTCACCTTCGATGATGGCTACCGCAATTTCCTCACCCATGCGCTGCCGGTGCTGTCAGCAGCCAAGGTGCCGGCCACCCTTTATGTCACGGCCATCCGGGCGGTGCGGGAACTGCCCCATGCGCGGGAATTTCTGCCGGAGGCTGAGCGCGAGCCGTACCTCTGGGCCGATCGCCTGGACCTGACGGCCTGGGAATATCCGGGTCCGTTGACGGTGACGGGGGAAGATTTCGTGCAGGACAGCGCCCGGCAATGGCGGCGCCAGGGCGACGGCGTACCGCTGAAACGCCTGTGCAAGACACGCCCGCCCGCCTTTCTGGCCGAATTGCTGGCCGTCTTGGCGCAGCGCCGCCGTACAGGCGTGCCACGGCCCAACCTGCCGGCAGACCTGGAAGATTATTGGCGGCTGCTGGATGCGGGGGAATTGTCCCGGCTGGGCCGACATCCATTGGTGCGCCTGGGGGCCCACGGGGTCAGTCATTGCAACTTCTCCACCCTTTCCACCGCAGAGGCGGCTTCGGAACTGGCGCTGGGCAAAAGCTGGCTGGAGGGGGTGACAGGCCGCCCCGTGCTGGACTTCGCCTGGCCGGATGGGGATTACAGCCCGGCGTTGGCCGATCTGGCCGAACAGGTGGGATATCGCCGCCAGGGCCTGACCGACTATGCCCGTGCTGAAGACGTCCATGATTCACGCCTGATCAACCGGTTGGGGGTGAACCCCTTCATCAGCGCCAGGGCACAGCGCGCCATCGTGGCTGCCGGTGGCTATGGGCACGAGGTCTATGGGGCATGAGCCTGACCATCACCCCCCTGACCCCGACCACCATTCCGCATATGGTCGCCATCATCAACGGCGTGACGGGCCAACGGTTGGACCCGGCGCGCTGGCAGCGCAAATATGGCCCCGGCGGTCCGGCGGGGCCAGGCAAAGGCTATGTACTGTATGAGCAAGGTCAGCCCGTCGGCTGCATCGGCGCCATCCATTTCCGGGTGGAGGCGGCGGCAAAGCTGCTGAGCGGCTGGCAGCTTTGCGACATCTTCATCGCCAAGGGCCTGCGCAACGGGCGGGCAACGCCCATGCTCTATGAAGCCCTGATGGGTGAAATCTGGCACGTTGGTGGCGACCTGACGTTCGGCTTCTGCAACCCGATGAGCGGGGCCTTGCTGAAACGCCGTCTGGGCCATCAGGAGATCAGCCGCATAGACCCGTTCGAAATTCCGCTCGGGTCGGCGGGCGGGCTGGGGGCGAAGCTGCGCCGCCGGCTTTGGGCACCGCTGGCCCTGGCAAAGCTGGCGGCAAACGACCTGCCGCCGGGAATGGTGCAGGCACCGGCAACCGCTGCGACCGGAGAGCCCGCCTTCTGGCGGGTGCGCCATGATGAGGATTATCTGGCCAGTCGTCAGGCCATGGGGGCACGTGTCGCCACCATCCGGGGCCGTCGGCTGTTGCTCTCCCCCGGCGGGGTCTTGAAGGTGGGAGGCATGGAGCCTGTCACGTCGGCAGAACTGCCGGCCCTGCTGGCCGAACTGCGCCGGTTCGGCCAGGATATCGGGGCCGGATCCATCCGCTTCATGGTGGACCGCCGTGATCCGCTGCATGGGCAATTAAGCGCTGTGTTGGGCCAGCCGCCAGAGGGCTGGTTCCTGACCGCCGCACCCAGGCCGGGGGAAGCGATGCCGCCGCAGGGAATCCGTATCTGCTTTGCTGATTATGAGAATTTTTAAAAGACGCTCCCTTTTACCCCACCATCACCACCCGCAAAAGCCAGGTCATCTCCAGCCACGACCGTTTAGCGTGAACCAGCCGCAGGGCCAACCCATGGCCGGCCAGGATGGCATTGATGGTTTCCACCGCACAATCCTCCGACAGCAGCATCAGCACTTCGGTATGGGTAAGGTCCAGGGCGGCCAATTGTGGGGAAAGGCGATGAAAATAGCCGAAATCATCGCCACAGAACCAAGCCCGCTCTGCCATGCTGGCAGCATCGCGGGGGTAATAGGGCGGGGTAATGATAATCAGATCGAAAGCCCCAGCGGCAAAACAGGTCGCCTGATCAGCGAGGGTCGGCCGCAGGATCAGGCCATTGCGCTTGGCATTCAACCCTGTGTTGGCAAGGGCTGCCGGGTTGATGTCGCTGGACACCACCCAGGCCCCGGCGCGGGCCAGGAACAGGCCCACCAGCCCGGTGCCACACCCCAGATCCAACACGCGCCGCCCGGCCAGCGCCGTGCCGGGAAAGCGGCGGGCGAAATGATCCAGCAGCACGGCGGTGCTGACCGTGGGGCCGGGTGGGAAGACGCCCGGCTGCACGATGATATCCAACCCATGCCGCCGCCAGCGCCGTTCCACCGCATAATGCCGGCGGAACCAGCGCTGAAAAAAGGGCGTCAAGGGACGCAGAATCACGCGGCGCAGGCCCGCCAGCCAGCGGTTGCGGCGGGGCAGCCCCGTCATGGCATCAGCCCCTGGTAAAGCCCTGTATAGGCTTTCACTGTCTGTTCGATGGGCCAGAGGCGGCAGGGCGGCACGGGATCACCCTCCAGTGCGGCCAGGGCTGCCTCGGCCAGCCCGTTCTCCCCCACCGCCAACCGAAAGCCGGGATCGGGACTGGACGGGGCGATGCCGACAGCGCGGGAAACCACGATGGCACCGCGCGCCCGCGCCTCCGCCATCACCATGGCGAAACTCTCAAATTCAGCCGTGTGCAACAGCACCCGGCTGCGCGCCATCAGGTCGAACACGTCGGCGCGCGGCAGGCGGCCGGTGAGGCTGAGATTATCCGCCACCCCCAATTGCCGCGCCTGTTCCTCCGCCGCTTCCAGCAGCGGCCCCCCGCCGGCCCAGCAGGCGCGCAAGGTAGGGCGCTTTTCCGCCAGCCGGGCAACGATGCGTACAAAGGCCAGCGGGTCTTTCACCGGGATCAGGTTGCCCACGCCCAGCAGATCGATTTCCCTTGTGCAAGCCGGTGGGTCCGCCGGGGCCACCCCCCAGGGGATGACATGGCAAACATCCAGCCCGCCATTTTCCAGCAACACCCGGCGCTGGAAGGCGCTGACCGCCACGCCGGTGACACCCGGCTTGCCCAACAAGGCGTGCCAGCGGCTACGCCGCCGCACCTCCTGCCCCATCAGTGTCACCACCAAAGGTGTCGCAGAAAGCTTGGCCGCCAGCCGGGCCACGCCGGCACATTCGCCCAACCATAAGGTATGGATCAGGTCGAACGGCCCCGCCCGATGCAGGGCCGCCAGAAGCCGCGCCTGTGCCAGCAGCCGGCGCGGCATCCGGGCATTGTCCCCGCCGACGGGCAGCACATCCAGCCCGTGCCAGCGATAGGGCGTGCGTCGGGCCGGGTAATGCAGGGTGAAGATGCTGATCCGCCAGCCGGGATGGGCATCGCGCAGGGCCAGCACATAATCCTGCAAGGCGGGGATACAATCACTATCCTGTTCATCGGCCGGGAAGCCCGGCGTCACCAGGGCGATGTGACGCGCACTCATCCCGCCGCCCCCGCCGGGGCGGTGGTGCTGCAGGACAGCGCCCGCACATCCGGCCGCCCCGGCACCCGCCAGCGCGCCACCAGCATCCCCAGCCGCGACCGCCAGGCCCGCGCCTTCAGCCGCAGGGCGCGGGGATGCAGGCGGTTCTTCTCCTGGTCCCAGGCCACCTCATGCGTCAGATAGGCCAAAGCATGGGCGTAATAACGTTCCGAATAGGTGCGGGGGAACCGGTTCTCCCGGTCGCTGCCCTCGGCAAAGTCCGGCGAGGTGACATGGGGCGACAGCTCGCTGTAAAGCTCCGTCCCCTTGATCGGATAGGCCAGTGTCACCGTATAGCGGTCGGGCCGGGCATTTTTCAGATATTGCAGGGTATTGAGGATATCCTCCTCCTCCTCCCCCGGGTAGCCCAGCATCAGGAAGGTGCCGGTCTCAATCCCCGCCTCACTGGCGGCGCGGATCATGGCGGTGGCGGCCTCCACCGTGACCTGCCGGTTCATGCTGTCCAGGATGCGTTGGGAACCGCTTTCCGCCCCGATCCAGACACGCATACAGCCGGTGCGGGTCAGCAGTTCCACCACCTCCGGGCTCATCCGGTCGGCGCGGGTGATGCATTCATAGCGGATGCACAGGCCAGCAGCGTCCAGCGCCTCGGCAAATTCCCGCAGCCAGCGGTGATTGACGGTGAAGACATCATCGACAAACCAGAACTGGTCGGGCTGGTACAGCCGGGTCAGTTCCGCCAGTTCGGCCACCACCTTGTCAGCCGCGCGGCGGCGATAGCTTTTGCCATAGACGGCGCGGCTGCACCAGGAACAGCTATAGGGGCAGCCGCGCTGGGTGGAAACGTTGAGCGAGGTCTGGCCATGCGCCGCCTGCCAGGCCTGGAAATAGGGGGAAAGGTCGATGCGGTGGCGGGCCGGAACGGGCAGTTCATCCAGCTTGGGCAGATGCGCCCGCGACGGGGAGAAGGCCGCCTGCCCATCCGCCCCGCGATAGGCCAGCCCCGGAATAGCGGCCAGAACAGCAGGGTCGGCCAGATCGGCATCGGGCAGGGCGGCGATGGCGGCCATCGTCTCCTCCCCCTCCCCCACCACCAGCAGATCCACGCCATGGGCCAGATAATCAGCAGCGTTATAGCGCCCGTCCGGCCCGCCCAGCACCACCTTGATGCCGGCGTGCAGGGGCGACGCGCGCAACTGGCGGATCAGCCGCAGCACCACCTTGCGCGTCATCAGTGTGACGTAGAAGGCCACCATGCGCGGGCGCAGCTCATCCATCCGGGCCAGGAAGGCGGGCTCGGTCAGGAAGGTATTGTCGATCACCGCATGCGCCACCCCCTGGCGGTCCAGCCAGGCGGAGATGGACAGCAGGCCCAGCGGCGGATAGGGCCGCATGATCTTCTGCTCCACCGGGTCATCGGCGAGAAAGTAACCGTGGGAGAGGACGAGGCTCATCCCTGTCTCCGAAATTCCAGCAACATATGATCGGATATCCCGGCCAGCAGCGGCCAGCCGGGCATGGCGCGGTCGAGGCGTTCCAGCCGGTCCACCAGGGCGGGGCGGTTGGTAAAGACCGGTTCCAGCACGCTGGGGGGCACGGCCAGACCAATGGGGCGCAAAGCCACACAGTCAAAATCGGCAGCGAACATCCGGCGCAACCGGTCCGGCCCGTAATACCAGATGGGAAAGCTGGCATCCCCCACCCGCGCCGTTACCGGGCCGCCGCCCAGCCGGCGGAAGGCGGCGCGCGGGTGCAGCCGCGGCAGGTGCCACGCCACCTCCCACAGGCAGAGCGGCGGCATCACCACCAGCACCACCCGCCCGCCGGGCCGCACAATGCCGGCCAGCCGCCCGGCCAGGGCGGCCATATCATCGGGCGACAGGCAGTTCAGCCCCCCGAAATTGGACAGCACCAGATCAAACTGCCGGCCCAGCAAGGCGGGCGACAGCATTTCCGCCGCCAGCCGGGTGGTCTGCACCAGATGGCCCAGCCCGGCGCGGGCGGCCTTGCGCGCCGTCTGCACCAACATGCCGGTGGAAATATCGGTGGCCAGCACCCTGTAACCACGGGCGGCCAGGTGCACCGCATCCTCCCCCGTGCCGCAATTGATCTCCAGCACATCGACCGGGCGGCCCAGCGCGTCCAGCACCGGTTCCAGATGCGACCAGACAAGGTTGCGCTGCGCCCGGCCAACCCGGCTGCGGGTGAAATCATCGTCATAGCTATCGGCGGCCTGATCGAAGGCGGCATCGGTCATGATGCCGCCCCCGCCGTTTCCGCCGCCGCCATCACCGGGGCATCGCCGCGCGGCTTTTCCAGCCGCAGCCGCAGGGCACCCAGCGCCAACGGCAGGGCCTGACGCACCAGCACCGACAAGGCGCGCAGCCGCCCGCCATGTGCATCGCCGCGCAGCACCTTCACTGCCCGCGCCCAGGCGACGCGGCGATGCACATGGCGGTGCAGATGGCGGTAGAAATTGGGCCGATAGGCACCGGGGAACATCAGGTCCAGATCGTCGCTATGGGTCCAGTTGGTCTTTTCCCCCAAGGCCGCCCGCATCCGTTCATGGAACACGGTGCCGGGCAGCGGGTAGGAGACGGAAATGCCGATCTGATCCGGTAGCAGCCCCGTCACCATGGCGATGGTGCGGTCGATATCAGCGCGGGTTTCACCGGGATATCCGAATTGCAGGAAGAAGGCCGAGCGCATCCCCAGTGCCCGGATGCGCGGCACCAGCGTGTCGATCTGGGCGCGGGTGATGCCCTTGTCCATGGCATCCAGAATGCGCTGCGATCCGCTTTCCGCCCCGATCCAGACCGTGTCCAGGCCGGACGCGGCGAGCGCCTCCAGCGTATCGCCCTTGCCCAGCAGGTCGGCGCGCGACTGGATGGTGTAGGAGAAACGCAAACCGCGCTGCTGCACCAACTCGGCAAAACGCTGAATCCAGCCGGGTTTCAGGCCGAAAATATCATCCGTGATCCAGAAATGATCGGGTTGATAGACCGTGATCAGATCGGCGATTTCATCCACTACGCTTTCCGGGGAGCGTGAATTATAGCGGCTGCCATAGATGGGCTTTGCACACCAGTTGCAACTGAACGGGCAGCCGCGCGTGGTGGAGATGTTCAGCGAGAAACGCCCATGCGCCTGCCGCCAGATGCGGCGGTAGGCCTCCATATCCACCAGATCCCAGGCCGGACGCGGCAACGCATCCAGATCGCGCAGCACAGGGCGGCGGGGCGTGGCCACAGCGGTGGCCAACTGGCCGTCACCCACCGGCTGGGCATGGATGATGCCGTCAATCCCGTCCAGCGGCTGGCCGGTCTGAAGGGCATCCAGCACGGCGCGCAACGTCGCCTCCCCTTCCCCCTTAATTACGGCGTGGGCACCGGCAGCAAGGTAGAGGTCGGCATGGTCGGCGGCATCGGAACTGCTGACCAGCACCTTGGCGCCACGCGCACGGGCCAGCGACACCATGCCCAATGCCGCCTCCCGCATCCGGGTCAGGCACATCTTGGTCAGATAGTTGAAGCCGTCTTCGTAGATAACCACGGTGCCGGGGCGCTCCCGGTCCACCAGATCGACAAAACCACGCTCATTCTCCGCCAGCCCGGCATCGAACAGGGAGACGTTATAGCCCGCCTGCCGGGCCACGGCGGCAGCATAGAGCGTGCCCAGCGGCGGATAAGGCTGGCCCGCCCGCCATTGCTTTTCATCAAAGCGATAGAAAAAGGCCGAGGCCACCAGCAGGCGCGAGCGGTCCACCCCCCGGTCGATCAGCATGCCGCCCTTATTTTCCAACCCATCCAGCGTATCCTGGTAAGATCGCAGGATGCGATTACGCCAGTCGCGCGTATGCAGCTTGGCGACGTGGCGGGTCATCTGCATGGCACCCCGCGCCTCCAGCGCCGGCAGGGCTGGCACCTTGCGGCGAACCCAATAGCGGGTGAGATGCAGCAGCGCCCGGTCGATCAGGCCGCCCAACGGACCGGCAAACAGCGTTTCCGCCACAGGCCGGGGGAATGCTGGCGTCTCAGCCGGTTGAACCGGTGTCGCCGCCGGGCGGACCGTCGCAACCCATTTGTTGCGACGGCGCAATTCATCCAGCAGCGCGCCACCGGCAACCGGGATCATGCTGGCGGTTTCCACCGCTGTGAACGGGTCGCGCAGTGGCAAATTCAGCGTATCGGCGTCCACCAGATAATTGGCGCACAACAGATCCGGGTTGGGCAGGCGATGCACCTTCCACTGGATCAGCGTGCGGGCGATCCACAGGCGTCCCGGCTGGGCGATGACGAAATAATCAAAATCCCCATCGGGAGCCATCACCCCCTTGGAGAGCGAACCGGAAATGCCAACCGCCCGCACAAAGGGGATACGCATCAGGTTGCGGCCCATGGCCAGGGCTTCGGGCATCACCTCCCGCGCACGGGCAGCACAATCGGCCCGGCGGGCGACGCGTACATGGATATCCGCCAGGGCGAAGAACGGCCCGGATGGCAACACATTGCGGGGATCGGCGGTGGGATGGACAGCATCCAACCGCTGCACCAAGCCCAACGCCGCCAGTTGATTTAACCCGGCATTCAAGGCGGACATGTCCATATCCGCTAGGTCGATCCAATGCTGGATTTCAGGGGCGGTCAGCGGATGGCAGAACAGATCGTGATAGGCCAGCACGCGCAGGATGGCGGATTCCACCCGTCCTGCCATGGGAACCGACAGGCCCGGATCATCATTGGCCGGGCGTCGCGTGAGGGGCAGCATGTTATTCATGGGCTGGTCGCCTCCTCTGCCCGAAATCCCTCGATCTCAGGCCGCGTGTAGCGGAGCAGTTTCTGGAAAGCTTTCAGTTCCAGCGGCCGGCGGTAGAGCCCCAGGCCATAGCGCAGGGCTGCCAGCATCGGCATCAACCGGCGGTTCAGCGCACCGACGGTGAAATCCGTGCGGGTCGGGTAGCGCGCATTCAGCACGGTTTCAAAATCATGGATGTGCCGCACCATGGCGGACGTCAGCCAGGGGGTCAGCGGGTTGCGGTGCAGGTCGAAATTCTCCCAGGCCGGCGACAGCCATTCCTCCAGGCTGGCGGGGAAGGCGAAGCCGGCCTCCACGATCTGCCGGTGCAGGTCGCTGCCCTCCGTCGGCACGGGGCTGTAAATGTAAAGAATGATCTCCGTCGCCGGGGCCTGGCGCTTCAGTTCGCGGATAAAGCCGATATCGCGGTGAATCTGCGCACAGACTTCGGCTTCTGTCGGCTTGGGGAAGCCCAGCACGAAGGAATATTCCGGGATGATGCCAAAGCCCGCCAGACGGCGGGCAAAGCGCAAAATCTGTTCGCCCGACTGTTTGCCGCCCTTGTCGATCTGGGCCAGGATGCTGTCATCCCCGCTTTCGGCGCCGAAAAAGATCATCCGGCAGCCGGCCCGATGCATCAGCGCCAGCGTCTCGTCGCTATATTTGTCGATCGTGTCGATGCGGCCTTCGCCCCACCAGATGATGCCCTGGCCCTGCATGGCACGGGCGAATTCCACCACCCGCCTTTCAGAAACGAAGAAATTATTGTCGGTGAATTCAATGGCATCGACGCTGTGCGCGTCGCGCACCCGCAGCACATCCTGGGCCACCAGGGCGGCCGAACGCGATTTCCAGCGCCCCTGATAGATCGGCACCACGGCGCAGAAGGAACAGGTGAAGGGGCAGCCGAAGCTGGTATGCATGGCATGGGTGCGCCGGCCCAGGAAGGTACGCGGCAGATATCCCGCCATCGGGTAGCGGCGTTCCAGCAGATGCAGCGGCAGCGGGGGCACGGCGTCCGGGTCGGGAATGGGGCCACGCGGCACCCGCACCAACGCACCATCGCGCAGCAGGATCAGGCCCGGCACCTTGTCCGGCCCCTGCCCCGCTTCCAGTGCATCAATCAGCGCGGGAAACGCTGCATCGGCCGGCCCGTCGATGATGTAATCCACCCAGGGGGAACGCAGCACGGCATCGGGCTGATTGGACGGGAAATAACCACCCCAGATGATGGTGATATCGGGAAAACTCTCCCGCACCTTGCGGGTGATCGGCACAGCCTGGCGCAGCTGCGGACCCGGCATCACCGTGGCGCCGAAATAGCGGTAACGCCCGCTGGCCAGCAGGTCGCGGATGGTGGGCCAGGGGTCAGCCTCCCGGTTGCCATCCACCATTTCGATTTCAAAATGATCGCCCAAGCAGGCGGCCAGATGCAGGATGCTGTTGGGCACCCGGGGGCGACTGGTGGCCCAGGGATTGAACAGGATGATGCCGGGGGACGACAGGCTGGCCAAGGTCAGGCCCCGCAACCGGTGCACGATGGGGGCCGCCCCCGCCAATCAAACATATATCCGCCCTCTCCGCTGATCCTGGTGCCTGTTCACCCAGGACGGATCGGCGGCGGCAGATATTCCAAGCATTGACGAAAAAATATGGCCGATCAGCCGGAAAGCGGAAAATCATACCAAACCGCCTAAAGGTTGACCTTTGGGGGGTTTGGGGGTCGGCGACTGCCGGCCCGCCGCTCGTGCGGCGTGAAGCCAAGCCCGCAGAAGCGGGCGCCCGGCGCGTGAGGGATAAGCGAAATCACCCTTGATCGGTCACGATCAAGGGTGATTGGTATCATACCAATCTGCTGAGGGTTTGACCCTTGGCAGATTGGAGGCTGGCGACCGCCAGCCCGGCGCTCGTGCGCCGTCGAGCCAAGGGCGCGGATGCGCCCGCCCGGCGCATGAGGGATAAGCGAAATCTCCCTTGATCGGTCACGATCAAGGGAGATTGGTATCAGACGAAAAAGCCCCGATGGCGGACCATCGGGGCTTTCAGCCGATCATCAATCGAAATTAAAAGGGCCGGTCAGGCCACACCGAACTTGCGCTCATCGTCCCGCTTACGCGCGGGCTGATAAGCGATGGCGGCGTGTTCGGCGCAGTAAGGCAAGCCATGCACAGACGGCTTGCCGCAGAAATGGAAATCGGGAGATTTCGGATCACCCACCGGCCATTTGCACATGCGCTCAGTCAGCGACAGGATGGTGGCGCCCTTGGTCGGCTTCTTCTTGATGGGCGACGGGCGACCGGACAGCCCCAGGCGGTGGGCTTTGCCGATAACGGCGTTGCGCGTCACATTGCCCAGCAGATCGGCAATCTCGCTGGCACTCATGCCCTGACCCCAGAGCTGGCGCAGCTTTTCCACGCGCTCTTCGCTCCAGGTGCTTTCGGTCGCTTCCACGCTTCAAACCCTTTCGATAAGGCCGACAATGGCACGGGTTCGACAATGCATTCCCAACCCGGAGGAACCGGATATAGGCGGGAATGGGGGTTTATCGAGCGCCGCCCACAAAATCTTGTGTTTGGCTGATTTCAAGCTACCAAATTTGAGTCGCTTTGTGTAGGGGGCGGGACGCTGAATCTTGTGGGTAACTACATTAACACCACCAGATACAGCCCCCCCTCCACGACACGACGCGCTGCCAGCGCATCCCGGTCGGCGGGGAACCGACGACCGGGAGCCGAACCTTACTGACCAGCGGCGACGGAGAAGCCGTTGGCTCCGTCGAAGCTGTACAGGCTGGCGGTCTGCACCACATCCAGCCCGGCCTGATCCAGACGACCCAGCAGGGCGATGATGTCGCCATGGGTCACGGTCTTGCCATCGGCACCCTGCAGGCGCAGGCGCCAGTGATCGGTGCAGAAGGTTTCCGGCGCGCCTTCCGGCCACACCTTCTGACCACGGTTGGAGATCATGATCAGCTTCAGCCCGTCGCCGACCAGCGGGGCTATGCGGGCGGCCATGTCATCGCCATTGCCGCCCTTGTGATCGACGAACACGTCGACACCCAGCAGCTTCTTTTCCTGGTGCGGAACGTCCTTCAACGCGATGCCGCCGAAGCTGGCCTTGTCATCCACCTGATAGGAGGCGGGGGTCAGGTGGGTCGGACGCTCACCCAAGCGATCGATCAGGTTGACCGCGAAATCGCGCGTGCCGACCCGGGCCTTGGAGACGCCGCGCTTGAAGATATCGACGGTGTGGATGCCGTCCTCGATCATCTTCAGCCAGGCATTATGGATCTTCTCGGCGGCCTCAGCCTGGCCGATATGGACCAGCATCATGACAGACGCCAGGATCAGGCCCGACGGGTTGGCGATGCCCTTGCCGGCGATGGTGGGGGCAGAGCCGTGGATCGCCTCGAACATGGCGCACTGATCGCCAATGTTGGACGAACCGGCCAGCCCGACCGAGCCGGTGATCTGGGCCGCGATGTCGGAGATGATATCGCCATAGAGGTTCAGCGTGACGATAACGTCGAAATGTTCCGGCGTATCGGCCAGACGGGCCGCGCCGATATCGACGATCATCGTCTCATGCTCAATTTCGGGATATTCGGCGGCAATTTCATCGAATACGCGATGGAACAGGCCATCGCTGATCTTCATGATATTGTCCTTCACGAAGGCCGTCACCTTGCGGCGATGGTTCGCGCGGGCATATTCGAAAGCGTAACGGATGATCTTTTCAGAACCCGGACGGGTGATCAGCTTGACAGCCTGGGTCACTTCCTGGGTTTGGCGGTATTCGATACCGGCGTAAAGATCTTCCTCATTCTCGCGCACGATGACCACATCCATGGTCGGGTGCTTGGTCGCGACATAGGGATGGTAGGAGACGCAGGGGCGGATATTGGCGAACAGTCCCAGCGCACCGCGGATGGTGACGTTCAGCGACTTGTACCCGCCGCCCTGGGGCGTGGTGATCGGGGCCTTCAGGAACACCTTGGTCCGGCGCAGGCTGTCCCAGGCGGAAGGCTCCATCCCGTTCATGATGCCGCGCTTATAGACGCTTTCACCGATCTGGATTTCTTCGAAAGCGAGGTTCGCCCCGGAAGCCTGCAGGATCTCCAAGGTCGCGTCCATGATTTCCGGGCCGATGCCGTCGCCACGGGCGATGGTGATCGGGGTCGGTGCGCTATTGGTCATGGCTATCAATGTCCTTCTTTTCATCCGTCCCCTTCAGCGGGGTTTACCGGATGGCGGGCAAGCTACCCTTGCCCGGCCTTTCACGCAATCCGTCGAAGGTAGGGGCGGGTTTGCCAGCCCGGTGGCGACATCGGCCAACAAAGTACTTTTCTTGCCCCAGCCACCCCCAGCGGATAAGGAACGTACCTGCCGTGTCACATAACACCAATATATGCCCAAACCTGCCGGGAAACAGAATGATCAGCGCATCAGTGCCCGCATGCCGGCATCCAGCCCTTCCAGGGTCAGCGGGTACATCCGCCCTTCCATGATCTTCTGGATCATGGCGATGGACTGGGTATAGGGCCAGTATCGTTCTGCCATCGGGTTCAGCCAGATGGCATGGCGGTACTGGTGCAGCAACCGGCCCAGCCAGACCGCCCCCGCCTCCTGGTTGGAATGTTCCACACTGCCGCCGGGCTGGATGATCTCATAGGGGCTCATCGCTGCATCGCCGACGAAAACCAGTTTATAATCAGCACCATAGGTATGGATCACGTCGAGTGTGGACATGCGCTCGGCATGGCGGCGGCGATTATCCTTCCATACGCCTTCATAGACGCAATTGTGGAAGTAGAAATATTCCAGATGCTTGAACTCCCCCCGCGCCGCGCTGAACAGTTCCTCGCACAGGCGGATATGGTCATCCATTGACCCGCCAATATCCAAAAACAGCAGCACCTTCACCGCATTATGCCGTTCCGGCACCAGTTTCAGGTCCAGATACCCCGCATTGCGCGCGGTTGAACGGATGGTATCCGGCAGGTCCAGTGTCTCCGCCGCCCCGGTGCGGGCGAATTTGCGCAGGCGGCGCAGCGCCACCTTGATATTGCGGGTGCCGATTTCAACCTGATCATCCAGGTTGCGGAATTCCCGCTTGTCCCACACCTTCACCGCCCGTCGGTGGCGGCTGCCATCCTGGCCGATGCGCACGCCTTCGGGGTTATAGCCATAGGCACCGAAGGGGCTGGTGCCCGCCGTGCCCACCCATTTATTGCCGCCCTGGTGGCGGCCCTTCTGTTCGGCCAGCCGCTGGGCCAAGGTCTCCATCAGCTTGTCCCAGCCGCCCAGCGCCTGGATCTGCGCCTTTTCTTCATCGGTCAGATATTTTTCGGCCAGCTTGCGCAGCCATTCCTCCGGGATCTCGGCGCTGATCTCCTCCCCCGCCACGGCGCCAGCCTCCAGCCCCTGGAAGGTGGCACCGAACACCCGGTCGAACTTGTCCAGGTTGCGCTCATCCTTCACCAGCACGGCGCGGGACAGGTAATAGAAATCATCCACCGCATAGCCGGCGATGCCAGCCTGCATCGCCTGCATCAGGGCCAGATATTCATTCAGGCTGACCGGCAGACCGGCCCGGCGCAGATCATAAAAGAAGCTGATGAACATGGCTTGGCCCCGCTGATATCGCCATCAGCTTCCATCATCCCCTGTTTCACGCCTCCAGCCAATGCGGGCTGAACAGGCCCGAACAGCAATGGGGCCTTATCCGGCTGAGCGACAACGCCAGATCAGGAAGGGGCGGTGGCATCAAATACCAAGGACGGCTTGTCGCTTACCGTGATTTTCATTGCAATATGCAAATAATGTATAAATGCAATTGCATAATTATATTTTTGCATAATGCATTGATGCTTTTCCGGGGGAAAACTTCAGAAGTATCCATATTTTTCAATGCACTAACCCATGCCACTGCGATTGGCATATGTGCTGCATTCCTTCCTCGGCATGAAGGCGACAACGCCTCAAACGAACCGACCGATGGAGCTGACAATGCTGAAGAATTTCGCCCGCGCCGTTGTCCTGACCGTTGCCACCGCCGCTGCCTTCGCCGCTCCGGCCCTGGCGCAGAATGCCAACGGCACCATCCAGCTGCGCGGCAATGTCGCCCTGTCCTGCACCATCGCTGTTACCGACCTGTCGCAATCGCTGTCGCTGAAGGCCGGTGAGAACGCCAAGACCGTCGGCAGCGTCACCGAGACCTGCAATTCCAGCAACGGCTACAAGATCACGCTGGCTTCCACGAACGCCGGCAAGCTGAAGTCCGGCAATAACGAGGTTGCCTATCAGGTGAATTACGACAACCAGGGCGGTGGCCTGACCTCCCAGATGGTCGTTGACCGCGCCAACGCCCAGTTCAACAAGAAGTCCGACCTGAAGGTGACGATCCCGGCCTCTGACCAGTACATCGCCGGCGACTATTCCGACACCATCACCGTCACCATCGCCGCCAAGTAAGGCGCGCCATCCACGGGCCGTTCAGCCATCGGGACCCGGGAATGAGAAAACCCCCGCCGGAGATCGCTCCGGCGGGGGTTTTTGTTGGGTGGGTGCGGGTAAATGTGGCAAAGCTGTCCGGCGGCAACGTAATCTTGACCGCTTTGCGCCCATTCCCGGGAACTGATCTCATATCAAATTGCACCGAAAAAGAGTCGTTGACTTCGTCTAAACAATACATCGAGCATAGTAATGCATTGCGTTCATTTTCACTTTCTATCATGGTTGAATGTATAGGAAATCAATCCAACATTGAACAACAGGTGGGGCTAGAAATGAAGCTCAAGCAGTACCGAGTCCGTGAGTTCCGTAGTATCTGGGATAGCGGACCGATAGAGGTTGATAATCAAACCACCTGCTTCGTAGGCAAGAACGAGGCGGGCAAGACAACGCTTCTCACCGCGCTCTACCGCACGAACCCGATCCGCACAGCCGACGCTGTCTTTGATGAGACCTACGACTACCCGAAACGGGAGGTTGAGGACTACCGCTTTGCGGTGGATAACGGCGATCGGGAAGAAGCGGTCGTTGTCGAAAGCACCTATCAACTGGACATGCCCGACATTAAAGCTGTTGAGGACGTATTTGGTCCGAAGGCACTCCAAGGAACGACTTTTATTCGTAAGACGTATTACGGAACAAAGAAAAGCAAGTTTCTTCTCACCTGTGATCAAGTTGCCGCGAGGAAGCACCTCATTAATAACCCCGCGCTATCTAATGAACTCAAGGCCCATTTAGATAAGGCCAACGATTGGCAGTCCTTCGCAACCGTCCTCGATGAGTCGGAGGCAACAGATGCAGTCAAAACGCTGAAGGATTTGGTGGCGAAGGTCAGAGAGAACGGACTTGATCACTACGTCTTCAGCTGTCTTGTTTGGCCTAGAGCACCTAAGTTCCTGTATTTCGATGAGTACTACCAAATGGAGGGGCAGGCCAACCTCAACGCCCTAATCGTGCGCGAGAACGACAACAAGCTCCTTGACTCGGACTACCCGCTCATCGGCCTCATAAATCTCGCGCGTCTTGACCACCGCAAACTCGTGGCCGCCAACAACACGGTGGAATTGAAGAATAAGCTGCAAGGTGCCGGCAACCATTTGACACAGCGTATCGTCAGATACTGGTCTCAAAACAGGCACATACAGATGCGCTTCGACGTGCGAGACGCCAAAGTTGGAGACCCTGAGGGCATGCGGAATGGGGTTAACGTGTGGGGCGAGGTGTACGACTCCGTGCACTGGGCTACTACGCCGTTAAGCAACCGTTCCCGTGGCTTTGTATGGTTCTTCTCATTCCTGGCATGGTACGAGGACGTGAAGCGTCAGGGACAGAACGTCATTTTGCTACTGGACGAGCCCGGACTTTCGCTGCACGGTCGCGCGCAAGCGGATTTGATGCGCTACTTCGACGCTGAATTGTCAAGCCACCAACTCCTTTACACCACGCACTCACCCTTCATGATCGACCCAACCAAGTTCGAGCGGGTACGCATCGTACAGGATTTGGGTATCGATGCCCCCGAAGCTCTTCCTAAGGAGGAAGACGGTACAAAGGTGCTGGCCAATGTGTTTGACGCCACCGACGACAGCTTGTTCCCTTTGCAGGGCGCGCTCGGCTACGAAATCCAACAGACGCTTTTCATTGGGCCGAACTCGCTCATCGTCGAGGGCGTTGCCGACATGCTCTACCTAAAAGCGGTAGCCGCCCAAATGGAGCGTGAAGGTCGCGAAGCATTGTCTGAACAATGGGTAATCACACCCGTCGGCGGCAGCGGAAAGGTGCCCGCTTTCGTGGCGCTCCTCGGCTCGCAGCAGGGAGTTAACGTGGCCACGCTGCTGGACATTCAGAACAGTGACAAACAGCTTATTGAAGATCTATACAAGAAAAACCTGCTCACCAAGAAGCAGGTTTCGACCTACGCTGACTTCACCGGCACTGCTGAAGCGGATGTGGAGGACATGTTTGATCGATCGTTCTACATAGAGCTAGTCAACGGCGAGTACGGTAAGCAGCTTGCGTCAAAAATCACGCTTGCAAACCTCAACCAGAATATACCGCGGACGCTTCGGGCGATTGACGCTTGGCTAGCCGAAAACCCAATGAAGTCCGGTTCGTTCGGTCATTACAGGCCTGCGCGTTACTTCAACGAACAGCTAGCCGCGCTTTGGCCGAAGGTGTCGAATGAGACAAAAGACCGCTTCGAAGCGGCGTTTAAGCACTTGAACAGGCTCTTGCGTAAATAGCGACCGCTGACGGCATCCTTTGTGCGCTTCAGAACGACTTGCACGATTTTTGCACTAAGAAGCCGCCCGTCCACTTGCGCGCGCCCACACTACGCGCCCCCCTCACCACCGCCTTTTCCCCGCCCCGAACGGCGGGCGCTTTACCAACGGCTTCGGCGGCGGCGGTGGGGGGGGCGGTGGCGGGGGGGTGAGTTCGACGGTCACCTTTTCGCCGGCTGCCATCTGGGCGAGCGCCCGCATCAGGGTGCGTACGCCATCCATCCGGGTCTGGGTGCTGTCCCAGGGGCGCAGCAGCACCAGTTTCTGATCGGGGCGCAGCTTGGCCGTTCCTGCCTGTTTTTGAATAAATTCAACCAGTTTGGCAGGGTTCTTGAAGTTATTGTTGCGGAAGCCGACAAGTGCCCCCTTGGGTCCGGCATCCAGGTTGCCGACGCCGGCTTCCTTGCACAGGCGCTTGATTTCCATCAGTTGCAGCAGGTTTTCCACCTCGTCCGGCAGGGGGCCGAAGCGGTCGATCAGTTCCACGCCGAACGCCTCCACCTCCGCCTTGTCGGCCAGATCGGACAGGCGGCGGTAGAGCGTCAGCCGTACTCCCAGATCGGGCACGTAACTGTCGGGGATCAGCACCGGCATCCCCAGGGCGATCTGCGGTGACCAGCTATCTTCGGCCCGTTGCGCCTCTGTCCGGCCACCGCGTGCGGCCTCCACCGCCTCTTCCAGCATCTGCTGGTAAAGCTCCACGCCGACCTCACGGATTTGGCCGGATTGTTCCTCGCCCAGCAGATTGCCGGCACCCCGGATATCCATATCGTGGCTGGCAAGCTGGAAGCCCGCGCCCAGATTATCCAGCGTTTCCAGCACATGCAGGCGCTGCTGCGCCGTGGCGGACAAAACCGTCTTGGGCTGGTATGTGAGATAGGCGTAACCGCGCACCTTGGACCGGCCCACGCGCCCCCGGATCTGGTACAACTGGGCCAGACCGAACAGGTCGGCGCGGTGGACGATCATGGTGTTGGCGCTGGGGATATCCAGGCCGGACTCGATGATGTTGGTGGCCAGCAGCACATCATATTTGCCATCGTCAAAGGCGGTCATGACGTCTTCCAGGTCGGTCGCCGCCATCTGGCCATGGGCGGTGATCAGCTTCACCTCCGGCACCAGTTCTTCCAGCCGCAGCCGCACCTTGGCCAAATCTTCCACCCGCGGGCAGACATAGAAGGTCTGGCCGCCGCGATGATGCTCCCGCATGATCGCCTCCCGGATCACCACCGGGTCAAACGGCAGCACAAAGGTGCGCACCGCCAGCCGGTCCACCGGCGGGGTGGCAATGACGGACAGTTCGCGCACGCCCGACAAGGCCAGTTGCAGCGTGCGCGGGATGGGCGTGGCCGACAGGGTCAGCACATGCAGATCAGCGCGCAGTTCCTTCAGCCGCTCCTTCTGCTTCACGCCGAAATGCTGTTCCTCATCCACAATCACCATGCCCAGGCGCTTGAATTCCAGCGACTTGCCCAGCAGGGCATGGGTGCCGATGACGATATCCACCGTCCCGTCGACCAGCCCGGCCTTGGTCTGGTTGGCTTCCTTCGTTGTCACCATGCGGGACAATTGGCCGATGCGCACCGGCAGGCCGGCGAACCGCGCTTCAAACGTGCGGGCATGCTGGCGGGCCAGCAGGGTGGTGGGCACGACGACCGCCACCTGATGCCCCGCCATCACCGCCAGGAAGGCGGCGCGCAAGGCCACCTCCGTCTTGCCGAAACCGACATCACCGCAGATCAGTCGGTCCATCGGCTTGCCGGAGCCCAAATCCTCAATCACATCCTCGATGGCCCGCAACTGGTCATCGGTTTCGGCATAAGGAAAGCGGGCGCAGAATTCATCCCAGGCCCCATCGGGGATGGCAATGGCATCGGCCCGGCGCAGCGCGCGTTCCGCCGCGATGCGCAGCAGCGCATCGGCCATATCCTTCAGCCGGCGTTTGACGCGGGCCTTGCGCGATTGCCAGCCGGCCCCGCCCAGCTTGTCCAGCGTCGCGCCCGCCTCCTCGCTGCCATAGCGGGAGAGGACTTCGATATTCTCCACCGGGACATAAAGCTTGTCACCGCCATCATAGATGATACGCAGGCAATCATGCGGGGCCCCGCCGACATCCAGCGTTTCCAGCCCATCATATTTGCCAATGCCATGATCAATATGAACGACGAAATCACCGGGGTTGAGCGATGCCGCCTCTACAATGAAATTGGCGTTGCGCCGCTTCTTGCGCGTGCCGGCGCGCACCAACCGGTCGCCCAGAATATCCTGTTCGGTGATGATGGCGAGACCGGGGGCGGTGAAACCATGGTCCAGCGGCAGCACGGCCAACGCCGTGGTGCCCTTCGGCAGAGCCGCCACATCGGCCCAGCTTTCCACCGCCTTCAACTTCGCCAGCCCATGTTCCTTGAACACGGACAGCAGCCGGTCGCGGGAGCCGGCGGAATATCCGGCAATCACCGTTACCCGGCCCTCCTCGGCCAGGGCGTTGATATGGTCGCGCAGCACCTCGTAAACGTTCACGCCGGATTGCACGCGGGCATCGGCGAAATCGCGGCCCTTGCGCCCGCCGCCATCGGCCAAATCCTTGTTGGCGGTTTCCCCCTCCACAGCAGCGAAGGGCGATAGCTGGGCCACGGCGCGGGATGCCAGATGCCGGTCGAACGTGTCGCCATCCAGGAACATCAGCGAAGGCGGCACCGGCTTATAGGCCGGGTTGCCGGATTTCTTTTCCGCCTCCACCATGGCGCGGCGGGCCTGATAGAAATCCTGCACCTGTTCCAGCCGCTCATCACGGGCCTGTTCCACATTGGGGTCCAGGCTCAGCGCGGCATGGGGCAAGTAATCGAACAGGGTTTCCATGCCGCTATGGAACAAGGGCAGCCAATGTTCCATGCCGGCATGTTTGCGCGCCGCACTCACCGCCTCATACAGCGGATCATCATCCATGACGGCGCCGAAATGTTCGCGGTAACCGGTGCGGAAGCGCTGGATCGACATTTCATCCAGGAACACCTCTGACATCGGCGTCAACACGAAACTGTCGCGCTTTTCCACCGTCAACTGGGTCATCGGATCGAAGCTGCGCACGCCTTCCAGATCATCGCCGAACAGGTCCAGACGCAACGCGTCATTGCTGCCGGGGGGGAACAGGTCGATGATGCCGCCGCGCACGGCGAATTCCCCCGGCTCCCGCACCGTCTGGGCGCGGATATAGCCGTTTTGCGACAGGAAGCGCTGCAGCTCCGCCACATTGATGCGGTCGCCCACCTTGGCGGTGAAGCTGGCATTGCGGAAGGCCAGACGCGGCGGCACCTTCTGCACCAGCGCATTCACCGTGGTGACAACCAACAGCCCGCCGGGCACCGCCCCACCCTTTGCCACCTGCAACAGCCGGGTCAGGGTGGAAATGCGGGTGGCCACAATCTCCCCATTGGGGGAAACACGGTCATAGGGCAGGCAGTCCCAAGCGGGGAACAGCCGCACCTCCACACCCGGATCGAAGAAACCCACCTGTTCGGCCAGCCGGGCGGCGCGCGCATCATCGGTGGCGACATGCAGCAGCCCGGCCCCGCCGCCCTTTTTCGCCAGCGCTGCCAGCAGGCGGGAATCCTGGCCATCGGGCGCACCGGACAGCAGCATCCGGCGGGGATGGCCAAGGTTCAACGCGATATCGGGCGCGGAGATGACAGTCATGGGAACCGGCTCTTCGATCATACGGCAATGATGAAGGCCGGTTTATAGCAGGCCCCGCAGCATAAGGGAACAAAAGGGGGACGCTATTTACCGATCAAACCTCAACCCGTGATGTCGCGCAGATAGGCTGTATAACGCCGGCCCGGTCCCAGCGGCACGGTGGTAATGGACAGTTCCGCCGGAAAGTTCTGCCCATCGGCACGCACCCCTTGCACCGCCATCCGCTGGCCCTGCGTGCCCGGCCCTTGCAGCCAGTCGGGCAGGTTGGCGTCATCCGGCATACGGATCAGCGCCGTCAGCGGGGCCCCCTGGGCCGTGGCACGGCTGCGCTGGAAAATGCGTTCCGCCGCCGGGTTGAAATCCATCACCAGACCGGCATCGTTGAAGGTGACGATGGCATCCAGGGCCGTTTCCAGGATGGAGCGCGCCCGCGCCTCACTCTCCCGCAGGCGCAGGCTGGCCGCCGCATCCGCCGTAACGTCGCGGAAGAGGCAGAGAACCAGCCGTTCACCGCCACTATCGAACGGTACAGCCGACAGTTCCAGCAGCAGTTCACAGCCATCCAGCCGCCGCATGGCCAGCCGCACCTGGCGGATCGCCTCCCCGCCATTGACCCGGCGCAGCATCAATTCCGCCAGGGGGCGCGACTCTTCGGTGGCCCGATCCAGCGTGTGCAGGCCGCCCAAGTCCCCCTCCGGGGGTGCTGCCATAATGGCGCGCCCCGCCTTGTTCATGAATCTTATGGAACCTTGGATATCATGCACGGCAATGCCATCCGGTGTCAGGTCCACCAGTTGGCGATAACGTCTTTCACTCTCCCGCAGTTGCACCTCCTGCCGTTTCAGCGCGGAAATATCGGTGCGAAGGCAAATCAGGCCGCCATCGGGCAGGCGCTGGTCCTGCACGCGGACCCAACGCCCGTCGGCCAACAGTATTTCCTGCGGCGTTGGTTCAGGATCGCGGAATTCCCGCAACCGCTGGACGACATATTCCTCCAGGTCATAACCCAGCGCATGGGCATTATCGCCCACCTCGATACTGGCCCGCAGCAGCACCTCGAAACCGATACCCGGTTCCATGAAAGCCGCACTGATGGGAAACATCGCCCGGAAAGCGGGATTGACCAGCACCAGCCGCTCCTGTGCGTCATAGATGGCAATTCCATCGGGCAGCAGGCCCAGAACGGTGGAAAGCGCGGATACGTCCACGGTGGCGACCCTCTGACAGCGCAGGGAAGAGAGCGCTTATCTTGACCACCCAGCCTGTATTTCGCAAGGACATGATGATTTATACGTTGTTAACGTCAGCACATTTCACGCAGGAAGTGCGTTCGATACCCTGGCCACCACCTCTGCCCACGCACCACAACGGCGCTGGCGGAACAGGCGCATGGCGGGATACCAGCCGGTGCGCCCTTCACCACCCAACCAGCGCCAGTCCGTATCGGTGGCGATCAGGGTCCAGACCGGGCGCCCCATGGCGCCGGCCAGATGGGCCAGCGCGCTGTCGGGCGTGATCAGCAGATCCAACTGGGACAAAATGGCGGCACTGTCCATCCAGCCGCCGATCGATGCACCAAGGTCTGTTACATGTGGCGGCAGGGGATATGTTGCCAGTTCTTCCCGCCCGCTGGCCACCTGCAGCGCGTACCAGTCCACCTCCCGCCGCCCCAGCAGCGGATGCAGGGCAGCCAGACCGGGACTGCGCCAGCGATCGCCTGGATGGGCGGGGTTGCCAGCCCAACTGAACCCGATGCGCAGGCGCCCCGGCCGTTTGGGCACGCGACCGGCCCAGAGGGCGACCATGGCCGGATCGGCGGCCAGATAGGGCCCTTCCCAGGGAAGGGTTTCCGGTGTCAGACCCAGCAAGCCCGGCAGATCCAGCAAAGCCACCTGGAAATCCGCCGCCGGCAGGGGCTTGCCGCGTGCCACGGGCCGACCGAACCGGCCATCCAGGAACAGGGGCAGCAGGGACGGCGGCAGTTCGAACGTCACCCGCGCGCCCATCCGTTCCAACCGGCGGATCAGGCGGGCACACATGATGGTGTCTCCCGCCCCCTGTTCATCCCAGACCAGGACATGTTTGCCCGTCAGCCCCTCCCCCCGCCAGGGTGGGATATGCCCATGGCGGGGTGGGCGGGTGGAAACCGACCAGCGGTGATGATAAGCGGCGAACCCTTCCTCCCACCGCCCAAGCCGCAACAGGCAAAGTGCCTGCCCCAGGGCCGATGGTGCATCGCCCGGCATCAGGGCCAGGGCGCGCTCGAAGGCGGCGAGTGCGGCCCCCGCATCGCCCGTCACCCGGTGGAACAGGCCAAGATCACGCCAGACATAGGCCGCGCCCGGTGCGATTTCCGCAGCGCCTTGCAGCCATTGCCCCGCCTCCCCCTCCCGCCCACTATGCAGCAGCAGGTTGGCCAGCGCACAGCGGGCGGGAACCAAGGCAGGTGCTGCGGCAATGGCACGGCACAACAAGGACTCGGCACGATCCGCGTCGCCGGCCCGACGGGCATGGTCCCCCAGTGTCAGCAAGGCGACGGCGTGACACGGATCAGCAGCCAAAACCTGTTGCCAAAGCGACAAGGCGCCGGCCCCATCACCAGCCGCCTCCGCCCGATTGGCGGCCGCTGCCAGGGACACTGCGGATATCGCCATCAAAACCGCTCCGTCAGGGTCGGCTTGCCCTGCACCGTGGATGAAACCGCCTCCGGCATGCGGGTCAGTTGGTCACTGCGGGTAATCGCTGGCGGGTCGGGATCATAAATCTGTTTCAGACGGCGATATTCCTGATCGTGATATTCCTGCTGTTCTTGAAAATCCGGCTCCCTATTGCGGCGTCCAGTGACGATCACCTCCTCCATCTCCGGCGGAACGGAAGGAGCGGCCTGCTGTGCCGACGGCTCCGCGGCTGCCATTGAAACAGCTGTCAGCGACAGGGCCAGCAGACCAAGGCACGGAAAGTTGATTGCTCTCATAAGGGGGCATCATACAACTTTTCGGGTGAGTGTGACAGCCCACCGAAGGGGCGAACGGAATAAGAACATTTTCGCTTGGTGAATAGGAACAAATCACGTACAACAGGTTCAGTTGAACGCAGGCACCTATCCGTGCGAGAAGGAAGGGGACATATATGTCGGCATCTCCACTTCGTCTGGTTGAAACACCCATGGACAAGCAAAAAGCTCTGGACGCTGCTCTCGGCCAGATCGAACGCGCCTTTGGCAAGGGCTCCATCATGAAGCTCGGTGCCAAGGAGGCGATTTCCGAAATGGAAGTCGTGTCCACCGGCTCGCTGGGCCTTGATATTGCGCTGGGGATCGGCGGTTTACCGCGGGGCCGCATCGTTGAGATTTACGGGCCGGAAAGCTCGGGCAAGACCACGCTGGCCCTGCACGCCATCGCCCAGGCGCAGAAAAATGGCGGGGTCTGCGCCTTCGTGGATGCCGAGCATGCGCTTGACCCTTCCTATGCCCGCAAGCTGGGCGTGGATGTGGACGAGTTGCTGATCTCCCAGCCCGATGCCGGCGAACAGGCGCTGGAAATTGCCGACACCCTGGTGCGCTCCGGCGCCATTGACGTGCTGGTGGTGGATTCGGTGGCGGCCCTGGTGCCGCGCGCCGAACTGGAAGGGGAGATGGGCGACAGCCATGTCGGCCTGCATGCCCGCCTGATGAGCCAGGCACTGCGCAAGCTGACCAGTTCCATCTCCAAGTCGCGCTGTCTGGTGATCTTCATCAACCAGATCCGCCTGAAGATCGGCGTCATGTTCGGCAACCCGGAGACGACGACCGGCGGCAATGCGCTGAAATTCTATGCCTCGGTCCGCCTGGATATCCGCCGCATCGGCGCCATCAAGGACCGGGAGACCGTCACCGGCAACCAGACCCGGGTGAAGGTGGTGAAGAACAAGATGGCCCCGCCCTTCCGGGTGGTGGAATTCGACATCATGTATGGCGAAGGCGTCTCCAAGGTCGGCGAACTGCTGGATCTGGGGATTCAGGCCGGCGTGGTGGACAAGTCCGGTTCCTGGTTCTCCTATGACGGGCAGCGCATCGGTCAGGGGCGTGAAAACGCCAAGACCTTCCTGCGCAACAACCCGGCCCTGGCCGACGGCATCGAACAGAAAATCCGTGCCAATGCCGGCATCGTGGCAGGCGCCATGATGGGCACGCCGGAGACCGATGCGGAGGCTGCCAGCCCCGAGTGATCATTCCGCTCGCACCGGATATGTTCTGCAGCCCTGCCTGGTTTAAGTACCAAGAGCCATGGATCATGGCTCTTGGTACTTTCTTGCGCCCTCAACCGCCGGGCGCTGCCTCCGGCAGCTTGGCTTACGCGGGCACGTGCCCGCGGGCCAGCGGTCGCTGGCCTCCAAGGGTCATGGGACATGACCCTTGGATATAAACCGGGCGGGGTTTTTCATGGCCTTGCATCACCCGCTCAACTGGGATAGAAGCAACGTCAGTAAGATTTCTTCCAGCATCCAGAGCCGGACTTGGGTCCGGCGCCAACCTGCCGACCCGGGCAAGGTGGCAGCCTCTGACGGGGCGATGCGGCCGGTTCACCGGCAACGAAGCGGGCGGCGATTCCCTCTCCACCCCTTGGCTTGGCCCCGTCACGCCTGCCTCCCCTGGCCCTGTTGTGCCTTTGTGGAGAACATGATGTTCGTGACGCCCCCCCTGGCTCCTGCCCCGTTCCACCCCGGTGATGAATGGCTGCGCGACCTGATCGCCGCCCCCGGCGACCGGGTGGAACCTGTCGGCCCCACCGATGGCGCCAGCGCCCTGTTCGTGGTGCTGCACCGCAGCCGGGGCCTTTGGACCCATATTTATCGTGTACAGCGCCAACCGGGGCGCAGCGGCGGGCTGGTTGGCCTGCTGCGGGTGCTGGAAGGGGATCAGATGGAACAGGCGGTTCGCTGGGCGAACAGCGTGGCTTGACAGCAGCCCTGCTTCAATGGAATGGATGGTACCCGACGAGGGAGAGACCGGCCAGACCGGCGCCGAAGGAGCAACCGCCCCGGAAACTCTCAGGCAAAAGGACCCGTCGGACATAACATCTGGAAAGTGGCGCTTCGTGCGCCCGCCGAAGGGATAGCGATCTCAGGCAAACAGACAGAGCGGGCACAACCGGACGGCTGGCAAGGCCGCATCCCATGGAGTGTCCCGCATCGTGACCGCTGCCCCCGCCGCGCTTTTCCCCTCCCTTTCGGTGACCGATCTGTTCACCATCGGTATCGGCCCGTCCAGTTCCCACACGGTGGGGCCCATGCGGGCGGGGGCGGCCTTTGCCGCCATGGCCACAGCCCATGGCCAGCCGGACAGGGTCACCTGCGACCTTTATGGCTCCCTGGCCTTGACCGGCAGGGGCCATGCCACCGATCATGCGGTGCTGCTGGGCCTGTCCGGCTGGCTGCCGGACAGGATAGACCCGATTGCGGTGCCCGACCTGATCGCCGCCATTGCGCGTGACCAGTCGCTGCCGCTGGGTGGGGGGGCGCCGGTGCATTTCGTGGAGGCGGAGCATTTGCGCTTTCGGATGGGGGAGTTCCTGCCCTTCCATGCCAATGCCATGCGCTTTACCGCGCAGTACCCGGACGGGCGGCAATTGGAACAGCTCTTCTATTCCGTGGGTGGCGGGGCCATCCGCATGGAAGGGGCCGATGCCGGCGACCGCCCGAACATCACCCTGCCCCATCCGTTCAGTTCAGGGGCGGAACTGTTGGCCATCGGGGAACAACACGGCCTGTCCATCGCCGATATCGTCTGGGCCAATGAAGAAGCCTTCCGCAGCCGGGCGGAAACGGCGGAGTTCGTCGACAAGGTGCGCCAGGCCATGCTGGATTGTATCGAGCGCGGCTGCCGGCAGGATGGCATCCTGCCCGGCGGGCTGAAGGTACGCCGCCGCGCCCGCGCCCTGCACCAGACCCTGATGGCCAGCATGCCGCGCATCGAGCCATCCCATGTGTTCGAATGGGTCAGCCTTTATGCGCTGAGCGTGAATGAGGAAAATGCCGCCGGTGGCCGGGTGGTGACAGCCCCCACCAATGGGGCCGCCGGCATCCTGCCCGCCGTGCTGAAATATTACGAGACGTTCGTTTCCGGGGCCAACCGCGCCGGTTCCCGCACGCTGTTGATGACAGCGTCGGCCATCGGCTTCCTTTATAAGATCCGCGCTTCCATTTCAGCCGCTGAAATGGGTTGCCAGGGAGAGGTGGGGGTCGCCTGTTCCATGGCGGCAGCCGGGCTGACGGCAGCCTTGGGCGGCAATAACCAGCAGATCGAAAATGCCGCCGAGATCGGCATGGAACATAATTTGGGCCTGACCTGCGACCCGATCGGCGGGCTGGTGCAGGTTCCCTGCATCGAACGCAACACCATGGGGGCGGTGAAGGCGATCAACGCCGCCTATCTGGCCCTGCGCGGCGATGGCAGCCACGTCGTCTCCCTGGACGCCGTGATTGAAACCATGCGCCAGACAGGGGTGGAGATGAGTTCCAAATATAAGGAAACCAGCCTGGGCGGACTGGCCGTCAATGTGGTGGGCTGCTGATATCAGGAGCCAGCCTGCACCCCGCGCCCACCGCGGGGCAGCAGGCGCCAACCCAGCAAAGCCACCACGATGGCGCTATAGATGATCGGCTCCGGCGGCCAGGATTTCACCAGCAGCAGAAAGTGCATCGCCCCCGCCAGGGCTGCCGGATAAACCAGCCGGTGCAGCCGGCGCCAGCGCACCCCGCCCAGCCGGCGGATCATGGCATTGTTGGATGTCAGCGCCAGCGGCACCAGCAACAGGAAACCCAGCATGCCGATGGTGATATAGGGCCGCTTCACGATATCGGCCCAGATGGCGGGCCAATCCAGCGCCTGATCCAGCAGGATATACGTCACCAGATGGGCCAGCACATAAAAAAAGGCCAGCAGCCCCACCGCCCGGCGATAGCGCAGCCAGTTGATGCCCAGCGACTGGCGCAAGGGCGTGATGACCAGCCCCAGAATAATCAGGCGCAGCGCCCATTCGCCCAGTTCCCGTTCCAGCGCCTTGGCCGGATCGGCACCCAGATTATCCGTCAGCGCCAGGCTGAAGAAGGCGATACCGGGGATCGCCCCCAGCAGATAGACGGGCCAGGCGGGGAAAGTGGGTTGGCGCAACCAGCGCGGCAGGGCGGGCATCAGTAAAATTTCCGCAAATCCATGCCGGTATAAAGCCCGGCCACCTGATCGGCATAGCCGTTGAACGGCAGGGTCGGCCGGCGCTTGGCGAACAGGCCACCCTCCCCGATCCGGCGCTCGGTCGCCTGGCTCCAGCGCGGATGATCGACCGCCGGGTTGACGTTGGAATAGAAGCCATATTCCTGCGGTGCCTGCATGTTCCAGCTGGTCTCCGGCTGCTTGTCCGTCAGGGTGATGCGGACGATGGATTTGATGCCCTTGAAGCCATATTTCCACGGCACCACCAAACGCAGTGGTGCCCCGTTCTGGTTGGGCAGCGTTTCCCCATAAAGGCCCACGGCCAGCAGGGTCAGCGGGTGCAGCGCCTCATCCAGGCGCAGCCCTTCGCGATAGGGCCAGTCCAGCACTTTCAGGAAACCGCCAACCCCCGTCATCTCCTCCGGGCGCAATGCCGTCTCAAAGGCCACATATTTGGCGCTGCCCAGCGGTTCCACCCGCGCCAGCAGATCGGCCAGGGGAAAGCCCACCCAGGGGATCACCATCGACCAGCCTTCCACACAGCGCATGCGGTAGATGCGCTCCTCCAGCTTGGTCGGCTTGATGATATCTTCCAGGGCTAAACTGGTGGGTTTGGCCACCATGCCATCCACCGTCACGCGCCAGGGACTGGTGGTCAGCCGGTGGGCGTTGCGTGCCGGCTCGGATTTATCGACACCGAATTCGTAATAATTATTGTAACTGGTGACATCTTTCAGGGGTGTCGGCGTCTCGTCGGTGGAAAAACTGCTTTTGGCCGCCGTCAGCGGGGCTGCCACGGCACTGCCGGCCAGCATCATGCCGCCTGCCCCCGCCAGCAGGTGACGGCGGCTGAGATAAAGCGCTTTGGGCGTGACGTCGCGTTCGCCCAGGTCCGGGGCATGGCGCAGCAGCATCGGTTTTTCCTCGCATCATCCAGGGCGGGACGCCCGCAACCCGTCGTCCGTTGATATGGAAGATAAGTGCCCGCCCGGCCCACGGCTAGCCCCGGTTTGGCTATGCGACGGCAAGTTAATTTTACATTTTAATTATGTTTATATTGGTATTTCACATTTTTAATAAAAATTCCCATTGACTCAATAGGGATTAAACAGCAACATCCCGATCAGAAAGCGTCGTTCTTGTGACGACCTTCCTCTTTCTGGCGGAGGAAAAATCCATGTCCATCAATGTGTTGCCCCTACCCAAGACGGCGCCTGCCGAAACCAGCCTGCGCATTGTGCCCGACGTGCCTGATTTCACAGTCGGCCCCGGCCTGTCACCGGAGGTGGCGGATGTGGTGGGCCTGATCGCCGGCAGCGCCACGGCTGGGCGTAATCTGGCGGAAACCCGCCGTATCTTCACCCAAGTGCGTCGGGCCTTGGGGCCGGAGGTGCCGGACATCGCGTCGATCCGCGAAGAAGCGATCAACACGCCCGCCGGCAAGCTGAACCTGCGGCTTTATCGCCCATCCTTCGGCTTCCGTCCGCTGCCCGCCCTGCTGTTCTTCCATGGCGGCGGCTGGACGGTGGGCGATCTGGACAGCCATGATATACTGTGTCGCCAATTGGCCATCGCCACCGGTCATGTCATTGTCGCGGTGGATTACCGGCTGGCCCCGGAAAACCCCTGGCCCGCGCCGATTGAAGATGGGTGGGAGGCGCTGCGCTGGCTCGCCAACTATGCCCCGCTGCTGGCCATCGATCCGTTGGCCATCGGGGTGGCAGGGGACAGCGCGGGCGGCAATATCGCCGCTGTGCTGGCGCTGAAGGCACGGGATGAGGGCGGGCCGGCCCTGAAGGGGCAAGTGCTGATCTATCCCTGCACTGATCTGTCAGCCAACCTGCCATCGCATTTCGCCCGCGCCGACGGTTATCTGCTGACGCGCAAACAATATCTCTCCTATGTTAGCAATTATCTGGCCGGCCAGGATATTGAACAGGATTGGTGCGTGTCGCCCCTGCGGGCGGAACGGTTCGACGGCTTGCCGCCGACCGTGATCATCACCGCCGGTTTCGATCCGCTGCTGGATGAAGGACGCGCCTATGCCGGGCGGCTGGCCGCCGCCGGGGTGCCGGTGATCCATCGCCTCTATCCCGACATGGTGCATGGGTTCATCACCATGGGCGGTCGCCTGTCAGCCGCCAACCGGGCCATCGCCGATATTGGCAGGGCCCTGGCTTCGCACGATATCTACGCCTTCAGCGATGGGGGCGGGATATAGCCCATCCCGTCACCCGCACGGGTGAAAGGGTGGCACCGTACTGTGCCGTTCTTTGTTTTCCTCCCTGATCTTAGTCCCCACTTACCCCCGGCGATCCATCGCCGGGGTTCTTTTTTGCACCGCAGCGCCTCCAAGTTGCGTTGCGGCATAAATTCAACTGAAAAATATATCCATACGACCCATCGTTTTGACTGGCAGGCCGCGACAATTTGCGCCACCATCATGTTCGGATGACCGTCCCGGAAGAGGTCGGCAACCCCTGTGCGATACAGGTAAGGGAGGACGTTATGGTTGCGTTTCACGAAGGGGAGCGCATACTGCCGCTCCCGGCGGATTATGTTCCGGTACCGACCGCACGTCGGTTGACCAACCATGATTTGCAGGAGGCGCTGGCCGATGGCTGGGCCGATTTCAGGGCCGCACCCGCCTATGGGTTGGCCTTTGGCGGCATCTATGCCCTGATGGGGCTGGGCGGGCTGCTGGCTTTGACCATGCTGGACCAGCCGCATCTGATGTTCCCGGCTATCACCGGCTTTCTGCTGTTCGGGCCGTTTGCGGCCTTGGGCCTCTATGAGATCAGCCGCCGGCGCCAATTGGGCCGCCCGGTGGAACCGCTGAAGGTGTTCTTTGCCTTTCGCAGGCATGGTGGCAGCCAGATCGGCATGCTGGGCCTGTTCCTGGTATTTGCCACCATCGCATGGCTGAAGATGGCCACCTTGATCTATGCGCTGTATTTCGGCCCCGCCCCGATGGAGATGACCCAACTATGGGCTGCGGTGACGGGCAGCTTCGCCGGGCTGCGCTTTGCCGCCACCGGCATCATCGCCGGGGGGCTGATCGCCACCACCATCTTCTCGCTGTCGGTTTTCTCCGTGCCGATGCTGCTGGATCGGGATGTGGATGTGGTTACGGCCATCCTGGCCAGTCTGCGGGCGGTGCTGCTGAACCTCCCGCTGATGCTGGCCTGGGGGGCCATGGTGGCGGTGGTGATCGGGTTCAGCATCGCCGGCGGTCTGCTGGCCCTGATCGTCACCCTGCCCTGGCTGGGCCACGCGACCTGGCATCTGTATGTGCGGGTGCTGGGTCGCACCCCGGTCCCCGGCGCCGAATAAATTCAAGCATAAAAGGCAGCGTGACAACCGCCGGTCAGTCGACCGGCGGTTATTCATGTGTGGGGGAGACGATCGCCTGCCGCTGCCGCCGCCATCGACCGGGTGTCGTGCCGGTGATGCGTTCGAATACGCGGGTCAGGTGGCTCTGATCGGCAAATCCGCATTGCTGGGCGATGTCGGCAATGGGTGCCTGGGGGAAGACCACCAGCAGGTGCTGCGCCCGATCAACCCGTTGTTCCAGCAGCCATTGATGGGGCGGCACCCCGGCACTCTGCTTGAAAGCGCGGGAGAAATGGCCGGCGGACACGCCGCATTGCCGCGCCAGATCGGCGATCACATGATCGGCTGTCAGATTGCCCATCACTGCCAGTGCCCGGCGCAATTGCCAGGGTGCGAGCCCGCCGCGTTGCGGTGAGGGTGCGGGTGGCTTATCCGCAGCGGATTGATTACAGGCGATATCGGACATGGCAGAACAGACAGGGGCAAGGGCGAACCGGCGCTATCCTATGCTGCGCCGCCGCCCCCTGCGCGCCCGCACGCGCCGACTTTAGAATATTTAACCACGCAAATAATGCCGCCATCCGGGAATTGAACGCCAGGCCATTGGGAAATCGCGCCCATCTATGATACATCGCCAGACTAAGCATAATGCCAAGGCCTGGGAGAGGCGGGGTTGAACGGCAAGAAACCGACCATTGATGATGTTGCCCGCCTGTCCGGCGTGGCCCGCGTCACCGTCTCCCGCGTTTTGAATGGCGGCCCCAATGTGCGCCCCGCCGTGCGCGCCAAGGTGATGGAGGCCGTGCAGGCGCTGGATTACAAGGTCAACCCGCAGGCGCGCAGCCTTGCCGGTGGCGCCAGCCGCACCCTGGGTTTCGTCTTCAATTCCGACCCGGAGAGCGAGCCCAACTCCTATTACGAGGCAGCGCTGGAACTGGGGGCGCTCCGGGCCTGTGTGGCGCTGGGCTATCAGTTGCTGATCCACCAGATCCCACAGGACGCGCCCGACCAGCAGCGCCGCATCCTGGAACTGATCCATGATCACCGCTGTGAGGGGCTGATCCTCTGCCCGCCCTTCAGCGACGATCTGGCGCTGGTGGAAACAGCCCTGGCCCAGGGCTGCAAGGTGGCCGCCGTCTCCCCCGGCCCCGCCGCCCGCACGCTGATTGACGGCGTTGGCGTGGATGACGAAGCGGCGGGTTACGACCTGACCTGTGCCTTGATCCGCCTGGGCCATCGCCGCTTCGGCTTCATCGCCGGACTGGAAGCCCACCTTTCCGCCGAACGCCGGCTGGACGGTTTCCGCCGCGCGCTGGGGGATCATGGGCTGGGTGATGATGCCTGTCTGATCCGGCGCGGTGATTTCACCTTCCGGTCCGGCACACGCCTGACGCCGGAAATGCTGGATGATGCCAACCCGCCCAGCGTGCTGGTCTGTGCCAATGACGATATGGCGGCGGGCGCGCTGTCGGCGGCGCATGCGCGCGGGCTGGATATACCGGGCGATATCGCCATTACCGGATTCGATGATGCGCCCGTCGCCTCCATCGTCTGGCCGCCGCTGACCACGGTGCATCAGCCGGTGAAACTGCTGGGTCAGCGGGCGGTTGAACTGCTGGTCAGCCGGCTGACCGGGGCCGTGCTGGATGGTCCCCGCTTCCAGCAGTTGGACCATGCCCTGGTCTGCCGCCAGACGACCAAGGCGTTTTAACCGCGCGCGAAGGCGGGCCCGCCTCTCCTGCCCTGTTGCAAAAATCAAACATACACACGTCACCTTTTCCGGGTGACTTGACAAAGCTCTTGGGCTGCGCGCAAATTGGAAGCGCTTTCAATGCCGAAAAACATGGCATTTCAGCAGTAACAAAAATCAGGGCCGCCCTTGGCGCGGCCCGGGGTCGTGTGGGAGGAGAAGTTGATGGCGAACCGCGTTTCCAGCGGAGGCTGGACGCTGTCCGGCGTGCTGCACCGTACCGTGTCTGGTCTGGCGATCAGCCTGGCCCTGGCCGGTGCCGCAGCGGCCCAGCAACAGACAGGCGGGGGTGAGGAGACGATTGACGAGATCGTCGTCACCGGTATCCGCGCCGGTATCGAAAATTCGATCAATATCAAGAAGAACGAAACCTCCATCGTGGAGGCCATCTCGGCGGAGGATATCGGCAAGCTGCCCGATGTTTCCATCGCGGAGAGCATTGCCCGCCTGCCGGGTCTGGCCGCCCAGCGCGTCAATGGCCGCGCCCAGGTGATTTCAATTCGTGGTCTGGCGCCCGATTTCACCACCACGCTGTTGAACGGTCGCCAGCAGGCCAGTTCCGGCGACAACCGCGCGGTGGAGTTCGACCAGTACCCGTCGGAACTGCTCTCATCGGTCGTCATCTACAAGACGCCGGATGCTCAAGTGTCCGGCATGGGCCTGTCCGGCACCGCCGACCTGCGCACCGTGCGCCCGCTGGAATTCGGCAAGCGCGCCGCATCGGTCAATCTGCGGGGCGAAAAACTGTCCGGTGGCAAGCTGAACAGCGATGTGAATACTTTGGGCAGCCGCGCCAGCGCCTCCTATATCGACCAGTTTTATGACGGCAAGCTGGGGGTGGCCATCGGTTATGCCCATCTGGACAGCCCGTCGCAGGTGAAGCATTACAAGGCCTATGGGTACGAGGCATTCCCCGCTGCCGTCGCCGACACGGCAGCCCAGAACGCCTTGATCCTGAACGGCCAGGAAGTATTTGCCACATCGCGCGATAACACGCGCGATGCCGTGATCGGCATTTTTGAATTCAAGCCCAATGAGAAGATCCACAGCACGCTGGATCTCTATTATTCCAAGTTCAAGCAGGAGGAGACGACGCGCGGCGCGCAGTGGTACTCCAATGGCTGGGCCGATGGTGCCACCTTCACCAACCTGCAAACGGAAACCATCGGCGGCTCCCAGTTGGCCCGCAGCGGCACGCTGAACAATGGCGTGCCGCAACTGCGCAACGATTTCAACACCCGCACCGACGAACTGTTCTCCGCTGGCTTGAATAACGAGTTTGAGTTGACGGAATCAACCAAGCTGGTCGCCGATCTTTCCTATTCGCGCAACAAGCGCAAGGAACAGATCATGGAAACCTATGCCGGCTATGGGCTGGGCGTGGGTGGCGTCACCAGCAGCACGCCCAATGTTGGCCGGACCTATGACACCATCAATTTCAACGTCAATGACAATGGCTTCTCCCAGTACCAGACCGGGCTGAACTATGCCGATGCCAGCAAGGTGTCGCTGGGCGATCATGCGCCCTGGGGTGGCTGGGGGCATGATGGTGCCATCCGTTACCCGCATGTGAAGGAAGAGGTGAAAACCGCAGAAATGCGGGTGGAACAGGACATTGACAGCTTCATCAACAAGCTGTCGGTGGGCATCAATTACACCAACCGCGAAAAGAGCAAGCGGGTGGTTGAATATGATCTGTTCCTGAAAAATGGCCGCCAGCAGGTTTATGTCGATCCCGCCGATCTGGTGGACCCCACCTCCCTGGCCTTTGCTGGGCTGGGTGAGGTGTTGAGCGTGGATATCGGCAATGTCTGGCAGAAATATTATGATCTGTCGCCACTGGAAGACGCCAATAATTACGACAAGAATTGGGGCATTTCCGAGAAGGTGACCACCTTCTTCGCCCGTGCCAATTATGAATTTGGCGACCTGACCGGTAACTTTGGCGTGCAGGTGGTGCGGCAGGAACAGGCATCTGATGGTGTGATGATCAATGCCACCAGCGGCGGGGTGGTGTCCACGGCCATAAGCGCCAAGGACAGCTATACCGACGTGCTGCCCAGCCTGAACGCCACTTACGATCTGGGGGATGGGCATCGGCTGCGTCTGGGCCTGTCGCGCACCATGGCGCGGCCACGGATGGATGACATGCGGGCCAATGTCACGCCGTCTTTCAATTCCACCATCTGTTCGGGCCAGCCCTGCGCACCGGGCAGCACGGTCAACCCATGGTCGGCAACGGGCGGCAACCCCAACCTGAAACCCTGGAAAGCGGATGCCGTCGATCTTGCCTATGAATGGTATGCGGCACCGACAACGTATCTGTCGATCGCCGGCTTCTACAAGGATCTGAAAACCTATATCTACAATCGGACAGAAGTGTACGACTTCAGTGGCTTGGCCCTGCCCACCACGGCGTCAGCAATCCCCAGCGATGTTACCATCAGTTCCATCGGCCAGATCACCCTGCCCGCCAACGGTAAGGGTGGCAGCCTGAAGGGGCTGGAATTCTCCGGCGCCCTGGATTTCGGTGAACTCTATGAACCGCTGACAGGGTTCGGCGTACAGGGCAGCCTGTCGCTCACCTGGTCCGATCTGAACCCGACGGACAGCACCGATGCCAGTTCCGTCACCCGCATTCCCGGCCTGTCCAAGACGGTCTATAACCTGACCGCCTATTATGAACGCGACGGGTTCCAGGCGCGTATCAGCCAGCGCTACCGCTCCGCCTTCAAGGGGGAGGTGGTGCAGCTTTATGCCAACCGGGGGTATACGGAAATCCTGTCTGATAAACAGGTGGATGCGCAGATCGGCTACACCATCCAGGAAGGCCAGTTTGAAAATCTGGGCTTCCTGTTCCAGGTCAACAACCTGACGGACAGCCCCTATCGCACCCGTCTGGGCCTGGATAATGGCGGCACGAAGACCAGCGATGGCACCAGCCTGCCGGAAACCTATGAGAAATATGGACGGCAGTTTCTGTTCGGCGCCAGTTACCGCTACTGATCCCCATCATCGGGCCGGCATCCCGCGCATCGGGGATGCCGGCTTCCTTCCCTCTGGCAGTTGGAAGGTTTGCCCTGTGCAACAACAGATCAAGAAAATCCTGATCGTCGGGGGCGGGTCGGCTGGCTGGATGGTGGCCGCCCTGTTCTCCCGCCTGTTCAAACGGCTTTATGAGATCACGCTGGTGGAATCCGATGAAATCGGCACCATCGGCGTGGGTGAAGCGACCATCCCCGCCATCAAGCGATTCAATGAATTGCTGGGGCTGGACGAGGATGATTTCCTGCGCCGCACCCAGGGCAGTTTCAAGCTGGGGATCGAGTTTCGAAACTGGCACCGGCAGGGTGACAGCTATATCCACGGGTTCGGCCCCATCGGCCAGGATCTGGGCTGGCTGCGCTGCCACCATTACTGGCTGCACCAGCAGGCCCAGGGCAAGGCACCGGATTTCGACGGGCTGGCCATTAATACCGCTGCCGCGCGGGCGGGCAAATTCATGCGCGCCCGGCCCGATCTGCCGGACTCGCCCTTGTCCCACATCGCCCATGCCTTCCATTTCGATGCCGGGCTTTACGCCCGTTACCTGCGGGAGATGGCGGAAAGGGCCGGTGTGCAGCGGCTGGAAGGCCGCATCGGGGCGGTGCATCTGCGCCCCGAGGATGGGTTTGTGCAATCGGTCACCCTGGCCGATGGGCGGGAGGTGGCGGCCGATTTCTTCATCGATTGTTCCGGTTTCCGGGGCCTGATCATCGAACAGGCGCTGAAAACCGGGTACGAGGATTGGCGCCAATGGTTGCCCTGCGACCGGGCGCTGGCCGTGCCCTGCGCCCGCCAGCCGGGGGAGATGACGCCCTATACAAGCGCCACCGCCCACGGGGCCGGCTGGCAATGGCGTATCCCGCTGCGCCACCGCACCGGCAATGGCCATGTCTATGCCAGCCCCTTCATGGAAGAGGCGGAGGCTGAGCGTATCCTGTTGTCCAACCTGGATGGGGCCGCCATGGCCGATCCGCTGCGGATTCAGTTCACCACCGGCAAGCGCCGGCAGCTCTGGAACCGCAATTGCGTGGCGGTGGGGTTGGCCAGTGGCTTCCTGGAACCGCTGGAAAGCACCAGCCTGCACCTGATCCAGTCCGCCGCCATCCGGCTGGTGCGGTTGATGCCCGATGGCCGCTTTGATCCGGCGGTGATCGCGGAATTCAACCGCCAGAGCGATTTTGAGTATGAGCGTATCCGCGACTTCATCATCCTGCATTACAAGGCCACCGCGCGGGATGACACGCCGTTCTGGCGCTACTGCCGGGATATGGCGATCCCGGATACGCTGCAGCGCAAGATCGACCTGTTCGCCGCCTGTGGCCGTATTTTCCGTGAGGATGAGGAGCTGTTTGCCGAGGAAAGCTGGATTCAGGTGTTCCTGGGCCAGGGCATCATCCCCCGTTCCCCCGACCCGCTGGTGCGGGTGCAGGATGAGGCGGAGATTGCGGAATATCTCAGCAATATCAAAGGTGTCATCGGCAAATGCGTCGCCGTGATGCCGGGCCATGCGGCCTATCTGGAGCGGATTTGCGGGGTGGGGTGAGAGGGAGGAAGTCATTGACTTTCCCCCCTTACCGTCATTCCCGCGAAGGTGGGAATCCATACAACATCACCATCCAGAAACACTGTGCAAATGAAGCCGTCGCTTGGATTCCCGCCTTCGCGGGAATGACGGTCAGAGACGCGGGGAGGCAGGAAGCAAAGCCTGCTCCCCCCAAAAAACACCAAACACCAGCCATCCCCAACCGCCTTTTCACCCCGCCACGGCGGGTGCCCCATAAGCCTTAGGGAGAGAACCATGCCCCGTTACCGCCAGCCAACGCTGGTCGCGCGCCAGCTTTGCCTGACGACCGCCATCGCCGCCCTGCTGGCCTTCAGCCCGGCGGGTTTCGCCCAAGCCAGCAATCCCCAGCCCACCGCCGGCAGCCCGCCGCTGACGACCCGCGCGCATGACCCAGTCTGGGCGCGCGCGGATGCGCTGGTGCGGCAAATGACGCTGGAGGAGAAGATCACCTATCTGCACGGGCTGTTCCCGCCGCAGGCCAAGAACCCGCCGGCGGACATGATCCCGTCCGCCGGCTATGTGCCGGGCGTGCCACGCCTGGGCATCCCCAATCTGCGGGAAAGCGATGCCAGCCTGGGTGTCGCCAATCAGGTGGAACAGCGCAAGGGCGATACGGCCACCGCCCTGCCCGCCGGCCTGTCGCTGGCGGCCACGTTTGAGCCGGAACTGGCCTATAAATCCGGTGCGATGATCGGCGCGGAGGCACGGGCCAAGACCTTCAACGTGCTGCTGGCCGGCGGCGTGAACCTGACCCGCGATCCCTGGGCCGGGCGCAATTTCGAATATCTGGGTGAAGACCCGCTGCTGGGCGGTGTGCTGGCCGGGGAGAGCATCCGCGGCGTGCAGTCCAACAACATCATCTCCACCATCAAGCATTTCGCCCTGAATGCGCAGGAAACCGGTCGCCATGTCATGGATGCCCGCATCGGGGAAGCTGACCTTAGGGAAAGCGACCTGCTGGCCTTCCAGATCGCCATTGAGCGCGGCAAGCCGGCCTCTGTCATGTGCGCCTATAACAAGGTGAATGGCGACTGGGCCTGCGAGAATGACTTCCTGCTGAACCGGGTGCTGAAGAAGGATTGGGCCTATCCGGGCTTTGTCATGTCCGACTGGGGCGCGGTGCATAGCACGGTGAAGGCGGCTAATGCCGGGCTGGACCAGCAATCCGGCCAGGAACTGGATACACAAATCTTCTTTGGCGATGATCTGAAAAAGGCGGTGGCCGAGGGCAAGGTGAAGCCGGCCCGGCTGGATGACATGGTGCGCCGGGTGCTCTATGGCGTGATCCAGACCGGGTTGATGGAAAACCCCCTCCCCACCAGCGAACAGAAGATTGATTACGCCGCCCATGCCCAGGTGGCCCAGGCGGTGGCGGAACGCGGTTCCGTGCTGCTGAAGAATGACGGTCTGCTGCCGCTGGCCAAATCGGCGCGCAAGGTGGTGCTGATCGGGGCCCATGCCGATGTCGGCGTGCTGTCGGGCGGTGGTTCATCGCAGGTGCGCTCCGTCGGCGGGGCACCGGTGGAAATCCCGCTGAATGGCGGGGAGGCCGCCTCCTTCGTGCGTGTCACCTGGCACGCCTCCTCCCCCCTGGCCGCCGTGAAAGCGATGCTGCCGGGGGCCGACGTCGCCTATGTGGATGGCAAAGATCCCGCCGCCGCCGCAAAGGCCGCCGCCGGGGCCGATGCGGTGCTGCTGTTCGCCTGGCACTGGCAGACAGAGGCACAGGACGCCCCCTCCATCGCCCTGCCGGACGGGCAGGACGCGCTGATTGAGGCGGTGTCGGCGGCCAACCCGAAAACGGTGGTGGTGCTGGAAAGTGGCGGCCCGGTGCTGATGCCCTGGCTGGACAAGGTAAAGGCGGTGCTGGCCGCCTGGTATCCCGGCCAGCGCGGCGGGGAAGCCATTGCCCGCATCCTGTTCGGGGAGGTGAACCCGTCCGGTCGCCTGCCCATGACCTTCCCTGCCGCTGAAAGCCAAGCCCCCCGCCCGTCCGCCCCCGGCTTTGCCGAACAGGCCGCCATCGACGAGGCCGGGCGTAACGGCCAGAAGGTGGGCAAGATCAAGCCCTTTGCCGTGGATTATGTCGAAGGGGCCGCCGTCGGTTATCGCTGGTACGCCGAAATGGGGCTGAAGCCGCTGTTCCCCTTCGGTTACGGCCTGTCCTACACCAGTTTCCAGTACACCAATCTGACGGTGGAAGGTGGCGTTCGCCTGACTGTCAGCTTCGATGTCACCAACAAGGGACAGGTCGCCGGGGCCGATACGTCGCAGCTTTATGTGCAGGCGGGCGAACGCAAGCCGATGCTGCGGCTGGCCGGGTTCAAGAAGCTGGACCTTGCCCCCGGTGAAACAAGCCGCGTCAGCCTGACGGTCGATCCGCGCGTGCTGGCCGATTATGATGTCAAGGCCGGCGGCTGGCGCTTGCCCCAGGGCAGCTATGGGCTTTATGTCGGCACCCATGCCGGCGACAAGGCCCTGACCGGGGAAGCCAGGCTGGATGCGTGGAAGGGCAAGCCATGAAGAACCGTATCGCCATCGCTGCCACGCTGGCCCTGCTGTCGCTGCCGCAATTGGCAGCGGCGGCGGAGCCGATGCGGGCCTGGATCACCAGCGGCGACCGCCGTTTCTCGCTGACCGAACAGGCACCGGTTCAACCAGGGTCCGCCACCGGCCTGCCGGTGATTGCGGTGGACCCCGCCCAGCGCTTTCAGACCATGGTGGGGTTTGGGGCCGCCATCACCGACAGTTCGGCCTGGCTGATCCGCAGCAAACTGACGGACAGCCAGCGCCAGTCCCTGCTGACGGAACTGTTCGGGCGGCAGGAAGGCGGGCTGGGTTTCAGCCTGACACGGCTGACCATTGGGGCATCGGATTTCTCGCTGGACCATTACAGCCTGGATGATGCGCCGGGTGGCGCCCCCGACCCGGACTTGGCGCATTTCTCCCTGAAACGCCCCGCCGAACATGTGTTCCCCACGGTGCGGCAGGCGCTGTCCATCAATGGCGAGCTGAAAATCGTCGCCTCCCCCTGGAGCGCGCCGGCCTGGATGAAAACCACCGGTTCGCTGATCAAAGGGCAGTTGAAGGATGAGGCCTATCCCGTCTATGCCCGCTTCTTCGCCCGGTACATCACGGAGGCCGCCACCCAAGGCGTGCCGACCGATTATCTGACCATCCAGAACGAACCGGACTTTGAGCCGAAGGATTATCCGGGGATGCGCTGGGCGGCAGCCGACCGCGCCCGCTTCTTCGCTGACCATCTGGGGCCGGTGCTGGCGGCACAGGGCATCAAGACCAAGCTGCTGGACTGGGACCATAATTGGGACCAGCCGGAACAGCCGCTGACCGTCTTCGCCAACGCCAAGGCAAACAGCTATGTCAGCGGCGTGGCCTGGCACTGCTATAATGGGCAGGTGGCGGCACAGGCCATCGTGCAGCAGGCCGCACCGGAGAAGGAGGTTTTCCTGACCGAATGTTCCGGCGGGGAATGGGCACCCGATTATGCCGACAGTTTCGCCTGGATGATGCGCAAGCTGATCATCGGTTCCACCCGCTATGGTGCGCGCGGCGTGTTGATGTGGAACCTGGCGCTGGATGAGAAGAACCGGCCCTTTGCCGGGGGCTGCGACACCTGCCGGGGCATTGTCACCATCAACAGCCAGACGGGGGCCATCACCCGCAACCAGGAATATTACGCCTTCGGCCATGCCAGCCGCTTCGTGAAGCCGGGGGCCGTGCGTATCGCGTCCCCGGCGGAAATGGGGGACGTGGAAAGTGTCGCCTTTGAAAACCCGGACGGCAGCCGGGTGCTGGTGGCCTATAACCAGGGTGACAAGCCGGCCCGGTTTGTCATTGCCGATGGGTCCAGACGGTTCAAGACACAACTGCCGCCCCGCGCAGCGGGCAGCTTCGTCTGGTGATCTGTTGCTTGTGGCAGCACCGGTACCGCTTACCAGTGCTGCCACAAGGATCAGGGCCCGATCAGGCCGTAAGATGCTGGTTGAAAAAGCTGGCGATCCTGTCGAACGGGATAATATCCACCTTGTCGTAAAGATCGGTGTGGTTGGCACCGGGAATGATCACCAATTCCTTCGGTTGCGCTGCTGCAGCAAAGGCCGTTTCGCTGAAATAGCGCGAATGGGCTTTCTCCCCATGGATGAACAGAACCGGGCGCGGCGATATCTCCTTGATATAGCTGAGAATCGGCATGTTCATGAAGGAAAGCGGCGTTGTCAGCGTCCAGCCATTACCGGAATTGACCGCGCGCTTATGATAACCACGCGGTGTCATGTAGTAATCGTGGTAATCGACCAGGAATTGCGGCTCTCCGCCCCGCAACTTGTTGTAATCCGCCTGATAGGCCGGTGCGCCCGCCGCCGCATCCGCCCAACGCTGACGGCTTAATTGTTCAAGCGTCTGGGTCCGCTGTTCCAGGGTAACGCTGTCATTATAGCCCTTGGACATGACGCGGGTCATGTCGTACATGGTGCTGGTCACAACGGCCTTGACACGCTTGTCCGCGGCCACGGCATTCAACGCCATGCCGCCCCAACCGCAGATGCCGATCATGCCAATGCGTTCCCGATCGACCAAGGGGTACAGGCCCAGATAATCGACAGCGGCGCTGAAATCCTCGGTATTGATGTCGGGAGAGGCGACATTGCGCGGTTCCCCGCTGCTTTCACCGGTAAAGGAACCATCAAAGGCCAATGTGATGAAGCCGCGTTCGGCCATCGTCTGCGCATAGAGGCCGGAGGATTGTTCCTTCACGGCACCAAACGGGCCCCCCACCGCAAGGGCCGGCAGGCGGCGGTCGGCGCGCTGCCTGGGAAGGTAAAGATCGCCGGCAAGCGTGATGCCATAGCGGTTCTTGAAGGTGACCTTCTCATGGTCGACCTTCTGGCTGCGGGGAAATACCTTATCCCATTCGTTTGACATGGTTTGCGCCTTTGCATCGGAATTATCGAACAGTGACGCGGCAGCAATTGCGGTGACGCCCGCGCTGGCCCGCTTCAACATGTCCCGTCGGTCAAAGGTGCCTGCCGGTCTTTGGGGTCTCGGGAAACTCTCAGGCATCATACATCTCCTGCTGGCAGACGCCGGATCGGTGCGACATCGACCGCCAGCAACAGGGCAATGGCACGAACAGCCTCGGCGCTTGGCGTCCATTGCGGCCATGATCCGCGTCTGTTGAAATCCGCCTGCCACTCATTTAAGGGGGCCGGCATAATCCGGTTAGCCCTTGAAATCAGCATGAACTAATCGATTTAAATGAATAATCAGCAGGGAAATAAAAGCAGGGCGAACAGCGCAAAGCAGGTGGGGCCCCTTGCGCCTCGGGGTGAAAGGGGGGGGAACCGCCGAGAGTTAGACCCTTGGCGGTTTGCAGGCTGGCGACCGCCAGCCCGCGCCCCCATGGGCGCGTAAGCCAAGCTGCCGGAGGCAGCGCCGGCGCTTGAGGGAACACGAAACCTCCCTTGATCGGTCACGATCAAGGGAGATTGATATCACTCCCCATCCACCACATGCGGGCGCAAGGGAAGTTCCGGTTCCTTCGGCGTGATCAGCCGCCGGAATAGCGGGCTCATGATGCGCTGAAAATCATCCATCAGGGTGAAGAAGGTGGGCACGAACACCAGCGACAGCAGGGTGGACGTCACCAGCCCCCCGATCACTGCCACCGCCATGGGCTGGCGGAATTCCGTATCCGCGCCCCAACCCACCGCGATGGGCACCATGCCGGCGATCATGGCGATGGTGGTCATGATAATGGGGCGAGCACGCTTGGCGCCAGCATCCAGCAATGCCTCCAGCCTGCCCATCCCATGGTCGCGCATGGCGACAATGGCATATTCCACCAGCAGGATGGAGTTTTTGGTGACAATGCCCATCAGCATCAGGATGCCGATCAAGGCCGGCATGGAGATGGACATGCCGCAGATCAGCAGGAAGATCACCGCGCCACCCAGCGATAAAGGCAGCGCCATCATGATGGTGACCGGCTGGAAGAAATTATGGAACAGCAGCACCAGCACCGCAATGATCAGCAGGAAGGCGGTACCCAGTGCCACGATGAAGCCCATGAACAGGATCTGCATCTGCTCCGACCCGCCATAGGCCGGCTTGGACACGCCCGCCGGCATGTGCGACATGGAGGGCAGCGCGTTGATCGCCTTCATCGCGTCACCCAGTTCCGCCCCATTCAGGTCAGCCTGGATGGAGACGCGGCGGGCGCGGTCGAAGCGGTCGATCTGCACCGCACCCGACCCCATGGAGATTTCCGCCACCGCGCTGACCGGCACCGTGGCGCCGCTATTGGTGCGGACCCGCAGATTGGCCAGCACATCCAGATCGCTGCGCATATCCTGGTTCAGTTGCACCCGGATCGGCACCAGCCGGTCGCCCAGGTTGAACTTGGCGGAATTGGTGTCGATTTCCCCCAGCGTTGCCACCTTGGCCACCTGACCGATGGCAAAGACGGAGACGCCCTGTTCGGCCGCCCGATCAAACATCGGCTTGATCTGGATTTCCGGTCGCTGCAACGGTGCTGTGGTGGAAACATTCTTCAGGATCGACAGCTTCTGCATTTCCGCCAGAACCGCGGCGGCATGCGCATCCAGCAGCGGGCCATTCTCGCTGGTCAGCATAATGGAAACGTCGCGATTGCCAAACCCGCCCGTGGAATTGAAGCTGAAGCGGATACCTGGCAACTTCTGCAATTCCGGCAGCACGCGGGTTTCGAAATCCTTCTGATGCACCCGCTCCGACCGGTCCTTCAGCAGCACGATGATGGAACCTTTGCGCACCTGCCCGCCACGGCCCGCGCGGGACCAGGTGACCTCCACTTCCGGCTGGGCATTCAGGATCAGGGAGGCGCGCTGCACCATCTCATCCATCTGCTGCAAATTGGTGCCCGGCGGCATTTCCATCTGCAGGTTGGAAAAGCCGATATCCTGGTTGGGCAGGAAGCCGGAAGGTAGCGCCGCCGTCAGCCCAATGGAAACGATGAAGAACAGAAGGCCGGCGACAATCGTCGTCTTGCGGTGATGCAGGCACCAATCCAGAGCATGGATGTAACGGCGGGTCCAGCGCCCTGCCTCCGGTTCCGGATGGGTCACCGGGTTCAGCAGATAGGCTGCCATCAGCGGTGTCAGCAAACGGGCCACCAGCAAGGAGAACAGCACCGCCACCGCCACCGTGATACCAAAGGACCGGAAATACTGGCCGGGAATGCCGGGCATGAAGGACACGGGCAGGAACACCACCACGATGGTCATGGTGGTGGCCACCACGGCCAGTCCGATCTCGTCCGCCGCTTCCAGTGCCGCCTGGTAAGGGCGTTTGCCCTGGTTCATATGGCGGACGATATTCTCAATCTCGACGATGGCGTCATCCACCAGGATGCCCACCACCAGGGCAAGCGCCAGCATGGTGATGCCGTTCAGCGTGAAACCCAGCATATCCATCGCCAGGAAAGTGGGGATGGTGGACAGGGGCATCGCCAGGGCGGAAATCAGGGTGGCGCGGCTGTCCCGCAGGAACCACCAGACCACGCCCACCGCCAGCAGGGCACCCACCAGCAGCGCCTCGATAGAAGCGTGATAACTGTCCACCGTGTATTTCACGTTGGAGATGATCAGCTTGAAAGTCAGGTCGGGGTACTGCTTCTTCAACTCCTCCAGCGTTTTCACCACCCCGTCATAGATGGTGACCTCGCTGGAATTGGGGGCGCGGTTGATGGCAAAGCCCACCGTGGGCACACCGTTCAGGCGGGACACGCCGCGCAGTTCCGACGTACCGTCCACCACCTCCGCGATGTCGGACAGGCGCACTGTGCGGCTGCCAGGAATGGCCAGTTCCAGATGGCGCAGATCCTCCACCGACTGGGCGCGGCCCAGCGTGCGGATGGACTGTTCCGTCGCCCCCACGGCACCGCGACCGCCGGGCATATCGACATTCAGCTGTTGCAGCTGCTGGTTCACCTCTCCGGCGGTAACGCCCAGGGCCATCATGCGCGTCGGGTCCAGATTGACGCGGATTTCACGCTGCAGGCCGCCCAACCGCTCCACCTCGCCCACACCATCGACGCGCTTCAGTGTGCGACCGATCTCGCTGTCGATCAGCCATGAAAGCTGTTCGACCGTGCGGTGGGTGGAGGTGACGCTGTAATAAAGGATGGAATCGCCGGTAACATCCAGCCGCTGCACCTGCGGTTCATAGATATCCTGCGGCAGATCGGAGCGGATGCGGCTAACCGCATCGCGCACATCATTGACGGCGCGGTCGGTATTGTAACCGATCTTGAATTCGATCGTGGTGTTGGAATTGCCGTCCGTCACCGTGGACTGCACATGGTCAATGCCGGTGATATTGGAAACCGCATCCTCGATCTTCTTCGTCACCTCCTGTTCCAGTTCCGACGGGGCGGCACCGGGGCGGCTGACATTGACATTGACGACCGGGAAATCGATATCCGGGTTACCGGTGATATCCATCCGCCAGAAGGAGATCAGGCCCGCCAGCGTCAGGATGATGAACAGAACGATGGTGGGCACCGGGTTGCGGATGGCGACCGCTGAAATATTGCCACGGCTCATGACCGGGTTCCTTCGCGTCAAATAGCGTGCGTGCGGACGGCTTGGTTACTTTTCAACCGGCAGGGGCTTGACATCACCCCCGGTGGGGGCGGCGGTGACGATCACCTCCTCCCCGTCCTTCAGATAGCCGGCACCGCTCAGCACCACATCTTCCCCGGCCTTCAGGCCCTTGGTGACAGCGGCACGTCCATCGGCGCGGCTGGCAATGTCAACCTCACGCGCTTCCACCTTGCGGTGACCATTGGCGGCGGCTTCGGGGGACGCGACGATGACGTAAGTGCGGGCATCGCGATAAACCAGTGCCGCTTCCGGCACCACGGGGGCCTGCTGCGTACCGGTGGTGACGCGGGCGGAAACGAACATGCCGGGCCGCAGTTGCGGATCATGCGGTACGGCGATCTTCACCGTACCGATGCGGGTTCGTATATCGACCACAGGGGAAATCAGGCGCACATTGCCGGTGAACGGCTTGCCCTGCGCATCAGTCATGGACAGTTCCGCCGGCTGGCCTACCTGCATGGACCGCAGGTCGATTTCCGGCACCTCGGCCACCAGTTCCACCCGGTCTTCCCGGATGATGCGGAACAGTTCCGTCCCCCCAGCCGACATAACCGCCCCCAGACGGGCATTGCGTTGGGAGACCGTGCCGTCGGTGGGGCTGCGCACTTCCGTCTGTTTCAGGCGCACGGCGGCCTGATCGCGCGCCGCCTCCGCCACGCGCACGCGGGCCTTGGTGGTCAGTGCGGTGGCGCGGCGGGCATCCAGATCACGGGTGGAAATGGCGCCGGTACGGGTCAAATCCTCCGCACGGCGGATATTGGCATCGGCCTCCGCCGCCAGCGCCTCGGCCTCACGCAGCGATGCCTCGCGCGAAGCCAGATCGGCGCGCAGCACGCTGTCATCGAAGCGGGCCAACAGCTGGCCCGCCTTCACCGCGTCGCCTTCATCCACCAGCACCTCGACAATGGCCAGCCCGGAGGTCTGCGTACCAATGGGCAGTTCGTCCCAGGCGGCCAGCGAACCGGTGACCAGCATGGAACGCGAAACCGCCTGTTCTGCCACCTTGGTGGTGGTAACGGTCAGAATGCTGGAACCATTATGCTCGCCCGCCGCGTCCCCAGCGCCCGGCTTGCCCGATTGTTCCAACGCCGCCCAAGTGCCAGCGCCGATCAAGGCCACCAGCACCAGCCCCCCGATGATCCATCTCAGCTTGCCACGGGTAGGCCGGGCCGGCGGCTGGCGCAGGGCGAAAGGCGGCTGGCTCTGCTCGGCACGGGAAGGCAGCGGCTGGATACTCATGGGTGTCACCATCATCGGTCCCGGCTGCGGGCGGGGCTTCCGGGCAGGGGAAACCCATCGCCGGCTGCACCCTTTACGGTACGCCGTCGCCCCCCAACCAATCGGGACAATACAACCGCTATATGTTCAGGGAAAGCAGCGGATGGTTTCCGGCGTGTAACGTTGTTTTACAGGCCCCGAAAGTAATCAATGATCAAACCGGTGGTCAATGCCGACATAATTGTGCTGATCAGCGTAGCGCTGGACAGGCGGCCTTCGTGCTGGCGGTACCGTACGGCGAAAAGAAAAGCGTTCAGCCCCGCCGGCAGCGATGCGCCGGTGACAGCCACCGCAAGCTGCAACGGCGGCAGATCGAAAATGTAACGCCCTGAAACAAAAACCATTGCCGGCAGCACCATCAGCTTCACCAGCACCATGAACAGGGTGCGACCGACGAAATCATTCAAGGGAATACCGACAAGGCTGGCACCCACCGCGATCAGCGAACAGGGAACCGCCGCCTGCCCCAGCATGGCGATGGCCCCATCCAGCGGACCCGGCAGGCGCAGCCCCAGGCTGCCGACCAGCAACCCGGACAGGATGGCCAGGATGATGGGGTTGCGGGACAGGGCCAGAAAGGTACGCCCGGCAATGCGGGCAACGCCACCGCCCTGCCCGGCGCGGGCGATTTCCGCCATGATGGTGGCCGTACCCACCAGAAAGGCGGTGTGGCAGGTGGCGATCAGCAGCATCTGCTGCAAGCCCGCCTGCCCATAGGCCGCCAGTATCAGCGGCACACCGATCAACACCAGATTGGAAAAGCACGCACCCAGCATCAACGCTGCGGCCCCGGCCAGGCTTTCCCGATAATGCCAGCGCACATAAACGATGCTGCCGGTCACCGCCAGTACCAGGGCGCTGTAATAGGCGGCCAGCAGCCGCAATTCATCCCCATGCGGCAAGCCGCGTGCCGCCATGGAACGGAACAGCAGAGCGGGCAGCGCCAGATAGAAGATGAAATTGCCCAGCGTGCGTGACACATCCGCCGGGAACAAAGGCGGGCGCAGCATGGCGAAACCCAGCGCCACCAGGGCAAAGACGGGCAGGATGATGGTGAGGATGGTATCCAATCCGCGGCCCCCCTGCCGTTCAGCCGCTATGCGCGTGGCGGCGCATGCCAAACGCCAACAGCAGCGCCAGGGCCAGCAGGATGCCGACCAGCGTCACCACACCCGGCCAGCCCGCCTTCTCCCAGGCCAGCCCGGCACCGCTGCCCACGAAGCTGGACCCCATATAATAGAAGAACAGATAAAGCGAGGATGCCTGGGCCTTGCCGGATGTCGCCTGTGCACTGACCCAGCTGCTGGCCACCGAATGGGCGGCGAAAAAGCTGAAGGTCATCAGGGCGATACCGGCGACAATGGCCGGCAGCGGCGACAGTGCTGTCAGCCCGACACCCGCCGCCATCAGGGCAATGCCGACCGGCAGCACCCGATGCCGACCCACCCGGCCCGCCAGTGCCCCGATCCAGGCCGACCCGCCCATGCCCAGCACATAGGCACTGAAAATCAGGCCGATGGCGCTTTGCGACAGGCTGTAAGGCGGCTGCAACAGGCGGAAACCAATATAATTATAAATGGCGACGAAGGCCCCCATCACCAGAAAGCCCAGCGCGAACAGGATGCGCAATGCCGGATCACGGAACTGGGCCAGCAGGCTGCGCAGCAACAGGCGCGGGTCCGGCGACTGCCGCCTGAACTGGCGGGACGCCGGCAGCAAACGCCACAATGTGACACCGGATGCCAACCCAAGCACCCCGATGCCGGCAACAATCCAGTGCCAACCGACATAATCGGCGGCAATGCCTGTCACCAGCCGCCCCACCATGCCGCCCAGGGCAGAGGCGGCGATATAAAGCCCCATGGCCAGCCCCAGGGCCTTGGGCTGCATCTCCTCCCCCAGATAGGCCATGGCGATGGCGGGCAGGCCGGCAAGCGCCACGCCCGTCAGCATCCGGGCCAGCAGCAACGCAGGCCAGGAAGGGGTGAGCGCCACCGCGATGGTCAGCAGGGAGGAAAGCAGCAGGGAACCGACCATCACCGGCTTGCGCCCCACCACCTCCGACAGGCTGCCCGCCAGCAGCAGGCAGAAGGACAGGGCCCCGGTGGTCAGCGACAGGGAAAGCGCACTTTCCGCCGCCCCCACCTGAAACGTCTCGGCCAGCAGGGGCAGCAGCGGCTGCACATGGTACAGCAAGGCAAAGGTGGTCAATCCGGCACCAGCCATGGCGAGACTGGTGCGCCGGAAGGCGGGGGTGCCAGCGGCGATCCGACCGTCGGCCTCGCCCCCGCGCCCCTGATCGTCGGGCATCAAGGCCCGCCCCCCCCTTACCGGTACTCGATCTTCACCTTGGCGGCGGCCTCAGCGGCGGTGGCCCGCGCCTCGTCCGTATCCGTGCCCAACGCCAGCGCCACGCCCATGCGGCGATAGGGGCGGGTGACAGGCTTGCCGAACAGGCGCAGATCGACATTCTGGTCAGGCCGACCGGTGGCCAGGGCCTCCACCACACCGGTGAAGGCGAAATCATCGGCATTGCGCTCGGCCAGGATCACCGCGCTGGCCCCCGCCCCGCGCAGCGAAACACCGGGCACCGGCAGCCCCAGGATGGCACGGGCATGCAGATCGAATTCCGACAGGTTCTGTGTGACCAGCGTCACCATGCCGGTATCATGCGGGCGGGGGCTGAGTTCAGAGAAGATCACCTCGTCCCTGGTGACGAAGAATTCCACCCCGAAAATGCCATGGCCACCCAGGTCATTGACCACCTTGGCCGCCATTTCCTGGGCGGATTCCAGCAGGTCGGCGCGCATCACCATCGGCTGCCAGCTTTCCTGATAGTCGCCGCGTTCCTGGCGGTGGCCGATGGGCGGGCAGAAGACGATGCCATCCTTGGTCCGCACGGTCAGCAGGGTGATCTCGTACTCAAACGGAATGAATTCTTCGACAATCACCTTGGCGCGGTCACCGCGCATATTGGCGACCGCGTAATTCCAGGCGGCTTCCAGTGCGGCCTCTTCCTTCACCGTGCTCTGCCCCTTGCCGGAAGAGGACATGACCGGCTTGATGACGCAGGGCAGGCCGGTATGGGCGACGGCGGCCTGCACCTCGGCAAAGCTTTCCGCATAGCGGTAGCGGCTGGTGCGCAGGCCCAGATCAACGGCGGCCAGTTCGCGGATACGGTCGCGGTTCATGGTCATCTGCGTGGCGCGTGCGGTCGGCACCACGCGGAACCCCTCCGCCTCCAGTTCTGCCAGCATTTCGGTGCGGATGGCCTCCACCTCCGGCACGATGAAATCGGGGCGGTGCTTCTCCACGGCGGCGCGCAGCCTGTCGCCATCCAGCATGGGGAACACTTCCCGCCCGTCGGCCACCTGCATGGCGGGCGCATTGTCATAGGCATCACAGGCGATCACCTGCGCGCCCAGGCGCTTGGCAGAGATCACGAATTCGCGGCCCAGTTCGCCGGAGCCCAGAAGCAGGATTTTCGCCGTGAAGGACATGGCAGGTCGTTCCGTCCGATGGGAATTTGGTTGCCATCGGAATACAGCCAACCGCCGCCAGCAAACAGCCAGAGAAATCACACACGGCCCCAGCCCATGGGGCATGGCTGGGGCTGGTCCTGTGACAAACGGCGGAAGGGGCGACCGATTATGGCCGGGTCGACCAGCCCTCCAGCAAATCTCCATCGAACCTCCACGCTTGCAGCATGTGATCCGCCGCGCAGGTTTCCCTGACCCTGCAAAACCCAGGAGGATATGATGGCTGAGAGAGACCCGCACTGGAGCGAGACAAGCGCGGCGATCGAACGGAGCTTGAGCAGTTTCAAATCACCCGACGGCGACCTGACGCCGACAGCGAATACGACGGCCAGCGTAACCGGCCAATTGCAATCCCGCGAACTGGTCGATTTCATCGATGTGCATCTGGTGGCCGGCCAGACCTATTCCTTTTCTTCCACCTCGCCGGATTTTCCAACCGACCTTTCCGTGTTCGACAATGACGGTTATCTGCTGACCACCACGGATGGCAGTAAGGCTGGCATCACCGAAACAGACCACCAGGATACGGTTGTCGGCTTTACCGCCAGCTATACGGGCGTCTACAAGCTGGCGGTAAACAGCAGCGACCTGCTGCATCGCACCGGCAGCTACAGCGTAACGGCGGAACTGGCATCAACCGACACGCCGGCAACCGCATCGACCATAGGGCAGACCCTGACCGGTGGCACGGGTGATGATGTGCTGCTGGGCAGCAGCGGAAACGACACAATCCATGGCGGGGCCGGTAATGATGTACTGGTCGGCGGTCCTGGCAATGACGAGATGCATGGCGATGCCGGCATTGATGCGGTGGTCATCAACAACCAGGGTGAACCCGCCACAATCACCACCGCTGGCAACCATACCACGGTTGCGACGGTCAATGGTGGCACCGACCAGCTTTATAGCGTCGAGGTGCTGGTGGTGGACGGCAAGGTGAACGTGCTGGATCCGATATCCGTCAAAATGACCACGGGCGGCCTGTTCGATGAACAATATTACCTGGCCCATAACCCGGACGTTGCCGCCGCCGTGGCCAACGGCCAGTTGGCGAGTGGGCAGGAACATTACCTGGCCTACGGGCAGTTCGAAGGGCGTGATGCCGTACCGCTGTTCGACAGCCGTTATTACCTGGAACATAACCCCGATGTCGCCGCAGCCGTTCAGCAGGGTGGCATAACCGCCTGGCAGCATTACGAGCTGTATGGCTGGCGGGAAGGGCGCGATCCATCGGCCTATTTCAACGGGGCCGCCTATCTGCACGACAATCCCGATGTCGCCACGGCGGGATTGAACCCTTTGGACCATTATCTGGAACATGGCCATGCCGAAGGACGTGACGTCAGCGTCGCCAGCCCGACCGGGCACGACGTCTGGTTCTGACGCAAAACCGGTGAGGGGTAGACGCTGACAGGGGTGGCGGGCCGGGGCCGAAGGGGCGATCCCGGCCCGTCATTTCCTGATTTCTACCCTGTCAGGATAATTCGCGGAATAGGCGTAATTCAAAATTAAATCCGCCACAATCGGACGCAAATATCCCGCCATGGGCAAACCCCAGACCGCCACAAAGATGGCGGCGAATGCGGGAGTAAATGGATCATGACGGGCCGCAACCCCTATTGGACGGACCTGGATGCCAGCGATACCAGGACCTTGGAATCATGGCGCTTCCCGGATGGAACGCTGATCCCCGGCGCGCAGAGTGACGGCAGCATCACCGACAGCCTGGGCGGCACGCTGACCACCGCTGAAATCACCGATTTCATCAGTGTGTATCTGACGGCTGGCGAGACCTATAATTTCGTCTCCGTCTCCAGCGATTATACCACGCGGCTTTCCATCTATGACAATCAGGGCTACCTGATGAATTTCAAGGATGGGGGCGATTACGGCATCGTCGAATCCGCCCGGTCGGATACGATTATCGACTTCGTGCCCAACAGCAGCGGTACCTACAAGCTGGCCGTCGGCTTTCAGTATGTGCCGGGCAGTTACGGCTATTACGGGCTCGCCGTGGCCCAGGTGGTGGTGGACACGACCAACACCATCAACGGCACGGCCCAGGCCGATATTCTGCAGGGCAGCACCGGCAGCGATATCATCAACGGCCTGGGGGGCGATGATATCCTCTATGGCGGGCGCGGCAATGACCGGTTCGATGGCGGCCACGGCATTGATGCCGTGATCATCTCAACCACCGGCACCGCCACCATCTTCACCGACAAGGGCAGCACCAGCATCACCAGCGCATCGGAAAGTACTGACACGCTGATCAATGTGGAATTCCTGGTGGTCAATGGCAGGGTCAATGTGCTGGACGCCCCGCATGTGACATGGGTGGAAGGCGGCCTGTTCGACGAACAATTCTACCGGGAACAGAACCCGGATGTGGATGCCGCCATCAAGGCAGGTGCCTTTGGCAGTGGTGCTGAACATTTCACCCAATATGGCCGGTTCGAAGGGCGCGACCCGCATCTGCTGTTCGACAAGGATTTCTATCTTGCCAACAACAAGGATGTGGCGGCCGCCGTTGCCGGCGGGCAGATTACCGCCTGGCAGCATTTCCAGAATTATGGCTGGCGGGAAGGGCGCGATCCGTCGGCCTTCTTCGACACCTCCGATTATCTGAACCGTTATGGTGATGTGGCCGCCGCCGGGGCGAACCCGCTGGACCATTATCTGGTGTTCGGTGAGGCGGAAGGACGCATCATCACGGTTTCGACCCAGGCCGACCTGATCTGATACCCAGACCTGGTTGACGCAGCCGGGGTGGCGGACGTACATGCTGGTCGCATGACCGACGATACGCCCCAAGCCGCCGCCCCGGCGCTCGAAACCCTGTTTGCCACCCGCATCTATCGCGCCCTGCTGGCCGAGATGCTGCCGCTGAATGACGAGCTGGCAGCCTGTTGCCGCAGTGCGGCGGAGGATGATGCCGCCGGCCAGAAATGGTCGGCCAAGAACGGCTATCCGGGCTATACATCCTATTCCTCGCTGGACGATCTGCCCTGGCGCTTTCCCGCCGTGAAGTCGCTGAAAAGCCATCTGGACCGGCATGCAAAGGCCTATGCCAAGCTGCTGGAATGGAACCTGGGTGAGCGCAAGCTGGAACTGGACAGCCTGTGGATCAATGTGCTGGATCCCGGCGGGTTCCACGGCTCGCACATCCACCCCAACAGTGTGATCAGCGGCACCTATTATGTGGACATCCCGGAAGGGGCCAGCGCACTGCGCTTTGAAGACCCGCGTCTGGCCCTGATGATGGCCGCCCCGCCGCGCAAGCCCAAGGCACCGCGAGAGATGCAGCCCTTCGTGCCGATGCAGCCCACGCCCGGCACCCTGCTGCTGTGGGAAAGCTGGCTGCGGCATGAGGTGGTGTTGAATCAGGCGGAGAGCGAACGCATCTCCATCAGCTTCAATTATTCCTGGCGCTGACCCAGGCGGGATAACAGGCCGGCGGCAGTGGCGATGCCTGCCGCTGTTCCCCCCAACAGCCGCATGGCGGGGAAGCAGGGGCGCACCCCCGTGCCCAGGCTGGTCCAGTCCGCCCCGGTCAGCCGCCAGACCGGGGTGCCGACCGCGCCCGCCATCTCCCCCACCGCCGTGGGTGCGGTGATCACAAGGTCCAATGTGGCGATCAAGGCCGCTTGGCCTTCCAGATCATCCTTCAGGTCCAGATCATCGAAGCGATGCAGGGGCAGCTCGCTGGCCCGTTCGCCCGCATCCAACCCCATTTGCAGGTTGATCAGCGTCACCCAAGGCAGCCGGGCCAGCGGTGCCAGGGCGGCAAGGGCGGTATAGGCGTTGCAGCGCGCTGCCGTGATGCGGCTGGACCGCCAGCACACCCCCAGCTTCAACCCCGGCCCCAGTGCCGCCAAGCGCCCTGACCAGTCCGCCAACCGTGATGGTTCTGGCCGCAAATAGGGACCGGGAGCCACATCGCCCAATCGCCGCCATAACAGCCCGCCCAGGTCGCCGGCGGCAATCTGGCAATCGGCCTGCATCGGCCCGGAACGGGTGGCGCGCACGGTGGCCCAGGGAAAGGACCGGGTGAAAAGCCCCACCAGCCTTGGGTCGGTTTCCAGCACCACACCCGCGCCCAGCGATGCCAATGCGGGATAAAGGGCGGCAAACAGCAGATGGTCACCCAGCCCCTGCTCACCCCAGACCAGCAGGCGGCGACCGGCCAGCGCCTCCCCTTTCCAGGCGGGGATGTCGCAATCCCGCCCGCGCACCACCGCATCGGCCCGGTAGCGGCTGGCATAGCCGTCCCAGCCCGTCACCAGATCGCCCCCAGCCAGGGCCAGCAGGCCGCGATTATGCCGGGCGCTTTCCAGGCCGGGATCAAGGGCCAGCGCCCGGTCGTAATGGTCCAAGGCACCGGCCTTGTCGCCCATGACCACGGCCAACTGCCCACACTGGTTCCAGATTTCCCCATCACTGGACACCTGCACCGCCGCATGGCGCAGCGCCTGTTCCGCCGCCGGCAGATTGCCCGCTTGGCGCAGCGCATCGGCCAGCCCGGCGGCGTTCAACGCCCTGTCGCCGCCCAAATCCAGTGCGCGCTGGAAGCTGCTGGCGGCATCGCCCAGCCGGTCCAACTGCTTGGCCGCCATGGCCCGGTTGGCATGGGCCACGGCCCAATCGGGGCGCAGGGAAACCGCCCGATCATGGGCGGCCAGCGCTTCCGCCGGGCGGCGCAGCAGGCGCAGGGCATTGCCAAGGTTGGTCCAGGTTTCCGCTGCATCGGGCCGCAGGGCCAGCGCCCGGCGATAAGCCGCTTCGGCTGCCGCCGGATCGTCCAGCGCCTGATGGAGGTTGCCCAGATTGGCCCAGGCGGCGGCGTAATCGGGGGCCAGGGCCAGCGCCCGTTCAATCAACGGCAAACCCTGGGCATGCTGCCCCTGCTGGTGGTGGGCCAACCCCAGCAGATGCAGTGCCACCGGATGATCCGGGTTCTGGCCCAGCACAGCGCGATAATGCGCCATGGCCCCCGCCGGGTCGCCCGCGCTCTGCCGGGCAATGCCTTCCCGCAGCGAAATCGCCGGATCGGATGGCGCTCCACCGGCCAGGGCGGCCAGCCGCGCCACCACCACCGGCACCTGTGCCATGGCCTGGATGCGCAACGGCACGGTGGCGATATTCATGGTGGCAAACCAGGGCCGGGCACCGGTCCCCAGGCGGGACCAATCGCTGCGGTCGGACAGGCGCCATACCGGCACGCCCAGCGCCCCCGCCATTTCCCCCACCGCCGTGGGCGCAGAAATCACCAGATCCAGCCCGGCCATCAGGGCGGCCAGCCCCTCCAGATCATTCTTCAAATCCAGATCAGCCCAGCCGTGGGGCCGTACCCCATGGTCCGCCGCAAGCTGGTCGATCTCCCGCGTGGCATCATCATATTGCAGGTTGATCACCTGCACGCCGGGCAGGCGGAACAGGGGCAGCCAGTCGCAAAGCGTGGTATAGCCGCCGGCCCGGTCGCCCTGGCGCAACTGGCTGCGCCAGCACAGGCCCACCCGCAACCCCTGCGGCAGAACGGCCAGCCGGTCTCGCCAAAGGGCGGCCAGTTCGACCCTTGGCGTCAGAAAAGCCGCCCCGTCCCACCCGGCATAGTCCGGTGCCAGCAGCCCCGGCAGGCTGCCCGCCGGCAGACGCAGATCATGGTCACCCGCCGCCCCTGACGTCACGAACCGGACGTCGGGCCATTGGCGGGCCAGCAGGGGCAGCAGGCGGGGATCAGCCTCCACCGTCACCGGGCCACCCCGATCACGCAGCAAGCCGAACAGGCTGGCGAACATAATCTCGTCACCCAGGCCCTGTTCGCGCTGGATCAGCAGGCGGCGGCCTGCCAGGGGCTCGCCCTGCCAGACGGGCAGGCCAAGCGGGGCAACGCCCTCCACCTCCCCGCACGTGAAGCGCGCCTCATGCCCCGCCCAGCCGGGCGTCAGCGCGCCCGCCGCCAGTTCCAGCAGGCCCAGGCTGTAACGGGCGCGCGGATAATCCGCCCGGATAGAAAGCGCCCTTGCCACCGCATCCCGCGCCTCCACCGACTGGCCGACACCGGCCAGCAGGGTGGCCAGATTGACCGCCGCCTCCGCATAGCTGGGATCGGTGGCCAGCGCCTTTTCCTGACACTCGATGCCGCCCTGCATATCGCCTTCGCGGGCCAGCCCCAAACCCAGGTCACTCCAGGCGTCAGCCAATGCGGGGTCAAGCGCCAGGGCCTGACGGCTGGCAGTAACCCCGGCACCCACCTCCCCCATGGCCCGCAACGCTGTGCCCAGCGATGCCAGCGCACGCGGATAATCCGGTCGCAGGGCCAGGGCCTGGCGCAGGGCCTTGATGCCATCCGCCGGGCGGCGCTGCATGGTCAGTGTGGCCCCCAGATTGGCCCAGGCTTCCGCCTGATCGGGCCGCAGGGCAAGCGCCCGGCGGAACGCCGTTTCCGCCTCCCCCAACCGGTCCAGGGTCTTCAGGATGCTGCCACGGGAATTATGGGCATTGGCAAAATCAGCGTCGCCGGCCAGCGCCTGATCGACAAAGGGCAGCGCGTCTGCCGCCCGGCCCGCCTGCAACAGGGTCAGCGCCA
>Ga0209373_10000433_pt1 | contig 70233 bp, 62 predicted proteins | sample Higcelweek5metaG_FD_187173 | JGI IMG/M metagenome (GOLD analysis project Ga0209373, IMG submission 187173) | Freshwater pond sediment microbial communities from the University of Edinburgh, under environmental carbon perturbations - High... | ecosystem: Environmental > Aquatic > Freshwater >...
GACTGCCACCGTGCAAACCACGATGCTTGCCATGATGCCAAGTCGGCCACGCTGTCAAAGCGCCCCGACAACCAGCTTTCACCACACCGACCCGCCAAGCCGCAAGGCAGCCTACAGACGACGCTTACGATCATCCAGGCCGGGGCGCAGCAGCTCGTAGTGACGGCGGATCTCAGCTTCATCGATCATGGCGCCGAGTCTAACCGCTCCGCCCACGCCTGAGAATCGCCTACCCGCAGTTGCGACCGTACGATTCTGTTGTTTTGGCTGAAGCCCTAAGCAGGTTTTCCAAACTCCGCCCACATATGGGCGGGCTTGGAAAACCTGCAAAACAGAGAGTCCGCAGGTTTCTCCAGGCCGGGCCATGCGTGGCCCGATCTGGAGAACCCTGCTTAGCGGTCAGAAGGACGAATTCGGTTCCAGCAGAAAAGCCGCCTCTTCCGGCGTCGAGTCCCGGTCCAGAATGGCGTTGCGGTGGGGAAAGCGCCCGAATCGTTCGATCACCGCCCGGTGGCGGTTGGCGTAATCAACGGTCACGGCGTCGCCCACCCGTTCGGTGAACAGCGCGACGGAGCGGTTCTGGCTGTCCATATCCTCGTGATGCTCCAACGGCAGATAGAGGAAGATCCGCTCGTCCGTCGTGCATTCCAGATCAAAACCATTGGCCAGCGCGTGTTCGGCGACGGCGCGGGCCTTGGCGTCGGTGGCGAAGCTGCGCGGATCGCCCCGGAAGATGTTGCGCGGAACTTGATCGAGCAGGATGCACAGGGCCAGACAGCCGTCCACGTCCTCCATCCAGGAATCATAGTCGCCGCGCGCGGCGGCGGCGTGTGGTTCGCCCAGCGTGTCGGCGACCGCGCGGTCGAAACTGTCCGACTTGCGGAACCAATAGGGCTTCATCGCGTCGTCGAACCAAAAATCCACGATCTCGTCGATCAGACTGTCCACCATCGCCGTTCCTCGCTCTCAAGCCCGACAGACCCTGTTCCCCAAAACCAAACAGGGCGCCCGAAGGGGCGCCCTGTCCAGTCGAAAATCACACCAGCGAAACAGACCGCTTAGTGCAGCGTGCTCCACAGCTTGCGCTTGGACGCGTACATCAGACCGGCCAGCACCAGCAGGAACAGGATGACCTTAACGCCCATTTGCTTGCGTTCGTCAAGGTGCGGTTCCGCCACAAAGGTGAGGAAGGTCGACACGTCCTTGGCTTCCTGCTCCACCGTCGCCTTCGTGCCGTCGGCGTAGGTCACGCCATCGGGCTGAAGGATGTTCGGCATGCCGACCTGATGGCCGGGGAACACCTTGTTGTAGTTCATGCCCGGCATCAGGTTGACGCCAGCGGGCGCCGTATCCTCAAAGCCGGTCAGGAAGCTGTAGATGTAGTCTTCGCCGCCGACGCGGGCCTTGGCGATCAGCGACAGATCCGGCGGCAGCGCGCCGTTGTTCGCCGCGCGGGCCGCGTTGTCGTTGGGGAAGGGCGAGGGGAAGCGGTCGGCCGGCAGGCCGGGGCGCATGAACATCTCGCCCGCGTCGTTCGGACCGGCCTGGACTTCGTAACCGGCGGCCAGAGCCTTCAGTTCGTCATCCTTGAAACCGATGCCCGCCAGCGTGCGGATCGGCACCAGACGCATGGAATGGCAGGCCGCGCAGACTTCCTTGTAAACCTGGAAGCCACGCTGCGCCGCCGCCTTGTCGATGGTGCCGAACACGCCGGAATGCGGCCAGTTCTGCTTGTCGAGATGAACGGCTTCCGACGCCTGCGCGGCCCCGGCGAGGCCGAGAGCCAGCGCCGCCGAGAGGATTGCAGTCTTCAACGCGCGCATCAGGCCTTCTCCATCGGCTTGGCGTGGGCACCGCCCTTCAAAACGGCTTCGCTGATGCTGTTGGGGAGCGGCAGAGGCCGTTCCAGCTTGCCCAACACCGGCAGCAAAACCAGGAAATGGAAGAAGTAGTAGAAGGTGCCGATCCGGGCGATCAGCAGCCACGACCCTTCGGCGGGCATGGCGCCGGCGTAGCCCAGCACCAGACCGTCGATGGCCAGGATCCAGAAGAACTGGCGGTAGATCGGACGGAACTTGCAGCTCCGCACCTTCGACGTGTCGAGCCACGGCAGAACCAGCAGCAGCGCGATGGAGCCGAACATGGCGATGACGCCGCCCAGCTTGTCGGGGATCGCGCGCAGGATGGCGTAGAAGGGCAGGAAGTACCATTCCGGCACGATGTGCGCGGGCGTCACCAACGGGTTCGCCGGGATGTAGTTGTCCGGGTGGCCCATGTAGTTCGGCATGAAGAAGACGAAGGCCGCGAACACGATGAAGAACACGACGACGGCGAAGCCGTCCTTCAGCGTGACGTACGGGTTGAACGGAACCGTGTCCTGCGGACCCTTCGGCTCGATGCCGAGCGGGTTGTTCGAGCCGCAGACATGCAGCGCCGCCGTGTGCAGGATCACCAGACCCAGCAGGACGAAGGGCAGCAGGAAATGCAGCGCGAAGAAGCGGTTCAGCGTCGGGTTGTCGACCGAGAAGCCGCCCCACAGCAGCGTGACGATGGGGTCGCCCACGATCGGGAAGGCCGAGAACAGGTTCGTGATGACGGTCGCGCCCCAGAAGCTCATCTGGCCCCACGGCAGCACGTAGCCCATGAAGGCGGTGCCCATCATGACGAGGAAGATGATGACGCCCAGGATCCACAGGATCTCGCGCGGCGCCTTGTAGGAGCCGTAATAGAGACCACGGAACATGTGGATGTAGACGGCGATGAAGAACATCGACGCGCCATTGGCGTGGACGTAGCGCAGCAGCCAGCCGTAATTCACGTCGCGCATGATGCGCTCGACCGAATCAAAGGCCAGCGAGGTGTGCGAGGAATATTGCATCGCCAGGAACAGGCCGGTGGCGATCATCACCACCAGCATGATTCCGGCGATCGCGCCGAACGCCCACAGATAGTTGACGTTCCGGGGCATCGGGTAGTGGTTGTACTCGTGATCCAGCATCGTGAAGATCGGCAGACGGCTGTCGATCCAGTTCACGAGTGGATTCTTGAATTTCGAGGCTTGAGCCTGAGCCATTCTCGGGGTCTCCAGAACCTTGGTGCCGCTCAACCGAGCCGGATCTTGGTATCGCTCGTGAAAGCGTACGGCGGAAGGACGAGGTTGGCGGGGGCCGGACCCTTGCGGATGCGCCCAGCGGTGTCGTAGTGCGAACCGTGGCAAGGGCAGAACCAGCCATCGAAGTCGCCGCGCGGGTCGGTGACTTTCTGCCCCAGCGGGACGCAGCCCAGATGCGTGCAGATGCCGACGACGATCAGCCATTCCGGCTTCTTCACGCGGGATTCGTCGGACGCCGGGTCGCGCAGGTCGCCGAGATTGACCGTCTTGGCCTCCTCGATTTCCTTGGCGTTGCGGTGACGGACGAACACCGGCTTGCCGCGCCAGGTCACGGTGATGGCCTGGCCTTCGGCGACCGGGGCGAGATCAACGTCGATGGACGCCAGCGCCAGGGTGTCGGCGGCCGGATTCATGCTGCTGATGAAGGGCCATGCCGCCGAAGCGGCTCCGACAACGCCAACCGCGCCGGTGGCAAGGTACAGAAAGTCGCGGCGGGTGGAACCGTCGCCGGAGGCCGCGTGGCCACCCGTCCCGGGCGGATGCGTGGTCTGAGCCATAAGCCTGTTTCTCCTCAAGGCATGCCCGACGTGCGCAAATCCACGCCGGACGACCGATGGACCGTTCTGTAGCACGACTTGACGGGCTTGTCCGCCGGGTGGATGAACCTTGTGGGCATGCCGCGTCGTTCCAGAGCCTATGACTCTGGTGTTTCGGGGTTGCGGTATACCGTCGCGACGCCCACTTGAAAAGGCTTTGTCGCCGGACATGGTGTCGCGCGCTGCATCGCAACATTAGTTTGTGAACATAACAAAGCGTTTTCCATAGGATTCTCCATGCGACTCGTCCTGTTTGAACCCGACATTCCGCAGAACACCGGCACGCTGATGCGGCTGGCGGCGGGGTTGGGGCTGCCGCTTGACCTCATCGAACCCTGCGGATTCGTTTTGGACGACCGGCGGCTGCGTCGGGCCGGGATGGATTACCTCGACCATCTAACCTGGATCCGCCACAGCTCTTGGGAAGCCTACGCCGCCAGCCCGCAGGCCGGGCGTCTGGTGCTGCTGACCACGCGCGCGGCCCAGCCCTACACATCCTTCGCCTTTGCCCCCGACGACCGCATTCTCGTCGGGCGGGAAAGCGCCGGGGTGCCGGACGCGGTTCACGACGCCGCCGACGCCCGTTTGGTCATTCCGCTTTGCCCGCCCGCCCGCTCCTTGAACGTTGCGATCAGCGCGGCGATGGTGTTGGGTGAGGCGCTGCGGCAAACCGCCTCACCCGATGTCGCCGCAGCCAATCTCGCCGCCCACGCCGCAGCCACGAGCACGCCATGACCGCCGCCGCCCCAACCGACTCCGTCGCGCCCGATTCCGCCCTCGTTGAAGCCCGCAAGGCCCGCGCCGTCGCCTGGTTCGCCAGCCTGCGCGACCGCATTTGCGCCGGGTTTGAGGCGCTGGAAGACGAGCTGACCGGCACGCACGCCGATCTTCCGCCGGGGCGGTTCGAGCGGAAAAGCTGGACCCGCCCCGACCACGCGGGCGGGGAGGGCGGCGGCGGCACGATGGCGGTGATGAAGGGCCGGGTGTTCGAGAAGGTCGGGGTCAACATCTCGGTCGTGCATGGCGTCTTCAGCCCGGAATTCCGCGCCACCATTCCCGGCGCGGCGGAAACCGGCGAATTCTGGGCGGCGGGCATCAGTCTGGTGGCGCACATGCGCTCGCCCCTGGTCCCGGCCACCCACATGAACACCCGCCATCTGGTGACGACCAAGGGCTGGTTTGGCGGCGGGGCCGATCTGACGCCGATGGTCGCCGACGATCAGGACACGGTGGATTTCCACGCCGGGCTGAAAGCGGCCTGCGACCGCCACGACTCGGGCTATTACCCGAAATACAAGGAATGGTGCGACCGCTACTTCTTCTTGCCGCACCGCAACGAGACGCGCGGCGTCGGCGGCATCTTCTTCGACGGACTCGATTCGGGCGATTGGGAGGCAGATTTCGCCTTCACCCAGGACGTCGGCGGGGCCTTTTTCGACAGCTACGCCGCGCTGGTCCGCCGCCACATGAACCGCCCCTGGACGGAGGACCAGCGCGAACACCAGTTGGTGCGCCGGGGCCGCTACGTCGAATTCAACCTGCTCTACGACCGTGGCACCACCTTCGGCCTGAAGACCGGCGGCAACACCGAAGCCATCCTGATGAGCCTGCCGCCGGAGGTGAAATGGCCGTAAGGGTCAGGCGTCCATAAGCCCCCGCGCCGCCGCTAGACAGGCGGCGCGATCCGCCTGGAAATCCCCGGCGATCCACCACGCCTCAATCCGTTTCAGCAGCGCCCCCAGCGCCGGGCCGCGTTCCACGCCCAGGGCCAGCAAATCGCGGCCCGCGATGGGCAGGCGCAGGCTCGGCAAATCTCCAGCCACCGCCAGAGCGGCGCGCAACGCGGCGAGGTCGAGCGGGCCGGGCGCATCCGCCGCCGCCAGCAGAACAAGATCCCGGTAAAGCGCCGCGTCGCCGATGCGGTGGAGCGCTTGGCGCAACCTCGTCCGGTCATCAGTCGCCGACAGCGCCATCGGCGGTTCGCTCAAGGCCGCCAGCCGGTCGCGCTCGACGTTTGACAGACGCAGCGTTTCCGCCACCCGCAAGGCGGCGGCACGGTCGCCAACCAGCACGGCGGCCAGACGGCGGGTCGGGTCGGGCGAGGCGTCCGCGTCACGCTCCAGCCGGGCCAGACGGTCCAAGCGGGCCGTGTCGGTCGCCGTGGGCAGCAGATGGGCCATCACACCTTGGTCGATCATCAGCCGCCAGACGCCCGCCGCGTTGGGGGCGGTCAGCAGGCGGAACAGCTCGCCGCGCACCCGCTCCCCCGACAGGGTCGGCAGGCGGGGGGCCAGCGCCACGCAAGCGGCCAGCGCCTCGGCGTCCGGGGCGCCGCGCCCGTAATGGGCGTAAAAACGGAAGAAGCGCAGCAGCCGCAACACGTCCTCCGTCACGCGGCGCGCGGCGTCGCCGACGAAGCGCACCCGGCCCGCCGCCAGATCGGCCAAGCCGCCAAAGGGGTCGTGGATCAGTCCGTCGGCGGTGCAGCTCAGCGCGTTCATCGTCAGATCGCGCCGGGCGGCGTCCTCCACCCAATCGTCGGTGAAGGCGACGCGGGCGTGACGGCCAAAGCTTTCTACGTCGCGGCGTAGGGTGGTGATCTCATAGGGCTTGCCGCCGGACAGCGCCGTCACCGTGCCATGGGCGATTCCGGTCGGGATGGCGCGCAGACCGGCGGCGGTCAGCAGCTCCATCACCCGTTCGGGCGGGGCGTGGGTGGCGATGTCGATGTCTTTCACCGCTCGTCCCAACCACGCGTCGCGCACGCAGCCGCCGACAAAGCGCGCGTCGGCCCCCCCAGCGGCGAGCGCGGCGAACACCGCCCGGCTTTCGGGCGCGGTCATCCAGGGTTGGGGCGCAAGGCGGGCGGCGGCGGTCATGGCGGGACGCGCTTCACTCGCATGTCAGAGATACCCGTCTTTACCCCCACCCTAACCCTCCCCCGCTGGGCGGGGGAGGGGATGATGGCTGCTGATCGGCAAGGCCCCCTCCCCTGCGAAAGCGGGGGAGGGTCGGGGTGGGGGCACGCGCAAGCCCAGCACGTCGCGCAGATTGACCAGCATCCCGGCGGTCGCCCCCCAGATGTAGCGCTGTTCATAGGGGAAGGCGTAGAAAAAGCGGTCTTTGCCCAAGAACTCGCGGCTGTGGCGCTTGGGGTGTTCAGGGTCGAGGAAGACCGACAACGGCACCTCGAACACCTCGGCGACTTCGGTCGGGTCGGGGAACAGCTCGAAGGGGGGAGTCACCACGCCGACGACCGGAGTCACCCGAAAGCCGGTGCGCGTCACATAGGTGTCGAGCCGACCGATGATCGCGATCCGGTCGCGGGTCAAGCCAATTTCCTCGGCGGTTTCGCGCAGGGCGGCGTCCTCCACCGAGGAATCCTCCGGCTCCAGCCGACCGCCGGGAAAGCTGATCTGGCCCGCGTGCGCGCTCAGGGTCGCGGTGCGCTGGGTGAAGATCACCGTCACCTCGCCGCCCCGGTCCACCAGCGGCACCAGCACGGCGGCGTCGCGCAGAATGGTCGAGGCGGGCGGGGCGAAGTCCGGGTTCAGGTCATGATCGCCGCGCACGCCAAAAGCCCGCGCGGCGTCGTCGCCCGGCCCGGCGAAGCGGCGGCGCACATCCTCCAACGTCACGCGACCGGCAGTCTGCCCAGCGCGAAGAAAACCCTGTTGCTCCATAGACCCACCTCGGACTCGCCGTCGTCGCGGACGCGGATGTCGCTGCGCTCCACCATCTCGTAGAACACAGGCCGCAGAATGCGCGCGTCCAACCGGCTCTTGATCTCTATGTAGGGCGTCGGCTCCCCGGTTTCAGGGTGGTCGACGACCCGGATCGGGTGATCGGGTCCAGCCTCGACCCACTGGTCCAGGTTGGTGCGAAAGGACAGAATTTGCTCTGGACCGCTGCCCGACACCGTCATTTCCACGGCGACGAAGGGCGAATCCTCGACGATGATGCGGCCATGCTCGACCGGCGTCATCAGCCAGAAATCGCCCGCCTCGTCCCGCTGCAAAATGGTGGAGAACAGCTTCGCCAGCTCGATCCGGCGGATCGGATCGCCATTGTGGAACCATGTTCCGTCACGCGCAATGCGTATGTCGTAGGCCTCCTCCCCCGGCAGGCGGGCGGGCAGGGGCGGGGCGCCGACCGGCGGCGTCAACGCGGTCCGACGCGCGGCGCGCTTGTCATTCGCCATCTCGTCACCGACTTTCATGCAGGCCATCCGGTTTTTGCGTCGTTCTTCTGCGTATTTTCGCCACACTCGGCCTCTAGGTCCACTAGAGTTGATCCACCAGAGTTGGGCATCCCGCCCCGCCGCCGCCAGCCCGATCCTGATTGAGGGAGCGCCAGACGTTGAACGCATCGGACATCCTGCATGGACAGCCCCCGGCGACGGCGGAGGATCCGCGTCGGCTGATGGCTGAAATCGAATGGCTGGGCGGACGGCTGGCCGAGGTGCGCGAGGGGATTGGCCGCGTCATCTTTGGTCAGCAAGAGGTGGTGGACCGCACCCTGGTGACTCTGCTGGCGGGCGGCCATGTGCTGCTGATCGGCGTTCCAGGGCTGGCGAAAACCCGGCTGGTCGAAACGCTGGGCGCCGTGCTGGGGCTGGGGGAAAAGCGCATCCAATGCACGCCCGACCTGATGCCCGCCGACATTCTGGGGTCGGAGGTGCTGGAGGAGGGCGAGAATGGCCGCCGGTCCTTCCGCTTTCTGCCCGGCCCGGTGTTCAGCCAATTGCTGATGGCCGACGAAATCAACCGCGCCAGCCCGCGCACCCAATCGGCGCTGTTGCAGGCGATGCAGGAGCATCGGGTGTCGGTGGCGGGCCAGTACCACCCGCTGCCGCAACCCTTCCACGTCCTGGCGACGCAGAACCCGCTGGAGCAGGAGGGCACCTATCCGTTGCCCGAGGCGCAGCTTGATCGCTTCCTGATGCAGATCGACGTCGATTACCCCGACCGCGACGCCGAACGCCGGATGATGATCGCCACCACCAACGCCAGCGACGTCCGCGCGCAAGCCGTTCTGTCCGCCGCCGATCTGCTGGCGGCGCAACGGCTGGTCCGCCGCCTGCCGGTTGGCGAGGGGGTGGTGGACGGCATTCTCGACCTCGTGCGCCGGGGCCGCCCGGACAGCACCGATCTGGTCGAGGTGCAGCGTCACGTCGCCTGGGGGCCGGGGCCGCGCGCCAGCCAAGCCTTGATGCTGGCCGCCCGCGCCCGCGCCGTGTTGGACGGGCGGCTGGCCCCGTCGCTGGACGATGTGCTGGCGCTCGCCAAACCGATTTTGAAGCACCGGATGGCCCTGAACTTCGCCGCGCGCGCCGACGGGGTGACGCTGGACGACGTCATCGACCGCCTGTGCGCGCCGTTGGCGTAACCTTAGCCCAGCGCCGGACCAAACCCCACGGGAGCGTCGATGCCGCCCAGCCCCGCCACCGCCCCGAACGCGCCGCCGACCTCCCCCTTGCGCGCCCGCCACCGGGCCGAGGCGTTGGCCTCCACCCTGCCGCCCTTGCTGGTCGCGGCGGAGCGGGTGGCGGCGACCGTCGCGCCGGGTGTCCATGGCCGCCGCCGGGTCGGCTTGGGCGAGACCTTCTGGCAATTCCGCCGCTATCAGCCCGGCGACGCGCCGTCGATGATCGACTGGCGGCAATCGGCGAAAACCCAGCCGGTCTATGTCCGCGAAAACGAGTGGGAGGCGGCGCAAAGCGTCTGGTTGTGGCGCGACCGCTCGGCCTCGATGGATTTCCGCTCAGGCCCGGAGCTGCCGACCAAGCGCGAGCGCGCCGATTTGCTGCTGCTGGCCGCCGCCGTGTTGCTGGCGCGTGGGGGGGAGCGGGTGGCGCTGCTGAACTCCGGCGTCCGGCCCGACCATGGCAAGATGGCGGTGGACCGTTTGGCCCGCCTGCTGACCGATCCGCACACCGCCCATGATCCCAACCCCTTGCCGTCGGTGGAGCCGTTGCCGCGCCACGCGCAGATCGTGCTGATTGGCGATTTGCTCGCCCCGCTGGCCGCGATCAACGCCGTCGTCGCCGGGTTGAGCGGGCGGGGCCTGCGCGGCCATCTGGTGCAAGTCCTCGATCCGGCGGAGGAAAGCCTGCCCTATGATGGGCGCGTCGCCTTTGAAGGGCTGGAGGGCGAGCGGGGTTTGCTGATTCCGCGCGTCGACGCCATCCGAACCGCCTATCATGAACGCCTGCAAGCCCAACGCGACGGGCTGGCCGCCCTGGCGCGCAGCACTGGATGGAGTTTCGCCGCCCACCGCACCGACCGGCCGCCGCAAACCGCGCTGCTCGGCCTGTGGGGCGCCTTGGCACGGGAGGCGGTGTGATGACGGCCCGCCTTTCCCCCTTTCCCCCTTCACCCCGGTAAGGCGCGCCGATGCTGGGCCTTGGACTGATCGCCTTCGCCACCCCGTGGGTCTTGACCGCGCTGGCCGCCTTGCCGGTGCTGTGGTGGTTGCTGCGCGTCACCCCGCCAGCGGCGCGGCGGGTGCGCTTTCCCGCCATCGCTCTGTTGCGTGACCTGATCGCGCCGGAGGAAACCCCCGCCCGCACGCCCTGGTGGCTGTTGCTGCTGCGGTTGGTTCTGACGGCGCTGGTGATTCTGGCGCTGTCGGGGCCGCTGCTGAATCCGCGCGCCGCGCTGCCCGGCGGCGGGCCGCTTCTGCTGGTCGTGGACAATGGTTGGGCGTCGGGTCGCGATTGGCCCAGCCGCAAACAGGCGATGGACAGCGTGATCGCTCAGGCTGAGCGTCAGGCCCGCCCGGTCATCCTGCTGCCAACCGCGCCGCCGCCCGGCGGCGAAGCCCGCCCGCCCGCCCTGCGGCTGCCCGCCGGAGAGGCCCGCCGTCTGGCCCAAGCGTTGGAGCCGCTGCCCTGGCCGACCGACCGCGCGGCGACTCTCGCCGCTGTTCGCGCGCTCGCCGCGCAAGGAACGATCCAAGGATCGGCCCACGCCGTGTGGTTGAGCGACGGGCTGGGCGACCGTTCCGCCCGCGCCTTGGCCGAGGGGCTGCAACGGTTGGGATCGGCGGAGATCCTGGACGATTCCGCCGCCAAGCCGCCGCATCTGCTGTTGCCGCCAGCGACGGAGGGCGCCGCCCTGGTCGCGCGCGTCGTCCGTGCCGATTTTGGTCGGCCCGAGCCGGTCACGCTGCGCCTCGCCGCCGCCGACGGGCGGTTGCTGAGCCGCGAAACCGTGGCGTTCGAGCCGGGGCAGCGGGTGCGCGAGGTGCGCCTCGACCTGCCCGCCGAGTTGCGCAACGACGCCGCCAGTTTGCGGATCGAGGGCGACACGACGGCGGGGGCCACGGTGCTGTTGGACGAGCGTTGGCGCCGCCGTCCGGTTGGGTTGGTGTCCGGTCGGCCGGAGGGGGAAAGCCAACCGCTGCTGTCCGATCTGCATTACCTTGACCGCGCGCTGTCGCCCTACACCGAGGTGCGGCGCGGCGGCGCGCTGGAGTTGCTGAAGCGCGACCTTGCCGTGCTGATCCTGTCGGACATCGGCGCGCTCAACGGCAGCGAGGCGCAGGCGATTGACGGCTGGGTCCGCAAGGGTGGCGTTCTGCTGCGTTTCGCCGGGCCGCGTTTGGCCCAGCACGCCGACGCGCTGATTCCGGTGCGGCTGCGGGTGGGCGACCGCGCGTTGGGCGGGGCGCTGTCCTGGTCGGAACCGGCCAAGCTGCAAGCCTTTCCGCCAAAATCGCCGTTCGAGGGCTTGAGCGTTCCCGCCGACGTGCAGGTCAACCGGCAGGTTCTGGCCGAACCGGCGTTGGATTTGGCGGATCGCACCTGGGCGCGGCTGGCCGACGGCACGCCGTTGGTGACGTCCGAACGGCGCGGTGACGGTTGGCTGGTGCTGGTTCACACCACGGCCAGCCCGGATTGGTCCAATCTGCCGCTGTCCGGCCTGTTTGTGGACATGCTGCGCCGCGTCACCGCGCTCAGCGGCGGCGTGAACGGCGCCGGGACCAGCAGCGCCGCCTTGGATCCGGTTGAGCTTTTGGACGGAACCGGGCGGTTGGTTCCGCCGACCGCCACCGCCTTTCCGATCCCCGGCAACGCCGCAGGCGTCGATGTGGTCGGCCCGCGCCATCCGCCCGGTTTTTATGGAAGCGAGGAGTCGCGCCGGGCGCTGAATCTGTCGCCCGCCGTCGGCGCGCTGGAGCCGCTCGGCGCTTTGCCCGGCGGCGTCACCCGATCCGGCTATGGCGGGCATGGCGAGGTGGCGTTGAAACCGGCTCTGCTGGCGGCGGCTTTGGTCCTGTTGACCATCGATCTGTTGATCGCGTTGGCCCTGCGCGGCCTGCTCATTCCGGCGGCGCTGCGGCGGCGGGGTGGAGCGCTTGCCGGGTTGGCTCTGGCGTTGCTTCTGCTGGCGCCGGAGGCCGCGCGCGCGCTGGACGCCGAACAGGCGGTGAAGGTCACGGCGGAAACCCATCTGGCCTATGTGCAAACCGGCGACGGCGCGGTGGACGACACCGCGCGCGCCGGGCTGGAAGGGTTGGCGGCGGTCTTGAACCTGCGCACCGCCGTGGAGACCATGGGCGTGGTCGGCGTCGATCCAGAGCGGGACGAACTGGCCTTTTACCCGCTGCTGTACTGGCCTGTTTCGGATAAGCAACGAAACCTGTCCGACCCGGCGCGGGCGCGGGTGAACGAGTATCTGCGCGGTGGCGGAGCCATCCTGTTCGACACCCGCGATCAAGCGCCCGGCGGCGGCGCGCGGGCGTTGCAACGGCTGGTCGATGGGCTGGAGATCCCGCCCTTGGCCCCGGTCCCACCCGACCATGTGTTGCGCAAGTCCTTCTATCTTCTGCAAGATTTTCCAGGGCGTTCGACCGGGAGCGAGCTGTGGATTGAGGCGCGCGAGGGGCGCGGCAACGACGGCGTGTCGCCGGTGGTGATCGGCGGCAATGATTGGGCCTCCGCCTGGGCGGTCAACCGCAACGGGCAACCGCTGTTCGCCGTCGTTCCGGGAGGCGAACGACAGCGGGAAATGGCCTATCGTTTCGGTGTCAATCTGGTGATGTACGCGCTGACCGGCAATTACAAGGCCGATCAGGTCCATGTGCCCGCCATCCTGGAAAGGCTTGGCCAATGATCCCCGCCGACTTGCTGTCCGGCGCGTCGCTCGCCTTCGCCCCGCTGTTGCCGTGGAGCCTGCTGGCCCCGCTGGTCGGCGTCGCCCTGCTGACGGTCGCGCTTGCCGCCCTGCGGCGGGCGCGGGGAAGCCTGTTGCGCCTGCTGGCGGTTCTGGTGCTGGCGCTGGGGCTGGCCAACCCCTCCCTCATCCAGGAAAAGCGCGAGCCGATCAAGGACGTCGTCGTCGTCGTCGTCGATGACTCGCCCAGCCAAGCCATCGGGCGGCGCCGCGCGCGCGCCGACAGCGCTCTGGCCGATCTGACGCGCAAGCTGAAGCCTTTTGATGATTTGGAGCTGCGCGTCGTCCGTGCGGGCGGCGACGGCGGCGGGACGATCAACGAGACCCATCTGTTCGACGCGCTGAATCGCGCCATGGCCGACGTGCCGCGCCGCCGGATGGCGGGGGCGGTGCTGATAACCGACGGGCAGGTTCACGACGTCCCCGACACCCTCGCCAAACTGGCGGGGATCGGCCCGATTCACACGCTGTTGACCGGCGATCATGACGAGGGCGACCGCCGCATCGCCATCGTCCAGGCGCCAAGCTACGGTCTGGTCGGCAAGTCGGTCGATCTGACCATCCGGGTGGACGACATGCCGGGGCGGCAATCGCCCGACGCGGCGGTGACGCTGAAGCAGGATGGCGGCGCGCCGCGCAGCTTCCGGGTTCCGGTGGGCCGCGATTTCCGCATCGACCTCGCCATCACCCACGGCGGCCAGAATGTGCTGGAGCTGGAGGTCGAGGCCGCCAAACAGGAATTGACCCTGGCCAACAACCGCGCCGCCGTGGTGGTGAACGGCGTGCGCGACCGGCTGCGCGTGCTGCTGGTGTCGGGCGAACCGCACGCCGGGGAACGGACGTGGCGCAATCTGCTGAAGGCCGACCCGTCGGTCGATCTGGTCCATTTCACCATTCTGCGCCCGCCAGAAAAGCAGGACGGCACGCCGATACGCGAGCTGTCGCTGATCGCCTTTCCCATCCGCGAATTGTTCGAGGTGAAGCTCGACGAGTTCGACCTCATCATCTTCGACCGCTACCGGCGGCGCGGCGTGCTGCCGCAAATGTATCTGGAAAACATCGCCGATTACGTGCGCAAGGGCGGCGCGTTGCTGGAGGCGTCGGGGCAGGGTTACGCCTCCCCCCTGTCGCTCTACCGCACGCCGCTGGGCGCGATCCTGCCCGCCGCGCCGACCGGCCAGACCATCGACCAGCCCTTCCGCCCGACCGTCACCGAGATCGGGCGGCGTCATCCGGTGACGGCGGATTTGCCCGGCGACCGCGTCGGCGGCGAACCGGAGTGGGGCCGCTGGTTCCATCAGGTCGCGGTCACGCCCAACAGCGGGGCCGTCGTCATGCAGGGGGCCGACGAGCGCCCGTTGCTGGTGCTGGACCGGGTGGGGAAGGGGCGGGTGGCGCAATTGGCCTCCGACCAGATTTGGCTGTGGAGCCGGGGGTTCGAGGGCGGCGGCCCGCAGGCGGAGCTTCTGCGTCGTCTGGCCCATTGGTTGATGAAAGAGCCGGAGCTTGAGGAAAACGACCTGCGCACACGGGTGGACGGCAACCGCATCACGGTGGAACGCCGGTCCCTGGAACCCGATCCCCGCCCGGTGACGCTGACCACCCCGTCCGACGAATCCAGCCCGGTGCCGTTGACCGAGGACGCCAACGGCCACGCTGCGGCGACCGTGACGGCGAAAGCGCCGGGCATCTACCGCGTGTCGGACGGCGCGCGCACGGCCCTGGCGGTGGTCGGCGCGGTGAACCCGCCGGAGTTGGCCGACGTGCGGTCCACCGGCGACCGTTTGGCCCCGGTCGCCAAGGCCACGCGCGGCGGCGTCCATTGGATCGCCGACAGCCAGACCGGCCCCGGCCTGGAGATCCGCCGCACCCGTCCCGACCGCGACCAAAATGGCCCCACCTGGATCGGCCTGCGAACCAACGGCGATTTCATCGTGACGGGCGTCATCGACGCGCCGTTGGTCCCGGTTGGCGTCCTGCTGGCTCTGGCGCTGGTGGCCTTGGCCTGGGGGTGGCGACGGGAGGGGCGTTGAGGCTGAAAAAAATTGCACGACCCGTCAAACAGGCTGTTGCGCTCCCCGGCGCTTCCGATTATGTTGCCGCTCCTTCCGGCGATACGTTGTCGCCGTGACGGTTGGGGCGTCGCCAAGCGGTAAGGCAGCGGTTTTTGGTACCGCCATTCGGAGGTTCGATCCCTCCCGCCCCAGCCAACTTCTCTATCGCCTGAAATCTCCTCTGATACCAGAGCTGGAAATTTCTGACTCGTTGTGGCTGTGGGCTGCGCTTTCGGGTCAGTGGTGATTCCGTGTGCGGGACCTTCACCACCGAGCCGATCACCGCCATGGCTGCCTTGAAGATCCGCGCCGATCTGAGTTCCGAGGAGTTGCGTCGTCTAACCCGTGGCGAGAGCGACGGGCGGGTTTGTCGGCGCCTTCTGGCGATCGCCATGGCGCTGGACGGCATCAGTCGCGAGGAAGCGGCGCGGCAAGCCGGCATGGATCGGCAGACGCTGCGCGACTGGGTCGTGCGCTACAACGCCGAAGGTGTGGAAGGGTCTGCGGGATCGGCCCCGCACCGGTCGACCGCCGCTGCTGGCCGATGCCCTTGAATCAGAGCTGGCCGCGTTGATCGCCGCTGGACCCGACGTTGAGCGGGACGGCGTCGTCGAATACCGGGTCCGGCACATTCGCGCGTTGGCCCTGCGGCATTTTGGGGCGGACTACAGCCGCACCGGCATGCAGGACCGCTTATACCGGATGAAGCTGTCCTTTCTGAGATAGCGTCCGTCAAGGTGGTGTAAAATCGGTCAGGCTCTGAGATGGCCATTGTTCAGGCGGCTTTGGGTGGAAAAGAGATTGCGTGGGTGGCGTCGGTCGGCAGGAACTCAGCCATGACCTCGACCTGCATGTAGCGGTTCTGGGTCTGCCATTCGTCGTTCTGTTCCAACAGCACGGCTCCGATCAAGCGTATGATTGAGGTTTCGTTTGGGAGCAAACGGGCGCAGGGACCCGTTTGCCCGACGACGTCGGCTCGGCGTTTGACCTCCTTGTTCAGGCGTTCCAATGGGTTGGTGCTGTGCAGTTTGGTGCGGTGCTGGGCCGGGAAGCCCATGTATGCCAGCACATCATGCTCGCTGGCGTCCATGAAGGCTGCCAGCTTGGGCCAACGGTCGCGCATCTGGTCGGCGACGTGGCGGAATGGAGTTGCCCTGGTTTGGCTGCAATCCAGAGCGCATGCCAGTTTCCGAGGGTGAGTGATGCAACTTATCAGGCCGCCGACCGCCTGTTGCGGCCCACTGTAAAGGAATTAACGCGCTTTGGAACAACCGTTTACTCTCATTTTCATAGACTTTACAAAAGGGATATCCCGACGCTTTTTTTCAGCTTGGAATCCGCCATGGCGCTCATCGGCTACGCCCGGGTCTCTACCGACGATCAAACCACCGCCGCCCAGATGGACGCGCTGCGCGCCGCTGGTTGCGCCGCGATCTTCGAGGAGAAGGCCTCGGGCGCCTCGCGGGCTCGACCGGAGTTGGCGCGGACCCTGGCTCGCCTCAGCCGGGGCGACACGCTGGTGATCTGGAAGCTGGACCGGCTCGGCCGCTCCCTGTCGCACCTGCTGGAGGTGATTGAGGATCTGCGTGGGCGCGGTTGCCATTTCCGCTGTCTCACCAGCCCGATCGACACCGCCAGCCCGCATGGCACGCTGATGCTCCAAATGCTCGGCGCCGTGGCCGAGTACGAACGTTCGCTAATCCGCGAGCGGACGCGGGCCGGGCTGGTGGCCGCCAGGGCGCGGGGCCGGGTCGGTGGCAACCCCAAGCTGAAGCAGGGCGACAAGGTGACGGCGCAGCGTCTTGCCGACCGGCAGCGTCAGCTCTACCTGCTGGAACTGACTCGCACGGCGGAGGAGTGGCTGCCCACCGTGCAGCGGCTTCGGCCATCCCGCTCCTGGGCGGCGGTGACGCGCGCCGTCAACGCCAAGCTGCCACCGGGTCGGCATTGGACGGTCGAACGTTTGCGTCGGGCCGTCCGCGCCTTCGTCGATGAAGGGCTGGCCGAGAGGGCCCTGCTCGATAAGGCGCCGTCGGTGCGGGGGGACGACCGTCTCATGGTGCTGGTGGCCGGCATCGCCCGGGCCAACCCAAAGCTGTCGCTTCGGATGATCGGCGCCCAACTGGAGGCGATGTGGGAGAAAACGCCACGTGGTGGGCAGACCTGGGCGGCGGCGTCGGTCAAAAATCTGTTGGATCGTGCCCGCGCGCAGGGACTTCTGTCTGCCAGCCCGTTAGTCGGCACGAATGATTAGATGAGGGCTGCCCATGCCCGGAGATCATGAAGGCCGCTGGCTGGGCGCCGACGGCCTCCCTGTCGCGCAAAGGTGCGGCTATGGCACGAAAACCTGCGTGACTGTGGACGGCGATGGGCGATGTCTTCGACCGTCGTGACCTCACCATCGACAGAGTCTTTCAGCATGACCGTCTTCACGACGGCTTCTTCGGAGATGCCAAGTTCCCTGGCCTGATCGGGGATTTGCTTTTCGACCAAGGGGGGCCGGACAAAGCCCGAGCAGATCACGTTTCCACGCACACCATGCGCCGCACCTTCCTTCGCGACCACCTTGGCAAGGCAGATCAACCCGTGCTTGGCGGTAACGTAGGGCGCCTTCAGCGAGCTTCACCCGGTGGTGATCGGCGGCGCCCGTTTGGACATCCCGGTCCTGGCATCGCTCAACGTGGCGTCGGCCGCTCTGACGGTCGCGGCCGTCCTTGCGGTGTTCCGCTTCAAGGTCGGGATCATCCCCACCCTGGCCGTCTGCTCCGTCGCCGGTTTTCTGGGGCGTGTCCTGGTGTGACAATTCGCCGACGTCGATGCCGCTGCGCCATCGGAGCGATGGCCGACGCTGCGGTTGCGGATCGAGGGCGAGCGATCCGACCTTCCCGGACGCCGGCCGGATCGGTTTGCGGGCCAAGGCGGACAGCCGTCCTCGGTCCGTGTCACGCCGTCGCACCCCCATGGTCTCCGCTGGCAACCACCGTTTCCATGCTCATCGTTTTGTTGCGAAATCCATGGGGCTGACCTAAGCTTCCATGAAGGGTGCAGATCGCACGCACGGCGCGGCGTCGGCCCCCGGCAAGGATGAAGGCGGTCGCCCATGCGGCGCGGAACATGGTCAACGGCGAGAAAAGTGGTCGTGAGCCTGCTGATGCTGGCCACGCTGCTCGTCTATGCCGCTCCGGGCCACGCCAACTTGATGCCTCACCACGCGTTCCAAGCACCACATGAGCATGGTCTGGTTGATTCACAGGACGGTGATGCCGCTGTGGTGGCTGACCACGAGCACGAGCGGGATCCCTGCAAGGATCCCGGTCTGCTTGATGACGATACCTGTTGCAGCGTGGCCCAATGCGCCACCATGCACGGCGGCCTTCTTGCTGATGCGGTCGCTGCGTTTGCCCCGCGTCTGGACACGTCGGTTCATCGGCTTGTCCTCGCCACGCCCGAAGGGATCGGCTGCGATCCCGCCCTTCGTCCCCTTCTCTGATCCTCTGACGCCACGAATCCGTCCGCACCTGACCTGAGCCACGGCTCGGCGGCAGGCGTCGATTTGGTCTTCGTGCGCACGGCCTTTGCGTTCCCGGCGTTCCTATTCGGAGTCCGTCCGGGATCGGCTCGAATCAGACGATCAACAGGAGGACACCATGTTGTCCCTCACCCGCAAGATGCTCCCGGCTTTCGCCCTGGCCGCCATGATGACGGTCGCCCAGGCCCAGACGGCCCCGGCCACCGATCAGGACCACAGCGCCCATCATCCCGATGGGGCCGCAGCGGCGACACAGGCCCACCCCACCCCCGCGCAACCGACCCCGGACGCGAAGCCCGGTATGCCCGGCCAACCGGGCATGATGATGGGCATGGACCAAATGCGCGCGATGATGAGCGGCATGTGATGGGTCCGCAGGATGGTCAGCCCGGCATGATGGGCAACATGGGCGCGATGATGCGTTCGATGATGACCCAGCAGAGCGGCATGGGTCTTCCCTTCGAGCATGTCGAAGGGCGCATCGCCTTTCTGAAGGCCGAACTCAAGATCACCGACGCCCAGACGCCGCCGTGGAACGCATTCGCCGACACCCTGCGGTCCAACGCCAAAACCTATCAGGCCATGCACGAGGGGATGGCCAAGGGCAGGTCGGCCACGTGGCCGGACCGTCTCGCCGCGCAGCAGGCGATGCTGGGCAAGCGTCTGGACGGACTGAAGGCCCTGGAGGCGGTGGCCAAACCGTTCTACGCCGTGTTGACCGACGAGCAGAAAAAGGTCGCCGACACGCTTCTCTCCGGTCCCATGGGTATGATGTGAGGGAGCTGGCCATGACGCACGAGCGGTATGCCGCCGCCACGCCGGGATGGTTCCCGCATCGGTTCGGGCAGGGGCCGAAACGCTCCACGATGGGAGGGCCGACGGGTGCGTGATTTCGGTTGCACATTCATCAAGCGGGTGGCCATCACGCGGGCGGCGATCATCTTGATCGTCGCCCTGGCGGCCTCGCCCGCCGTGGGGCAGACGTTGCGTGACGCGGTGGAGGGCGCCTGGCGGCTCAACCCCGAGATCCGGGTGCTGGAAGCCAAGCGGGGGCAAGCCGCCGCCCAGCGTGGCGCCGGGGAGTCGCTGGTCCCGGCGGCCCCGGCGGTCACGCTGCGGCACGTCACCGACTACCTGGGCCGGAACGCAGGACGGCGCGAATACGAGGCGGAACTCGGCGTCCCGCTCTGGCTGCCCGGCCAAGGCGCCGCCACCGTCAAGGCTGCCGACGCCCTGCTGGCGCGCACCGACGCGGAGATCGCCGCCCGGCAACTGGCGGTCGCCGGGGAGGTTCGCGCGGCGCTGTGGCAGGTGGCGCTTGCCGAACGGCGGGCCGAGGTCGCCCGCCAACGCTTGAAGGTCGCCCGCCAGTTGGAGACCGACACCCGGCGGACCGCCAAGGCGGGAGAGATGTCCGACGCCGACCTGCAACTGGCGCGCGCCGAGGCTCTCGCCGTCGCCACGGATCTGCGGGACGAGGATTTGGCCGTCGAGGAGGCCCGGCGAAGCTTCCAGACCCTGACCGGCATGGCTCCCCCGAAAGCGAGCCGGGAGCCGGACATCGCCGAACCGCCGCTCGACCGGCACCCGGCGCTGTTGGCCGCCCGGCTGGGGGTCCGGGCGGCGCAGGCGCAGCGGCAACTGGTGGAGCTGACCACACGGGACAATCCCGAGATCGGGCTGATGGCCCGGCGTGAACGCGACGTTCGGGAGGAGCGTTTCGGGACCATCGTCGGGATGTCGCTCCGTATTCCGCTGTCGGTGGAGGTCGTCAACGCCCCCAAGCGGGCCGAGGCGGCGACCGAACTCGTCCGGTCGGAGGCCGATCAGGCGGCCGTGGTCCGCGCCGTCGAGGCTGACATCCGGCAAGCCCGTCTGGCCCACGGCGCGGCGCTCGACCGCCTGTCGAACGCCCGCGACCGCGCGGAGGCGCTGAAGGCACGGCTGTCCAGCATCGAGCGGGCGCGCAAGGCGGGGGAAATCAGCCTCGTCGAGCATGTCCGCGCCCAAGCCGAGGCGTTCGAGGCCGATGTCGCCCGCGCCACCGCCGACGTCCAGGTCGGCGCCGCCGGCGCCCGTTTGAACCAGTCTCTCGGAGTCCTGCCGTGAATCCCCGACGCCATCGTTTCAGCCGCGCCGTGTTCCTGGGACTCGCCGCCGGCCTGCTCATCAGCGCCGCCGCATCCGCCCATGAGGGCCATGACCATGGGAACGAACCGAAGCCGGTCGCCGTCACGACCCTGCCGACCTTGGAGGCCTCCTCGTCCGAATTCGAGTTGGTCGCCATCCCGGAGGGCGACGGCCTTCTGATCCACCTGGACCACTTCGCCACCAACGCCCCGGTTCCCGGCGCCACCATTGAGGTGAGCGTCGATGGCGAGAGCGCCGTCGCGGTGGAGGGGAAGGACGGCGCCTACCGCCTTGCGTCGGCACGGGCGGTTCAGCCGGGCAGCCACGATCTGACCTTCACCATCACGGCGGCCGACGCCTCCGATCTTCTGATCGGAACGCTGGACATCCCGGCGCCGCCAACGGTCGCAAGTCCGGGCAGTGCGCCAAACCTGCTCGTCCGCCTGCGTGCGGACAGCGGGCTGATGATCGGCGCCGCGATGGTCTTTCTGCTGGGCGTGCTGACCACGCTGGCGCTGACCGCCCAGGGGCGCAAGCGCGCCGTCGCGGCGGGGGTGCTCGTCGCCCTGGCCGCCCTGCTGGCCAGCGGCGCCGCCTTCGCCCATGGCGGCGAGGACCACAGCCACGGCAACGACGACAAGGCGCCGGCGGCGATGACGACGACGGCGACGCCGTTGACGGCGACCGGCGGAACGGAAAGCCCGCGCCGACTCCCGGATGGCAGCCTGTATGTCCCCAAGCGCTCCCAACGCCTGTTGGGCGTGCGGACCATCGTCAGCCAAAGCGGGGAAGCGACGGAATCCGTGCCGCTCATCGGGCATGTGATCCCCGATCCGAACTTCAGCGGGCGCGTCCAGGCCAGCCAGAGCGGCCGGATCGAGCCGGGCGACCAGGGGCTGCCCTATCTGGGCCAGAGGGTCGAGGCCGGTCAGGTGCTCGCCTATGTGGTTCCGGCGGTGAACACCGTCGAACGCAGCGGGGTCCAGCAGCAGATCGCCCAGATCGACAAGGAGTTCGACATCGCCCAGTCCCGCGTGGAGCGCTTGTCCGGCCTTGCGGGCAGCGTGCCGCAGAAGGACATCGACGAGGCCCGAGCGACCCTGAACGGCCTGCGCAAACAACGTCAGGCGCTGATCCCGACCCTAAACAGCCGCGAACCGCTGCGCGCGCCGATTTCCGGCGTCATCGCGGCCAGCAACGCCGCCGTGGGCCAGTTCGTCGAGACGCGCGAGCAGATCCTCTTCGAGGTGCTCGACCCCGCCCATCTGCTGGTGGAGGCGACCGCCTTCGACCATGGGGTGGTCGAGCGGATGCGGGGCGCCACCGCCATTATCGGCGACAGGGGCGACGGCGGCGGCGGGGACACGCACCCGCTGACCTTCGTTGGGCATGGCGCCACCCTGCGCCAGCAGGCGATGCCCCTGCTGTTCCGCATCGAACGCGTTGCCCAGCATGGCCATGCGCTGCATGTCGGCCAGCCCGCCCGCGTGCTGCTGCACACCACCACCCGGCAAACCGGAATCGTCCTGCCGCGCCAGAGCGTCGTGCGCGGTGCGAACGGCCAATCCCAAGTGTGGGAGCACGCATCGGCCCAGCGCTTCGTCGCGCGGCCGGTGCGCATGCAGCCGCTGGACGGCGACACCGTCCTGGTGTCGGCGGGCGTCGAGCCGGAGGCGCGGATCGTGACCGATGGCGCCGCTCTTCTCAATCAGGTCCGGTGAGGCGGCGATGTTCAACATTCTGGTCAACGCCAGCCTCCGCAACCGCCTGTTCGTCCTGGCCGCCGCCGTGCTCCTGGTGGTCTACGGAGCCTTCGTGCTGCGCGGCCTGCCGGTCGACGTCTTCCCCGACCTGAACAAGCCGACGGTCACGCTGATGACCGAGGCCGAGGGGCTGGCGCCGGAGGAGGTCGAACAGCTCGTGACCTTCCCGCTGGAAACCGCGATGAACGGCATGCCGGGCATCACCCGCGTCCGTTCGGTGTCCGGCGTCGGCCTCAGCATCGTGTTCGTCGAGTTTGATTGGGCCACCGACATCTACCGCAACCGTCAGCAGGTCGCCGAACGGCTCGCCACCGTGCAGGGGCAGCTTCCGCCGACCGTGCGGCCCCAGATGGGGCCGATCTCGTCGATCATGGGCGAGATCATGCTGGTCGCCATGTCCGGCCAGACGGCGACGCCCATGGAGATCCGCGAGGCGGCGGACTGGGTGGTCCGCCCGCGTCTGCTCGCCATTCCCGGCGTCAGCCAGGTCATCCCGATCGGCGGCGAAATCCGCCAGTACCGGGTGTCGCCCAACCTCGCTTCGATGGGACGGCTGGAGATCGGCGCCGACCAGCTCGCCGCCACCTTGCGGCAGTTCGGCGCCAATTCCGGCGGCGGCTTCGTCGATCAGCACGCGCAGGAATATCTGATCCGCAACATCGGACGGACCGCCAAGCTGGAGGATCTGCGCAACCTCATCGTCGCCTACAAGGACGGGCAGCCGGTCCTGCTTCGGCAGATCGCCGAGGTCGATTTCGCCGCGCGCGTGAAGCGCGGCGACGCCGGGGTGGACGGCAAGCCCGCCGTCATCCTGTCGGTGCAAAAACAGCCGGGCGCGGACACCGTCACCCTGACCGGGGAGATCGAGGCGGCGCTCCGCGATCTGGCCCCAGTCATGCCCAAGGACGTGAAAACCGATGAAATCCTGTTCCGGCAGGCCGATTTCATCGGCGCCTCCATCCACAACGTCATGAAAGTGCTGGAGGAGGCGGTGGTGGTGGTCGCCGTCATCCTCTTCCTGTTCCTGTTGAACGTCCGCACCACGATGATCTCGCTGACCGCCATTCCGATCTCGATCCTCATCACCGTTCTGGTGTTCAAGGCGTTCGGGATGTCGATCAACACGATGACGCTGGGCGGCCTCGCCATCGCGATCGGCGAACTGGTGGACGACGCCGTGGTGGACGTGGAGAACATCTATCGTCGCCTGGGCGAGAACCGGCGGGCCGCCGACCCGCGCCCCGTTCTGGAGGTGGTGGCGTCGGCCTCGCAGGAGGTGCGGTCGGGCATCGTCTACGCCACGGTCATCATCATCCTGGTGTTCGTGCCGCTGTTCGCGCTGACCGGCATCGAGGGGCGGATGTTCGCGCCGCTCGGCGTGGCCTACATCGTCTCGATCCTGGCCAGCCTCGTCACCGCCATCACCGTCACGCCGGTGCTGTCCTATTATCTGCTTCCCCGCCTGAAGCGGCTGGACGAGCATGACAGTTGGCTGGTGCGGCGGCTCAAGGCGGGCAACGCCCGGCTGCTGGGCTGGGCCTTTGGGCATCCCCGCACCCTGTTCGCCGGAATCGGCGCCGCAGTCCTGATGGCGGCGGCCACCGTGCCCAGCCTGCCACGCGCCTTCCTGCCACCCTTCAACGAGGGGACCCTGACCATCTCGATGCTGCTCGATCCCGGCGTCTCGCTGGCCGAATCCAACCGCGTCGGCCTTGCGGCGGAGCGGCTCATCCTGGAGGTGCCGGAGGTCAAGTCGGTCGACCGCCGCACCGGGCGCGCCGAACTGGACGAGCACGCCGAGGGGGTCCATTCCAGCGAGATCGACGTCGATCTGCGTCCCTCGGCACAGTCGCGCGCCGAAATCCTCACCGACATCCGCGCCAAGCTCTCGGCCTTGCCGGTGTCGACGAATGTCGGGCAACCGATCTCGCACCGGCTGGACCACATGCTGTCCGGCGTCCGCGCCCAGATCGCCTTGAAGATCTACGGCGAGGATCTGGACACGCTGCGCAGCCTCGCCGGGCAGCTTCGACAGACCCTGTCGGGCATTCCCGGACTGGTCGATCTCCAGATCGAGAAGCAGGTCCGCATCCCGCAGGTCCAGGTGATCGTCGATTACGAGAGGGCGGCGCTGTACGGCGTCACCCCAGCCCTGGCCACCGATACGCTGGAAAGCCTGTCGAACGGTCGCGTGGTGTCCGAGGTGGTGGACGGCGCCCGCCGGTTCGACGTCACGCTGCGTCTGGCCGAGCGCGACCGCACCACCGGCGGCATCGCCAATCTCCTGGTCGAAACCCCGGCGGGCCGCGTGCCGCTCACCCTGTTCGCCTCGGTCGAGGAAACCGATGGTCCGAACCAGATCCTGCGGGAAAACGGCAAGCGGCGCATCGTCATCATCGGCAATTCCGACGGCAAGACCGACATGGCGGCGATCGTCGCCGCCATCCGCGCCGAAGCCGAGCGCATGCGGCTGCCATCGGGCTATTTCACCAGCCTGGAGGGCAGCTTTCAGGCCCAGGAGGAGGCGTCCCGCACCATCGCCGCGCTGTCGCTGGTGTCGCTGGCGATGATCTTCCTGGTGCTCTACAGCCGTTACCGTTCGGCGGTGCTGACATTGATCATCATGGGCAATGTGCCGCTCGCCCTGATCGGCAGCGTCGCCGCGCTGTGGATCGCTGGGCAGCCGCTGTCGGTGGCCTCGATGATCGGCTTCATCACGCTGACCGGCATCAGCACGCGCAACGGCATACTGAAGATCAGCCATTGCATCAACCTCGTCCTGCACGAAGGCGAGCGCTTTGGCCGGGCCATGGTGACACGCGGCTGCCAGGAGCGGCTGACGCCGGTGCTGATGACCGCCCTGTCGGCGGGCGTCGCCCTGGTGCCGCTGATGATCGGGGCCGACGCGCCGGGCAAGGAGATCCTGCACCCGGTCGCCGTCACCATCTTCGGCGGCCTGGTCAGCGCCACCCTGCTCGACAGCTTCCTGACCCCGGTCCTCTTCCTCAAGCTGGGGGAGAAACCGCTGAACCGCTTGGTCGAGGCCCGCGATGGGTCGCTGCGCCCGACCGAAGCCTACTGATCCAGTCGTTTACCCTATCCAATCGAAAAGGAACTCTCCTCGTGAAGCTCTCCGTCATCCTCTTCGCCGCCGCCTTGTCCGCCATCCCCGCCGCCGCCTTCGCGCACGGCCCGAGCACCGGCCCGCATGGCGGTCCGATGGCCGATGTCGGGGCGTATCACGCCGAACTCGTGGTCCAGGGGAACGACGTCGCGCTGTATCTGACCGACGGGTCGGACAAGCCGGTCGATGTCACCGGCGCCAAGGCCGAGGCCACCATCCTGGCGAACAAGCAGACCCAGAAGGTCGCGTTGGAGCCGGCGGGCGCCAACGCCTTGAAGGGGCAGGCCAAACTGAGCGACAGCCATGACGGCGTCAAGATCGTCACCACCCTGACGATGCCCGGCCAGAAGCCGGTCCAGGCCCGATTCGAGGTCAGCCACGCCGGCCATTGATGCGGGTTTGGGTGGCGCGGAACACTCACCGCACCATCAGCCCGACATCCTGCCGACCTTGCCAACAAGGAGACGGGCCATGGGCGCCAAGAAGAAACTCGCCGCCGCTATTCTGTGCCTCGGCATGGTCGCCTCCGGGCCGGGCCGCGCCGCAGAAACCCTGGCGCTGTCCGAAATTTCCCACCTGCACGGGATCGCGGTCGATGTGGGCGACCCGTCGAGGCTGTACCTCGCCTCGCATCATGGCGCGTACCGGACCAACCCGGACGGCACGGCGACGCGGGTGTCCGACGACTGGAGCGATTATATGGGCTTTACGCCGGACCCGGCCCAGCCCGGCGCCTTCTTCGCCAGCGGCCACCCGGAACGGGGCGGCAAGCTGGGCGCTGTCTTTTTACACGTATGTTCAGCTGACCCAATGTACGGACCCAAAAATGTTGAAGGAGCGCATAAAGTGATTTACTAAATCGTTTTACTAAGCGTATAGTCGCCCCATCGACAACGCGCGCCGCACCCAGCGGATCGCCCCGCAACGGGCAGGGTCCGCAGAGCGCTGCGGCGCGCGGTCGCCGAAACCCCGGCGGTTCGCGCAATGAAACCAGCCGGCAACCGTTGCGGAGGAAATTGATGAAACGCCGTCTTGTCGTCGCGCTGACCCTCACCGCGCTGACCGCGCTCTCCACCATCGCCGAAGCCAAAACCACCCTCAGCGTCTGGTACCACGCCGGGCGTCCGGCGGAACGGCAGGTGCTGGAGGACCAGATCGCCCGCTTCCAAAAGGACAACCCGGAGATCGAGATCAAGGCCGTGCAGTTGCCCGAGGGCAGCTACAACGACCAGATCAGCGCCGCCGCGCTCAGCAACAGCCTGCCCGATCTGCTCGATTTCGATGGCCCGCTGTTGGCCAACTATGTCTGGTCAGGCCATGTCCGCCCGCTGAACGGCCTGCTGCCGCAGGAGATCATCGATGATCTTCTGCCCTCGCTGACGGCGCAGGGGACCTACCCGATCGACGGCAAGCTCTACGGCGTCGGCGCCTTTGACAGCGGTCTGGCCCTGTGGGCGAACCGCGCGCTGCTGGAAAAGGCGCAGATCCGCATCCCCACCACCCCGGAGGACGCCTGGACCCTGGCCGAGTTCGAAGACGCCATGACCCGCCTGTCCAAGCTGGACGGCGTCAAATGGCCGCTCGACGTCAAGCTGAACTACGGCAACGGCGAATGGTTCACCTACGGCTTTTCGCCGCTGGTGCAGTCCTTCGGCGGCGACCTGATCGATCGCAAGAGCTGGAAGGCCGCCGGCGCCCTGGACAGCGACGGATCGGTGCGCGGTCTGGGCAAGCTCCAGGAATGGATCAAGCGCGGCTGGGTGGTTCCGGCCTCGGCGGGCGACACCGCCTTTTACGGCGACAAGACCGCCGCGCTGGCGCTGGTCGGCCATTGGGCCTTCCCCAACCATGACAAGGGTCTGGGGGCCGACGCCATCCTGTTGCCCATGCCGAAATTCGGCCCCCGCCACGTCACCGGCCTGGGATCGTGGAACTGGGGCATTTCCAGCGAGAGCAAGCGCGCGACGGAGGCCGCCGCCTTCCTCGCCTTCCTGATGCGGCCCGACGAGATCCTGCGCATCGCCAACGCCAACGGGGCCGTGCCCGGCCGCAAGGCGGCGATCCCGCAATCGGACCTCTACAAGGACGGTGGGCGTCTGAACCTCTATTACAAGCAACTGCTGACCATCGGGGTGTCGCGTCCTTTCCACCCGGCCTATCCGCTGCTGACCCGCGCCTTCGCCGACGCCGTCAGCAACGTGGTGTCGGGGGCCGATGTGAAAACGGAACTGCGCAAGGCCGCCGCGCGCGTCGACCGTGGCGTCGCTGAAAACGGCGGCTACCCGCCCTTCGGCAGCAAGTAACCCCGCCGCACGCACCGCCGTCATCCCGACCGAACGCGGCGCGGCCCGCCAGCCGCGCCGTCGTCGAAGGAACCGAAGCCGTGACCAACCCCGCACGTCCACCCCAGCCCGCCGCCACAGGGGCCACCACCAGCCGCTCGGCCAACCGGCGCGCCGTCGCGCTGATGCTGACCCCGGCGCTGCTGCTGCTCGCCCTGTTTCTGGTGCTGCCCTTCCTGCTGTCGATCGGGCTGTCCGTCACCAATTACAACCTGCTCAACCGGCGGGCGGTGACGCTGTTCGTGGGTTTGGCGAATTACGCCTCGATCCTGGAGGATGAACGGTTCTGGCGAGCGGCCTGGAACACGGCGCGCTTTGCCCTGCTGACGGTCCCGGCGCAAAGCGCGCTGGCCCTGCTGCTGGCCGTGCTGGTCAACAGCGGGCTGCCGGGGCGCAACCTGTTCCGGGGCGTCTATTTCCTGCCGACGGTGCTGTCGATGGCGGTGGTCAGCGTGATCTGGGCCGGGCTGTTGCGCGCCCCCCAAGGCGTGCTGAACGCGCTGGTCGGCGCGCTGTCGGGCGGCGCGCTCGGCCCTTATGACTGGCTGGGCGACGAAACCCTGGCGATGCCCACCATCATCGTCCTGTCGGTGTGGCAGGGGGTGGGGTTCCAGATGGTCATCTATCTGGCCGGCCTGCAATCGATCAACGCCGAACTGTACGAGGCCGCGCGGATCGACGGGGCCAGCCGCTTTCAGCAATTCCTCCACATCACCCTGCCGTCGCTGCGCAACACCCATGTGTTCGTCGTGCTCGCCACCACGGTTCTGGCCTTCAAGCTGTTCGGTCAGGTCGATGTTCTGACCCAGGGCGGCCCGTTGGACAGCACCAACACCCTGGTGCGTTACCTCTTCAACTCCGGCTTCCGGGAGCACCGTGTCGGTTATGCCTCCGCCGCCTCGGTGCTGTTTTTTCTGCTGGTTCTGGGCATCACCTTGGTCCAGCGCGCGCTGGTCCGCGAAGACCGGGAGATCTGACCGATGGCCCCCGTTTCATCCCGCGCCCTCCGCCTGACCTCCCCCGCCACCCTGCTGACCTACGCCGCCATGCTGGCCGCCGCGTCGATCATGCTGGGTCCGTTGGTGGTCATGCTCGTCACCAGCCTGAAACCCGACACGCTGCAAATCGTCCAGGATCTGGGCGGGGTCGGGGCCTTCATCCCCGGTCCGGTCAGCCTGGAGAATTACCGGCGGGTTCTGGCCGACCAGCAGATGCCGTTCCTGCGCTTCCTGGTCAACACGCTGGTCGTCGTCGTGTCCATCGTCGGTCTGGGCGTCATCGTCAATTCGATGGCGGCCTATTGCCTGGCCCGCCGCCGCTTTCGCGGGCGCGATCTTCTGCTGGCGGTCATCATCGCGCTCATCATCGTGCCGGTGGAAAGCCTCGCGGTTCCGTTGCTGATGATGGTCAATCAATTGGGCTGGATGGACAGCTACCACGTCCAGATCGTGCCCTTCATCGCGCACCCTTTCTCCATTTTCCTGTTTTATCAATATTTTGCCAAGCTTCCCAAGGATCTGGACGAAGCCGCCGCGATGGACGGCGCGTCCGCCTGGCGGATCTACTGGTCGATCATCATGCCGCTCAGCGCCCCGGTGATCGCCACCGTCGCCATCCTTCAGGGGTTGGAGTTCTGGAGCGCCTATCTCTGGCCGCTGATGGTCACGCGCGGGGTGGAATTCCGCCCGCTGTCGGTCGGCGTCGCCCAGTTCTTCGGCCAGGAACCGCGCCAGTGGGGGGAGGTGATGGCGTTCGCCAACATGGCCTCCCTGCCGGTCATCATCGCCTATCTCGCCTTTCAACGTTGGTTCATCCAAAGCGTCGTCGGCTCCGCCGTCAAAGGATAAGTCATGTTCAATCCGCCCGATCAGTATGTGTGGGATTTCTGGACCGTTCAGGACGGGGAGGACACGCATCTGTTCTATCTGCGCGCGCCGCGCAGCCTGCCCGACCCGGAGATGCGGCACGCCAACGCCCGCTGCGGTCACGCCGTGTCCCGCGACCTGACGCGCTGGACCGAACTGCCGGTGGCGCTGGAGCCGGGTCCGGCGGGGTCCTGGGACGACCGGGCGATCTGGACGGGCAGCGTCTGCCGCGTCGGCGACCGTTGGGCCATGCTCTACACCGGCACCAATTGGGCCGAAGACGGCAAGATCCAGCGCGTCGGTCTGGCCTGGTCGGACGATCTGACCCAGTGGACCAAGGATCCGGCCAACCCGGTGATCGAGGCTGATCCGGCCCGCTATCTCGGCCAGAATCCCGACCATCAGCAGGAATTGGCGTGGCGCGATCCCTTCCTGATGGCCGATCCGGCGGGGGATGGCCACCTCGCCTACATCACCGCCCAGCGGCGCGACGGCGGCCCCGGCAAGCCCGGCTGCGTCGCGCTGGCCCGCTCACGCGATCTGCGCGCCTGGACCGTCGAAGGGCCGGTGACGGAGATGGACGAGTTCTTCCTGATGGAGATCCCGCAGGTGATCCCGTGGGAAGGCCGCTACATCCTGATCTTCAACGCCGACAAGAGTTGGGTGCGGGCCGACAGCGCCGCCCCGGTCGCGACCGGGGCCTTTTACGCCCTGTCCGACAGCCCCTATGGCGGGTTCCGCTACGCCGGGCCGGTCGCGGTCGGCCAGACCAACGCGCTGTTCGGCGCCAAGATCGCCCCCGGCCCGGATGGGCGGCCGATGGTCCTGAGCTGGCAGGGCTACCAGCCCGACGGCTCCTTCCTGGGCGGCCTGACCGATCCGGCGCCGCTGCGCATCGGCCCGGATGGCCGCATCGAGAGCCTCACGCCGTAACCCCGCTGGCGCGGGGAGCCTTTTGGCGTTCAAACGCCACGCAGGCTTTCCGCGCCCACGCGGGCGCGCCGCCGCCGTCGCGGCGGCCAGCCTGCTCATGAAGCAGACCTTCACACACAGGCTGGTTTCCCCTCCTTCCCCGCAACCCATCCCACAGAGGGACCGCCGCCATGGCCCCCGTATCGCTGCGCCAGATCCGCAAGAGCTATCATGAGCTGTCGGTGATCCACGGCATCGACCTGGAGATCGCCGACGGCGAGTTCATCGTCTTCGTCGGCCCGTCGGGCTGCGGGAAATCGACCCTGCTGCGCATGATCGCCGGGTTGGAGGAGATCTCCGGCGGCGATCTGGTGATCGATGGGGCGCTGGCCAACCATCAAAGCCCGGTGGAACGCGGCGTGGCGATGGTCTTCCAATCCTACGCCCTCTACCCGCACATGACGGTGCGCGACAACATGGCCTTTGGCCTGAAGATGGCCAAGGCCGACCGCGCCCTGATCGCGCAGCGGGTGGCGGAGGCCGCGCGCATCCTGCATCTGGAGCGTTATCTCGACCGGCGGCCCAGCGCGCTGTCGGGCGGCCAGCGCCAGCGCGTGGCCATCGGGCGGGCCATCGTCCGCCATCCCAAGGTGTTCCTGTTCGACGAACCGTTGTCGAACCTGGACGCTGCGCTGCGGGTGAACACGCGCCTGGAAATCGCCCGGCTGCACCGGGATCTCGGCAACACCATGATCTATGTGACGCACGATCAGGTGGAGGCGATGACGCTCGCCGACCGCATCGTCGTGTTGAACGGCGGGCGGGTGGAGCAGGTCGGGACCCCGGCGGAGCTGTACGAACGGCCCGCCAACCGCTTCGTCGCCAGCTTCATCGGCTCTCCCGCCATGTCCTTCCTGCCCGGCCAGATCGCCGCCTTGGACGATGGCCGGTTGACGCTGACGCTGGCCGATGGCCGCCCCATCCCCACCCGCCACCGGGCGAGCGAGGCCACCCGGCTGGGCGACCCGGTGACGATCGGCCTGCGGCCCGAACATCTGGCCCCGGACGGTCCCGGCAGCGCCGCTTTGCCGGTGGAAATCCAGGACATCGAGTATCACGGCGACCGCCGCTTCCTCTACGCCTCGGCGCCGGGGGCGAACGGCCTGACGATGTCCATTCCCGGCGGGCGGCGCTTTCAGGTTGGCGACCGCTTTGACGCCCGTTTCGACCCCGCCGCCCTGCATGTGTTCGACGGCGCGGGCGTGGCGCTGCCCGCCTGAGGGGCGACGAAGCGCCAGCCAAGGTCATAGGCCGCAGCCTTCCCTTTCCAGAGCGGAGACCGGCGGTATAGGATCGCCGGGTTTCCGCATCCGGTTTGGACGATCATGGCCCGCCGCCCCACCATCCGCAGTGTCGCCGAAGAGGCCGGGGTGTCCCCAACCACGGTGTCGCTGGTGCTCAACAACAACGCCAGCGCCATCCCGGAAGCGACCAAGGAACGGGTGGTGCAGGCCGTCCGCAAGCTGGGCTACCGGCCAAACCCCAGCGCCCGCGCGCTCAGCTCCTCGCAAACCCACACCATCGGCTTCATCACCGACGTGATCGCCTCCTCCGGCTACGCTGGGCGCAGCATCGCCGGGGCGCAGGAATTGAGTTGGGCCAACGACAAGGTTCTGCTGATCGTCAACACCGGGGGCGACGCCGCCATCGCCCGGGCCGCCGTGGAGATGCTGTGCGACCGGCAGGTCGATGGGGTGATCTACGCCGCCATGTCGATGTGCGGGGTGGATCTGCCCGACGCGCTGTTGCAAATCCCGACGATTCTGGTGAACGCCTATGACCGCCAGGGCCGCTTCCCGGCGATTTTGGCGGATGAGGAGCTGGGCGGCCACACCGCCACCCGAACCCTGATCGACGCCGGGCATCGCCGCATCGGCATGCTCTATGGCGTGCCGGAGGTCGATGCCGGTCTGGCGCGTCTGGCGGGCCACCGCCGGGCGCTGGCCGAGGCGGGCATCGCCTTTGACCCCGCTCTCGTCATCCCTGACTGTTGGTTCCCCGAAGGCGGCTATCGGTCCACCAAGACCCTGATGACGCTGGACGATCCGCCGACGGCGCTGTTCTGCGTCAACGATTGGGTGGCGATGGGCTGTTACGAGGCGGTGAAGGAACTGGGCCTGTCGATTCCCGGCGATCTGGCGATCATTGGTTACGACAACCACGAATTGGCCGGTCTGCTGCGCCCCGGCCTGACCACCATGCAGCTTCCCCACTATGACCTTGGCCGCAAGGCGGTGGAATGCCTGTTGGCCCCGGCGGGATCGGTCGAACCGAACGCCGTCATCCACCTGCCTTGTCCGCTCATCCGCCGCCACTCGGTGTGAGCGCCAGCGCCACCGGAATGTTCCGCGCTCGATTGCCGGAAACGCCCCGTTGAATTAGGACTTTATACCTGATTTTCTGCGGAGCGTGTTCCATGCCCACCGCCGCCCCCTTCCCCCGTCGCCACCCCTCTTCGTCGCGCGCGCAGCGGCGGGGCAGGGCGCGCCGTGCAACAGGTGAACAGGGGCGGGAAAACTGTTGCACGGTGTTTCAAATGTTCCATTCACCGGCTGCGGCAGGACACGGCCAACGCTTCATTTTCCTGATCAATTCATTGATAACTCTTTGTTTTTTGACAAACCCGCGCCCGGCCTCTCCGGTCGGCTCCACCACGACGCCGTTTCAGGCGGATGTTGCGCGATGATTTGATAAAACGATTTACTAAATCGGTTGACTCATAATGATGGCGTCTCATACAATCCGGACCCAGCAGGATTGACGGGATCCGTCGCCTGCCATCATCCGCTCGTTTTCATCCTCTGCTTTCCCACACCCGCCGCTTTGGCTCCGCCCATCCACAGGGCCGGAGCGGCGACGCCTGCGGCTTGTCCGCTGCCCCCCGGTCTGTGACGGGGCCGGGGGACCGGCGAAGCCATGCCCCTGCTTTCTTTTGCAAAAACACACACAACGGGAGGTCCTATGACTCAGGTTCGGCTTTGCGGCGTGGCCGCCATCGCTCTCGCCGCCATCGGCGGGTCCACGGCCAACGCGGCCCAGAAATTCGACATCATCCTGGGCGGCGAAGCCTATTTCGAGGCGGGCGTCGTCGGCCAGTCGCTGAAAAGCGGCCAGCGCTCCACCGAATTTCGCAACCGCTTCCAGTTGAAGGTGTCGCCGACCGCCACCGCCGACAACGGGCTGGAATACGGCGCGCGCTTCACCCTTCAGGCCGCCGCCAACGACCGCACCATCACCGACGACGGGGCCTATATGTTCGTCAAGGGCGGGTTCGGCCAGATCAGCGCGGGGGTTCTGGGCGGGCCAAGCGACGGGACCGGGGTGATCGCGCCGTCGGATTGGGGCACCGGCGGCGTTGACGGCAGCTACGCCGCCTTCCTCGGCAACACCGGCTCCAACGTGCCGAGCATGACCACCAACCTGAAGGCGTTCAAAACCGGCGACGCGGGCACCCGCCTGCTCTACGCCAGCCCGCGCTTTTCCGGCTTCCAGGCCGTGGTCAGCTACCAGCCCAAGACCGGCAATTTCCACACCAGCGTGGACCGCAGCAAGACGGTGGAGACGACCGATTCCTTCCGCACCGGCGGCTATTCCGATGTCTATGAGGGCGGCGTCAACTACGCCGACACGCTGGGCGACGTGACCATCGCGGGCGACGTCTTCGTCATTGGCGGCCAAGCCCGCAACACCAGCGCCGGGACCAGCTTCGAACGGCTGTCGTCCTACCATGTCGGCCTGTCGGCGGCCTATGGCGGGTTGAAGGTCGGCGGCAGCTACGCCTATGGCGGCAAGAGCGGCTACATCAGCCGCAGCGGCAACGCGCGCGCCACCGATCGCGGCGCGCAGGATGTGTGGACGGTCGGCGCGCAATACACGACCGGGGCCTACACGCTGGGGGTTGGCTATCTGCGCTCCAAGGACGCGGGCGACCTGACGGCGCGGGGCGACCGCCGCTTTAACCTCGTCACCACCGGCCTGCGCTACACCGTGGCGCCTGGCTTGGCGCTGGGGGCCGAATACAACCACTTCGATCTGAAGTCGGACACCACGACCCAGAACGACCGTGGAAACATCGTGCTGCTGCGCTCGACCCTGGTGTTCTGATTCTGGGATCGTTTGATCCCGGCGCTTGGCGGCGCGGCCCTGCACCGCGCCGCCGTGCTTCTTCTCGTCTTGCAACGGATGCTCTCCGGCATGGTCAACCCAAACCCATCCACCGCGCACCCCCGCCATTGGTTCGGCGTGCGCGCCAAACTGCGTCTGGCCTTCACCGGCATGGCGGGCTTGACCATCGCCGCCGTGCTGGTCGGCCTGTTGTCCTTTGCGGCGGTGGAGGATCCGTTGGGCCGCATCGTTGGAACCAGCCTGCCGGGGCTGGAACTGGCCAAGCGGCTGGCGGCGGACAGCGGCGGTCTGGTCATGGCCGCCCCCACCCTGGACGCCGCCGACCGAACCGAGGAGCGGGAGCGCCGCTTTGCCGAGATTCAGGCGCGTGGTCGGACGCTGGTCGGTTTGGTGGATGCGCTGGAAGCCCGGCAACCGGGAACCACCACCGTCGCCGCCCTGCGCAACGGAGCCTCCGCCCTGATCGCCGTGCTGGAGGAGGAGAACGCCGCCGTCGCCGAGCGTCAGGCCATCCAGGCCCGGCGCGACAACGCCCTGGCCGCGCTGGGGCGTGGGGTGGACGCCTTCACCGAACAGCTTGCCCCGATCATCGAGAGCACCGGCATCGATCTGCGCACCCAGGGCGACACGCTGGGCGTGTCGCTGGATTGGGAGTTGGACGGCGTGGCCGACGCGTTGGCGGGTCTGCTCAACGTTGAGGCCCAGCGCGCCGCCGCCGCCCTCCTAGAAAGCGGACCCTCCGACCACCCTGAGGCCGCCGCCCGGGCTGCGTTGGAACGCGAAACCGCCACAGCGGTCGGGGCCTATCTGCAAGACCTGCAACGGGCCGCCGACGCCGCCCGCGCGCTGGGACGGGACTCCCTGCCCCCGTTGCTGACCAAAGGGTTGGGCAACTTTCGCGCCTATCTGGAGATCGGCAGCCACGCCACCACCGTCGCCGGTCTGCTGCGCGAAGCCGCCCAGGCGGCGGACAGTCGGCGTCTGACCCAGCTTGAGGAGCAGTTCGCCAGCGCCCGGGTGTTGCTGACCAACCGGCTGAAGCCGCTGCGCCGCACCGCCGATGCCCGCATCACCGGTCTGCTGGACGCCGCCGATCATCTGCTGAGCTTTGGATCGGGGGACACCGGCCTGTTCGCACTGCGCCGGGCCGAACTGGCGGTGGCGCAGCGCATTCAAAGTATTTTGGACGACAGCCGCAGCCTCGCCACCGTCTTTTCCGACCGGGTGGGGGAACAGACCGACCGCATCAAGGCCGAGGCCGACGCCGACGCGCTCGCCGCGCTCCAGGCGATGGCGGCGGGGCGCTACAGCCTTGCCCTGGTCGCGGCTGTCAGCCTGCTCGCCGCCCTGGCGCTGGGCTGGTTTGTGGTGCGGCGCATGATCCTGGCCCCCCTGCATCACCTGTCGCAAGCGATGCGCGCCATCGCCGCCGGACGTCTGGACACCCCGATTCCGGTGGCCCGCGCCGATGAGATCGGCGAGATGACGCAGGCCCTGACCGTCTTCCGCGACATCGCCAGCCGCACCCGCAACGCCCACACCCAGGCCGAGGCCGAGCGCGAACGTGCCGCGCAGGAACGGCGGCGGACGATGATCGAACTCGCCGAAAGTTTTGAGAATCGCGTGCGCTCCGTGCTGGACCGGGTGGCGGCGGCGGCGGACGCCATGCAGACGATGGCCCAGCGGATGAGCGACAACGCCCGCGCCACCACGCGGGAAACCTCCACCGCCGCCGACACCTCCCGTCTGGCGGAGGACAGCGTGCAGGCGGTGGCGGCGGCGACCGACACCCTGTCGCGCGCCATCCACGACATCGGCGACCGGGTGCAGCGCTCCAGCGTGATCGCCCGCGACGCCGTCGGCGCGGTCGCCCGCAGCAACCGCACCATCGACGAACTGTCCGACAGCACACGCAAGATCGGGGCGGTGATGCGACTCATCAACGGCATCGCCAGTCAAACCAACCTGCTGGCGCTCAACGCCACCATCGAGGCCGCCCATGCGGGCGACGCGGGAAAGGGCTTCGCCGTGGTGGCGCACGAGGTGAAGGCGCTGGCCGGGCAGGTCGGCGCGGCGACGGAGGACATCGCCCGGCAGATCGCCTCGATGCGCACGGTGGCGGAGGAGGCGGTGGAGGCGATCCAATCCATCGACGCCACCATCCGCCACATCAACGACCTGACCGCCGCCGTCGCCCTGTCCACCGAAGAGCAAAGCCGCGCCACTCAGGACATCGCCCGCAACGTGCTGCTCGCAAGCGACGGGTCGCTGCGCGTGCGCGGCAGCATCGAATCGGTGGCGCGCGCGGCCACCGAATCCGGGGAAACGGCGGGTCAGGTGCTCTCCGCCTCCTCCACGGTGTTGGGCGAAATTCACGCGCTGAGCCAACAGGTCGAACGGCTGGTTGAGCACATGCGGGCGGGGTGATGACGGCGGTGGTTGGTGTTGGCGCCGCGAGCGTAGGCGAATCGGCGATGTCGGAGAGCGACTGGGGGGCGATGACGACGCTGGCGTTCTTCTTGCGCAGCGTCTTCAGCCATTCGCGGAGCTGCTGGGCGAAGGCGGCTCACGGGTCGCCGATCAGCTCCGCGCTCAGGTTGCGCGCCATCGGCGTGGGGGTTGGCGGCAGAAGTTGGAACAGCTCGATCTCCGCGTTGGGATCGGCGAGGGAGCGGAAGGCGACGCAGCGCGAACGGTGATGCGCCACCGCCGCCGGGACGATGGCAATGCCGGCGCCCGCCCCGACAAGCCCAAGCAGAGAGGCCATCTCCGCCGTCTCCAGGACGATTTGCGGACGGACGCCCGCCACGGCGAACAGGCGGTCCAGCAAATCGTTGAGCGCGGTGCCCAAATGCCGGGCCATCACGATGAAGCGCTCTTCGCGCAGATCGGCCAGCGCGACGCGGCGGCGGGCGGCCAGCGGGTGGCGGCGCGGCATGGCGACCAGCAGAGGGTCGCGGGACACCAGCCGCCGCCGTTCGGCAGGCCAGTCCAGCACGGCGTCGGGCAGGGGGCCACGGACGACCCCCAGGTCAAGGCGGTCCGCCTCCAGATCCCGCGCAATGGAGCGGGTGGAGCCTTCCAGCAGCCGAATCTCCACCCCCGGCCAGCGCTGGCGGTAACGGACGATGGCCTGGAGCGCCTCGTCGGAATACAGGGCGGAAGCCGAATAGCCGACGCGCAGCTCCCCAACCTCGCCCGCCGCCGCCCGCCGCGCCGCCTGCGCGCCGGTCTCCGCCGTCCGCAACACCTCGTAGGCGTGGCGCAGGAACGCCTGACCGGCGGGGGTGAGGCGGACGCTGCGGCGGTTGCGCTCAAACAGGCGGACGCGGAGCTGCTCCTCCAGTCCCTTGATCTGCTGGCTGAGCGGCGGTTGCGACAGATTCAGCCGCGCCGCCGCCCGTCCGAAATGCAGCTCCTCGGCGACGGCGATGAAGGCGTTGATCTGGCGAAAATCCATGGCGGCGGCTCCGGTGATTTGCTTTTCGTCTCACAGCCATCAAAAGCAGTGTTTCACACAGGCTTTTGCGCGTGTCTAGCATCGCGTCATGACGCAATCATCCGACATCGCCGCCGACATGGCCCACAGCGGCCCCGGCCTTCACCCCAACGCCGACGCGACCGTTCCCGTCGGGGCGCGGCGCGATTCCCTGGTCATGATCGGCTGCGCGACGGTGGCCTTCAGCAGCCTGTACCTTACCCAGTCGCTGGGACCGGAACTGCACCGGCTTCATGGGCTGTCGGCGCAGCAGTGCGCGGCGCTGCTGACCGCCACCACGCTGGGGTTGGCGGTCGCTTCGCCGCTCGCCGGGTGGGTGACGCAGCGGCTGGGCGCGCGGTGGGCGCTGCTGCTTGGCTTGGCTGCGCTGGGGTTGCTCAACGCGGGGCTGGCGGCGGCGCAGGGGTTTTCCGCGTTGCTGGCGCTGCGCGCGGCGCAGGGCATGGTCATGCCGCTGGCGCTGTCGGCGCTGCTGACCAGCATCGAACGCCAGCCCTCGGCCCGCTTGGCCTTGGGCGCTTCGGCCAGCTATGTGACCGGGACGATCTGCGGCGGCGTGTTGGGGCGGCTGCTGCCCGCGCTTCTGGTTCCTGATGTCGGCTGGGCTTCGGCCTTTCTGGCGATGGCGGCGCTGCATGGCGCGGCGCTGCTGCTGGCGGCGGTCGGGTTCCGCGATGGGCCGACGTCGGCGCGGGTGGAGGGGCCGGGCCGACGGGTGGGGGAGGGCGGGCCGACGCTGACGGCGGTGTGCGCGGGGGGCTTCGCGCTGCTCTTTTCGCAGATGGCGGTGTTCACCTGCATCGCGTTCCGCCTAGCTGAGCCGCCCTTTTCCTGGAGCACCGCCGCGCTGGGCAGCCTGTATCTGGTTTTCCTGCCCGCGCTGGCCCTGGTGCGGACGTCCCGCCGCGTCGTCATCGCGGTTGGCCATGGGCGGGCGACGGTCGCCGCCGCTTTGGTCGGCTGGTGCGGGCTGTTGGCCACTCTGGCCGAGACGCCGAGCGTGGTGGTGGCCGGTCTTGTCGGGTTCAGCGCCGCCGTGTTCTTCGCGCAGGCGGTCCTCGCCCACGCGCTCAGCCTGTGTTCCGCCGCGTCGGGCGCGTCGGGCGCGCGGGCGAGCGGCGGCTATCTCTTTTTCTACTACATGGGCGGAAGCGTCGGCGCGGTGGCCGCCGCCGCCGCTTGGTCGGGCTTTGGCTGGCTGGGCTGTCTGGGGCTGGTCGCCGCCTTGCAATTGGCGCTGGCCGTGTTCGCCCGCGTTCCACGCGCCGCCCGGACGGACGAACCCCGGACGATTTGACGGCGCACGCGTTTGACCGTGCAAGAGGAGGATGACATGCAGGATCTCAAGCGCGCGGGCGTCGCCGTGGTCGCGCCCCATCTGACGCCGCGCTGGGACGCCGAGGCGTTCGACATTCTGGACACGCTCGCCTCCCATCATCGGCACGTCGCCGATTATCAGGCGATCACCGGCCTGGGATCGGAACAGGCGACGGCGCTGCTGAAGGATGATTTGCGCAGCGCCGCGCCCAGCCTGGGGGCCTTCGTGGATCATCTGATGGCGAGCGTCGAGGCTTCCGGCGTCGCGGCGTATGTCCCGGCGCTCGGGCTTGGCGGCTTCGAGGCCGAGCGGCGGGCGCGGCTTCTCTACGCCCTGACGGTTTGCATCGGCGAGCCGTCCCCCACCGACGCCAAAAACGGTCGGATTCTGTGGGACGTCGCGCCGCGCCGAACCAGCGGGGACTACTTCGCAACCTTTTCGGAGCATGACGGCGAGGCGGCGTTTCACACCGACACCCAATATTACCCGGCGCCGGAGCGTTGGATCGCGCTGTATGTGATGACGCCCGCCGGTTGCGGCGGCGGTCAATCGGTTCTGTGCGACGGCGCGGCGGTGCGCGCGGCGCTGGACAAACCGGCGACCCGCTGGGCGTTGCGCGCGCTGGAGGACCATCCGTTGCCCTTCCGCGTCCCCAGCGTCTTCGCGACCGACCCGCGTCCGGGCGTGGTTCAGGCCACCCTGGCCCCGGTGTTTTCATCCTGCCCCGGCGTGCGCTATCGCCGTGACACGTTGCTGGATGGCTGGGCGCATTTCCCGGAACACCACGACGCGGAGGCCGAGGACGCCGTCCGGGCACTGGAACGCGCGCTCGCCGACGGCCAGAGCGCCGTGCGCTTCAGGATGGAGCGGGACAGCCTGCTGATCGCCGACAACCACCGGGCTTTGCACGCGCGCACCGCCTTCTCCGATCAAAAACGCCATCTGCTGCGCGTCCGCATGCGGGGCGACGAGCGGCGCGAGGCGTTGAACGCCCCGATGCTGTCCAAGCTCCGGTCACGGGAGTTGGAGATGGGGGAGTGACTTGGAAACGGCCACGCTGACCGGCTTTGGATCGCGTGGCGACCATGTGATTGGGGATGCTGGCGTTCCCTATCGGTCCTTCGGAGGCCGAGGTGTTCTGAATTGATTTCCTGAAGAAACTCAAGGGACGCAACCTGAAAGGCGTGAAGCTGATGATCGACGATGTCCACGAAGGGCAGGGCGCCAGACGGATCAGCGGCTTGGCGCGGCTGATGTCGGACGGCGGCGCCACCAGATAGAGGGTGGCCGGGTCACGGTCAGCGACCAGATCGGCGATCCGCCAGGATGCCGCCGGGTGACGTCGGCCACCACCGGGTCGCGGTAGAGGCCGAGAAATGGCATGGCGGTGGACAGCACGCCGGAGCGTTCGTTGTCGGATTTGTTGAGCAATTCCCGCGCCGAACCTCCAGAAACGGGTTGTAGACGGCGGAGCGCGGGTTGGTCGGATCGAACAGCAGCCACCCGACCGTGGCGGGCGCGGAAACCGGCGGTGATCCGCCAATTCTCGCCCTTGATGTCATGGGCGATGGCGGATCCGGGCCAGGTCAGCAGCGAGGGCGCCCAGCACCAAACCGTCCCGGCCGAGATTTCATCGGCTCCATCGACCCGCGTTCGACCCGTCAGGTGATGGACGCCAAGGGATTCAACGTTCTGGCAACCAAGTCGGGCAATTACACCGATCTGGTCATGCGAATGGGCGGGCGCCCGGCAACAACCCGGATTTCGTCTTGGGCATGAAGTATTTGTTCGACCGTGAGCAGATGAAAAAGTCGATCTTCCGGGGCTTGGCCGAGGTGGCGAACGATCGTCCGCTGGCGCCGAGCAACCGCTACTACTCCGCCGACGTTCCGCAGCGCCCGTATGACCCGGAAAAGGCGGAGTTCCACCTGAAGAAGGCGGACGCGCTGGATTCGCCGTTGCAGATCGTCGCCTCCGTCGCCGCCGACAATTCGGTGGAAATGGCCGTCGTCATGCAGCAGACCGCCCAGAAGATCGTCCTGATCGGCGAGTCCGTGTCGGGCAAGACCACCATCGCCCTGTCGGTGATGGGCTACGCCCGCAGCGGCTGCCGCATTGCCGGCGACCGGGTGCGGCTGGGTGACGCGTTCAACCCGTCCCGCACCATCATGGCAGGTGTCCAAGGCGTTGAGCCGCCCACTGACCTCCTATCACGGGCTGACCGGCGCCGCGCTCGACCGGCGGGTGTTCACTGCTCAATCTGGTCAAGCTGCCGCGCGGGTTGGCGGACCGCAAACCGGGCGAACTGTCGGGCAGGCAGAAGCAGCGCGTCAATCTGGCCCGCGCGCTCGCCGCCGAACCGGACTTGATCCTGTGCGACGTGGTGACGTCGGCGCTCGACACTGTGGTCGCGGCGGCTGTGCTCGATCTGCTGGTGGAGTTGCGGCGCGAGTTGGTCGTGTCCTACATGTTCATCAGCCATGATTTGAAGACGTTTCGGGCGATCTGCGACGACATCATGGTGCTGTACGCGGGCCGCAAGGTGCAGGCGGGCAGCCGCGAGGCGATGGCCGAACCGCCGAGCCACCTCCACGCCGATCTTCTGACCGCCTCGGTCCCGGAAATGCGGATGGGGTGGCTGGAAGGGGACGAGGAGGACGCGCACGGCAAGCTGGCCGACAGCGCGTCTTCGCCGGAGGAGATGCGCGCGGCGGCGACCGACGACGCGTCGCTGATCCGTCTGCGCACCCGGCTTGGCGCCTCGCTGCTGGCCGCCGAGGCGGCGGCGCGGATCGGCGCGGTGCTGGACCTCATCAGCGGCATCGCCGGGCAAACCAACCTCTTGGCGCTGAACGCCACCATTGAAGCGGCCCGCGCTGGGGACGCGGGCAAGGGCTTCGCCGTCGTCGCCCATGAGGTGAAGCAATTGGCGATGCAGACCACGCAGGCGACCGGGCAGATCGCCGCGCAGATCGCCGCGCAGATCAACGCGATGCAGGGGGCGACCGCTGAAGCGGTCGGGTCGATCCGCGTCATCGGCGCCATCATCGCCCGCCTGAACGACATCGCGACGACCATCGCCGCGTCGGTCGAGGAACAGGGCGCGGCCACCGCCAACATCCGCCACCTGCGCGCCACCGCCGGGCAGGCGGGGGAATCCGCTCAATCGGCGTTGGCTGTCGCCGGAAGCGTGACCAACGAAGTTGGCCACCTTACGGGCCGTGTCGGCGATTTCCTGGCGAATGTGCGCCGAGGGTGAGGAAAACCTGCGCTATCCCCTCCATTTTTCCGGGCAAATCCAACGCGGTCCTGTGGCATAAGGGGCCAACCTTGCCACGGGAACTCAGCCGGACATGATTCGTTTCGACAACATCACCAAGCAAAACAGCCACCGGATCCTTTTTCTGGAGGCGTCCGCCGCGCTGAACCGGGGCGAAAAGATTGGCCTTGTCGGTCCCAACGGCGCGGGCAAGACGACGCTGTTCCGCATGATCGCGGGCGAGGAGGCGCCGGACACGGGCCAGGTGGCGGTCGAGAAGCTGGTCTCGATCGGCTATTTCAATCAGGACGTCGGCGAAATGTCGGGCCGCAGCGCCGTCGCCGAGGTGATGGACGGGGCCGGGCCGGTCAGCGCCGTGGCGGCGGAGTTGGCGGAGTTGGAAACGGCCATGGCCGATCCCGACCGCGCCGACGAGATGGACGCGATCATCGAGCGTTACGGCGAAGTCCAGGCCCGCTTCGAGGAGTTGGGCGGCTATGAGCTGGAGGGCCGCGCCCGCGAGGTGCTCGCCGGGCTGAGCTTCAGCCAAGAGATGATGGACATGGATGTGGGCGGCCTGTCCGGCGGTTGGAAGATGCGCGTGGCGCTCGCCCGCATCCTGCTGATGCGGCCCGACGCCATGCTGCTGGACGAGCCAAGCAACCATCTGGATCTGGAAAGCCTGATCTGGCTTGAGGGGTTTCTGAAGGGCTACGACGGCGCGCTGTTGATGACCTCGCACGACCGTGAGTTCATGAACCGCATCGTCAACAAGATCATCGAGATCGACGGCGGGTCGCTGACCAGCTATTCCGGCGATTACGCCTTTTACGAACGGCAGCGGGCGCTGCGCGAGAAGCAGCAGGAAGCCCAGTTTGAACGGCAGCAAGCCATGCTGGCGAAGGAGCTGAAATTCATCGAACGCTTCAAGGCGCGCGCCTCGCACGCCAGCCAGGTGCAAAGCCGGGTGAAGAAGCTGGACAAGATCGAGCGTTTCGAGATGCCGAAGCGCCGTCAGGTGGTGGCGTTCGATTTCCCGCCCGCCCCGCGTTCGGGCGAGGACGTCGCGGTCCTGAAAAACGTCCACAAGGGCTATGGCGAGCGAAGCATCTATCAAGGCTTTGATCTGACCATCCGCCGCAAAGAGCGCTGGTGCGTGATGGGCGTCAATGGCGCGGGAAAATCAACGCTGCTGAAACTGGTGGCGGGAACGACCGAACCGGACGTTGGAACGGTCGTGGTCGGGGCCAGCGTCAAGATGGGCTATTTCTCCCAGCACGCGATGGAACGGCTCGACGGCGAGCAGACGGTGTTTGAATCCTTGGAGGCGTCGTTCCCACAGGCGGGGCAGGGGTCGTTGCGGGCGCTGGCCGGTTGCTTTGGCTTTTCCGGCGACGACGTGGAAAAGAAATGCCGCGTCCTGTCCGGCGGCGAAAAGGCCCGGCTGGTGATGGCGATCATGCTGTTCAACCCGCCGAACTTCCTGGTTCTCGACGAGCCGACCAACCACCTTGATCTCGACACCAAGGAAATGTTGATCGCGGCGTTGGCCGCCTATGAGGGCACCATGCTGTTCGTGTCGCACGACCGGCATTTCCTGGCGACGCTGTCCAACCGGGTGTTGGAACTGACGCCGGAGGGCATCCACCAATATGGCGGCGGCTACACCGAGTATGTGGCGCGCACCGGCCACGAGGCGCCCGGCCTGCACAGTTGATTGACCGTCAACGGGGTGTGTTCAGTCCACCCCTCTTCCGGCCCTTCAACGCCACGGCCGGTTTGTTCGGCCTGATGCGGGCGGGAACGCCGCGTCAGGCCACAGCCGCCGAACGGCGTTTCAGCGTGTCGGATGGCTTTTCGCCGTACATCTGGGAATAATAGGTCGAAAAGCGGCCCAAATGCCAAAAGCCGTGATCCATGGCGATTTCGGCGACCGTCGTTTGGCGGGGGTCGGCGACCCGCAAGGCGCGGCGGGCGGCGTTCAAGCGGATCATTCGCAAATACGCCGTGGGCGACATCCCCATCACATCGGCGAAGCTGTATTCCAGCATCCGCGTCGTCACACCGACCCCTTGCGCGATTTGCGCGACCGACAGCACGTCGTCCGGGTGGGTTGACACATAGTCGCGCGCACGGTTGACCAGATTTTGCCGCTGAGAGAGCGGGATCAGCCGTTCCCCCTCCAACCTGCTTGTGATCCGCTCGACGATCTGGCAGCAGCGGTCAAGGATCGCCAAACGCACGCTGGCGTGGCGCAGAATGTCGGCTCCGGGCTGTTGTTCGGCAAGCAGCCAGTTCAATTCGTTGCGCAACGCGGGGGCGTGCGCCGACAGGAAGGTTCCGCTTTGCAACGCTTCGGCGTTTGGCGTCGGCGCCCGCAACGCGGTCAAGCGGGGAAGATCAATGGCGACGGCCAGAATCGACATCGGGCCGGAGCAGAGAAAATCGCACACCGCCGCGCCCCGGAACAGAATGACGTCGCCAACGCCAACCGGCTTGCCTTCAAAGCGGGACGGCGCGGAACCCACCATTGGCACGCCAAGAACGAGGGTGTCCGGCGGCGGGGCGGTGTGCTGGTGCAGACGCAGGTTGGTGGTTTCGCGGATGAGTTGGATGCCGGGAACGCCGAATTCGCGCAACTCTCCGGTGAAACGACCGGGTTGCAGTTGGCTGTAATGTTGGGTCCAGCCCCGCAACGCCTGCTCTTGCTCGCACACGTCCGCAGCGGTGTCCGTCACCACCCGGATCGTTTGCTGGCTGTTCATGGTCGATGACTCCCTGTCGGTGACTCTCGGAGCGCGAAGGGGCGAACGGCGTTCAATGCGCCGCACAAATTCGGTGTGGGGCGCATGATTTGGATCGCTTTGCCGACCGATGTCAAACAAGATTGTTAGCCAAGCAATCATTGCGCCCCACGCACAACAACGCATTCGAGCGAAATTCCAAATTTCTGTCTGATACTTAAAGATAGGCAATAAAATTCGCATATAGCAAGAATTATTATGTATTTACGACATTCAAAATGATGGTGTTATAAAAAACACCGCAATAGCATTTATAAATTATAAATCAAATGGATATCTGATGGAGGGCATTGGCGGATTGGTCTTTATTATTGAATTTGTTGATTGTGATTTATTAAATTCTTTGGAACTCATCAATCCTGCCTAAATTGTGATCCTCCAATAAACGGAACGCACAAAAAATCACCACAGATTTTGTATGACTTGATCGATGCGTAGGCAAATTTGTCGGAAAATATCTTGATACGATCCAAAAAAAAGCTCCTTTGGCCAAATCGTGAAAGATAAAGCCGCGATTTCGCATAGCGGATAGATCGGCCGCGCGGCACGGACGCACACTCCACGTCTCAATCACACACAGGGCGCGGAGGGGCGATTCATGCAGGCGGCAGCCGACGCGTTGATTCTGGGGGCTGGTCCGGCGGGGGTGGCGCTGGCCTGTCGACTGGCGGCGCAGGGGCTGTTGGTGGACGTGATCGCGGCGCGGCGGTCGCCCGCCTGGGAAGGGCTGTCACCGCGCGTCATCGTCGGCTTGCGGCGGGCGGGGTGCGGCGCGGCGGTGGCCGCCGCTGGAGAACCGGCCCGGCGCGCCGCGCATTGGAACGGGCAAAGCTCGACGCTCAATCACGAGCATCTGGTCGAACGCGCGCGGTTCGACGCGGCGCTGAGGCGCGATCTGCGATCCGCTGGCCCGCGGCTGACCGAGGCCAGCGTCGCCAGCCTTCGCCGGGTTGACAGGCTATGGCAGGCGTTCGACGTGTCGGGGGCGCCGCTCTCCCGCGCCGCTTTTTTGGTGGAGGCGCGGGGGCGCCGGGCGCCCAGCGCGGGCGTCACGCTGGACAGTGGGCCGCGCACCGTCGCCATCGCCCGCATCCATCAGGGCGATCCCGGCCCGGCGGCCAGCGCGGCGGCGTCCTTCGCCGATGGCTGGGTCTGGATGGCGGCCTTGCCGGACGGGCGTCGGCTGCTGCAATTCGTCGTGGACGCCGCGCTGGTTCCGCCGCGCGTCCAACTGTCGGACTTTCACGCCAGCCTTGCCGCCGCCGTGCCGGAAGCGGCGGAGTGGATCGCCCGACGCGCGCCCTTGGGCGTGGCGACGGCGCGCGACGCCACGGCGGCGCTGCGGGGCGGGCTGGTCGGGGCTGATTGGCTGCGGATCGGCGACTCGGCCTTCACCAGCGACCCGCTGTCCGGCCATGGCGTCCACAGCGCGCTGGGCAGCGCCTTCGCGGCGGCGGCGGTCATCTCCAGTTTGCGCGCGGCGCCCGACGCGCTGCCACTGGTCCAGCGCTTTGTTGAGGAGCGAAACGCCGACCTGTTCGGTCATGCGGCGGCGGTCGGCAACGCCTTTTATCGAATGGAACGCCGCTGGCCTGAACGCCTCTTTTGGCGGGAACGGTCGGCGTGGCCCTCAGCTCCGTCGCCCGCCGCCGCGTCCGGGTTGCGCCGCCAGCCGGTCGTTGTCGAGGGCCGGATCGTCGAGCGCGAGGTTCTGGTGACGCCCCGCATGCCGCGCGGGGTGCTGACCATCGAGGGGGTGGAACTGGCCCCGCTGCTGCGGCTGGCCGGGGCGCACGAGTCAACAACCGAACTGGCGCAACGCGTCGGCCACACGCCCGCCCATGTCGGCACGGCGCTGAGCTGGTTGCGCCAGAACGGCTTTCTGCACAGCGGCGGCGGGTTGCCGCTGGTCTGACAAAAAAAGGGGAGAACAGTGGGATGCGTCGAATGAGAGGGCTGGCCAGCGGCCTTGCGCTGGCGGGAGCGTTGACAACCAGTGGAATGGCCGGGGGTGGGGCGGTCTGGGCCGCCGAACCGCCGCGCCCGGACGAGGGGAACGCCAAGGCGATCATCGCCGAACGCTGCTCCACCTGCCACGAACGGCAGGCCGACGGCACGCTGAACCGCATCGATCACGTCCGCAAGACGCCGGAAGGCTGGACGATGACGCTGTTCCGCATGAACCAAATCCACGGGGCCAATCTGTCCGCCGCCGACAGCCGCGCCTTGGTCGCCTATCTGTCCAGCCGCCAGGGTTTGGCTCCGGAGGAGGCCGCGCCCTTCCGCTACATCCTGGAACGTCAGCCCTCCATGGTGGAAACGCCAATCGCCGAGGGGGATTTGTCGGTGATGTGCGCGCGCTGCCACAGCGTCGCCCGCTTCGGTTTGCAACGGCGCGACGCCGACGAATGGCGGCGGCTCGCCAATTTCCATCTCGGGCAATTCCCGACCACCGAATATTCGGCGCTGGGCCGTGATCGCAAATGGTGGGAGATCGCCTCCACCCAAACGCCCGAGCTGCTGGGCCAAAAATTCCCGCTGAAGACGGCGGAATGGACCGACTGGCAAAAGGCGGCGAAACCCGACTTGGCGGGCGTCTGGGCGATCAGCGGCCATCGCCCCGGCCTTGGAACCTATGGCGGAACCGCCACGGTGGCGCCGGACGGCGACGGCTACAGCGTTCGCTACGATTTGACCGACGCCGCCGGGCAACCGCTGACCGGGACCGGGCGGGCGCTGGTCTACACCGGCTTTGAATGGCGCGGGACGACCACGCTCGGCGGCAAGGAGCTGCGCGAGGTGTTCGCCGCGTCCAAGGATGGGCAAACGCTGGCCGGACGCTGGTTCCTGGCCGATCATGACGAGGTCGGCGCCAGCGTCACCGCCGTGAAGACCACCGCCACCCCGGCCACGATCCTTGGCTTCAGCCAAGAGCATCTGAAGACCGGGGCCAGCGCGCGCGTCACCGTGTGGGGCAGCGGCTTGGATGGCGGGCCGGTTGATTTCGGTCCCGGCGTGACGGTCAAACCCGTGTCGCAAAGCGCCACCGCCGTGGTGGTCGAGGTCGCCGCCGCCGCCAACGCCGCGCCCGGCCCGCGCAAGGTCAGCGTCGGCAAGGCGACGGGGATGGGCTTTACCGTCTATGCCGCGCTGGACAGCGTCACGGTCGAACCGGCCTTCACCATCGCGCGCGTCGGCGGCAATGGCGGAACCACCGCCCCGGTCTCGGCCCAATTCGAGGCGGTCGGCTATCTGAACGGCCCGGACGGCAAACCCGGCACTGAGGACGACATCCGCGTCGGCGCGCTGCCCGCCGCCTGGACGTTGGAGCCGTTCAACGACGCCGCCAAGTTGATGGAGGACGTGAAGTTCGCCGGAACCATCGCCGCGTCCGGCCTGTTCGCCCCCGCCGCCGCCGGTCCCAACCCGCAGCGCGCCTTCAGCACCAACAACATTGGCGATCTGAAGGTGGTGGCGACGGTCAAGGACGGCGCCGCGTCGTTGACCGGGGAAGGCCGCCTCATCAGCACGGTGCAGCGCTGGAACGATCCGCCCATCCGCTGACCGCCGTCGCAACCGATTCCCCCTTCGGATTGGGAGAGAGCCTATGAGCACCTTGCAATTGGCGCACAACGACGTGCGCGACCTGACGGTCGGCGACCGGCGCGTGCTGTTTCACGTCCCGACCAGCGGTTTGTTTGAACTGGACATGGTGGGCAACCGCCTGTTCGACCTGTTCGCCGAGCTGGGGCAGGTGGGAGAAGACGACATCCGCCGCTGTTTCGACGGCGTGGCCGACCCCGAGATGGTCATCGAAACCCTGCGCGAACTCGTCACCCTGCGGGTCATCGACGACGGATTGCCGAAACCGGCCAAGGATCCGATCACGATCACGGAGTTTCCGCTCAGCACCGTGGTTTTGAACGTCAACACCGGCTGCAACCTGAGCTGCACCTATTGCTACAAAGAGGATCTGACCACCCCCGCGAAGGGCGAGCGGATGGAGTTCGACACCGCCGCGCGCAGCGTCGATCTGCTGTTGCAGGAAGCGACGGCGCGCGACAGCGTCAACGTCGTGTTCTTCGGCGGGGAACCGCTGACCAACATGCCCCTGATCCGGCAGGTGGTTGAGTATGCCGAGCGGCGGGGCCGCGAAACCGGCAAGCGCGTCGACTTCTCGCTGACCACCAACGCGGTGCTGCTGACCGAGGAGATCGTCGATTGGCTCGACGCCCACCGCTTCGGGATCACCATCAGCATGGACGGGCCGAAACCGCTGCACGACCGCAACCGCAAGACGGTCAGCGGCAAGGGTTCCTATGATCTGGTGTCGGCCAAGGCGCGGATGCTGCTGGCGCGCTACCGCTCGCGGCCGGTGGGCGCGCGGGTCACGCTGACCGCCGGGGTCACGGACGTCCAGGCGATCCACGATCATCTGAAGGACGATCTGGGATTTTTCGAGGTCGGCTTCTCGCCGGTGACGTCGGGCGGGATGACCGCCTTCAACCTGACGGGGGACGAGTTGGCGTTGGTCTTCGCCAACATGAAGAGCCTTGGGCAACGCTATGTCGACGCGGCCAAGCGCGGCGACAACATTGGCTTTTCCAACATGCACCAGTTGATGACCGACCTGTCGGAAGGCACGACCAAATCGCTGCCCTGCGGGGCCGGGCTGGGGATGCTGGCGGTGGACAAGGAAGGCGATCTGCACCTCTGCCACCGCTTCACCGGATCGACCCAACCGACCTACGGCAACGTCGAGGACGGCATCGCCAAAGACAGTTTGGGCGCGTTTTTGGAGGGCATGGCCAACCGCGCCGGCACCGATTGCGAGACCTGCTGGATCCGCAAGCTGTGCGCGGGCGGCTGCTACCACGAATCCTACGCCCGCTACGCCGATCCGGCGCACCCGACCTACCATTACTGCGACCTGATGCGCGACTGGATCGATTTCGGGATCCGGGCCTACGCGGAAATCACGGTCGCCAACCCAAGCTTCATCGAACGGCACGTCGCGCCGCGCAGGGGGAAACAATGAAACACCTCAAGCCCTTGAACAAAAAGGCCGCGCAGGTCGATCAAGCGGTCGAGAACGGCCAGATGGACGAGGTCGTCGCCATGCAGGTGGTGGTCGGCTGCGCCGCGACCTTCGATCCGGGATGGGAGGTCGATCCCTTCGGCAGCGTCGCCGCGCTGTGCGCGCCGATGGAGGCCGACCTCTACGGTTGTTCGGATCCCTGCTGGTGGCCGGCCCAGGTGCCCGACACCATCAACACCTACCCGGATTGGAACGCCAAGGCGGCCTCGGCCCAGAACGACTGGCGCGCGCTCCAGTCGGTGTTTCCCAAGAAATGACCGGGGCGGGGAGAAGAAAGATCATGAAAACGCCATTCATCCGGGGGCTGTTCGCCGCCCTGTGCTGCGCCGGGCTGCTCGCCGCCGTCCCGACTTGCGCTAAAGAGTATCTGATAACCGGGGTCAAGCCGAACGGGCTGGTGGTCATCGACCCGGCGGCCCGCAAGGTTGAGAAGAGCTTTAAGATTCCGGGCGCGGGCGTCGCCCCCGGCACCATCGTGCCTTCGCCCGACGGCAAGATCGCCTATGTCGTCACCAATCATCTGGAAAGCGTGTCGGGCATCGACCTGGAGAGCGGCAAGGAGGTCTTCCGCGCCGATTTCTCGGGCAACAATCTGCGGGTCAAGGCGATGTTCGCCATGGACGTCAGCCCGGACGGCAAGGAGCTGTTCGTCTTCCAGTCGCCGGTCCGCCTGCTGCCCAGTGAATACAAGGTGGAAGACACCCGCATCGCCGTGTACCGCACCGCCGACGGGGTCGGCGCCAAGCCGGTGCGGCTGCTTCCCGCTCCCCGGCGGCTGGCCGTGCTGGCCTTCGCCAAGGATGGCGGAACGCTGTGGGCGTTGGGCTGGGATCTCTACGCGCTGGATCCCAAGACCGGGGCCATCCGCGAAACGCGCCAGGTGCTGAACTGGACCCGTGAGAATTATGGCCCGCCCGACATTCTCGACGTCTGGCCGCAGTTCGAGCAGGCGGCGGTGTTCTCCACCCCCTACTTCACATCCCGCACCGATCTGCCGCCAACCGACCCCAGCGCCTTCAAGACCGGCGTCCTCACCCTGGATCTGGCGTCGGGCAAGCTGGAGATGAAGGATTTCGAGAACACCAGCGCGGTGATCTTCTCATCCGTCGTCAACCCGAAGAAGCGGGATGAGCTGTTTTCGGTTTACACCCAATTGTCGAAGATCGACGCGGCGGGCGGCGCCCTGGTGAAGCGGGTGGATCTGCCGCACACCTACTATTCGATCAACATCGCGGGCGACGGCAAAGAGGTCTATGTCGGCGGCACCGCCTGCGACGTCGGGGTTTACAGCACGGACACGCTGGATCGCCTCGGCCAGATTGAGATCGCCGGATGCCCGGACCAGGGGGTGGCCTCGCTGCGGATGATCCGGCGCTGACGGAACAAGCGTCCTATCTGCTTCGCCCCTCTTCCCACATGGGAGAGGGGCTTCCGTCACCGACAGGAGCGCCGATGCCGTCCTCCTCCCCGCGTTGGGCTTGGTCCTTTGTCCAGCCCCACCGCGCCGCCTTGCTGCTGTCCTTTGGCCTGTCGCTGGTCGGGGTGGCGGTTGGGCTGGCGCAACCCTGGCTGACCAAGCGGATCGTCGATGATGGTCTGATGGCGGGCGACGCCAACCTGTTGGTGACGCTGGCCATCGGCATGGTTGGGGTTGGGTTGCTGTCCAACCTGCTGTCGGGGGTGAATCGCTGGGTCTATGTCCGGGCTTCGGCCCTGGTGCTGTTCGCCATGCGCGAAAGCCTGTACGGCCATCTGCAATCGCTGCCGCCGCGTTTTTACGCGACGTGGTCGGCGGGCGACGTGCTGAGCCGGTTGGACGGCGATCTGGCGGAGGTGCAGCGTTTCGCCGTGGACGCGCCGCTGTCGGCGGTCAACGCGATCTTCACGCTGATTGGGGCGGTGGCGTTGATGGCGCTGCTCGACCCCGCCTTGACGCTGGTGGCTTTTGTTCTGCTGCCCGCGCAAATCCTGTTCCTGCGCGGCGTCCGCCCCTGGGTGGAGCGCTCCACCCGCGCGGTGCGCGAGGGCGCGGCGGGGGTGAGCGGCTTTTTCGTGCAACGTCTGTCGGCGATCAAGTTGATTCAGTCGGTTGGGGCGGAGGCGCAGGAATCGCGGCGGCTGGCGGGGCTGAATCAGGATTTTCTCACGAGCCTGCTGCGCCAACAGATGATGTCGTTCGCGGTTGGGGGCGTGCCGGGGCTGATGTCGTCGGCCAGCACGGCGGCGGTGTTCCTGTGGGGCGGCTTGCGGGTGATCGAGGGCGGCCTGTCGCTGGGCGCGCTGATCGCCTTCACCGCCTATCTCGGGCGGGCCACCGGGCCGGCGCAGACCCTGTTGGGGTTGGTGACGGCGGCGCAGCGCACGCGGGTGTCGCTGGACCGCGTGACCGAGCTTTTGCAAGAGCGCCCGGCGGTTCTCCCCCCCGCTCAGCCGATCGAACCGCTGTCCGGCGGCGGCGCGCTGTCGGTCGAGGGTGTCGTCTTCGCGCATGAGGCCGGATCGCCGGTGCTGCGTGGGCTGTCGTTGGACGTTCCAGCCGGGGCGAAGATCGGCGTTCTCGGCCCCTCCGGCGCGGGAAAATCGACGCTGGTCGATCTTCTGCACCGACATTACGACCCGCAGGCCGGACGGATCCTCTTGAACGGCGTCGATCTGCGCGCCATGGCCCCCGCCGCCCTGCGGGCGCGGGTGGCGGTGCTGGGGCAGGACGCGCCGCTGTTGCCCGGCAGCATCGCCGACAATCTGCGTTTCGGCCTGCAAAGGGTTGACGAAGCCGCCTTGCGGGAGGCCGTGGCGGCGGCGCAATTGTCGGATTGGCTGGCCCGGCTGCCGCGCGGGCTGGACACGCCGGTCGGGGCCTGGGCGTCGTCGCTGTCGGGTGGGCAACGCCAGCGGATCGCGCTGGCCCGCTGCCTGTTGCGCCAGCCTGACGTTCTGGTGCTGGACGAACCCGTGTCGGCGCTGGACGCGGAGTCCGCTGTGCGCCTTTCCGCTGAAATCGACCGTCTGTTCGCTGGGCGCACCCGCATCGTCATCAGCCACCGGGCGGAGGCGTTGGCCGATTGCGCCGCCGTGCATCGCCTGGAAAACGGCGTTCTGCGCGTCGACTCATCGGATCGGGTGGGGGAGGCGGCCTGATGCGGATCGCCATCATCGACAGCGGCGTCACCCTGCCGCCGCCCGCGCCGCCCGTCGCGGCGCGGGCGGCCTTCGCGTTGGGCGACGGCGTCGCCGGGATGGTGACGCCCCATCCCGACCGCATCGGCCATGGCGGCGCGGTCGCCGCCATCGTCCGATCCTTGGCCCCAAACGCCACGCTGCTCGACGCGCAAATCTTTGACGAGGCGCCAACCACCTCGGCGGCGGTGGTGGCCGCCGGGTTGCGCTGGGCGGTGGAGCAGGGCGCGCGGCTGGCGACGATGAGCTTCGGTTTGCCGTCCGACCGCGCGGTGCTGCGCGCGGCGGTGCAGGACGCGCTGGATTCCGGGGTGTTGCTGGTGGCCGCCCGTCCGGCGCGCGGCGCTCCGGTGTGGCCCGCCGCTTATCCGGGGGTCATCGCCGCCACCGGCGACGCGCGTTGCGCGCCGGGCGAACTGTCGATCCTCCCCGGCGCTTACGGCGCCTGTCCGCGCCGCTGCGGCGACGACAGCGCGCATCCCCGAACGGGCGGGGCCAGTCTGGCGGTTGGTCATCTCGCCGGTCTTCTCGTCCGGTTGGCTCCGACGGATCGCGCCGACGCGGTCGCCCAACTGGACGGGCTGGCGCGCTGGCGCGGGCCGGAGCGGCGGACGGCGCACGGGTGACGTCAGGGCGACGCGTCCACCCCTTGCGTCCGTCGTTCCGTCAGCGGGCGGTGGGGCAGGGCGACCTTGATGGCGACGGTCGTTCCGCCGCCGGGCGCGCTCGTCACCGACAGGGCGGCGCCGATCAGTTCGGCCTGTTCGCGCAGGCCCAACAAGCCGAAATGGTTGGCTTGGTCGGTTTCGATGTCGAATCCGGCCCCATCGTCCCGCACGGCGACGGACAGCGTTGTTTGCCCCGGCTCACTCTCCTGAGCGGCGATGTCCACGGCGATGGACGGGGCGTTGGCGTGACGGACGGCGTTGCGCAACGCTTCTTCAATCATCCGGTAGAGCGTTTCGGCGGTCTGCCCGGTCATCGCCTCCGCCGTCTCCGCCACGTCCAGCCTCAGGGCCGAGGCGGTGCGGTCCTGGACCTGCGCGACCAGCCGACGCAGCGCCGGACCAAAACCGTCGTCGCGCACGGGGGAATAGCGCAATTGCGACACCGCGCTGCGGGCGTGCGCCAACCCTTCCTGGGCGGCTTCGTCGGCGCGGCGGATTTCGTCGGGCAGGCGGGAGGGATCAACCTCCACCAATTTGCGGATCAGCCGAATCTGGGTCAGCAGGCCCAGCAGCGTGTGGGCCACCGTGTCGTGCAGATCGCGCGAGATGCGCAGCCGTTCGCGCACGATGGCGGCGGCGCGGGTTTCGTGGCTGAGGCGTTCGATTTCCCGCGTGCGTTCCTCCACCCGCGCGTCGAGCTTTTCGTTGACGCCGGACAGATCGGCGTTGGCCTGTTGCAGCGTGCGCACCAGCGAGGCGATGGACCGCCCGATCCGCCCGGCCTCGTCGCGGCCCTGGGGGCCGACGAAGCTGGTGGTCCGCCCGGCGCGCAAATCGTCGGCGGCCTCGGCCATCGCCTGCAAGCGGCGCATGATCCGGCTGGCGATCAGCACGCTGGCCAGCGTCGCGACCAACCCGCCCAGCGCGATGGCGGTGAAGATCGACGCCGACGCCCGGTCGGCGGTGCGGAAAGCGGTCGCCACCGGCTCGCGCACCATGACGCTCCAGCCCAGGCCGGGGAAATCGGCGAAACCGCTGCTGCGCGCGATGCCGCTCAACAAACCCTGGTCCACGCTGTGAGTTGTGCCGAAGGGGTGGGCCGACAGATCGACGCGGCTGCCGCGCGGGGTCTGTCGCGAGCCGTACAGGACCGTGCCGTCGATGCCCAGCAGCAGCACTTCGGCCCCCGGGCGGTCCTTCAGCGTCGCCAGCGTGCCGCGCTGCAACGCCTCAATCCAGGACCAACCGAGCGTGACCGCCAGCACGCCCCGGATGTCGCCCGCGCGGTTGCGCACCGGGGCCGACAGATCGACGAAGCGGCGCGGCTCGCCGTTGCGCAGCGGCGGCAACAGGCGGTCGAGCAGCAATTCGCGGTGGACGTCGCCGATGTAGGGGCCGAGAAACGCCCCGGTGAACCAGGGCCGCGCCGCCACCGACTGGCCGAGCAACACCCCATCGGTTCCAGCGACGATGGCCCCGTTCAGGTCGATGATGCCCGCCCATTCGATTTCGCCCAGCGCCCCTTTCAGGTCGGTCAGCGCCCGGTCGGCCTCCGGTCCCGCCAAATCCCCGTCGCGCACGCCGATCAACGTCGCCGACGCCGCCACCCACTCCCGCCGCCCGGCCAGATTGGTGTCGATGGTGTCGATCAGCCGTTGGGCGTGGGTGGCGTAGAGCAGGCCGATTTCCCGCTCCAGCGCGTCGCGCGCGTCGCGCATCGTCCAGAAGCCGACGAACAGCGCCACCGCCAGCGACACCAGCGCGATGGACCAGCCGATGGCCGCCGCCAAGCGCCAGCGCGGATCCAGGGCGCGCAACAGCCGCCGCGCCCGCCGTTGCGGCGGCCGTAGCGGCGGGTTGCGTCCGTCCCGCTCGAAAGTGACGTTCGTCATGCGCGATCCGTGTCTTTCGTCAGTGTCGCCGAGGGTGGGCTTGCGTCATTGTTGGTTCATCGGAAGGCGGCATCATGAAGCATACGGCGCAAACGGTTGTCGAGGAAGTCGCGGCCAGATCCGGCGTTCCGGTCGCCCAGACGGCGGCGACTCTCGACGCCCTGCTGCCGCTGCTGGCGGCGCGCTTGCCCTCGCCAATTTTCGGACGGCTGCAACGGGTCTTGACCGACGACGGCGACGCGTCTCTGCTGAACGACCTTTGGAACCGGGATCCCTGATGACGCCGATCCGCATCGTGATCGCCGAGGATCAACAACTGATCCGCCGCGCCTTCGCCAACCTCCTGTCGCTGGAGGCCGACATCGAGATCGTCGGCCTCGCCCCCGACGGGGCCGAGGCGGTGGAGCTGTGCCGCCGTTTCCGCCCCGACGTGGTGCTGATGGACATTCAGATGCCGCGTCTGGGCGGCATCGCCGCGACCAAGCTGATTCTGTCGGAATTTCCCGGCACGCAGGTCGTCGTTCTGACCACCTTCGACACCGACGATCTGGTGTTCGGCGCGATTTCCGCCGGGGCCGCCGCCTATCTGCTGAAAGACGCCTCGGAGGTCGAGATCCTCGACACCATCCGGGGGGTGATGCGCGGGGAAACCCGCATCTCGCCCCACATCGCCCGCAAGCTGTTCGACGAGCTGCGCCGCTCCCGCGCGGTGGAGCTGCCGTCCGGCGCGCAATTGCCCGATCTGGCCGATCTGACCGACCGCGAGCGCGCCATCCTCGACCTGATCGCTCAGGGGCAGAGCAACCGGCAGATCGCCGCCAGCCTGTTTCTGGCCGAAGGCACGGTGAAGAATTACGTCAGCCGCATCATGGAAAAGCTGGGGGCGCAGTCGCGCACCGAACTGGCGGTGAAGGCCGTGCGAACGCCCAAAGCCTGACTGGCGGCCCGCCGCGCCGATGCGGTAGAATCGGGGAACGGGCAGGGCAGGCGACGGGAGAGGGGCGATGATCGGGGCTGGAATCCGCGTGGCTCTCGCGCTGTCGGCGGCGCTTTTCCTGGGGCCGGAACGGGCGGCGGCGAACGACAGCACCGGCTTTCTGGGCACCGGCGGAATCGAGCTGACCAGCACCGACGCCATTGAGATGGTGTCGGAGGATCTGCGGATCGGGTTGGACGAAATACGCGTCGCCTACGTCTTCCGCAACGTCAGCGCTCAGCCGGTCGAGACGATGGTGGTGTTTCCATTGCCCGATCTGGATTTGTCGCGCGGCCTGACCGAACCGGCCTGGGGCTTTCCGCAGCAGGCCGATGATTTTCTGGGATTCCGCCTGTGGATCGACGACCAGCCGGTTCAGCCCTCCCTGGAGCGCCGGGCCTTCCACAAGGGCCAGGACGTGACCGCGACGGTCGCGGCGGCGGGGGCGCTGGTCCTGACGCCCTGGGCGCCGGGGGCCTATGACGATCTGGCCAAAACGCTGGATCCCGCCGCGCTCGCCCGCCTGCGCGCCGCCGGTCTGATCCAACAGGGGGAGGACGAGAACACCCCGCAATGGCGGCTCGGCACCCGCTATTTCTGGCGGCAGACCTTCCCGCCGGGGCGCGAGGTCCGTGTCCGCCATGTCTACAAACCCTTTGTCGGCAGCGCGCTGCTTGGCCGGGCGGCGGAAATCGATGGCCGCAAGCCCGTCGGGCGTCTGGTCGAGGAGACGGGCGCCTCGGACGGCGGCGACCGCTATTGCCTGGAACCGGCGACCCGGCGGGCCGTGGCGGCGGCCGCCGCCCGCAACCCGAAAGATCCCATGCCCTTCAGCGCGGCGGAGATCGAATACATCGTGACCACGGCCCGCAACTGGCGGGGACCGATTGGCCGTTTTCACCTGACCATCGACAAGGGCGCGCCCGAAAACATCCTGTCGCTCTGCTGGAACGGTCTGACGAAAACCGGGCCGACGATGTTTGAATCGACGATCACCAACTTCATCCCCGACCGCGACATCCGGCTGCTGGTGTTCGTTCGGACGAAAAGCCCGTGAACATAGTTGGATAAACGGTGTCGTGGTTGCGTGTCACTTATAAAATACAGAAAGGAATACGCGCAACTATTTCGGTTTCATTGCACCGGAAAAATCAATATCAGCCTGAACGTCAAACCTTTTCAGGGCTTCTCTTACCTTTGGGCCATTGCATGTCTCTTGAGAAATGACTGAGGAAATGTGCTTGTCTATCTCGCCATAGCGGTCTTTCATAACTTGGTCGATACGCTCATTTGACGAAGACGGCGACATTTCTTGCAAACGAATCGAAGCATGCGTCGAGACAATTTGAAAATTCAACAGGAACTTTGCGAGCTTCGCTGGGTCTGGCTTCACGCATTTGCTCGCCACCGCATTCGAAACCGCAAATTGGTCAAAGATCGTCAGGATATTCAGCCCCTGCTGCTGGGCCATGGCGGGGGCCGAAAACCCAACCAATCCGCAAACCAACATCACCGCCGCCCGCATCCCATGCTCCCTCTCATTTGGGAAGCCCCGAAGCTCCCCAGGGGAATTTAGAGAAAAATAGAAGGGGTTGCAAATTTTGAGGAGCATTACTGCATTTTTATCGCTCTCCGCGAGAAAAATACCAGAAAACCAATGACGATCAGAATGATCGCGTTGGCATGGGCAATGCGCTCCGACCAATTAGGGCGGTATGCTGATAGTTTAGGATTGTGACTTTCGTCATGTCGCAATGTGACGCCCGGCAGCTATCCGGGGCAGCGGCCTGTCTGGATACTGCGCCCTCAAGAACGGGTCGCAATGGCCCGCCAAGGGGAGGGTCAGGGCATGCGTCGGTCCATCGCCACCGTGTCGCTCAGCGGCACGCTGCCGGAAAAGCTGGAGGCCATCGCGGCGGCGCGCTTTGACGGCGTGGAGATTTTTGAACCGGACCTGACCGGCTTTCCCGGACGCCCGCGCGACATCCGCGACATGGCCGCCGATCTTGGCCTGACCATCGAGCTGTTCCAGCCCTTCCGCAACGCCGAGGGGCTGCAACCCGCCGCCTTCCAACGGACGCTCCATCGGCTGGAGCGCAAGCTGGATTTGATGGAGGAGTTGGGCGCGCCGCTGATGCTGGTCTGCTCCAACGTCGAACCCGACGCCATCGACGATGACGGCTTGGCCGCCGAACAGTTGCGGGCGATGGCCGAGCGGGCGGGCGCGCGCGGCATCCGGCTGGGGTACGAGGCGCTGGCCTGGGGAACCCATGTCTCCACCTTCGATCACGCTTGGCGTCTGGTAGAACGCGCCGATCACCCGCATCTCGGCCTGATCCTCGACAGCTTCCACACGCTGGCTCTGCCGCATGACTGGAGCGGCATCGCCGATCTGCCGGGCGAGCGGATTTTCTTCGTGCAACTGGCCGACGCGCCGCGCCTGGACATGGCGACGCTGATGCTCAGCCGCCATCACCGTTGTTTGCCGGGGCAGGGCGAATTGAACGTCGGCGGCTTCACCGAAGCGGTCCTGCGGGCGGGCTACACCGGCCCGCTGTCGCTGGAGATCTTCAACGACGCCCTGCGCAGCGCGCCGACGCGGCAGACCGCCAAGGACGGCATGCGCTCCCTCCTGCATGTCGAGGAGCAGGTCCGCCGGGTCGAGGCGGCGCGGCGGATTCTGAGCGACGGCGTGGCCGAAACCAAGAGCGTTGTGACCGCGCCGCGCCGGGTGGAGCTGTTCGACCCGCCGACCCCGGCCCGGTTGGACGGCGTCGCCTTCGTCGAATTCGCCGTCAACCACGCCGCGCAAGCCAAGCTGGCCGACGAACTGAAACGGCTGGGCTTCCGCCGTCTGGGCCGTCATCGCAGCAAGGACGTGGATCTCTATGGGATGGGCGACATTCGGTTCGTGCTGAACGCCGAACCGCATTCGACGGCCCATTCCTATTACCTGCTGCACGGCGCGTCGGTCTGCGCCATCGCCTATGAGGTGGACGACCCGTTGCGCGCGGTGGGCCGGGCCGAAGCCTTCGGCTGCCCGCGTTTCGAGGGGCGGGTCGGCCCGAACGAGCTGTCCTTGCCCGGCATCCGCTCCATCGGCGGCGAGCTGGTCTATTTCACCCGGCGGCGGGCCGACGGCTCGATTGATTTCGAGACCGATTTCCTGTTGGACGACGGCGGCGCGGCCCAGTCGGACGCCGCGCATCGCATCGACCACATCGCGCATGTGCTGCCCGAAGGGGCGTTGGACGCCGCCGTTCTGTTCCACCGCGCCGTGCTGGATCTGGAACCGGAGCCGGTGGTCGTGTTGGCCGATCCCTTCGGGCTGGTGCGCAGCCGGGCGATTTCCGACCGCCGCCGCCGGGTGCGTTTTCCGCTGAACATCGCCAGCGGGCGCAACACCAGCGCCGCCAAATCGGTGTCCACCTATCTGGGGGCCGGGGTCCATCACATCGCGCTGGAGACCAGCGACCTGTTCGCGGCGGCGGAGCGGCTGCGGGCGACCGGCGTGGCCATCCTGCCGATTCCCGCCAATTATTACGACGACCTCGCCGCCCGCTTCGATCTGGACGAGGATCTTTTGGCGACGATGACACGGCTGAACATCCTGTACGACCGCCAGGGCGACGGCGAATTCTTCCAGCTCTACACCCAACCCTTTGAGGGGCGCTTCTTCTTCGAGCTGGTGGAGCGGCGCGGCGGCTATGACCAGTATGGCGCGGCCAACGCCTCCATCCGCATGGCGGCCTCCAGCCAGCTCGGCGCGCACGACACGCTGGTCGGGTGAGGGAGGCGACGATGCGCGACGGATTGGAGTTTGATGGATCGACGCGGCTGTTCTTCACCATCGGCCATCCGGTGGCGCAGATCCGCATGCCCCGCATCATGCCGCCGGTTTTCGCCGCGCTGGGGATGAACGCGGCGTGGCTGACGCTGGACATCGCGCCGGGCGCATTGGGCGCGGCGCTGGACGGGCTGCGGCGGGTTCGGAATCTCGCCGGGCTGTCGGTGACGATCCCGCACAAGCCGGACGCGTTGGCCCTGGCCGACCGCGCCAGCGACCGGGCCAAGGCCGCCGGGGCCGCCAATCTGCTGCGGGTCGAGGCCGACGGGTCGCTGACCGCCGACATCGTCGACGGCGTCGGCTTCGTCGAAGGCTTGCGCGCCCGTGGTTTCGAGCCAGCCGGGCGGCGGGTTTGGTTGGTCGGCAGTGGCGGAGCCGGGTCGGCCATCGCGGCGGCGCTGTGCGAGGCTGGAATCTCCGCCCTGGCGCTGACCGACCTGGATCCCGCCCGCGCCGACGCTTGCCTGAACCGGCTGTCCGCGCTCCACCCGACCGTCGGGCTGACGAAAGCGGAGCCGGGCCGCCCGCCTGACGGCTGCGATCTGGCGGTCAACGCCTCCCCCTGCGGGCTGAAGGCTGAGGATCCGTTGCCCTTCGACCCGGCGCTTTTGCCCTCCGGCGCGCTGGTGGCCGACGCCATCATGAAGCCGCCGGTCACGCCGCTGCTGCGCGCCGCGCAGGCTCTGGGCCATCCGACGCAGCCGGGCCGTTTGATGCTCGACCACCAGATCGCCCCGCTGCTGCGCTTTTTCGGGGTGGAGGCCGAACCGGCGCTGGTTCTGGGGGCCATCCCCGACTGACGCCCACCCGATTTATGAGTGATGTTTTCAAACAAGCACGCGACCAAAAACCAAAAGGGAGGACCCAGAGATGCTTTTCAAAACCGTGGCCGCCGCCGTCGCCCTGACCGCCGCCTTCGCCGGACCGGCGCTGGCCGACACCGTGAAGTTGATCGACGTGATCGAGCTGTCGGGGCCGGGCGCGCCCGCCGGAACCAATTGGAAGAACGGTTCCGATCTGGCCGCCGCCGAGATCAACGCCAAGGGCGGCATCCTCGGGCAAAAGATCGAGCTTATTCATTACGACAGCCAGACCAACCCCGGCGCCACCCGCGCCGCCGTGCAGCGCGCGGTGGACGAGGACGCCTATGTCGTTCTGGGGCCGATCTTCTCCGGCCCGATCAGCGCGTCGATGCAGATCACCCAGCGCGCCGCCGTGCCGCAGATCGTCGGCGGGGAGGCGGCGGCCTTCACCCGCCAGGGCAACAACTACATCTTCCGCACCTCGCTGAACCAAGCCGATTCGATGCCGAAGCTGGCCAATTACCTGCGCGACGAGGTCAAGGCCAAGTCGGTCGCCGTGGTGTGGATCAACAATGATTTCGGCAAGGGCGGCCGCGACGCGATGATCCCGGAGCTGCAAAAGCGCGGCATCCAGATCGCCGCCGACATCGCGACGGAATCCGGGCAGGCCGATTTCGCCGCCGACGCCATCAAGGTGAAGAACGCCAACGCCGACGCCGTTTTCGTCTATCTGAACGAAGAGGAAAGCGCCCGCTTCCTGCGCGCCGCGCGTCAGCAGGGCATCGCCAAGCCGATCATCGGCGAAACCACCCTGCTGGGGGCCAAGGTGATCGAATTGGCGGGCGACGCGGCGAACGGCGTCAAGGGCCATGTCGGCCTGTTGGTGGACGCGCCCAAGCCCAGCTTCGCCGAATTCGGCAAGAAATACATGGACAAGTACGGCTTCACCTCCGACCACAACGGCATCAAGGGCTACACCGCCGTTTACACGGTCAAGGCGATCACCGAACGGATCGGCAAGTTCGACCGCGAGGCCTTCGCCAAGGCCCTGCACGGCGCGCGCATCGACGTGGCGCAGGAGCCGGGCATTTTGATCGACACCAAATGGACGGCGACCGGCGACGTGGACCGCGAAAGCTTCCTGGTTGAAATCACCAACGGCAAGCCGGTGGTCAAAACCACCCTGCCGATGATTAACCCGTAAGCCGGAATAGACCTCTCCCGCTTGGGGCTGCGGCGTTCACACATCGACCTGTTTGGCCAATAGCGGAACGGAAAGACTTTGGAGTTCGTCATCCCCGCGAAGGCGGGGATCCAGGCTTCATCACAGGGTTCGCCTTGCGAACTCTGGTTCCCCGCCTTCGCGGGGATGACGGTCGAAGTTGTTCATTTCCGGCTGCTTAGCTTATTGGACGATGTGTGACCGGCAGCGGAGCGGAAAAGGGAAGGGGTCTGCCGCGCGGCGGTGGAATGGGGAGGGGCGAGTGGTTTCGTCACCGCCGCCCCCCTCCCCACGCCTGTCCTGCATGCCGCGACCATTCTTTCAAAAATTCACGGAGGCTGACATGGACCAGTTCCTTCAGCTCATCGTCGCCGGGTTGGCGACGGGCGCGATTTACGCGCTGGCCGCCATCGGCTTCACCCTGGTCTGGCAGACCTCCCAGACCATCAATTTCGCGCAGGGCGAGTTCGTCATGCTGCCCGCCATTCTGGTGCTGACCGCCGCCCATGTCGGTTTGCCGATGTGGCTGGCCTTCATCGTCGGCAGCGCGGCCTTCATCCTGCTGTTCGGCTTCGGCTTCAAACGCTTTCTGGTCGAACCGATGCAACGCCATGGCGTCTTGCCGCTGGCCATCGCCACCATGGCCCTGTCGGTGCTCATCAAGGAAGCCGCCAAGAACGGCTTTTCGGCGGAGGCGCAGCATTTCCCCTCGCTGGTCCCCGAGGGTTCCGTGTCGTTTCTGGGTGCCGCCGTGTCGGCGCGCGACATCGCCATCTTCGTCGTCGCCGTCGCCGCCATCCTGGGCCTGCAAGCCTTCATCACCCGCACCCGCACCGGGCGCACCATGCAGGCGACCGCGCAAAACCCGACCGTCGCCCGCATTCTGGGCGTGCCGGTGGAGCGGATGATCCTGTTGACCTTTCTCATCAACGCCGCGCTGGCGCTGATCGCCTCCTACCTCATCTCGCCGGTCTATCTGGCGAAGTTCTCCAACGGCGAGACCATCGGGTTGGCCGCCTTCATCGCCGCCATCGTCGGCGGTTTCAACCAAATCCGGGGGGCGCTGGCGGGCGGTTTCCTAATCGGGTTGATCGACAATCTGGCCGCCGCCTACGTCTCCAGCGCCTACCGCGCCGCCGTGCCGCTGGTGGTTCTGGTCATCGTCATCCTGGTCAAGCCCGAAGGTCTGCTGGGCCGCAAAGAGGAGCGCACGGTATGAGCCGCAAGCTGAACACCGATCTGCTCATCATCCTGATCGCCTTCCCGATCCTGTGGTTCGCGCCCGCCGGTTTGAAAAGCTACGGCCTTTACGTCGTCTCGCTATGGCTGGTGATGTCGATCGCCGCGATGGGCCTCAATTTGACGCTGGGTTACGCCGGGCTGACCTCGCTGGCGCAAGGGGCTTTTCTCGGCATCGGCGCCTACGCCACGGCGATTTTGACGGTCAAGGCCGGGTGGCCGTTGCCCGCCGCCTTTCTGGTCTCCACCGGCCTGTCCTTTCTGGTTGGGGTCGTGCTGGGCTTTCCGGCGCTGCGGGTGAAGCATCATTATCTGGCCTTCGTCACGCTGGCCTTTTCGGTCGTCGTCTTCCTGATCGCCCGGAACGAGCAATGGTTGACCGGCGGCGTCTTCGGCTTGGCCAACATCCCGCGCCCGACGCTGTTCGGAACCGATCTGGGCGGCGGGCTGGCCTTCTACCGGGTGGTTCTGGTGGTCACGCTGGCGCTGACGCTGGTGATGTGGTGGCTGCTGCATTCGCCCTGGGGTCGCGCTTTCCAGGCGATCCGCGAAAATGGAACGCGCGCCGCCAGCCTGGGCGTCGACATCCGCGCCTACACCCTGTTGGCCTTCGCCATCGGGTCGGCCTTTGGCGGGGCGGCGGGGGCGCTTTACGCGCCGCTGGTGGAGTTCATCGACCCGTCCCCCTTTGCCCTGTCGGCCTCCTTCGTGCTGCTGCTGACGGTGGTGGCGGGTGGGGCGGGGTCCTTCTTCGGGCCGTTCGTCGGGGCGTTCTTCTCCTACATGCTGCCGGAACTGCTGCGGGCGACCGGCGGTTGGTATCTCATCATTTACGCCGCCGTGGTTCTGGTTCTGGTGATGGTCAGCCCGACCGGCCTGCTGGGCCTGATCGACCGCTGGCGCGACCACCAATCCCAACGCAAGGCCGCCGCCATCCGCGCCGCCGCCCGCCCGACGCTGGCCAACGGCGCCGAAACCAACCCCAAGGAACAGGGAGCCGCGTCATGACCCGCGTCCTGGACGTCACCGGCATCAAGAAGCATTTCGGCGGGGTGAAGGCGGTGGACGGCGTGTCCTTCCACGTGGACGAGGGCGAAATCCTCGGCCTGATCGGCCCGAACGGCTGCGGAAAATCCACCCTGTTCAACTGCATCCTCGGCCAGCTCACCCCGTCGGAGGGGGAGGTGCGGTTGGACGGCAAGCCGATCACCGGCCTCTACCCGTCGCAACTCAACCGGCTGGGCGTGTCGCGCACCTTCCAGCTTTTGCAGGTGTTTCCCAACCTGTCGGTGCGGGAAAACCTGATCCTGGCCGGGCAGGAGCACAAGGGCACGATGCTGAAGCGCCTGTTCGGCCCGCGCGACGCCGGGTTGACGGCGGAAGCCGACCGGATGATCGCCTTTTTCAAGCTGGACCATCTGGCCGAGCAGAAGGCGGGCGGCCTGTCCTATGGCCAGCAAAAGCTGTTGGACGCGGCGATGGCCTTCATGGCGGGGCCGCGTCTGGTGCTGCTCGACGAACCGGCGGGCGGAGTCAATTTGACCATGCTGGAGAATTTGAAGGAGCGGTTGCGGGCGATCAACCGCGAGTTGGGCGCGACCTTCGTGGTGATCGAACACAACATGGATTTCGTCATGAGCCTGTGTTCGCGCGTCGTCGTGATGGCCGAAGGCAAGGTGTTGGCGCAGGGCGCGCCCGCCGCCGTCCGCGCCAACCCCGACGTCATCGAAGCCTATCTCGGCCATTGATCGCAGAAAAGGGAATTCCAAGCATGATCGCTCCCGCCGCCGCCCAACCCATCCTGACCCTGTCCAACGTCGTCGCCGGGTACGGCAAGATGACGATCCTCAACGGGACCAGCTTTTCCGTGCCGCGCGGCTCCATCACCACGGTGATTGGGCCGAACGGGGCGGGGAAATCCACCGTCTTCAAGACCATCTTCGGCCTGCTGAACGCGCGCGAGGGCAGCGTCACCTTTGACGGGCGCGACGTCACCAACCGCCCGCCGCGCGATTTGCTGGAGGCGGGGATTTGCTACGTCCCGCAGGGCCGCAACATTTTCCCCGAGCTGTCGGTGCGCCACAACATCGAGTTGGGAACGGTCGCCGCCGGGCGCGGCCTCACCGATCTGCCCGCGCGGATCGAGGCGGCGCTCGACCGCTTCCCCATCCTGCGCAAAAAGGCCGACCAGCAGGCCTCCACCCTGTCGGGCGGCCAGCAAAAGCAGTTGGAGATCGTGCGTGGCCTGCTGCTCGACCCGAAACTGATTCTGATTGACGAGCCGTCCATCGGCCTGTCGCCGATGATGGTGGCCGAAACCTTTCAAATCCTGCTGGAACAGCGCGACAAGGGCGTGTCGGTGCTGATGATCGAGCAGAACGCCCGCTCGGCGCTGGCCATGTCCGATTACGGGCTGGTGCTGGAACTGGGCCAGACCCGCATGTTCGACGTCGCCCCGGCGATTCTGGCCGATCCGCGCGTCGGCCAATTGTTCCTGGGCGGCTCGCTGGCCGAAAAGAGCGAGGCCGCGTGATGACGATGATTCCGATGGGAGGACGGCGCAAGGATCTCGACGGGCTGGTCGCGCTGGTCACGGGCGGCGCGTCCGGCATGGGGCTGGAGCATGCCCGCCTGATGGCCTCGCGCGGGGCGCGGGTGGCGATCACCGACGTCAGCGGTCTGGCCCTGGAGCAGGCGCAGGAGCGCATCGTCGCCGAGGGTGGCATGGTGTTGCCGTTGATCGCCGACAACCAATCGGTCGGCAACGCCCGCCGCGCGGTGGCCGACGCCGAACGCGCCTTTGGCCGCATCGACATTCTGGTCAACAACGCCGGGGTCAGCGGCAAGGCGCTGCCCGTCGCCGACATCGACGAGGCGGCCTTCGACCGCATGTTCGGCACCCATGTGAAGGGCGCCTTCTTCTTCACCCAAGCGGTGGTTCCGGGCATGAAGGAGCGGCGCTTTGGCCGCATCATCAACATTTCCTCCAACTTCGCCATGTCCGGCAGCGCCGGGGCCAGCCACTACACTGGCGCGAAAGCGGCGCTGCATGGGTTGACGCGGGCTTGGGCGGTGGAGTTCGCTCCCTGGACCATCACCGTCAACACGGTAGCCCCCGGTCTGGTCGAAACCCCGCTGACCCTCGACAGCCTGGGCGCCGACGAAGTCGCCCGCCGCGCCGCCCAATTCCCGCTGGGCCGCATCGCGCGGGCGGACGAGGTGGCCTTCGCCGTGGCGTGGTTGGCCGGACCGGAGGCCGCGATGATGACCGGACAGGTCATCAGCCCGAGCGGCGGAATCTCCATCGTCGGAATCTAATATTTTCCATAATGCGAATTATGTGTTTTAGCGTGTGTGGGGGGGTGGGTTCTATCCTGAAGTGCAACTCTTGTTTTAGAACAAGGGCTTAACTTTGGGGGCGGTAATGGGACAGCATTATTCGCAGATCAGTTTTGCGGAGCGGCGGCGGATTCAGGATCTGCGGGACGTGAAGGTTCCGGTCTCGGCCATCGCCGAGGAGTTGGGACGGCATCGCTCGACCATCCACCGGGAAATCCGGCGCAACTTCTACCATGACCCGTTTCGCGACCGCTGGGGCAAGGAGTACAAAGGCTACTACTGCACGAGCGCCCAGAAATACGCACAGGATCGGCGGGCGCGGCGGCGCTTGAAGCTGACGCTGAATCCACGCTTGCGCGACCATGTCATCGCCAAGCTGGGCGAAGGCTGGTCGCCCCAGCAGATTGCCGGAAGGCTCAGACACGATGCCCTGCCCCTGGGAACCGTCTCGCACGAAACCATCTACCGTTTCATCTACGGTCCTGATGGTCGTGAACTGAACCTGTATGCGTTTCTGGCCGTGGCCCGGCGGCGGCGCCGGCAGCGCTTGGGCCGCAAGCCGCGCAGCAACCCGATTCCGCCGGAGCGCTGGATCGCCAACCGCCCGGCGGAGATCGCGACACGGCAAGACTTCGGCCATTGGGAATGCGATCTGGTGATCTTCGCCCGTCAATTCGGCAAGGCCAACGTGACATCCTTGCAGGAACGGCAAAGCCGTTTTCATATCCTGCTCAGCAATGAGGATCGCCGTTCTGTGCCTGTCATCGGGCGGATCGCCCAAGCTCTCGCTCCTTTTCCCTGCCCTGCCCGCAAGACCATCACCTTTGATCGGGGAACGGAGTTCTTCGCTTATAAGGCTTTGACGATGGACAGCTATTTCTGCGATCCCCACAGTCCATGGCAAAAGGGAGGGGCCGAGAACGCCAATGGCCGTGTGCGCCGACACTTGCCGCTCGCCAGTTCGGAAAATCGAACGCACACCCGCAGCGCTGACCGCCCTCGCCCGCCGTCTGAACGACACGCCTCGGCGGCGCCTGGGCTATCGCACGCCCGCTGAGGTCTTCGCGGCCAATCTGGCTTCCCTCGCCACCTCGGCCCAGGTCGGAAATCCTGAACATCTTCTCCCCCGCCCGCTCGTTCCGGTGGGTCCACAGGCTTGATCCGCCTTGGCTATGGGGAGCCGTCGGATCAAGCCTGTGGACTACCGGGACGACCTCACGCAAACACAAAAAGGATTATAGTCATATAAAGTCACCGGACGTCGCACTTCAACTTGAATCTGCGGACCCTGTGGGCCAATTCGACCGCGCGCCCAAATCAGAAAAGCCGGATTTGTCGCGCCGCCATCGCGCCCTGGCGCGTCACGCGCGGTCTCGCCTTCTCGGCCAATTTGGGCCTACCTGGGAAGGCCGGAAACGACAAAACCCCGCGAAAGCCGGATGGCCGTCGCGGGATCTTAAGGGCGCCGTGGGCTTGACGCCCGCTAGCGCCGAAGCCGTTACTTCCGCGCCTTGCGAGCGGCGTACCGAGCGTCACGCGCGGCTTTCTGCTCGATCAGGAGTTCCTGGTCGTTGGCGACCCGCGCCGCGCTTTCCTCAGCGGCCTTGCTCTCAGCGGCAAGCTTATCAGCGGCGACCTTGGCCGCTGCGGCCTCGCGCTCCGCCTGACGTTCGGCGGCGCGTTGCTCGCGAGCGACGCGAACGGCGAGGCGGGCGGCCTGCTGTTCGGCAAAAGTTGCGTCATTCACGATGGAATTTTCGCGGAATTTCCGCAACTGATCTTTCTTCGCGGCCATCGCCGCGCCCTGCCGATCACCAAAACCCTGTTCCTTAAACCCGCTCATTAACGAATACTTCTCTATCATTTCTTCAATCGCGCAAACAATCTATACCACCGCCCGCCTATCCCGACACGCAATATTTGGGCGGCTCCCTTGCGATTCGGGGCGCGGCGTTTTCAACATTCAAACAGCCACCGCACAGTGATCGCTGGGGAGCGCGCGGAGCGTTTCGCCCGCGCAACCGGCGACGCCGCTTGAAAAATCTCGCCGCGCAGCGGCTGCAAACCCTTGGCTGGTTTTGTCTTGAATCGATGGCGGGCGGCCCTTCTGGAAGGTGTCCTGATGTCGAGCATTTTCGCGTCCTATTCAGCCCAGACAGCAGGCTGCGTTTTCCTTAGAGGCTGACCGGAAATAAAGTTGCGTGATTTCGCCGACCTGTGATTCGTTCAAGTTGCGACACAGGAAGGAATCACGGAATGGTCTGGAGCGAAACCACGCGACCGAACTATGAGCGGAAGGAG
>Ga0209373_10000434_pt1 | contig 70115 bp, 48 predicted proteins | sample Higcelweek5metaG_FD_187173 | JGI IMG/M metagenome (GOLD analysis project Ga0209373, IMG submission 187173) | Freshwater pond sediment microbial communities from the University of Edinburgh, under environmental carbon perturbations - High... | ecosystem: Environmental > Aquatic > Freshwater >...
TCCGGCTGAGGTATATTTCAAAGGGCTACTTGAACAGGCTGATCTTTCAAAGAACAAGGACGTTTAAACGGGGCGAAACCAAACTTAATTTCTTCACTTTTCTGTCTTGACAACCGTCAGTACCTTATTTTTGTATCTAATCGCAAAAGCAGTATATGCCGACCTTCGCATCAATTGCTGTTAAGCATACTTTTATAAAATTAGAAACGAAAGTGCTTATTTCATCATCTTTTGAATTAGTTTGAATAGCTTTCAGATCGCTGAGCAATTCTAGTATCTCATCGCCCAGAAACGTTACATCACTATAATAGTCGTTAAGCCTACAGAAACTTAAATATTTAACATACTTATCTTGTTTATTAACAAAAATTGCTCTATGTAAATTTTCTGTTATTGATAGCACTGGATACTGTTGTTCAGCTTCTTCTAAGTTGTTTGCAACATGAATATCTAATGACATATTACTTACTCCATTTGCTTAATATGTTTAAGTTTATAGCATATCTGAGCCATCATCAGCTAGACCTCCTGATATCAAGTCAAAAGGATCTAACATAGAACCAATCAAATCTAATATGCCAGCAGCAGTTATAGAACTACTTGGAAAGGTAGTGACTACATTTCCAGATTCATCAACTACAACACGTTGAACAGTTTCACCATTAGTGCCGACGGTTCTACCAAAATCCTTTTCATAAAGGGTATTTCCATTCGATTGACATGTTGTTTTGTCAGGCTTATTCACTGTCCGCCTAGCATTCTTTTCAATAGAAGAAGGCTTAGAAAATTTACTTTTACCAGGAAAAGTATTTCTGCTTACATGCCGTTTAACTATGTGGTTCCATGACTTTTTTGTAAAGTTGATTACTGCGCCCACAACCGCAAGGCCGCTCGGATCAACCCAATTCACCGGATTATTTTGGACAATAACCCTGTCGCGACCCCTCCCGCCTAATCCCGCAAACGCTTAAAAGACCGGCCTTCACAGGTTTTTGCAGCCTTTCGGTGTACCCTCCGATTTTGCCCCTTTTTTGCAAAAACATAGCCGTAGTTCATACGGTTTTTACGATGCCGGAGTCTACCTTTTCAGAAAGCCGGAATCAAGCAGTTGAAGAAAAAAGCCGCTCCGTGGCGGCTTGTTGGTTGGTTATGGTAGAGAAGTGGGCGGAAGCGGTTAATGTCTCGTGTCAAGGGCTGACTCCGCTTGTGTGATTCGAGTTTTTTATTTTACGCAGACCAATTACAAATAAGATGATCGAAGTTATAACGAGAATCGCGAAAGAGATCACTGCCAGATAGGGTTGCCTACAGCGAAAACTTTCGTGAAACAACGAAAAGTGGTTATTGCAAAAATCACTAGCAAGGCTCGCTGAAGCAAACAACCACATCAAGCTCCATAACGATGCAAGTAGTGACAGAAGAGACGATAAAAAACAGACGAAAATTTTAACTTTTAACAACATTACTTTACCCCCGGATCACCAACTTCCCGATGCTCCATGCCTACCAGTTTTTGCGCTGTTGATCACAGACTTGGCAAAGGACTGACACTGATTGGTTGAAGTCCAGACACCCAGTGGCCGCCCAAGTTTCAGCTGGTCATTGACTTTCTTTTCATTAACATTTTCGACCTTCTCACATTCCGCACCCTTCTTGTTTCTCTTGCTATGGTCACATACCTGCACAGGGTCTCCGGGAAAATCGCCAGAGCCGTTTCCAGCCTCACCACAATTGCCTTTCACAGGCCCCATTCCCGCTTCTACCGAATCGGTTTTTATCCATTTATGATCAACTGGCATCCACCCCAATGCCGGTTGACAACAGACATACACTTCCAACCCCCACGGGTCTATAAAGTTAACCGGATTATTTTGGACATACCGATATGCCTGACGGCCTCTAACCATTCAGCAGTTAAAGAAAAAAGCCGCTGCCGGAAGCAATTCCGGGGCGGCTTTTGGTTGGTGGTGACGGAGAAGCGGGGTTACTGCTGTGGGGGATAGGAAATGGGAGGAATGTCCTGCGTTTTCCGATTTTTCCCGCGAACAACTTCAACTTGATGAAATTCATTGTCATGAATTTCATCAGAGAAGAAGGCTTTACCTGATAAATACCAAATCCCTTTTAGAAGTGGATCTGATATCAATGAGTCTTTAACATCAGGGTCACCATAAATTTCAGATTGTACTTCCTCCATTGATATCAATCCTATTCTGTCAAAAGATACACCTGACTGTAACATATCTAGCCAAGGAAACTGGCTGAGATGCTCAATTATCATATCTTTCATTTTCTCTTCATTATCGCCTGTACATCCAATTTCTTGAAAAAAACCATAAGCAAAACATTTAGAATCTGACAGTTCATCTTCAAATACTGATATCGGCTTATTAAAATTTATTGTAAGTCCAACCCAATAGATATTCACTGTTTTCCACTCCAATCAATCATAACATGTCATCTTCTGGCCCAGCAGGATTATTACCATACATAATTTCGACAGGATCAATGTAATCAAGTAAATCCAGAATAACAATTGCACGCTCAATGAAAGCATGACCGCCTTCTCTATCAGGTGTATGCCAATGTTCTGTTCCCTCACCATGCTCGTTCTTATGTTTCTCACATATTGGTTTACCCTTATCCTTGCCTTTGCCCTTACCTTTGTCTTTTGCAAATTTCTTCAACGCCGTCTTAGAGCCCATTATGTCTTTACCTTCTTTTTTATAAGCTCTTTTTGCTTCATCTCTACTTAAACCGCCTAACTTCTTTAGACCCCAGACCCCAATCCTCTTAACGATAGAAAATGCCGCTAATCCATCTGGATCAATATAATTAACCGGATTATTTTGGACATACCGATACAGGTTACTATCCCCTGCCTTGAATCCTATCGGGTCTTCCTGGGTATACCTGCCGGTGTTCGGGTCAAAGTACCGGTTCCAGTTGTAGTGAAGCCCGGTCTCTTCGTCTGCGTACTGGCCGGGGAATCTCAGGTTGTTGGCTATGGTGGCTGTGGTTACGGTGGCCTTGCCAAAGGCGTTGTAGGTTGCTTCCCAGACCACTGTACCCTGTTCGTTTATCAGTTTCTGCGGCGTACCAAGATGGTCGTTTATGTAGTAGCAGGTTATGCCGCTGTCCGTCTGGCTGATCGGGTTGGTGCCCCAGATGCTGTCGGGCCTCCAGGTGTAGATTTTCCGGGGCGTTCCTGTTTCGCTGTATTCTCCTGTCAGTCCTTCGCTTGCATAGAGATAGTAGGTGGTCTGACCGTTTGCTGTTTTACTGATTCTACGGTTGAACGGGTCGTAGGCGTAGCTGGTAGTCTGCCCGTTGACCGTTGCCTGGGTCAAGCGGTTTCTGGCGTCGTAGCTGAAGGCGGTTGTGGAGTTGGTGGCGTTGATTGTGATGGTGTTGCCGTTGGCGTCGTAGTTGTACGTGGCTGTTGCGGTGCTGGTGAGCCGGTTGTTGGCGTCGGCTGTGCCGCGGTTGCCGGTTTTGTCGTAGCTGAAGCTTTCGGGGCCGGCGGTGATGAGTTGGTTGATCGGGTCGTAGGTGTATCCGCTACTGCCCTGTTGGGTGTCAAGTCCGGTTATGTTGCCGATGCTGTCATACCGGTAGCTGCCGCTTGCAAGAAGGTGGTCGCTGGTTTGGCTGATACGGCTGGTAAGCCAGCGGTTGCCGTTGTGTTGATAGTTGGTGCTGATTCCGCCGGGATAGGTTGCTTTGATGAGTCGGTCCCATTGGTAGCTAAGGTGTATGGTTTTGGTGGTGGTTGTTATCTGGGTGAGCTGGTTGTTTTTGTTGTAGCTGTAGGTGAAGCTTGTGCCTTCTGGATTGGTGAAGCTCTGTTTGTTGCCCTGGTTGTCGTAGCTGTATTTGTAGGTTTTGCTGAATGGCCCAAAGTTGACGGTTTCTTCGGTTTTACGGCCAAGTGGGTCGTGTTGCAGGGTGCTGCTTATGCCGGGGCTGCTGTAACCGGTGAGATTGCCGACGGCGTCGTAGGTGAAGGTGTCTTTGCTGTTGTCGGCGTAAACGGTTTCTGTTTTACGGCTGTTTTTGTCGTAGCTGAAGCGGGTGGTTTGCCCTTTGGGGTCTTTTACGGTTTTAAGCAGGCCGTTGGCATAGTAGCTGTAGTCAAGGGTTTGGCCAAGAGGACGGGTTTCTCGGGTGATCCGGTTGGTTTTGTCGTAGGTGAATTGGGTGGTGTTGCCGTTGGCGTCGCTGATGCTGGTCAGGTTGCCCCGTTTGTCGTAGCCAAATTGGATGGTGTTGCCGCTTGCGTCGGTTTGAGTGCTGATCCGGTTCAGCCGGTCGTAGGTGTAACGGGTGGTGTTGCCGTTGGCATCCTGTTGGGAGACGACGTGTCCGATGGCGTTACGTACCATGCTGGTGAGGTTGTTTAAAGGGTCGATGATGCCGGTGATGCGGTGGTTTTTATCGAAGCTGTAGCTATGTTTGTTGCCTAGCGGGTCGATGATCTGGTCGGGGCTGGCGGCGGCCAGGCTGCAGTCGGCGCAGCCGGGTTTGGCGTTTATGTAGGTGGTGACGGTGCCTTCGGGGTCGCTGACGGTGGTGATCCGGTTGGCGCTGTCGTAGGTGAAGCGGGTGATCTGGTCGCCTCGCGTGACGGCGGTGAGGTTGCCGTTGCCGTCGTAGCTGAAGTCGGTGCGGGTGCCTGAAGGGTCGGTGAAGCGGGTCAGGTTGCCTTTGTGGTCGTGGTCATAGCTGCTGGTACCACCGTTTGCGTCGGTGATGCCGGTGAGACGACGGGCGCTGTTGTAGGTGTAGCGGGTGATGCCGCCAAGGGGGGCGGTTCTGCTGATGAGGTTGTCTTTGATGTCGTAGCTGTATTCAGTGCGGTTGCCTTCGCCGTCGGTGTGGGCGATGAGGTTGCCGCGTGGGTCGTAGTCGTTTTGACCGGGGAAGCCTTCTGCGTCGATGATTCGGGTGGGACGGCCAAGGTCGTTGTAGCTGTAGCTGACGGTAGAGCCGTTAAGGCTGTCGCTTTGCAGTTCGCCGTAGCTGGTGTAGGTGAAGAGGGCGCTGCTTTCTTCAGGAAGACCAGCTCCCCAGGTGGTTTTGATCCGGTTGCCCAGGCTGTCGTAGTCGTGACGGGTGATGGTGCCGTTTGCGTCGGTTTCTGTGAGAAGGCGGTTCTGGTTGCTGAAGCTTTGACCTGTTTCTGCTCCGGTGGGGTCGGTTAGTTTGGTGAGGTTGCCCCATTCGTCTCGTTGTTCAATGGTTATGTTGCCAAGGGAGTTGGTCTTTCTTACGGTGCGGCTGTCTACGTATTCAAGGCGCCGGATCGGGTCTTTTTCGCTGCCACGGATTTCTTCGGTGGCCAGTAGTTGACCTTTGCTGTTGACGGTGTGTTTGAAGAGGGCGCCACTGTAGTCGGTGACAAAGAAGACGCGGTTGCTGAAGTCGTAGCTGAAGCTGGTTTCATGACCGGCGGTGCTCTGACCGGCGTTACGCTGGAGGGTGCCGACAGGGTCAAGGACTTTCTTGACTATGCCTTTGTCGGCCCAGGTGGGGTAGTAGTCGATGCTGTAGGTTTCACCAAGGCTGTTGCTTTTGCTGGTAAGGCAGTGGTGGGTGTTGTAGGTGTAGCTGCTGAGTGGTTCGCCGTTTATGTCAGCTTTGGTGAGGTTGCCGAAGCTGTCGTAGTCGTAGGTGAGCCGACGGCCAAAGGGGTCGCTTACGCTGGCTATCCGCCCGGCAAGGTTGTAGCTGAGGGTGAAGGCTATCCGTCCGGTGCTGTCGGTTATGGTGGTGAGGTTGTCACTACTGTCGTATTGCAGGGTGGCGCTGTTGCCGTTTAGGTCACGGATCGTTTGCAGTTTGCCGCTGGGGCTGAATTGGTAGATGGCTTTTCCACGTTCGATCAGTTCATAGCCGCCGACAGTTTTGGTGAGGCTGAGGCCATCGGAGGTGGTGAGGTAGTTGCCGTTGGCGTCTTTGCTGAAGTAGCTGTAGGTGCCGTCACTTTTAAGGTAGGCGTCACCTTCAATCCGTGAAAGCCAGATGTTGCTCCAACCAAAGCCAAGAGGGCCGTCGGAGGGTAGTTCAAATTGCCAGTCGTTGCCACGGGTGATGCGGTTACTGCGATAGTGCCGATCCCAGCCCATTACTATCCCACGGGCGAATAATGAAAGGTCATTCTCACTAAAATGATACGTGCCGGAGGGATAGTGAACGCTGCTGCCGGTTAAAACTTCCGTTAAGGCTCCATTACTGCCGGATACATAGGGTAAAGGACTCAGGCAAAAAGCCGGTACGGCGGCAAGACAGTACAGACAAAAGGTTAGGGCAACGACTAATCGTTGTAGCATGGTTGCTCTGGCTGACATGTATCCTCCAGTTTTCACAAACAAATCAGTATTAAAAAGGTGCTCCTGTCGCAAGACTAACAGGGGGGCGTACCTCCTGGGCCTGTACCTGTACCCGTACCTGTACCTTCTGGCCCGGTACCTTCTGGCCCGGTACCTTCTGGCCCGGTACCTTCTGGCCCGGTACCTTCTGGCCCAGTACCTTCTGGCCCAGTACCAGGCGGCCCTGTACCTTCTGGGCCTGTACCAGGTGGCCCGGTACCTTCTGGCCCGGTACCTTCTGGACCTGTACCAGGCGGCCCGGTACCTTCTGGCCCGGTACCGCCCGGGCCTGCACAATAAGGGCCAGTACATGGAGGCAGCGGGGTAATGCACGAGTCACCAAATGGTGTTAAGCTACTATAGCCATTACCAATACTAACGCCGTCGGTTCCCTGGGTGTAACCGGTTCCAGAACCTCCACCGCTATAGGGGGTCACCGGCGGACTCGTATTTGTCTGAACGACGTTGTCTGGGCAGGTTTTAAACAGTGATATCATGTAATTGACCCATTTAAGTATGGTACGCTCTGCTGGTGTATTCGGACAAATAATACAACGCCCCATAACCTTGAAGGTTGGTAATGACTCTACACAACTTCCCCCATACCCTAATACTTCCAGAAATATTGAGGGAGAATACGTCAAAGTTGTTCGTTTGGTTATCCGGTAAGCAATTCTAATACTTTGCATCGCCTCAATACGGTCAGGAATACGATCCAGTATCTCAATATCGTAATCTAAAATATTCTTGGGAAACTCTATCTGAACATCTGATACGGCAATCAGACCATAGTTGGTGATCTTAAACTCGCCATTATACACCTGGCCCGGTGTCAGTATCGGCAAGGAGACACCCGCCGGTTCAGCAACCAGCACCGGGGTCGGCACATTGGTTTCAAAGGTCTGGCTGATCTTTACCTCGTACCGGTCTTCAATGACTACCGGGGTAACCGACCATTCCACCGATACGAGGTTTACCTCCAGGGCCACCGGTACACTGGTGGTGGTGCCGGGTACGATGACGAAACTGCCGCTGTAGGATTTGCGCCCTGCTGCACTGATGTTGAAGCTGTAGCGCCCTTCAGGGATGTCAAACTGGGAGACGGTGCCGTCATTGCCGGTCTTTAAGGTGTAGTACAGTTCCGGCAGGCTCTGGTGCTGGAGGGTGATAGCGGCACCGGCAACATCTTTCATCAGTTCATCCAGTACATCAAACATGACGTTGCCCACGGCGCTTGAGGTGACCGTGAACTGAAGGTTGTAGGTGTAGGGGATATGGTTGTCTGAGTAGATTACCAGACGGTCGTTGTAGACCCCCTGGGTCAAAGCCTCGCCAGGACGGATCAGGATGCCGATGGTGCGGGACTGTCCGGCTGCTATGTCGCCGATGTTCTTGTCAACAGTCAGCCCAAGCCAGGCAAGGGACGGTCCTTCAATGCGGGGGTTGAGCAGGGTTTCAACCCCGGTGTTTTTAATGGTGAAGCTTTCTATCCGCTGGCTGCCCCGCACCAGGCCGGTGTCAATGTAGGAAGGGCTGGTGGTGATAAGCGGAATGGCGGTGACGGTGGTGACCGCTGCATCCAGTCGGCCGGTCAATCCTTCTGTAGTGCTGATATCAAGGGAGGCGTAGCCGGAGGCTGGGGCGTTCTGTTCCGCTGTTACATGAAATTTGATGGTGCGGGTCTCACCGGCTACCAGGGTCTCGCCGCCGGGAACCGGTACAGTTGCAGACAGACCGGATGAGGCACTGGTACCAAAAACCAGACCTGTCAGAGGGCTGCCGCCCAGGTTGGTCAGGGTAACCGGGATATCATACCCCTGCCCTTTCAGCAGGCGGATAGTGGCCTGTTGGGGAGAGATCTGCAGCCCCATGATGGAAAACTGCGCCTGGACGGTCCGGTCGGAGAGGTCGGGATGGGTGGCCCAGAGACTGTAGCTGCCTGCCTCATTGGTGGCCGGACTGAAGCTGTAGCTGAAGAGACCGGCGCTGTCACTGTTAACAGTGACAAAGCGGTCGAAGCCTTTGACCGAGATGCCGATCTTGACCGATACATTGGCCACCGGTTTACTGTCAGCAGTGGATACGACCGTACCGCTGATCAGGACGACCTCCCCCTGTTTGTAAACCGCTTTGTCAGTCTTTGCAGTCGCACGGTAGGAAACATCGGCAATGGTGGCCTCTACAGACTGGCTAAAGCCAGGGGCAGCAACCTGATCAGGCAGACCATAGTGATACCAACTGCCTGCCACCTGAGCCTCCAGCATAACCCTGTAGGGGACAGTGGCCGGAACAGTGAAGCTGATCGGGTCGGACAGGAAAGACTGGCCCGGTTCAACTCGGGCGGTAGCATATCCGCCGCTATCAACAATCTGGCTACCGGCCCGCTGGTTAAGCATCCCCTGGGCCAGGATGTTGCCATCCTGATCCTTCAGCAACACCTTGATCTGTGCCGTGGCAGCGCCATTTTCAGAAGTAAGGTAGTCAGTACGCACCGAGCCGGGGTTGCTCAGTTTAACCCTGACCTTGGCAGATGTGGCCCGTACCAGCGGTTCGTTAAACAGTTCCAGCGGCCCACCGCTGGCAACCACGCCAGCCAGCAGGTTGCGGGTCAGTTTGACGGTGACACCAGGCCGGGGGATGATCAAGGCCGTGGTAATCACGGCAGTCTGGTTGATGGCGGTGGCATCGGTGGCAGCCACCTTATCGATTTCCAATACATTGTCGGCCTGAATGACAAAGGGACCGGTCTCACTGCTTTCCGGCAGGGTGCCGATCTTGACCGCTATGCTGTCAATGGTAAGGTTGTTTGGGGAGCCAGTCGGCTGGGCAGCGGTAATGATGACCTTTTCCAGCAGGCCACGACGCAGGGCTGTACCCGGTTTCAGGCCAAGGGCAAGTTGCGGCAGGGCCACTTCGCGCACCGGGCCTTCGATTCCTTGGGCATTGATGCTGGAGATGCCGTAGGTGACGGTACCGCCGCTGTAGTAACTATCGCTGAAGCTGGTTGAGCTGGTGGGGGTGTCGGTGATGCGACTGCCGTTGCGGTAGATATAGTACCCTTGGGTAGCAGATTCTGCTGCCTCCCAGGTGAGGACTGGTTTACCGTCGTCAATGCGGGTTAAAAGCAGGTTACGTATCGGCATAACCGGGAAGTCAAAGGCAGCAGCAGCCACAGGAGCGCTCTCGTTACCCAGCTCATCCATGGCGGTGACGGCATAGTAGCGTTTGGTGGCATCGGGTGAAGGGTCATAGGCAACCAGCAGTTTAACGGTGGCCACCGGGGTCAGGACGGTTATGGTACTGATCGGATCAGTGGAACGGTAGAGACGGTAGTAGGGGGCTGCCTCCCCTGCCCCGTTCTGCCATTCAGCCTTGACGCCGTTGCCGGTCATGGCAAGGGTGATACCGGTGGGTGCCAAAGGCGGGGTGCTGTCGGTGGTGACAGAAACCGGGTCAGACTGGGCACTTTCAACATCCAGCACGCCGATGGAGCTGATGCTGTAGGCGTAGCTGCCGTCTGCCGGTACGGTGTCGCTGAAGGTGATGGTGGCACCCGAACTGATGGAACTGATCTGCTGAGCTGCGCTATCATTGGGGCCTTTGCGGTAAATCCGGTAACCTTTTGCATCGGTAACCACCAGCCAGGCCAGTTTCACCTCACCTCCCTTGAGCCCTTTGGCAGTCAGGCTGCCAGGGACAGAGGCGGACGGCGGGACCGTCTTGTAGATGGTAATGGTGGCGCCTGAGCTGACCGTGGCACCCTGGTTATTGAACCGGTCACGGGTACCACTCAGCGTAAACCTGCCCGGACCTTCGGCCAGAGCCGCAGGCTCAAGAGAGCCGCTCCAGCGGATGTTATCGCTGGACGTAAGGCCGGTAACTTGAGCTGAGCTGCCACTCGGTCCATTAAGGGAAACCACCGGGGTGCTAATTGACGGTTCATCCAGGGTCAGGCTGACAGCCACCGGTCCGACGGTGGTTTTCAGCAGGGTCAGCGGTGCGGTAATGCTGGCAACCGGTCCGCGCAGGTCCAGGATCGGACCGCTGCCTTGGCTGTTTCCACGATTACCGGCTGCATCCTTGCCGGAGAATTTCCAGGTGGTGGGGCCGTGGGGTGCGCTGGCATCAAGGGTAATAACGGCACTGTAATGGGTATCATCAATTTTTTGCAGGGTAATCACGACCGGTGAACCAACAGCCGGTTCCAGAGAAAGAAACGGCAGCTCCTTGAGCGGTTCACTGACGGTCAGGCTGATACTCAACGGACCGGGACCAAAGGTGTTATCAGCTGGCGTACTGCCGCCGGTGCTGAAACCGATCTGGGCCACCGACGGCAGGGCACGGTCCGACGCGATGGAGACCAGACTGGAAAGCGGGCCTTCATTGCCGGCAGTATCAAGGCTGGTGACGGCATAGTAATGCAGGGTGTCGTCAGCCGGGATATATTCATTCAACAGGTAGCTGATCGGGGCGCTGTTGGTCTTGCGGACGCCGTTACCAGTGGTGGCAGTGAAGCTGGAAGTTGATTCGTAGAGATTGTAGCCGCTTGGAGTTTTACCTGCCGGTGCGGCCCAGCTGAACTGCAATGCTCCGGCTGCCAGTTGCTTAACCGCCAGAGAGCCGACTGCCTGAGGGGCGCTGGTATCGACAATGATCTTGAGATCAGTGCAGAAAGGGCTCTCCCCTCCCCTGTTGGCTGCCTTGACTGCCAACAGGTTGTCCCCTTCAAGCAAGGTGACATTGGCAAAGCTGAAGCTGGGGCCTGCAGCGGTTTGCTGGGCCACAACCACGCCATTGACCCGCAGTGAAACGGTTGCACCGGCCTGAACCGTGCCGTTGATGGTAACAGACTTCTGGGTGATCATACTGCTGAAGCTGCTGGTGATGACCGGTGCTGGCGGGGCCGCCAGACTGACCACCACCGGAATGCTGGTTTCAGTGGCGTTACCTGACTGGTCGTAGGCAATCAGCTTGATGGTGTGGTTGCCATCGGTGGTGTCAGCAATGTTCCAGTTCCAGCTAAGGGATGCGCCGCTAACCGTGGCAACTTTGGTGCCGTCAAGGTACAGCTCAATCCGATCAACCGCACTTTCTGCATCGCTGGCCTGGATGGTAATGGCGATGGGGCCGGTGATAACCTTGTTGGCGGTAAGACTGAGACCGGAAAGTACCGGACCTGTGGTATCTCCCTGCGGGGTGACCGCTACGCTGGTGACGTTGCTTCGTTCAGCACCTGAGCTGTTGACCGTGGTAACGGCATACTGGTAAACCGTCCCGTTGGTAAGGCCGGTGTCGGTATAGCTGGTTGTGGTCTGATTCTTGACCAGGGTCATGCTGGCAACATCACTGCGTGGATCAGCCGATTTGCTTCGATAGATGTTGTAGGATTTGACATGGGGCGACGGGACAGCGGTCCAGGTAATGGTTGCCTTGGCACTGCCCGGTGTTGCGGTGACGCCAACAGGGTTTGCCAGCCGGGTGACGGCCTGAATAACGCTGCCTGCACTTTCATGGCCACCGCTGTCTTTGGTGGTTATTTTCAGTTTGTAGGCCGTGGCATCTACCAAGCCCTTTACCGTATAGCCCAGAGCGGTTTTACCCAACAATAGTGCAGTGCCATACCCCTTGCCGTCGTCAACATAAAGCAGTTGCTCACTCAGGTCTCCATCACTGTTCTTCGAGCCGGTCCAGGAAAGAGTTACCGTATTGCCGTCACTGGCGCTGTAACCGGCCCAGGCTGTCAGAGAGGTTACGTCTTCAGGGGCAAGGCCATCCAGCGGCACCCCTTTAACAGCGGTAACCGTTGCCTCGGCATTACCGCCGGCATCCACCGGTACCACGGCAAACCAGTAAGAAGTTCCGGTTATAAGGCCGGTGGCGGTGTATGATTTGACCCCTTTGTTAACGGTGACCAAGGGGGTCAGGCCGGTGGTGTTGGTAAACGGTGCAGTGGCCATATAAATCCGGTAGTAGCCAATGTCGCTTGGTTCAACAAAGGAGGTCCAGGCCAATTTGACTTCAGTGCCTTTGCTGTTACCGTCACTGGTGAGCAGCCCGGCAGCCAGGGCGATGGGGGGCGAAGAGTCGTACAACAGGTCAAGGCTCTTGGTGGTAGTGTTACCCATCTGATCAGTGACCACAAAGTCAAATCGTTTGCTGAAACCATTGCTGCTGGTCAGGTCAATCTGTTGCGACCAGGTGGTGGTCTGGTCAGAGGCATCGGCAATCACCACGCCATTCATCTTAACGATACAGCCAGCCTCTTTTTTACCGGAGATGGTCTGGGTCGCGGTGGATGCAGGTGTTTTGTAGCTGTCGATGCTGAAGGTTGGCGGTGTGGTATCAAGCACAATAACCGGCGCCGGGACGATTGCTGCAGAGTCGTTGCCAGCATCGTCACGGGCAACAATGGTTAAACTGTTGGTACCTTCACTGAGCGGGTAGGCAAAGCTCCAGGTGGTGTCCTGGTTGAGCGATACCCGCAAGACGTTGTTGATGATCAGGGCGGTGCCTGCCGGTTTTGTTCCGCTGAGTTGTTGCGTGACAAGCTTGGTGGGGCTGGTGACGGCGCTGATTGTCGCGGCTGCCGGTGCGCCAGTTTTCAATACAAACAGGCCGGTGGAACGATAGTCATTCATCGGGTTGCCGACAGCGTCTTTGGCGCCGGTTATTTTAAGATCATAGGTACCGTCACCGGTGCTGGCGCTAAAGGTGTAGGAGCTTTGCCAGGATTTCTTGTCCACCTGCCAGCTGCCGTTTAGGGAATATGCTATTTCCGGTGAGCCAGGGCGAATGATGCTGACCTGGGGCTGCAGGGTGGTGTCCATAGTCTTGTTGAAATTGAGGGTGAAGATGATAGTTTCAGCCTTGTGCGGACCGGGTTGACTCATGGCTACCGAGGCAACAGTGGGCTGTGCCCGGTCAACACTAAAGGTGAAACTGGCATAGCCCTTATTACCAAGGAGATCAACCGGGTAGAGGGTAACGGTGTAACTCCCCTCGGCCAAACTGGCGGATGGCGTAAAGATCAGGGTGCTGCCGGATACTGCCCAGGCACCATCAATCATGGTACCGGAGGCGCTTTTAACCACAGCACCAATGGCTGACCCGGCCAGATCAATACCTGAACCGGCAGCACCATCAGCAAAGGAAACCGTTATAGTATTTACCGTAGCAGCCAGTGCATTGGCTGTCGGGCTGCTGCTGGCCAGCACCGGACCGGTGGTATCACGCACCACATTGACCGTAACACTTGGCGACTGGTTACCGGCCTCATCACGCAGGTAAAGATTGAAGGTATTTGAACCTTCAGTCAGGTTAACGCTCTGGCTCCAGGTGGTATCGTTCAGGGCCACAGTGGTCAGGGTATTGTTGATGTAGAGGGTGCTGCCGCTTACTTTACTGCCAGTAAGGACGATGCTTTGCTGCTTGGTGGGCGAGCCCGGTGGCTGAACCGTGGGAGCTGCAGTCGGCGAGGTATCAACGGTTAAGATCAGGGCGCTGGCCTGGCTGCGGTTGCCGGCTGCGTCTTCTGCCTGGGCAGTAAGATTGTTACTGCCTTCTTTGAGGCCGGATACAACAGCGCTCCAGCTGGTGGCACCGGGGTAGTTGATGCTGTTAACCGTAGCGCCACTGATAATGATCCTGACGGTATCGCTGCTCTTGGTGCCGGTGATGGTACGGGCAGTGCTGTTGATCAAGACAAGTGGATCAAAGCCGGGCAATGCCGGAGGGGTGGTATCAACGGTAAAGCTGTGGCTATAGCTACCTTTGTTGCCAAAGGTATCAGCAGGTTGCAGGGTAATGGTGTAGATACCTTCAGTCAAGATGGTTGCAGGAGTAAAGACCAGGGTGGCGCTTAAGCCGTCAACGGTGTTGGTCCAGCTACCGGGTATGTCCGACCCGCCGCCATTGCGGACGGTTGCTGTAACAAGGCTGGCTACGGGATCAACGGCACGGTAGGCGTCAGTGATGGTAAGGCTGATGCTGCTGACCGGCAGGTTGAGGCTGGCAAGATTTGCCGGTACCGCAGCGCTGACTGTTGGGGCGGTGTCGTCAAGGGCGACAGTAACCGTTGCAGGTTGACTGTGATAGCCGTCACTATCTTTAGAGGTGATGCTGAGGTTGTTCAGGCCGGAGACAAGGGTGTACTCGGTCTGCCATGTGGTGCCCGCAAAGGCAACTGCATCGCTCTGGGGCGCTACCTCTACCCCTTCGCTGCCACGGCTGATGATAACGCTGCTGTTGGCCGGTTTCGTGCCGGAAAGCGTGATAACCGGCGTGTTGACCGGGCTGGCAACGGGATTGACAACCGGTACGCCAACGGAGATGTTGCGGTACTGCTCCATCACCTCCGTCGAACTCAAAGCGTGGTTATAGATGCGGACGTCGTCAAGTAGACCATTTAAGTTGGGACCCCAACTGTGCTTCGCAAATTGCAGGGGCTCAGAATTATCAACATTTGTTGCAATATCTACATGTGTAAGGGTTTTCTTTAAAACACCGTCAACATACAAATTAAGTGTGCTACCCTCACGGACTCCAACCACATGATGCCAAGTATCCAAGCTGATTGTATTGCCCGCCGACGTATTACCCCATGTCTGTTGACCAGTGATATACATTTGAACATTTGCAGTACCAGGCGTGGCCCCCCAACTTGACAATTCAAAACCCCACCCTTGCGATTTTTCAAAAGTAGAATTTTTATTAACAAGTCCATATTCTTTGTTGGCGGTCAGTGAGTTTTTAGCGTTTACCCAGAATGATATAGAAAAGTTTCCGCTACCAAAGTTAAGAGGCGATTTGTTTGAAACCGACGTATAGTCGTCTGCTCCGTCAAAGCTTCCGGCATTTATTCCTATTTTTGCCTCGGCACTGAACACGGCCCCATTGTAGGCGGTACCGTCGTTCCCCATAAGCGATGAGTCTTTCCAGTCTCCGTCCATCTTCCACCAACCCACCAGACCGGTCAGGTTAAAATTGATAGCCTGACTCTGGATCGTTTCAATCAAACCAGCCTTATCCGTTGAACGGTAGCTGAGAGTATGTTTGCCGTCCTGATCCACAACAAAAGGAGCCGTGTAGGTCTGCCAGGTGTCGCCTCCGTTAAGGCTGTATTCCGTCTTTTCAATGCCAGCGCCGTTATCGCCATCAGTGGCGGTAAGGGTTACGGTGACCGGGGTGGAGTACCAGCCAGCGCTGTCTTTGGTACCGGAAAGAGTCAGCTTGGTGACCGGGACGGTCTTATCGATGGTGCTGAAGACGATTTGTTGAACTGCCGCCTTGTTGCCAACGGCATCTACCGCTTGCAGAGAGACGGTGTAGGTGTCACCGCTGAACGGAGAGGTTGGGATAAAGACAATGCTACGACTGCCGACGCTGTTCCACGATCCGGTAATTAGTTGGCCGGTTGCGTTTTTGACCGTGGCGGTGTTGATAGTGGCAAGCTGGTTGATGCCGCTGTCAGCATCAAAGAGAGTGATGGATATGGATGGAACTGCCTTGACGGTGTCGCTGTTGTTGGCCGGGATGGAGCTTTCAATCATTGGTGGGACGTTGTCGTAAAAAACCTTGGCAGTTACTACCGCGCTGCTGCGGTTTTGGTCATCCAATGCCACCACTTCCAACTGGTTATGGCCAGGTTGCAGCGGGCTGTAGCTGCCCTGCCAACTAAGATCTACACCGGCAGCAGCTACTTTCTTGCCATTAACCCATATAGATGTATTTGCCGGACGGGTACCGGAAAGGTTAATACTGCTGTTGCCGACTACTCCAGGCACAGTTGCCAGCACCGGCGCAGCAAGGGCAGTGGGATCAACGACGCCTGAAGCATATTTAAACGCAATCTCTTCGGCAGTTAAGGCGCGTTTGTAGACGGTAACTTCGTCAATCAGCCCGTTTACACGACTACCACTGCAGCAGGACTCACCGCCAATCCAGAAATCAGCGCCACTGGAAGCCTGTACCCAACGGGCAGAGGTCTGTTTTTTGAACTGGCCATTAACATAGATGGAGATAGTGGCACCATCAAAGGTACCGACGACAAAGTACCATTCTCCAACTGTTGGCACGGTATCGGAGTTGGCATAATACAGTTGCGTACCATCACCAACAAAGGCAACAAACTGGTTGTTGTTCAAGCCAATGGAGAAATCTTTGCTAGTACCCTGTCCACCGGCAAAACTCTTACGCCCACCATTACCGGTATCATTCAGTTTTACCCAGGTTGCTATAGTGAAGACATTTTGCGGAAATTTACCATACAGATTACCGATACGCAGGTAATCATCTGAACCATCAAAATTACCTGCTCCATTGCCTATTTTAGCGTTGGTAGAAAGTGCAGCACCGTTTATTGCCACTCCATGCAGCTCATTACCAGATGCATCATTCCAATCGCTATCCATATGCCATAGACCAACCAAATCAGGGTCAACATTTGTCGGATTTAACGCAACCGATATCGGATATGCTTCATATACACCTCCTGCAATAGCGGTTGAGAGAGCTACGCAGACTGGTTTTGCTTGTATCTCTCCCGCTATACCGGTTGGAATGGCAACGCTGACCGGCCATGAAACCGTATCAGCCCATAGCAACGCTGTACCACTGGCAACCAGCAACATCAGAAAGACAAGGACATGGGATATATATATGCGAAGGCTCATTATGGCGGATTCCCTTTAAAACAGTGCGTTATTCTTTGCCATGCAGCATGGATACACGGGCAGCCTGTAACAGGTTGCCCGTATTAAATGACTGTTTACAACACCTGCATCTCTTTACCGCTGGCCGTAATGTAGGTTATCAGTGATTTTCCGCCCAAGGCTGATGATACCCGCACCTTTTCAACCAATTCACCCATGGCATAAATCGGGGCGCCATTGGCTGCGGTAAGCTGAAAGGTAACCGAAGCAGTGATAATGGAAGGATAGGCGGTTGCAATGGAGAGTGACAGAGAAGTGGTTGAAGATGCCTCTGTACCTTCAAGTGTACCGGATGCGCTGGTAACGCTGCCCACTGAAGGGGAGGCCTTGACTGTAACTGTTTGTCCGGTGGGGATATTGCTACCGGTCACCACAATGGTGATCGGATTCTTAGTATTAAACGGAAGCATAACATCCGGTGCGTCAAAGGAACCCTTGGGCACACTGGGAGAATTGATTCCGCCGATGGTGCTGATGGTCAGGCTGGGGGTATTGGGTGGTGTTACTGCATAGGGATAGCCTAGGGACAAATGTGGACTGGTAGCGGCAGTGCGCAACACATTGGATGCTTCAAAGCGGATACGACCAACACCTCCAGTACCACCAGGAGTCCAAGTCGACCCTCCAGCACTACCGCCATTAGCAGTTATGGAACCATTACCAGAAATGAAATCGGCAATTAGTCGAATACTACCTCCTGACCCACCTCCACCACCTCCGGCATATTTTTTTTCACCATCTGCACCTGCCCCACCGTTAGCTATGATGCTACCATTTATGATTATTGATGTGTTGGAAGCAATTATGATAGCTCCGCCGCCACCACCACCAGCTCCACCTGCATAGCTGTTAGTTCCACCAGCTCCGCCGCCGCCAGAGCCACCTATAGGCGGTAAAATTCTTTCAGTATTGTAAGTAGTACCTGCGATACCGCCTGGGGCGTCTGCATTATATTTACCTCCTGGTGCACCTTCTGTTCCAAACCCTCCACCACCACCTCCGCCTGAAAGATTGTCGGTGTTAGTTCTAGGCGTACCACCGCCCCCACCTCCTGGCCCCTCACCACGTCTTCCATATTTATAGGCGGCACCTCCCTGACCGCCATCAAAACCGCCCGGACCCCCGGCGCCGGGAATGAGGTAATTACCGGCTGAGCCATTAAGGTTGATGTTGCCGTTGATGGTGACATCCCCGGTTGCCAGAATGGTAATCGGGGTGTTCTGGCTGTTTTTGTTAAAGGTAACCGTTACGCCAGTCGGGATGGTGATGGTGGTGTAGTTTAGCACTCCGTTTTCAGGGATCTGCAGGGCAATAGAGGTAGTTGGTTCAAAGGGACCATCTGCGCCGGTACTGCCGCTGTTAAATGCTGCTGAGGCAAGTGATGGCCAATACGGCATTATCATTATTAGTACTAAACTCAAGTAGATTAAGGTTTGTTTATGGATCTGTTTGCGTTGCATACTGAGGTTTCCTCCGGGATTGACGTTTTATGTGTTTGGAAATCTAAATTTTGAATACAGTCATTTGTTCAAACCAACAGACTGTAAACTTAAATAACTTGCAGAGATTAGTAGCACGGAGTGCGCCAATTTTTTCTTACTGGTATTAATTCTTAAATACAGTCGTAATTTCTAATAGATGCGGTATATGGTTTTGAATATGGAGTTGAGAAAATGAAGAGGATTAGTTTGGGTAAGTTGTAAATTTCTTTTAGAAATGAAGTGCAGGGTATTTTAAGCGCAGTTTAAGTACTTAGAATTATTATTGTATTTTGCATATGAAATTTATTTTACGTTTATCGATTATATTCTCTCTGTTTGTTGTATTAAGCTGATTATACTGATTTATTTCATATGTTAAGTTTTTAGCTACTGCTCATTGATTTTGTTAAAGATAGAATTATTCTCTTTTATAGACATAATTTAGTTTTAAACTACAGGTTATCTTTTAACTATAGGTAAGACTATAGGGAGTGTCTGTTATTGCTTGTCAGTTCTGGGTTACAGCCGGATATGCGTGATAATCCATGCGTGTGATTGTCTGAAAACGTGATAATCCATGCGTGATGTTGATGGGATTCTGGTGATAATCCATGCGTGTAAAACATTTTCAGTAAACATACTTTTCCTCCTTTAAAGCATGCAGATCATATCCGGTATCTTCCCGTAACTCATTTATATCATTAATATTACAAATGATGCTTTTGTTGCGTGACAATCCATGCGTGAGAAGTTATTGCTTTTACAGTTGTATGCAACGCATGTATAGACAATACATTATAGTGCATGTCGTGTATTTTCAATGATGTGCAACGTTAGTCCTGTGTTGTCCTGTTATGTAATGTTTTGTGCTCTATTTGATGGGCTACGGTAGGAGTTTACGTATAGATGTGCCAGATGGCTGGAGTATTAGTGCTTCTTTTTCTACAGAAACGTTGGCTGGGTAAACTGCCAGTACCTGATTAAGTACTTCAGCAAATCGTCTTCGAAAAAATCTCAGGTCTTTATAGCCCGCACCAAATTGCATCTGGAGGTACTCCCAGGGGATTTTGGTGTATTTTTTTACCGAATACATTCGCCATGTGAGCCAGCAGTACATGTCGAGCGCAAAAGCGTTTCCGGCCAGTGCCCGTATGGCTCTTTTATCGATAGGGACGGGGTTTGATATAAGTGATTGGTAGAACTCGTCATCTAGGACAATATGGGATTCCCAAGCCGGTTTTCCGTCGGATTGCCAGAATGAAAAACTCTTGTTCGAGGAGGTGATTTTCAGGTTTGATCTTAGTGCATTGGTGTCGTCACCTGGATCGTAGTTGATGAAAGAGTTAAAGAGTCGGTCTGATTGTCTTTTAAAGCGTGTGAGGCTTCCTTCTTTTCCGCCGGTGACCTGAATGCCTATATCCCTAAGAAATGCAGTCAGGGAAGCTCCTAAGAATATTTCTCTCTGTTTTGTTCGTACGGCTTCCGTGGTAAGCCACATGAGAAGTTGACGTGGGACGACACCAAATGGTATGCCGCCATAAATTGATGGTGTCATTATGGTTAAGGTAGCACGTCCGTTTTTTTTGCAGTATTCAGTAACCGGCAGACCGTTGGTGCCTTTGAGCTCTGAATGGGGGAGCGTCATCTGTACAAGCATTTGTGCCATATAGGATATCATCCCCATTTCTGACGCATCGTGCTCCATGATGCTGATCATCTCATCTACGAGTCTCTTTCTCTTTTTAGTCGCAGTCGCTGCTTTTTCTGTACCTTCTTCTTTCTTATCTCCTTTGTTGGGTATTGGTAGTGATGTATTTGAAATAGGTAACAGGTTTAAGTCGAGCTGTCCTAAGCTAATATGTTCGCTAATGAGTTTGTGAGCTTTGATTTCTGCCTGTTTTTCTTTTAGCCGCCGCTGTGCAACAAGCAGCTCTTCATCAGCTATCTCATCACCAAATCCCGGCAGAACCAAATGGTCGTCGTTTGGCATGTCTTAGTCCTGCCCTTTTACCTTTGCTACAACTTCAGCTACTTCTTTATAGGCGGCTCGTAAAAAAAACTCGTTAATGGTAACTCCTTCGCGAACTGCCAGCATCTTGATTGTTTTTCGAAGGGATAGTGGCAGTTTTACTATAAACGTTACTACTTCGCTATCATCAACATGTTGTTCTGCTTTGGTCTTGTCCTGTTTTGGCATGTTAATCCTCTTTGCAAGCTGTTCTTATAAGAAACAGTACAGCGTTCCATATGTATATGCAACATATTAAACATATCAATTTGAAACTGTTAAAAATCAGATACTTGAGATTGCTATTGTTGTATGTGAGACAATACATGCGTAAAATAGGGTTTGGAGTAGTCCTTTAATGAAGCGTGGATTGATGTATTACTATCTAACTAGCGATAATAATGTTCGTTTTGATTTTGTGGAGAGGCCGTTGCGTAAATATTGGCTAGTCGAGACAGTGCCATGCATCCGTTATTAATACATGTACGCGCAGCACCTGGCGTGCGCTGTGTGGGCATGTAGCTGCTTTCGCATGCATTACAAGGCAATGGATCTAGTGTAGTTGCTTTTCAGTGCATGTATTGTATATACAATACATGCACTGAACCTAACAGGCTAGCGCTTACGCGACAATTCTGTAAAGTGTTGTTGTTCTGCGGCCATCTGGTTAAGAATTGCTTGGCGTATCCACTTTGATTTGTCGACGCCAAGGGCTTTGCAGTGACGGTCAATGGAACACCAAAGATTTTCCTTCATACGCATAACAAATGGCTTGTCAAGATCCTCGCGCCCATCGGCCATGACCGGGTCCAGGGATGGCAGGATGGGCCATTCTGTGCGCCGGACATGCTGGTGGGGGTCAACTTCCTGTTCTTGTTTGCTGTCACCTGTTGGAGCTGTTTCAGGCATTTGCTCGATACTGGGTGGAGTGGCAGGCGTTGGGATGGCTGCCACTTTCGTAGTTGCATCTTTTGTGGTGGTGATGCTTTCTGCCTGATCGGCTTTTGCCCCGGATATGAATGCGGCTTCTTCTTCAGGCGTGGGTCGCTTTCTAAGCCTCATTTTCAAAAACCTCCCGATATAGTGAATCAAGCTCCGCAACGGCTTTGGGATCAAGTTTGTCAAGTTCGTTTACTGCACGTCCTTCGGCGGCGCTGCGACGATAAGCAACGCGGTAGCATAGTTTGGTTTTGAGAATTTGCAGATTTTTCATCTCTTTTGCCAGTGCTTCTGCCTCAGATGCGATAGAAATTCGCGGGTTGGTATCTTGTTTGTTGAGAACAAGTAGTGGTCTCATTTCAGGATTAAGCCCGAGGGCTTCTCCAACCACATTATCCATATTTTCGACGCCCCACACATCGTATTGGCCTGCAAGAAAAGGGACAATAAGCGCGTCTGCTACAATCAGGGCGGAGCGGAGTCCGGCCGAATCACGCCCGCCGGCATCAATAATGATATCCTGGTAGCGTGGGATCAGCTTTCGTACTTCAGAGGATACGCTCCTTCCGGTTATGGCTACGCAGGTAATGGTCGGCTTTACCTGTTCATCTTCGCGCACTCTGATAAATTCGCTGGAGCTGCCTTGTGGATCTGCGTCAACCAGTAGTACATCTTTACCCTGCTGCGCGCGCATAATTGCTATATTGGTGGCAAGTGTCGTTTTGCCGGTGCCGCCTTTTTCATTCGCTACGAGGACAACCATGGTATTCTCCTTAAGATAAATGGCATGTGTTGGCAGCGCATGTTATGTGCTGTATATACAATACAAGTGTAACAACGTGCTGGCTCGAACCTAATAATGCTTGTATATACAATACAAGACAATTCAAGGCAAGTGTTGGATTTGATTTTAAACCTTCGTGGCATTTTTTTAGCCAAGCTGGCTTTGGCTGTTAGCAAACAAGATCGAATGGAGGGCAAGATTCTAAAAAAGAGTAACAAAGCAGCATCATTAGTCTCAAGTGATGGGGAACGGTCGGCTTGACAGAAGCTTACGTAGGAGAAGTGTCTTTTTTGAACGCCTTATTACTTTGAGTGCCACACCTTTTGGTTGTAGTTGGATATATTTTGCATCTCTCATATTTGATCAACAAGCATTCTAAACTCTTTGTTTATTCAAGCTCTTGCAAAAGAGCTCGTCTGTTTTTACCCCTCCACTGCTGTTTTCTTGCCAATTGCACAAACCTTTAATATTGCTTGTTTTATGCGTTAAAAATCAAAAACTGCAAAATTAATTTCAAGTAGAACTGCCTTGGACTGAATAGCTGTGTTTTGGTGCATGAATCGCAGTTAGCTGAAATTACTGATACATTTCATAAAGGTCCGTCTTGGCATTGTCTGTGTAATCTGTATCAGGATTAATCAGATCTTTATAAATCTGGAGCAGATTTCCTAAGTCAGACAGCTTGTTGGTACACGGCCAAAGGTGAAGGTTACCGAGTAGCAGACAACCAGCTGTCGTATACAGGTTTGTAGAGGAACCGATTCGACTTTGTAGCATTACACCGCATCTATAGTTGAGGCGGGTACTTACGTATTACACCATTTGGAATTAAATTTCTAAGGAGGTGAACATGAAACGACGGGCACTTTTGATTGAGGCAGCAAAGGTAAAAGGCTTGGATTACTTGCCTGGTGCTGAAGCAGATATTAGAAACTATCAGCAATACCTTTGTTCCATTGCAGGAGGATGCTGGCAGCAAACAGAAATTCGTACGTTGAGCAAACCGTCCCGCAACCAACTGCAGACTGAAATACGAACAGCAGAAAGGGATGCGGAATATCTTTTTATTTCGTTCTCTGGGCATGGCTATATGAAACGTTACCCCAACCAGTTCCCACGTCCAACCGAAAACCAGCTAACCATGCTTTGCCTGAATGACTCTGAAGAAATTCCGGTTTCTGATATTAATCCGACCATAAAGAATTTTTTGATTGCCGATTCATGCAGAGGTTTTGAACAGGTGATGGAAAAGGCGATGGTTTTTGCCGAGGCGCTGACCGATTCAGCACGGAGTACAAGGGAAGAGGTAGCCAGAAGACTGTTTGATGATGCTGTGCGTTCTGCTGAAGCTGGCCAGATATTGGCTTATTCGTGCGGTGTTAACGAAAGCGCAGGGGACGATGCAAACAGTGGTGGGTATTTCTCTTCGGCAATGATGGAGTGCGGCATAACGCTTTCAAGTAGCGGTCATCAACGTGCAATTAGCACACGGGAGGTCTTTGATTGCGCTTACCATATCGTAAAATCAAAAGCAGCTCAACAGAATCCCCAGTATTCAGCCGGTAGAAGGATGCGGCATTTCCCGTTTGCTGTCCGTTCGTAAGCTTGTGAGTAAAGGACGAGTGTGAAATGTTCCTGTTGTTGATGCCCTCGTGTCTCTAACGTCTGACGCTGTAAAGTTTGTTGGCACGTAGGTTTTGACAAGCCAGGAGTCCAATTGCATGGCCGTGCAGTGTGTTTCGTTATTTAATGAATTTCCAACTGTGCTGGTCCAGATACTTTAAACGGCTCAGGCTGCTGGGCTGAGCTCCAAGCAGTAAGAGCTTCCCGAATTAGTTCTGTTGTTATCCAGACCATGAGGTACCGAATGAAACAGTTTTTATCGTCTGCTGTTGCCTGTCTATTGTTGGCAGTGTGGTTTGTATTACCGGCAACATCTGCTGAGGCAGCCTGTGCCAAGGTATCAATTGAGATCCTGCAGGAACTGACCATTGAGCGGACCGCCTTTGATGCAAAACTGGTGTTGACCAATGGCATTGCTGACCAATCTCTGGAAAACATCCGGGTAGATGTAGTGGTACGCGACGGTAGCGGCAACTTGAAAAATGACCTGTTTTTTGTCCGGCCTCCAACCCTTTCTGGTATCGGCGGAGCGCTGGATGGCACCGGCTCGGTGACAGCTTCGGGTAGGGGGGAAGCCCACTGGTTGATTATCCCTTCGCCGGGTGCCGGCTACCTGCTGCAGGATGGTTCTCTGAAGCAGATAGGTGTGGATTACTGGGTGGGTGCAACCCTGTCCTATATCGTAAATGGGCATACTGAAACCGTGCCGATTAACCCGGCCAAGATTACAGTGCGACCGATGCCGCAACTGGTGCTGGACTACTTTATGCCATACAGCGTATTGGGGGATAACCCCTTTACCACTCAGGTGGAGGCACCAATTCCGTATCCATTGGGGTTACGGGTGCTAAACGATGGTTACGGTCCGGCCCTGAAGTTGAAGATAGACTCTGCCCAGCCCAAGATTGTGGATAACCAGCAGGGGTTACTGATCGCCTTCAAGTTGCTGGGGGCTTCGGTCAATGATGGTGCAGTATCACCTTCACTGACTGTTAATTTTGGTGATCTGGTCAGTAAAAAGGTTGGCACGGCTGTCTGGCAGATGATCTCGACCCTATCGGGCCGGTTTGTTGAGTTTAAGGCCAGCTTTTGCCATGCATCGGAGTTGGGAGGGGAGTTGACTTCGTTATTGCGTGAGACCAACACCCATTATCTAGCCCATATGGTGAAGGTCAACCTGCCGGGTCGGGATGGTAAACTTGATTTTCTGGCTGACCTGAACGAGAGCACCGGGTTCATCTACGAATCCGAGATTCCTAATGCCACTGGCCGGATGGAAGATGCCAGGTCACCGGTGACGGTGTTGCAGCCGGTGGCGGCGCCTGCTCGCCCAACCGGCGACAAACCATCGGTCACCCTGAACCTGCCCACCGGCACCGCAACCGGCTGGATTTATACCAAGTTCGCCGACCCGTCTCAAGGGATGCTGAAGCTGTTGGGCGTCACCCGCAATGATGGGGTGAAACTTGATAACAACAACTACTGGATTGATGAAGGGCTGGACAAAAACTACCAGAAAACCTGGACGTTGCAGTTTGTTGATTACCGGGCTGATGCAGCCACCACCAGCTTGTATACCCTGGCCTTTGCCAAGCCGGATACCGATACTGCACCGCCGGTAAGCCGACTTGAGTTTGATGGACCATACAGTGGTACGGATCCGGTTTATATCACGTCGCAAACCAAAGTTATTGTCGTTGCTGCTGATAACGATGGCGGCAGTGGCGTGGAAGCGATGTATCGCAAGCTGGTTGGAACCGACACCGCCTTTATCAACTTCCTGCCGTTCAGCATTACAACACCGGGTAGCTCGACACTTGAATATTATTCAGTTGACCGGGCCGGTAACGTGGAGGCCACCAAAACTACCCGTTTGGTGGTGGATGATGCCAAACCGGTGATCAGCGAGTTTACCGCTTCGCCCACCAGCATCGCTCCCCATGCGCCGGTTGGGGTAACTGCAGCCAAGAGCCTGAACTTCGGCCTGATTGCAAAAGATACCAATCCTTCCCTGCCGGTAACCATCGAGATCAGCCAAGGCGATACCTTCAGTGCAGACAGGGTGATCCGCACCCTGAAGGGAACCGCCACGTCAGAGACCCGCTTAAGCCTGTTCTGGGATGGCAAGGATGCCACCGGCAAACTGGTTGCCGTTGGACCGTACACAGCACGGGTGACCGTGACCGATGGTCTGGAGACCAGTCAGAACGTTGGTCAGCATAGCGCAACCTCAACAATCAGCATTACGGTGGTTGAGTGGCTTGCCGCAGAACCTCTGGACCCCAATCCTGCGGCTGAGCAAAAGTATCCCCGTATCACCGGCAGCAAAGTGGTCTGGCAGGATATGCGCAATGGTAACTGGGATATCTACTTTAAAGACAAGGCGACCGGTAGGGTAAAGCAGATCACCACTGATGCCCAGAGTCAGGAATATCCGGCTATTGATGGTGACCTCGTTGTCTGGCAGGATATGCGTAACGGAAACAGTGACATCTACGGCTATAATTTGGTTACCAATACCGAGTTTGTGGTGTACAGCGGCCCGGGCAGTCAGGAACGTCCGGTCGTGTCTGGTCAATGGGTGGCCTGGCAGGACAATCGTAGCGCTAACTGGGATATCTACCTTAAAAATATCACTACCAATGAGGTGATTCAGGTCACTTCCCATGAACGTGATCAGATCCGGCCAACCCTGTTCGGCAACCTGCTGGCTTGGGAAGACTACCGTCACGGCGCAGCAGAAATTTATCAGTTTGATATTTCCAGTCGAACAGAAACCAGAATTACGGTGAATGATCTGCCCCAGACAGAACCGGTGCTTTCCGGCAGTGCTCTGGTCTGGACTGATGAGCGCAATGGTCTGAAAGAGATCTATGCCTATGATGCGGTAAAGGGAACTCGCCGGGTGGCCACCGGCAGTGGTGACCGCAGTGCTGCAGTCTTGTCCGGGGATCGCCTGGTGTTTGTTGATTATGATGCCGGCTTACTGGATCCCAATCTTTCATTTTTGCTGTTGTCTTCAGGTGTTGGCGGGCGCCTTATCTCGCATTCGTCGGTTCAGGAGGCACCATCGATCGGGCCGCAGTATCTCGTATGGCAGGATGGACGTGATGGTAAATACCAGATCTATTTTGCTGCTCTGCAGACTGAAGCGTCACCGATTGAACTGAATTTGTGGCCCGGCCTTAATCTGGTTGCAGTGGGGAATGAGTTGGCAACTGCGTACCCTACGGCCAGCGCCCTGCTGGCGGCAAAAAAGGATGAGCTGGGGATTGACCGGGTGTTGTTGCTGGATACCCAACATACTACCTACATTAACTCTATTGGTAACGACTTCCCGTTGAGTGCTGGTACAGGGCTTGCCCTTTATGTCACCCGTAAGGGGACGTTACGCACGGCTGCCAGTGGTGAGAGCGTCAACTACACCCTGCTGCCAGGCACGAACCAGATTGGCATACTAACGGTGCCATACGGCTACAGTGCCTATCAGCTGGCCAAATCAATCGGCCTTGACAACCTACGCAGTGTACGTCGCTTTGATAACAGCACCGACCTCTGGCAGACCGTGATGGTGAAAGAGGGGAGTGGTGAACTGGTGGGGATTGACTTTACCATTACCCCTGGTGACGGCCTGCTGGTGACCGTGCGGAACCGGGTGGATGGGTGGACGCCATGATTCGACGATTATGCGCAGGTATGATTATGCTGTTGCTGGCAGTTACCGCTCGGGCGGTGGAGTTGCAGCATCCGCATCTGATAAAACCGCATCGTTTGATGGAGCTGATTCGCGAAGGCAGTGCGTTGTGGGTGATAGATGTTCGTCCTGCCAGAGCTTTTGAACGGGGGCATATTGAGGGTGCAGTACATATTCCGTTTGAACAACTTAAGACAAAAGCACTGCCTGATGGCAAGCTGTTGGTGCTGGTAGATGACCGTTTGGGGCTAACAGCCGCCAGGGAGGCGGCTGATCTGTTACAGAAAAAGGGGCATAATAAACTGTTTGTGCTTGAAGGAGGGATGCCTCTCTGGGAAGCAGAACGGCTGCCGGTAGCCGGTACGGCGTTTGGACGTGTCTTCCGGCAATTACTGCCGAAAGATTTGGCCAGGACAGGCGAATTTAGCAAAGAGATCAAACTATATGATCTGCGCGACACCTCTGAGCGTGCACGTGCTGTAATTCAAGGGGCAGAAGTGATTGCAGGTGCCACACTCAAACAGCGCCTGTTAGCGTTGCATGAGAAAATGTCAGCTGAATCAGGCAAAGGAATTACTGCGCGGCTTGAACCATCCCGTTTGACGGTGCTGCTTTTTCCGGTGCATTCCGAGCCGGAAAAAGAACTGGAGCGGTGTTTCAGCGATCTGGCAGGGGACATTCGTTATCTGTCTGGAGGGCATATTGAGGCCCAGGCGTTACAGAAAAGTGGGAAAAAAAACAGAATAGGCGGGTGCAGCACCTGCCCCGGAGGGCGTTAATGTATGTTGAAACGAATCTTGATGACGCTGATGCTGGGGATGGCTTTGCAGGACAGTGCGCTGGCGGTTCCCGAGTTAACCGGCGTACGGGTGAGTGATGTGACTCCCAACTCCTTTGCATTGGTCTGGCAGACCGATCTTGCCGCAGATCCGGAACTTGAGCTGTATCAGGATGCTGCCATGTCTCAGCGGATTACCGAGGGATTGCAGATAACAGCCATGCCTGATCTACCGCCGGCAGTGGCAACCGCAGCTAAATCAAAGGGGATTATGAAAATACGTGTGTCTGGCCTTGCAGCGAACAGTACGGTTTATGCCCGTGCTGTGACCCGTGATCCTGCCAATGTTGCCAATGCAGGTTATTCGCCGCTGCAGTTGGTGACCACAACTTTGGAGGCGCGACCCTATACGGTCGCCGGTGATGGCAGCCTGCCACCACTGATGAACTCTATGCTTGCGGTTAAGGTCTATATTCGTCCTAACGATCCCACCGAGGTTCCGGGGCAGGGGGAGCTGGTAGTGCTGGAAACAGCTGCCGCTGCCTGGCCGCTGAGTGCTTTTGTGGGTACTGGCGCCGTGTCATCGGAAGGAATGCTGGATTTGAATAACCTCTTCGGCAAGGATCTGTATAGCCTGGACGTCAAAGGCGGGGAAAAGGCCCAGTTGCGTATTTACCGTGGCAACACTTTGGCATCACTTTACCACTATCGGCGTTTTCCTGCCAAGGGTGATGGTGCTTTAGTGGGAACTCCAATCAAAGGGTTCTTTGCCGACATTAACCTTGATGGGCAGGTTGATGAACAGGATCTGGCTGAATTTCGCAAGTATTTTCGAACAGCACCGCAAGATGCTGCCTATAACCCTGATTTCGACTTTGTTGAGGGTCCTGACGGCAAAATTGACATGCAGGATTTTGTGAAGTTTGCCCGTGAGTACGGGCGCAGTGCTATTAAGTAGGTTGCCGACATGATCAGTACCCGGCGTGAGAGGAGCCAAATTATGGCTTGGATACGATATAACATGATGTGGTGGATACTTGCTCTTGTGTCTTGTTTGCTTGTTCAGGGCACTGCATTTGGTGCCGGCCTCAGGGTGGTACCGTCCGTATCGCATGTACAGCCGGGTGAATCGTTTTACTTTGATGTGGTAGCTGAAGGGATTCCGGCATCAGGCTTGAGCGGTATTCAGTTCAGGGTGAAAATTGATGTCCCTGGCGTCAGTCTAACCACCTTGGGTGATGTTTCCCAGGTTGGCGCCGGTCAAATTGCTGTGGCTTCGCCGTTATTGATATCTCCTCCTACGCTGAATCATTCAGGTATTGGCGACTTCTTCTGGAACAGTAAAGGTCCGGGTGGCATTTTAATGATGGAAAACGAGTCTTTTGTAAACGGCTCTGCTCTGTTTACCTTGGCCCATACCAATGGGGCGGTTCCTGCATCCGGTTCCGGCACTGTAGCTCGTTTTGCTGGAAAAGCCGGGTCGGCTATGGCGGCAGACCGAATTGACATTACCCTTTCCGATGTCATGTTACTGGACAGCGGGCCGACCTATTCTGTCGATTATGTAACCAATGTCTCAATTCAGATGGCCTGCAAGTCTGTTGTGCCTTCTCTTTCCGGTTTAAGCCTGTTCCAGGCCCAGGCAGCATTGACGGCTGCAAACCTTAAAGTGGGAACCATCTATGAACTTGACAATAGTAACGGTAGCAAGCAACAAAACATTGTCCTTGAACAATCGGTTGTTGCAGGTGGAGAGCTTACCTGTCAGAGCGCGGTTAATCTGGCGATTAATTCCGCACCTGCCGAAGCCGCCGGTCTAAGTGCCGTTGATAAAACTTATGATGAGACCGGAACCGTCATTCTAACCTGGGTTCGTTCATTTTCATCTGACACGGCAGGCTACCGTATCTACGCCAACGGTACTTTGCTGAAGCAGGTAAGCGGATCAACAACAGTTGCCACCGAAATCAGAGGCCTGACCAATAGCATCGCAACCCAACTCACCCTCAAGGCCTACGACACCTTTGGTAATGAAAGCAACGGTGTTTCCGTACAAGCTACAGCAATTGACGACGTAGCTCCTGTCATTACGGTTACTGGTATTACTGATGGCAGCAATTACAACAGAACTGTCAGCCCAACGGTCACCATCGCGGAGACGAATCACAAAACCAGCAGCATTACCCTTGATGGCGTGGCATACAGCTCCGGCACCAGTATTACTGCAGCAGGCAGACACACCCTGCTGGTGACTGCAGAAGACCTGTCCGGCAATACCGCCACAAAGTCAGTCAGCTTTGTTATTGATACCGTGTCGCCGACCTTGACCGTTACCCCGGTCACTGCGCCGGTTACCCAACCATCTGCCATCCTGACCGGTACTGTTGAGTCTGGCTTGAGCATCAGTATTTCTGCTCTGAACAGCGCCACAGCGGGAACCGTTACGTATCCCGGTGCCGGTACCTGGAGTTGTCCGGTATCCGGCCTTGTGGCTGGCCCGAACACCTTTACCATCACCGCAACTGATCTTGCCGATAATACGAGCACCGTATCCGTAGTGGTGACCTACACCAGTGGTCCTGTTGCTGCTGTCACACCAGCCAGCATTTCAGCCGATCAAACAACTCCGGTACGTCTGGCAGTCTCGAACCTTGCCACACCGGGAAGTGAATTGCTGGTTGAGCAGTTTGTGGACGCCAACAAAAACGGTCTGGTTGATGGCGGCGATTACGTAATCCGCTCCTTCAAAATTACGGATGGTACCGCTTCCACTGACTCCGGTCTGTCTGGTGATGAAGATGCTCTGGTAAACGGCATGACCAGCACCAATCTGAACACCTATCTGACCAGTGACCTTTACCATGTTCCTGCCAGCTACCTTATTCGGGTAACCCAGGGCAGTCTTGCAACCATCACTCCGTTTGTGGTGACCGCAGTAAACAGATCCCAGAGTGTGAGTGGTATGGTTACCAATGGCACCAGTCCGTTAGCCGGTGCTCTGGTTCGCCTGTCTGACAGCGTTGGTCGCCATATCTCCTTTGCCGTGGCAGATGAGACAGGACGTTACACCCTGCAGGTGAGCAACCCCGGCACCTACTTTGTCACACCGTTGGTGTACGGCTATGCCTCAACAGCACCCCAGGCAGTTTCCCTGACTTCAGGTCAGGTCCTTGTTGATCAGAATCTTGCTGTAGTACCGGGTAGCTTCCAGATTACCGGAACCGTAAAAGATGAAACCAGCACGAGCGGTATTCAGGGGGTTTGGGTCTGGGCCAAGGGCCAGACCGCCAGCGGCGTTGCCTTAACCGTTGCTGACGGCAGCTATAACCTGTCACTGCCTGCTGGTCAGTACCGTCTGTCTGTAAGTAGTGACCCATCCGAGGCAACTCCCTTTGCCAAGGGCTATCTGGTTAACGTGGCTCAGCCTTTGGCTGTTAGTCTTGTCGCTGATAGTACCGGCAATGATCTCTTGCTCTCCAAAGGCTCGTTCTTTGTTAGTGGCAGGGTGCTTGATCAGTTTGGTAACGGCGTGACCGGTATCCCGGTACAGGGTAGTCTTGCCGTTGTTTCAGGCAGCAGTGAAACCGTAACAAATCGGGTATCCACCAGTGACGGTAGCTACCAACTGCCGCTGGTGAGTGGTGAACAGTGGAGTATTACCCTGAATCCGTCCTATGCTGGTCTGAACAACCTGATCAGCAGCTCAATTCACAACTACTCAACCAGTGGCAGCAACTCCACTGGTATGAATATCGTTACTCATCCCGTCACCGCCTGGGTACAAGGTGTTGTCAAGGATTCTGCCAATACGCTTCTTGGCGGTGTAACGCTGATATTGCGCAATACTGACTCCTCAATCATTGCCTCAACGGTATCTGCTGCTGACGGCAGTTACCGAATCGGTGCTTATGGCGGAAACTGGTTCGTCAAGGCACTGACTGAAGAAAAGGGGATGCATCCGGTTGCTGAGAAGAATGTTGTGTTGGCAGATAGCCAGGCAACCACGCTGGACTTTGTGGTGGATGTTACGCCACCTGCTTTTGCAATCAATCCGGTAACCACGCCAACCACGTCATCAACCCAGACCATTACCGGCACCATTGAGGCTGGGGCGACCGTGCTTGTCTCTGTGAACAGATCAGCGGTAGCCGGGACAGTAACCTATCCGACCAGCACCAGCTGGAGCTGTACGATAACCGGACTACTTGAAGGGGCAAACACTGTAACCGCCACGGCCACTGATATTTCAGGGAACAAGACTTCGACCACGGCAACAATCACCTATGCAAAAGCTGCTGGACCGGATCTGATCGTGACGGCGGTCTCTGTACCGACCACGCTGAACTCAGGAGAGATGGTTTCAGTACAGGTTACGGTCAAGAATCAGGGGACAGTCAAGGCTGGCAAGTTCTACATCGGTCTGTACCTGTCCAGTGACAGCATCATTACAACGGGGGACACGTTCCTCAGCGATGAATATCTGAGCACCCTGGCTGCTGGCGCCGAAGAATCCTATACCACCAGTATCACGCTTCCGAAGAATACCAACGGAACCTACTATGTTGGAGCCATTGTAGATACGAAAGGCAAAATTACTGAATCAGATGAAACCAACAATACCTTTGCAGTAGGGCCAATCACCGTTGGCAATGGTCCTGATCTGGTGGTGACTGGGGTGGGCGTGCCGTCGGCCCTGGCTTCAGGCCAGACGGTCAGCGTACCGGTGTCAGTTAGAAACAAAGGGACTGGAACAGCTGGTAAATTCTACATCGGCCTGTACCTCTCCACCGACAGCACCATTACTACGGCGGACACCTTCCTTAGTCAGGAATATATTAGCTCTCTGGCAGCCGGTGCTGATGAATCCTACACTACCAGCATTACCCTTCCGTCAAATATCAGCGGAACGTATTACATCGGTGCCATTGTTGATTCAAAACGTGCGATAGCTGAGTCTGACGAAAACAATAACTCTTTCGCTGTTGGACCGGTCAATGTGGCCTATGGCCCAGACCTGGTTGTAGCAGCACTGGATGCGCCTGCAACGGCAAAGGCAGGAAAGAAAGTTACCATACCGGTCACCATCAGGAACCAGGGCGTCGGCGCTGCAGGTAAATTCTATATCGGCCTATACCTGTCTCTGGTAAACGCAATTGACGCTAGCTCTGTCTTCCTTGGTGAGGAATATCTAAGTTCTCTGGCTGCAGGTGCTGAGGGGGCGTACACCACCAGTGTTACGCTGCCGACAGGTATCAGCGGCACGTACTACATCGGTGCTGTTGTCAATAGTAAGGCGAAGATTGGAGAATCAGACGAAACCAACAACATCCGGATGGCAAACCCGACGGTGATTTCGAAGTAAGCGGAACGTGTCTGTCCTGTTTCTCCGTAGTCTCTGACTATTGTAAATATTCTAAATTAACCGGACAGTCGCGATGCCTCCTGACACCTTGGCACACCTTCTGCTATGCTAGCTTGCTGCATAAACTGAAGCTCTGGGAGAAGAGCAAAAATGTCAAAGCCTGCACAAATAAATCTTACTCAGAGAGTATTGCTGGTGGATGATGATGCCAGCTTTCTTGAAGAAGTCCGCCGCACTCTGCATACTCAGGGTATAGCCAACATCACCACCCTGCAGGACAGCAGCAACGTATTTCATGAATTAGCCAACGGTAGTTACAGCCTCCTTATCCTTGATTGGGTCATGCCCGGGCTGAGTGGTGCTGACCTGTTACCTGAAATTGTGAGGCAGTACCCCTATCTGCCTGTCATCATCCTTACCGGCGTCAGCGACCTTGAGAACGTAGTCAGCTGCATCAAGCAAGGTGCCTATGACTACATAATTAAATCTCGTGATGATAACCGCTTGGTGTCGGTTGTTCAAAAAGCCTTCAAATCAGAGGAACTGGCCAGCCAGAATAAGAGGCTCACCGGCTATCTTCAGGGGCAGCCCCTTGAAGAGCCAGAGTCTTTCAGCGATATAATCACCTGTAGTGACCGGATGCAGGCTCTATTTAAAATTATTGAATCCATGCGGTATTCCAGACAGCCTGTCCTTATTACCGGTGAGACCGGGGTTGGAAAGGAATTGGTTGCTCAAGCTATTCACAGGATCAGTGGTCTGAAAGGTCCTATGATAACCGTCAATGTGGCAGGTCTGGATGACAGCATGTTTGCAGATACCCTGTTTGGCCACAAAAAAGGTGCCTTCACGGGAGCCACCGACAGCCGCGAGGGGTTGATAGAAAAAGCAAAGGATGGCACACTCTTTCTGGATGAAATTGGAGAGCTCAGTATCCAGTCTCAGGTCAAACTACTGCGTCTGATTCAGCAGAATGAGTATTACCGGGTAGGCTCCGATGTACTGCAGAAGAACAGCGCAAGGATTGTAGCAGCCTCTAACGCAGATTTTGAATCACTCTTTGAATCGGGTGCCTTTCGGCAGGACCTGTATTATCGTATCAGTGCCCATGCCTTGCATGTACCACCACTACGCGAGCGACGGGAAGATATCTTGCCTTTGGCAGAACATTATGCTGTCCGTATCGCTGCAGAGTTGAAAAAAGGTGTTCCAAAATTTTCCCGTGAGGTTCGGTTGGCACTAAGAAGCTATGACTTCGCCGGTAATGTCCGGGAGCTGATTAACCGAATCAACAACGCTGTTACCCATAACTGTACTGGAACATTGCAATTCGCAGACTTCCCCGGGCTACCTGCCGGTTGTGGTAAGCTCAACAATATGATACGCCGGATCGGCAGTAATCAGTTTGTTTTGCACAGCATCTTTTCGGAATTTCCAACCTTTGATGAAATAGAACAGTTACTGGCTGAAGCGGCTATGGAAGAGACCCTGGGTAACCGCAGTGCAGCAGCTGAATTGCTGGGAATCAGCAGGCCAACCCTGCAGAAAAAGCTGGAGCAAAGCGGAAATATGAAATGGTGCTGCGGTAAGGATTAAGAAGCGTTTGCAGGCATAACAGGCAGGTGTACGGTTACTATGGTGCCCCTGGGATGGCGTGATCCGAAGGAGATAGTACCCTTATGCTCGGTTATGATGAAGTTGGATATATAGAGTCCTAAACCGCTGCCCCCTTTGTCAACCCGTGTGGAGATAAACGGTTCAAACAGGTTTTGAGTAACCAGCTCAGGCAACCCCGTGCCTTCATCTGTGACAATGACTTGCACCTTGTTCTCAGCAGGTTTGTGCAACGTGGTAATGGTAACTCCAGCTCCGTCATCGGGAGTGGCCTGCATGGCATTTAGTAAAAGATTCACCAGAACCTGTTCAAGCTGGTTCTTATTACCGGTGATGGTTGGCAGATGTGGGGAGAGGTGGTGGGTGATCATCACCTGAGTTTGACTACCATGGGCACGGACAATGGTTAATGCCCCTTCCACGGCCTGATTAACAGATATGCCGGAGGCAAGCTCGTTTCGCTCTCCCACATTATACGCCCTTAGATCCTGAATAACTCGTTCCACCCGCTCCGCATTACGGCAGATCCCTTCAGCAGCACTTGCAAGTTCCTGCTTTGCTTGACTGAACTGTAATCCGCCCACCTGAAAATCGCCTTCATCTTTTGCCACACCTTCCAGGATCGGTATCAGATCCTTCCAGGATCGCTGGATATAATGGCTGGCAAGTTTAATCGCGCCATTGGGGGTATTAATGTTATGAGCCATGCTTGAGATCAGCAGCCCCAATGAGGTCATCCGGTTGGTCTGGATCATCTTTGCCATCATCTTGCTTTTTTCTTCCTGCATTTCCACTCGCATTGCATTAAGCAACTCTGCCTGAAGAGTCCGGTTCTCGGCATCCCGTTCCTCTAGGGTTTCTGCAAGACGGTTAACGGCTTGGGTTGCCCGACCGGCTTCATCATTACTCTCCACCGCTATCCGCAGAGAAAAGGTTCCAGTCATCATGGCATCCAGACCATGGGTGAGCGTGACAAATGATTTGGTGATCTGTTTCAACACGGGATAGGTAACGGCAAGGAATGCGAGCCAGAACAGTAAAATAATAACACTGGTCTTTAGGATGGTCGAGTTGATGGACTGTTTAAGCTCGCTGGTGTCAATAGATACCCGAACGGATCCAAAGGGAGATGGGGTCGTTGGAGGGACGCCAGACAGGGCTGCATCAACCGTTGGCGTCGAAGATGAGGCAAGTACCGGAACTGTTGCAGAGGTTATGGAATGTTTGACGGCAGGTGCGTGGCCTGAGATCAGATCAACAAGTACCTTGTTGTCATGATCAGATATGCTGATGCGGGCTACCTGATATACGTCGAGCATCTCCCTGGCAAGCTGTTCCAAGGTTGTTTGATCTCCAGAGAAGAGTGGCAGCTTGATAGTGTTCGCCAGTGTTGATGCCAGAAGTTGTGCCTTTTCATCTGCTCTTGCACGATAATTTATGACTTCATTGTTAATTGCAATTGCCATAAATGAGATGGCAATCAGAAACGTCAGTACTGTAAAGGCAATAAATATTCTGCTCCGGAAACTGTACCGGAAGCGTTTTAGGCGGTTGAGTATGTTCATCTGCTCTCCCAGATCTTTAAAGCTATCTCGGACGGCAGCTTCATTCTGCGGAGTACGGTTTGATTTATCTTGATTGTTGTTTTGCGGGGTAGCTTGGGAGGATGATCTGTCATACCGGTACCTTCCAGTATGGATGTCAGTATTTCACCAGCCTGACGTCCAATATCAAAGCGGTTAACCTCGATCGCCACTGCCGCACCTGACTGCAGATAGGCCGCTGAAAAGGCCACAACCGGCACCTGTTGCTGCATGGAAAACAGGAAGTAGGCGTTCGTGGTTTCCCTGGTGACAGCCGTATCATCAGGTAAAAGCCACAAGGCATCTACCTTGTCTCGTAACGAGTCTAGTTGGACTGATACCTCTCTTGGAGAAGAAACTTCCCGTATGACAGGTTCAACGCCATATCGTGCTGCCATCTGTTGTGCTGAATGAATATAGTGTCCACTCTTGACCGGGCTGCCGACAATACCGATTCGACGTAACTTCATGCTCCTGAATACTGTCAGGTACCGTTCAGGAGGCAAGTACAGTTCCACCCCTGTCAAGGAGGGATGACCGCCTGTGTCTCCCCTGTAATTGGGCGCCATAAGAACCAATACCGACACCTCACGTACCTTGCGAGCAGCAGCATAGGCCTTGTCACCCAAGGCTACGATGAGCAGAGGACGATCTTCACGAACAATACGGAAAAGATCCACATCTTGATAGTCGCTTAGAACAAGCAGACGCTCACTGAAGCGGTGAACAGATCTGACCCCCCTAAGCGCTTCATCGTAGGCGGGAGCTCGACTGCTTTGCAGGATTAACACCTCATAGGCCTCTGCACTGAACGGCAAAACAATCAGGAGTTTCAAGACGGTTATCAGTAATATGAGCCGTCTCAAAACGAGATCCTCATCCCACCGTCAACCCAACGTCCGGCGTTCTTGAAAAACTCGTCAAGATATTGTGACCCGTTGAAGATGTTGCGGATAGAGAAGAACAGTTCAGGTGCGTACTGCTTGCGTCCAAAGGGAGTGGCGGTTAGATGCAGATCCCAGATCAGCCCATTGTAGCTGCCATTGTGGTAGTCGGCTGCATTCCACCAGATATGCCGTCCGTTCAAAACCCCTTTGAAATACTGCTTATCGTCATATTGCAGTCCCAGATGGACAGTGTGCCGTGGGACGTCCTTAACAATCTCCTTTGTTGTTGTATTCCGTGCATCTATATAGTTGTAGCCGACTGAAAGGGTGGTATTGAGATACGAAGCGCTTTTTGCCTCGACTTCCAGGCCTTGCTTAAGCCAGCGTTCTTTTTGGGGCAGCTTGGTGGCTGGGTTGTAGGTCGTAATATCCCAGGTATCATTGCGGAACAAGGTGCCCTTTAACCACACGTAGGGAATAGTGCTGCTCTCAATACCAAGTTGAGATGTCCAAACTCTTTCCGAAGGGCTGTTAAGCAGGAATGCCGGGAGGCTGTAGCCACGGGCTGTATACGCCCGCAATAGTGTAGAGTTGGTGACTTGCCATGTGACGCCGAAAGAAGGACTGAATTGATCGCCTGATGTCCCCGTCAGGTCAAAACGTGCACCTGGTGAGAACGAAAAACGACCCAACGTCAAAGTGTCATTAAGATAAAAACCCCATCGATCAGTACTCCGGTTTAGTGTATTGACTTGCAGGATAGAGTCACTTGTCTGCATCCAGGCATGATCGTATTCAATGCCAGCGGCCAGGAGGTTGCCACCTGTTCGCCAGATCACCTTTGCACCCAAGCCCGATACTGTTTCATCAATCTTGTAGTTCTGCAGAGGTAGATAGGCGCTGAGTAGACCGAGTTCAATGCCGTTTTTTCTGGTGGCATATCGTCCGTTAACGTCGATTTCAAGCTGTTCTGAAATATCTTTGTGGAGTCTGATGCTTGTGAACAACTGCCTCGGATATGTCTCTTCTTTAAGGTCTTGCGGAACAAAGGCAAAATCTCCCCGATTTCCCTGGGTGTAACCAAAGGTGGCGGTCAGTTGTCCTTTGCCGGGTAGGTTGTAGGAAAGCTTGGCATAGGCGTTGCTATAGTCTCCCTGATTGTTCGGTAGTAATCCCTTTGACCCGCTGTAGCCCCCGGAGAGATAGTAACTGAAGCGGTCAATGGCACCGGATAGCTCAGCACCGTTATCGGTGGTACGGCGGTCTCCAATCGAGCTGGACAGGGTGCCGCCGATTTTGCGGTCTCGATTGGCTGACTTTGTGATTACATTGATTACACCGCCCAGGGCCTGTCCCCAGGATGATGAAGCAGCGCCTTTAATAATCTCCACCCGTTCAATGATGCGGGCCGGAATCAGGCCGATATCACTGAAGCTATCTCCAAGATTGTTAAACGGTATGCCATCAATCATCACCAAGATATGACTGAACGAAGAGCCTTGGGCACGAAGGTAGGAAGCGCTACCAGGCGTTCTTGCAGATTCACCCTGCATGCCGGGAATGGTGGCAAGAACATCGATAAGGGTATGAGCATTGATGGCTTGAATTTCATCTGCAGTGACAACCGTTATGTTTTCGGCGGTCTGCGAGATAGGTTTCGGCAGGCGGCTGGTTGAAACAGTTTCATCCTGCCAGGCGTCAAGCAGGCCGATGCTGTCGCCCAATTCAGCTGCAAATGAGGTGGTTGACAGCAGCCAAAGCAGATTAAGTCCACAGAGGCTATAAAGAAGGCGACGTTTCATAGATTGATGCACTGTAGCAGAATCCATGCCTGTCTGTCCAATGGCTGCCCAGGATTCTGAATATCATGAAAGGAGGACTGACTAATGGAGAGAATTACTGTATTGGAGCAAGGAAGCTGTTCGTTTATTGATACGCCAACCTACAGTTGCTGCTGGACCAATATGACCATCGTTCGGTAACACCACTTACCCGACCAACAGGGGGCTTTCCCCCTGTTGGTTCAGGAGTTTCCTGTGCAACTTTCCACCTATCTTAAAACCTACTCCTATGCGAGCGATCCTGACAAGGTACTGGTCTACGCGACTGCCCGTGGCGCGATTCTGAAGCTGGATCAATCCGTTTTAAATGATGCCCGCAACAAGCTTCTTTCTGCGCAGGAACAAGATCTGCTGGCTAAAATTGGTGTGCTGGTGCCTGACCAGCAGGCCGAGCAGGAACAGTTGCGTACCCTGTTTGATGAAGGGAACCGCCGCAGCAAGCAGTTTACTGCACTGGTAACCATGAATCTGGATTGCAATCTGGCTTGCGGTTACTGCTATGAAGATCACTTCAGGGGCAAGCGGTATATGACGTCAGAGACTGCTGATCTCTTGGTGAACCATGTTTCCCGTCAAATTGCCAACGGACTGAATATAACGCTGGATTTTTACGGCGGCGAGGCCCTGCTCTCTCTGGCAATGATGAAGGATATAGCTGGCCGTGTCCGGCATTGTGCTGATGCAGCCGGTACGCAGGCATCGTTCAATTTGGTCAGTAATGCCACGCTCCTGACTCGTGAAGTTGCTCAGGAACTTAAAGAACTTGGTTTTGTCAGTGTCCGTTTTACCCTTGACGGTCCTCCTGAAGTACATAATCAACAGCGCCCCTTTGTAAGCGGTCAAGGCAGCTTTGAACGGATCATTGAAAACCTTGATCAGGTCTGCGATATCCTGAGCGTGCAATTGGGGGGTAACTTTACCAGGGATAATTACCGGCAGTTTCCGCTTCTGCTTGATCTGCTCATAGAGCGTGCCATTACACCAGACCGTCTTGGAGCAGTACTCTTTTCACCGGTAACCCCCAAGGCTGGTGAGGCAGGGTTGGGCGACTTTTCAAGCGGCTGTGCCTGCCCAAATGATCCGTGGTTGATTGAGGCAAGTCTCTTTCTGCGTCATGAGATCCTCCGGCGTGGCTTTAATGCCCCCAAGCCCAAGCTGGCAGCCTGCATGGTTGAGTTTGAGAATGACCTTGTGATCAACTATGACGGCTCTTTGTACAAGTGTCCTGCCTTTATGGGGTGGGATGACATGAAGATCGGAACACTGGCTGATGGCATCCGTGACTACAGTACTTCCCACAATATGGATGTCTGGAAGAATGAGGAGTGTCTGAACTGTCCTTACCTTCCCCTCTGCTTTGGCGGCTGCCGATTCCTGCGCAGGTTGCGAACCGGTGCTGTTGATGGTGTGGACTGCCGTCGTGAGTATCTGGATGCCGCACTTGAGCAGCTGTTGTTACAGGACCTGACCCTCAGAAAGCAGCCAGGGAATGCAGTGCAAACCAGGGTTGCAGGTGTTTAACTGACTTGAATTACATCGTAATATTGAAGAATGGTCTGATTTGTAAAATTATTTTACAGGTAAATAAAATTAATTATAACAAGGTGTTGTGCGCTAACAGGTATTTTGTGTAAAAATTTTTATCAGAAAATGTGCTTTCTGGAGTGACTTCTAACAGCCAACTGTTGCCGGTTTCGTGCCGTGTTCAGATATTTTTTTTTGCACCTCATCTTTTTTATCAACCAACATCCCGGACCCTTTGATTCTCCTTAATGTTTCAAAAGTGCTAGCTCCCTTCCTCATGCCTGCTGTTGTTTTTCTTTCCAATTAGGTAACTGCCTAAAATTCATGGCTTTGCATTCGTAAAATCAAGATCTGCAAAATATCTTTCATCTGGAACTGCCCAGGTTTGAACAGTTGGAGCTATACACAATAAATTTCAACTGCATGTAATTATTGAATTCACTTGGCAGGGCTCCGTCTTGGCACTGTCTGTGTAATGTTGTGTAACAGTCTGCAATTGATGAGTTGTAGTGAAGCGCTTTCCGGGTTGACAAGATGACAAGCGGGATGAAACCGGTGAATTTTGAGAAGACCAAGCCGGGTGAAGAGGTGGTTGAGTAAGAACTTCGCCGCTTTAAGCACCGCAGATGGAATAGGCGCTTCCGGGAGTGATTGGCTGCGAACACATCAAACAACAAACCTGCAAGGGAGGCAAACATGTTCGGATCAACAATGTTCGAAGTGGCAATAGGTCTTGCACTTGTCTACTTGTTGCTGAGTTTGATTTGCACTGCGCTTCAGGAGTCGATTGAAGCATGGCTAAAGTTTCGTGCGTCGCACCTGGAAAAAGGGTTGAGAGTACTTCTGCATGACCCGGACGGAAAACAACTGCTTCAAAACCTGTACAACCATCCGCTGATCAATGGCCTGTTCAGTGGCGATTATGACCCGGACAAGGTGCGCAGCGGTGCGAGCATGCGAACCAGCCTGCCATCCTACATACCGGCGTCAAACTTTGCCATTGCCCTCATGGACACTATCGTGCGAGGGCCGGTGGATACCGGCACAGGTATAGTAAATTCGCCACCCAACGGTGAGATCACCATCGACAGTTTACGAGCCGCAGTCGATAACAGCACCACACTGCCTCCCTCAGTCCAACGTGTCATACTCCTTACGCTCGATTCAGCAAAAGGCGATCTTGCCAAGGCACAGGCCAACATTGAGTCATGGTTCAACAGTGGAATGGACAGGGTGTCGGGGTGGTACAAACGGCAGACCCAATGGGTTCTGCTCGTACTTGGAATAGTCATTACGGTTACACTCAACGTTGATACGTTGAAAGTGGCCGAGGCGCTGTATCAAAACGACACCCTGCGAGGCGTTGTTGTTGCCCAGGCAGAAACTGTCGCATCAGACAAGACCGATCCTGCTGCTAAAGTTGCTGATCAGACAAAATTGCTTAAAGAGCTGAATTTGCCTATCGGTTGGCAAAAGTATGAACGGGTGCCGGTCTCCTGCACGTCCGTGAAGGAATGTTTGCTTATTATCCAGTCCGGTTTTGTCGGCTGGCTGATCACTGCATTTGCCATCTCCTTCGGAGCGCCATTCTGGTTTGATCTCCTGAATAAACTCATTTCCGTACGTTCTACATTGAAACCTCTGACAAAAACATCCGCTGCACCTGCTGGTGACGGCGTACAGACGCCACCAGCTTCTACAGCAACACCAGCAGGCAATGTCGCCGCCGTGGCGGCAGTTCCGGACGTTGCGTTGTTCAAGCCCCATGAATGGGCCAACAGTGGCGATCCACAGGGAGGTGTCCTGTGAGTGCGGGGAGAGATGACAGCAAATTGACAGTAAATCGTGACCTTACACTACTTGCGCCGAAGTTTAGAGAGGCCGTGGAACAGGCGATTGCCGACTGCAAAGTACGCGGATACGATGCCTACGTTTACGAAGGGTATCGCTCGCTTGAACTGCAGCAATTGTACTATGCGCGAGGTCGCACCATCATACCGCCTACAAAGACGGTTACCAATGCGCCTTCCAACCTCTATAGCTGGCATGGCTATTGTCTTGCGGTTGATGTCATCTCTATTGCCCATGGCTGGGATAAGGCGGGGCGGAGTATCCTCGTGCTCATCGCTCGGCAGAAGACCCCGGAAAAAATGACGGCGCTCTACTCCAAGTACAAGGAGAGCGGCCTTACAGAAACAGAGTAGCTGCACACGAGTTCGCTCGGTCTAATCCGATACCGGCAGAAATACAAGATGATGGTGATGTTAAAATATGGGTAATTGCACGTCGAAATGCTTGGTTGAACGACGATACAACAGTTATTGAATCGATTGCCTTACGTAGTGTTTGGACCATTATGAATACATAGTAGTTAACACGTTCTCTTGGGCGTTTCGACCAGGCGATCTATGCACGCCTAACCATCAAGCTAATAAAGGCAACTAATTATAATGTTAACATTACAAGAAATATCTGATTTGGTCGTTTCGGAAGAGCGTAAATCTGATGGAATACTTCATTTGACCGCGAACGAAACCTTACTTTCGCCGCAGGCACAGAAAGTCTTAGCTAGCCCTCTTTACAACAGGTACCTTCTCGAGCATGTTGATATGAGAGAAGAGTCTCCATCAAGGCTTGGCGGTTTTCTGTATAGGGGTCTCGACAGCGTTAATGTCATTGAAAGGTCAGCATTAGAAGCGTGCAAGGTCCTTTTCGGGGCGCAGTATGCTGAATTTAGATGTTTATCTGGGCTGCATGCTATGCAGACTACTATCGCCTCTCTCACAAAACCCGGTGATATGGTGATGAGATTTGAAACAAAAGATGGAGGCCATTTTGCGACGCAGCATTTATTGAAACTACTCGGCAGAAGAAGTTGCTGCTATGTTTTTGATAAAAGTAACTTGCAAATAGACTTGGCAAAGACAAAAAAAATCATCCAAAGAGAAAACCCTTCTCTATTGTATATTGACGCAATGAACTATCTTTTTCCGTTTCCATTAGCTGAATTGAAGGACATGGCTAAAGATGTTTGTATTGTATATGATGCATCACATACTTTGGGACTAATAGCAGGAGGCCAATTTCAAAATCCGTTAAAAGAAGGTGCCGATGTCCTCCAAGCAAATACACACAAGACATTTTTTGGTCCACAAAAAGGAATAATTTTAACAAACAATAGAGAAGTGTATGAAAAAATTAGTTACGATTTATCGCATGGTCTAGTTTCTAGTCAGCATACAACCTCTTCACTAGCCCTTTTTATCTCCTTACATGAAATGATTAAATATGGAAAGGAATATGCCTCTAAGATTGTACATAATGCTCAGTATTTTGCTGAAAAATTACAAAATAAAGGGTTTAAAATTACTGCGAAGGAACTTGGATTTACCAAAAACCACCAGTTTTTTATCGACGTTACTGATGTAGAATCTGGACCAGTATTGCTGGAGCGTATGCTTCGTGCAAATATTTCTATTAATAGGACAATACCTTTCGAAAAAGTTGATGCACTACGGATTGGAGTTCAGGAAGTCACGAGAAGAGGCTACTGTGATCAAGATTTTGACCTAATTGCGGAATGGTTTAGTTCAATTGTATTTAATGGACAAGACCCTTTGGAATTAGCGGCTAATGTATCTAAATTAGTTCATTCCCGCAGCAATATTCTGTATTGCGATGAAATTGTGGTTAAACAAACTGAAGAAGCCGGCCTTCTAAAAAGTAATTGTAAGGTTAGGTGGGTAAATTATAAACGAGTAGGTCCAACGTGTGAGCCAGCAACAAAATCATTTTCAGCCTTAAACGAACTAGCTAGGTTGGCAAGCATGTTTCAGCAGCAAACCGATGGAGCCGGAAATATTAGCGTAAAACTTGGTAGTAATATGTATGTAACTACGAGTGGTTGTTCAATCTGTAATCTAAGCATGGACGATATTGTTAGGGTTTTATCGCTTAGAGGAAATCAATTACAATACGAAGGGAAAGGGTTTCCTTCTTCTGAAGCTTTGATGCATTATCTCGTTTACGAAGCGACTGGAGCTACATTTGTCGTCCACAATCATTACATTCCAACGACATGTGAGATGAATAAACATTCTATTAAGATGATTCCGCCAAAAGAGGTTGCTTCTGTTGCTCTAGCCGAAGATGTTGCTGAGGCGTCTAAGCACAGTAACATCGTCTATATTCAAAAACATGGTTTGGTATTCCATGCTTCTAGCCTTGCAGAATGTAAAAATCTATTGCAGACCATGTTATTATTTGAGAACAAATGATGCTAGTGATATTGAGCCTAATAGAGGCCCGACTATTCAGTTTATGTATGCTTGTGATGCCAATATAAATGAAAAATGGAGACTGACTATGGACAAATTTATTTTAAACTTTGTTCCAATACTTGAACGGCCAGATTTAGTAGCACCTACTGTGCTGACTGCTGTCAAGTCGTGGACGGGGCCACATGATGTAATGGAATTCTTAGTTGCTGAAATTGATCCAGAATTTGCTGGAGGTGCTGACCTATGCGAGAAATACAATATAAATCCTCTACAGGGTGCGAACTGTCTGGTGGTTGAAGGAAAACGTGGAGACTGTAGTACGATTGCGGCCTGCTTGGTGCCTGTTGGCTTTCGATACGACATGTCCGGCGTAGTACGCCGAAGGATGAATGCGCGCATTGTTTCAGTGGCATCACTCGATATTGTCTTAGAAAGAACACTTATGGAGTATGGCAGCATCACACCAATAGGCATGCCTACAGATTGGTCGTTATTCATAGATCCGCTTGTGCTACAGACAGATCGGATAATAATTGGTGGTGGCTTGAAGAAATCGAAACTATCAATACCAAGCGAGGCTTTATTACATCTGCCAGGTGCTACAATCCTTGAAGGATTAGCAAAACAAGTTGACATATCAAAAAATACTGGAAGCACTCAATGAGGAAAATTATCGTACTAACGGCATTAAAAGATGAGTACGATCAATTACTTCAAGTATCTTTAGGCTCAGGTGAAGGAACATGGACTACTCATAATAATTGTAAGGGCCGCATTGTCTCAAGCAAGCAATTTACAACTTCGAATGCTAATAAATTTGAAGTTATAGCAACGTGGGCCACTCAGATGGGTGAGGCCTCTGCGGCAACGCTTGCAATGCAACTTTGTGAAATTTATAAGCCTAGTTGTCTTGCCATGACTGGAATCTGCGCGGGTAGAAGAGGGGAATGTTCACTAGGCGATGTAGTTTTCCCCGACAAATTGTACAAATACGATTCAGGTAAGATTATTAAAAGCCCGGACAACACTAACTTCTATAGCGATATGTCTCTATATCGACTTCCTGATAGATGGGTTCAGTGTCTACAAGCATTTCATACCCCTCATAATACGTCCTGGCTGAATATGCGTCCTCAATCACTCGCTGGACAAATTAACTGGGTTCTTCTCAAACTTCTATGTTCCGTTGATGATCCACGAAATGACCCAGAATTCAGCTCTGCCTGTCCAGACTGGAGTGTCGTAATCAAAAAAATACGGAAGGAAAAATTAATTAACCCCAGTGGCCTCTCCTTGTCAAAACGTGGGAGACATAAAGCCGAAGAACTTAATCTTATTGGGCAGTCAGTACACGACGAGGCAAAGGCATTCAGAATCCATGTTGCACCGATGGCTACTGGTAGTTGTGTGGTAGAGGACGATTGTCTATTTGATAATCTTAAAGGGTCGGTTCGTAAGGTGATATGCGTCGATATGGAAGCAGCGGCTGTAGCTGCAGTTGGTGATGTAGCTCAAATTCCAGTGCTTATCGCAAAAGGCATATCTGATTTTGCAGATACTGATAAGGACGATAGATATAGAACTTTTGCCTCGCGTGCATCGGCCGAGTGTATGGTAGGTTTCATTCAAATGTTTTTAGATGAATTAATCCCACATCAAGTACCATTGACATCTTGTATGGAAAAGACTGCATGGCCCACTGTTCCTCCTCATCTAGCAGAACAAAAATCACCTAATAACCTACCTAGAACAATTCCAATATTTGTAGGAAGGGAAGCTGAAATCGCAGCTATTCGGGTAAATGTTGTTGAGAATCTAGCCAGTTCAGTTCCAACGGTAGTAATTTCCTCAATTGACGGAATGCCTGGTGTTGGGAAGACAGCTCTTGCTGTCCACCTAGCACATATTCTGACTCCAGAATATCCAGATGCACAACTTTACATAGATTGCTTTGGCTATACGGCTGGTCATAGCCCACTTACTTCTGATCAGATTGTTGATTCGTTGTTATTTTCACTTGGTATTTCAATAAAAAACATTCCAAAGACGAGCAATGAAAAAACAAGTTTTTGGCGTTCCGTACTAGCTTCAAAGCGAGTAATAATAATTTTCGACAATGTAAGATCGCAGAGCCAAGTAGAACCAATTTTGCCTGGTACAGTTGGTTCGATAGTCTTGATAACAAGCAGGAATAGATTAACGGGTTTAATTGGTGCTTATCCTATACCTTTAGACGTTTTGAGTGAAGACGATTCAGTTTCATTGATTAAAAAGGCAGTAGGTTTTGATGCAATTAATGAATCGACGGTGGTCTTGTCAGAAATTGCAAAAAAATGTGGATACCTTCCACTCGCTTTACAGATTGTCGCTGGACCTTGGCGCAGGCGGCGATCTAAGTATGCAAACAGCATCATTACTCGGTTAAGAGACACACAAGGGCGACTTGAAAGCTTGCATTCGGAGAACTTAGCTGTAACCGATGTATTTGATTTGTCTTATAACTTGCTGACCGACAGTGAAAAAAAAGTGTTTTTGATGTTTGGATTACATCCTGGATTAGATTTTACGATAGAAGCTTGCGCGGCGATGCTCGATGCATCTGTAAATGCTACTTATGAGTACGTTATGTCTCTTGCTGATCAATCACTTGTACAGGAAACCGACCAAGGACGTTACCGACTACACGATTTGTTGCGCGACTTTTCAATTAATAAAAATAAGTTTGAAAACACTACATTAGAAACAGACCAAGCCATTACTCAACTGATTGATTTTTACATAGCATGTACAAGCCATTATGATCGGATTTTAGATCCGAACCGCCATCGCGTTCGAATAAATCCGGATTATAATGCTAACATCTTTGAAATCAGTGGGTTTGACTCCGCTTTGCGCTGGCTCGATCAAGAAATTAACAACTTATTTTCATGTCTAGAGCTAGCTAAGCATAAGATATGGCGAAAAAGCTATTGGCAACTCTCGCAAGCTATGGCGAGTTACTTGGTACGAAGTATCCAGAGCTGGCATGTTATTGACGTGCATGAACAGGCAGTAATATTTTCACTGGAATGTGGAGATGATGAGATGTGTGCATCTTCTTTAACGGAACTAGCATTAGCGCAACTCAATGCGGGTGACTTCATAGCTGCGGTAAAATCTTTTGATGAAGCTGAAAAGTATTGGACGTCTCTTGGCAATAATGAAGGACTTGCGTATTCAATGGATGGACACGGGTTTGCTCTTGAGCGCCTTGGGCGCTATAACGATGCTCTTGTGAAGTTAGATGAGTCACTACAAGTTCAAGAGTTTTGTGAAAACAAAAATGGTCGAGCTCACGCAATGAATGCAATTGGAGCCGTTTATTGGCGTCTAGGAAAATATGAGGAAGCACTCCCAATTTTTGAAGAGGCACTTCATCTCAGAAAGTCAATGAAAGATTTAGTAGGATTTGGAAGAACTACAAATAATATAGCTTTCTCACACTTGCGGTTGGGTAACACGAATAAGGCGTTGGCGGGATTTTCAAGGGCTTTGGAACTTGCCAGAGAAAACCATGACCGGCATGGTGAAACTGTTACCCTGAATAATCTTGGTTATACCGCAATTACCTTACATAACTACGATGATGCTACTAAATCTAGTATTATTGCTTTGGATTTAGCTAAGCAAATTGGAGATGATTATCAAGTGGGGCGATCATACGATGTACAAGGAAAATCTGCCCTAGCAATGGGAAACAGTCTGCATGCAATAAAGATGCTTCAGTTAGCTCAGCAGGTGTTCCATCGATTGAATGTACCTGAAGCTACTGAAGTAGATGATATTCTATTAACGCTTATGAATGGTCAATCTACAGGTTCTCAACAGGAGGTGGTTTAATGAGACAGACTTGTGGGCTTATTACATTAACGAGTGACTTTGAAAAACAGAGCCAAGGAATTGCTTTAATGCATGCTTCTATATTCAAGATTGCGCCTCATGCCAGAGTAATAGATCTAATGCATGGGCTACCTTCATTTGGTATCTGCGCAGCAGCCCGAACAATGGAATCGATTGCCCATACACCAGTTGGACAACATGTGTGTGTATGTGATCCTGGTGTAGGTTCCGCACGAAAAGCAATAATTTGTCAGGTTGATCGTGGAGACTACTTAATCGGACCTGATAATGGTGTTCTTCTCCCTGCTTCACTTATGTTGGGTGGGATCAAAAGTGTATATCAAATTACAAATACTAAATATATGAATGAGATCATTTCACCGATTTTTCATGGGCGAGACATTTTTTCACCTGTTGCGGCTCACCTAACTAATGGTGTCACAATTGATAATTTTGGTCCTGAGATAGATCCATCAGACCTTATAAAAGCCCCGTATGATGAGGCATCACAATATAATTGTTATATTAATGCAACCATTATTCAAGTTAATAAGTTTGGATCCATTCATCTAAATATCAGACATTTGGACTGGGACAAACTACAACTTAGCCTAGGATCAATCATATCAGTAAGACTTCCAGATGGTTGTAAGTTTGAAGTGCCGTATGGCAGGACATTTAGTGATGTCAAAGTTGGCCATAGCGTATTGTTAAAAGATGATTATGGGCGTATTGAGATTGCAACAAATCAGGGAGATTTTGCAAAGCAAAATCAATTAGTTGTTGGCGACGATGTTTGTATTTATTTAAATTAATTTTCGTCTCTCGCCGTCAGTTTATCAATCGCTGGTTTGCAGAAGTACCATCAGCTAGCGTGTTGAGCTTGCCATTAACTAATATAACTTAAAATGCAGCTGTGAATTCCCATTTAGACTATCGACGAGTAAACAGTAACTTTAAGATCACGTTGAGTTCTTCTATGGAGGATAAGGTGTCTTCACCTCTCTTTGAGCATTATCACGAAAGTGCCTCAGTATTCCTTCCTCGAAATATGTTGGAAGTGGCCAGAATACAGAAATGTTTACCTTCGGTGGCCGTTCCAATTGCATGTCTATTGGACTTTGATGGCGAGTTGCTGGACTACCTATTGAAAACCGGCGAAGCCGAGTTAGAACACGCTTGGCCGTGCTTCTATACCAAGCTATATCGCTGGCGAGTAAACGATATAGTATATGGTGTTATCGGCGGAACTATCGGTGCGCCGTTTGCAGTTCTAGTCGCTGAACAGCTCTTTGCGTTAGGATGCAAAGCACTCGTCAGTATATCGTCAGCGGGGCTTATTGCCGCGGATCTCCAGCTTCCATTGTTTTTGGTGATAGATCGTGCGTTACGCGATGAAGGGACAAGCTACCATTATCGGCCATCGGAGCGATTCGCATTTACTTCTTCCTCTTTACTTGATGCTGTTACTCGCCGCTTATATACCGCAGCCTTGCCATTCCATCTGGGAAGTTCCTGGACAACTGATGCACCATTTCGTGAGACACTGGAGTTGATTGTAGCAAGACAGGAAGAAGGCATTATTGCCGTTGAGATGGAAGCAGCTGCACTATTAGCCATGGGAGCATCGCTGATGAAGCCCGTTGTTTGTCTAGCTCATATAACTAACAGTATGGCAACAAGGAAGGATGATTTTGAAAAAGGTGGGGAGGCAGGGATTCTGCAAGCTTTGGAGATTTGCTCACTTACGCTTAGAACCGCTTTGGAACACGTATAGTTGTTAATAAGCCTGAAGGAATACCTGTATGTTTCTAATACTATACATATGAATATTACCCCAAATACAACATCGCCTCAAGAAGCCAAAACCCCTGCAACCGCCGCAGGCCAATACCTAGGCTACAGCCTTCAGCAAACCCTACTGGCAACAAGGCTGCGCCAAGCTGCCGCAGGTTCGACTTGCAGCTTGGAAGTCCTCGACGACGTTGCTGTGCAGTCGGAAGACGGAACAACCCAACTTACCCAAAGCAAAAGCGCCTTGACGGATAACCCCGTTGCCGACCGTGCGGTGTCGCTTTGGAAAACACTCTTCAATTGGCTTGAGCTGGTCAAGCTAAAACTGGTTGATCCTGATACCACCACGTTTGAAATCTACGTTTCCCGGCAAGTTGGCGGTGATCTGGTCGAACTGTTCCATAATGCCTCAAATAACACCACTGCCGCTCAGGCACTCAAGGTCGCACGAGACTTGATCTGGGGAGCCGCTCCGAAGCGCTCCCTCAAACCAACAATTTCAAAAGCATTGCAGAAATATGCAAATCCTGTGCTTGAGGCCGATGAATTCTTGGTTATCCCCATTATCCGAAACTTCAGCCTGACCTGTAGCGAAAGTGGCGACCCAATCGGCGATTTTGAAAAGCTGATTGCCGGTGATCCGTTACCGCTAAAATATGTGCCATTTATTATGCACTTCTTACTCGGTTGGGTTAAGACGCAGGTTGATCTCATGATTGAAAAAGGCTTGCCTGCCGTCATTCAGAAGGATGATTTTCATCGAGAATATATCGCTGTAAAACAAAAGGTTGATAGGGAGTGGATATTGACCTGTTTTGCGCCGAAGCCGAACGCTGATCAACTGCATGAACATTTGGGCGATACCTTCATTCAGCAGCTTGACCTGATCGAGGAGGACTATGACGAAAAGCTGGATGCTGTCAGTAATCTTCTGATGGCTGGGTGGGATCGTGCCATCTGGAGTAGATCCGGCGAGGTGCATGAGAGTTCCTTTGATGAGCTGGATGATAGCTTGCACAAAACATGGCGCAATCTGAAGAAGATTAACGACGTGCAATATAAAACCTTTCATCCTGTTGAACAGGGCAAACTATTGTACCACGAGTGCAAGAAACACCGTGCAAAGGTACAGCAGATGGAGGTGACGGCGGATTACTTCACCTCCGGTTGTTTTCACCTGCTGGCCGACGTGTCGCTCATCGGCTGGCATCCGCACTACGCAACACTCCTACTGAACAAGCTTGAGGATGCGGCATGATGAGTGTTCTGGCAACCGAAGCGCGCAATATTCAGAATCCCGCCTTGGGGGCTGCCCTTATCTGGCGTTTTGCTTGCGGTTATACTGACGAACATGCCACCCGCAATCCGGTCCCGTTGCCGCTCGTGTTCCTGGTGCTGCCGACTATACTGCATCAAAAAACGGAAGAGTTTGTCAGGAGCACGCAGAAGGCATCTGGACTCAGGGCCTTTGCCGCCAAGTTCGGGCAGCCGAAAGCCTGTAAGCAGGACCTCCTGCTTGCGATCAACAGCCGGATGCTTACCCTTAAGAACCTGTCTCTCGAATCATTGAGAATTGCCATCGCAACCCGCCTTGTTCATCTTGAAACCGACGCAACCGTTATCCCGTTATCCAAAACCAAGACCATTGCAGGGATACCGAGCGATATTCGTAACATGATGAATAGTGCCGAGAAACTGGGCGCGTGGTGTGCTCCGCTGACCATGCACGAAATAGCCACAACATTGAGGGTGAGGTTTTGATATGTATTTTCAGATAAAAGAAGTCATCCTCTGGCCCAAGAATCCGGCCTTCAAGCCACGTCGCCTTTCATTTGAACCGGGCAAGGTTAATATTATTAGCGGCGCATCTCGAACTGGTAAATCCGCCGTTATCCCGATCATTGACTATTGTCTTGGCTCCAGAGAGTGTCTGATTCCGGTGAAGACAATACGGAATGCCTGCGCATGGTTCGGGGTGATCGTGCAGACCGCATCCGGCGAGAAGCTGTTTGCCAGGCCGGAACCGGGCGAACAGCGCTCCACCGATGACATGTTCATACTGGAAGCCGCCGTAATAGATGAGATCCCGGAAATAGTTTCAAAAAAAACCAATCGAGGCCATGTCCGTAGCGTACTTGATGAACTTGCTGGATTATCCAATCTGGATTTTGGTGGTGGTGATCCGCAAAGCGGTTTTGACGCCCGCCCCAGCTTCCGTGACCTGAGCGCTTTTACTTTCCAGCCGCAAAACGTCATCGCCAACCCGGATGTACTTTTTTTCAAAACAAATACCTACAAGCATCGAGAGAAGCTGATAAAGATTTTCCCCTATATCCTCGGTGCCATCACACCGGAATTACTGGCTAAACAGCATGAGTTAAAACGGTTACAAACCGAACTGCGTCGAAAAGAACGGGAACTGAAGGAGGCAATGGGAGTATCTGCCAGATGGCTGGCGGAATTGCGAGCCAAGGTGAGCGAGGCACGAGAGTTGGGGTTGATTACACCCGATCAGGTTGGCGAACCATCGCGGGAAGAGATGATTCGTCTTTTGCAGGAACTCGTTGACTGCACAGACGTTACCCTTTCCGTAACTGCCGGAACAATTTCGGATGCCGTGCAGGAATTGCAGGGACTGGAAAATGAGGAGTCTGAAGTATCGCGTGAGCTTACCACCCTGCGCCGACGCCTGGGGGAGATGATCCGAATTCGCAAGAGTGCGGCAAATTATCATGAAGGGCTGCATATTCAACGTGACCGGTTACAGGTCTCTTCCTGGCTGGTTACGCAGCGCATCGGCGATGAAGGCTGTCCGGTATGCGGCGGCCAGATGGAGCCGAGCGCCGACAAGCTGGGACAGCTCAATCAGGCGCTGGTCGCCCTTGAACAGGAAGCTGGCGACGCATTTGAAATCCCCGCAGCGTTCGAGCGAGAAATGCAACGGGTGTTGGCTGAGGTAAACGAGGGAGCGGAAAAACTGAAGGCGGTACAGATTCGGAAAAAAGCGCTTAACCAACGGTCAAAGGCCGCAGAGAATCAGCAATATCAGACCAAAATGGTTGAACGTTTCATCGGCAGACTTGAAAATGCCTTGCAGCTCCATCAAAGCCTTGGTGAAAACGGTGAACTCCAACCGGAAGTTGAGCGCTTGCGCGAGCGTGTGCAGCGACTCGAAAATGAATTACGCAGCGGCAATACCGAATTCAGAAAGCAACTCGCTCTCAAACATGTCAACACCAATGCTGCGCGACTACTGCCAATGCTTGATAGCGAACGGCCAAATGATCCGGTATCGCTGGAGATCAACGATCTGACTGTCAAAGTTTCTGGATCTGATCGTGCTGACTATCTTTCTGAAATCGGCAGCGGGTCAAACTGGCTCTCTTACCATGTGGCAATGATTCTTGCGCTTCATCAATTCTTTATATCCCTCCGACATAGCCCGGTTCCCGGTTTTATTGTGATTGATCAGCCAAGTCAGGTGTACTTTCCCAAAAAACTTGTGTTGCGTAAAGATGAGGAAACTGAAGAACCGCAGTTTACAAGAGATGAGGATATTGAAGCGGTGCGCAAGGTGTTTAATGTATTGAGTGATGTTGTCGGCGCTGCCAAAGGTAAGCTACAGGTCATCGTGCTTGACCACGCTCCGCGTGATGTGTGGGAAGGGATTGATAATGTCGCTGAATTGGAAGAATGGCGGGACGGGAGGAAGTTGGTGCCGGTGGAGTGGGTATGTCAGGTCGCAACATCATAGACCTTCTGAAGGATTGCATGTTTCAAACGATAATTTTAATCCGAATATTGAACGCATAAAAGGTCGCTTCCATGTCCACCCTCATCCCCGCCATAACCACCTGTAAATTCGACACATCCGGCGAGCGTCGCTTTGCCCGGTTGCTGGAAGCCAAGCTGGAGGAAGATTACCTCTGTTGGTACAATGTGCCGGTCGGTCCGAAGCGCTTGCACCCTGATTTTATCATCATGCATCCCCAACGCGGTATTCTGATTCTGGAGGTAAAAGACTGGCGGCTGGGCACCATCCAGGCCCTCAACCAGTATGAAGCAGAGCTGCTCATTCACGGCCAGATTGTTAAACAGAAAAATCCGCTGGAACAGGCTCGTACCAATGCCACCGCCGTGGTGGACATTCTCAAGACCGATGCGCAGTTGATCTGGGCCGAAGGGCGCTACCAGGGCAAGCTGCTTTTCCCTTGGGCCTTTGGCGTGGTCTTTACCAATATCACCCGTAAAGAGTACGAACAGACCAATCTGCAAGAGGTGATTGATCCACGCTGGATCATCTTCAAGGATGAGATGATTGAAGCTGTCGATGCAATGGCCCTTCAGGAGCAGTTGTGGGGGATGTTTCCCTTTAATGCATCCGGCATGTTGACTCTGCCGCAGATTGAGCGGGTCCGCTGGCACCTCTTTCCGGAAATCCGGTTGCCATACAAGCAAGCCTGCCTGTTCGACAGCCTGGATGACGAACCGCAGGGGCTACCAGACATACTGCGCGTAATGGATCTGCATCAGGAACAATTGGCCCGCAGCCTTGGGGATGGACATCGGGTAATTCACGGGGTTGCTGGTTCCGGTAAAACACTGATCCTTGGCTACCGGGCCGAATATCTGGCCAAGGCATGTACCCGTCCGATTCTGGTGCTTTGCTACAACAAGGTGCTGGCTCATCGATTACAGCAGTGGATAGAGGCCCGGGGGATTGCCGACAAGGTGCAGGTGTATAACTTCCATGCCTGGTGCTATCGGCAACTGACTGCATTTAATATCCCTCTGCCGCCAAGTTGCAGTGGTAGTGATGACTTCTGTGATGAACTGGTGGATACGGTGATTCGGCAGGTTGATCGAAAGATGATCCCTGCTGACCAGTATGATGCCGTCATGATCGACGAAGGGCACGACTTCCGTCCAGAATGGTTCAAGCTGGTAGTACAGATGGTTAACCCCGCTTCCAACTCCGTCCTGGTACTCTATGATGATGCCCAATCAATCTACGACACCCGTAAAACAGGTAAATTCAGTTTCAAAAGTGTTGGGATACAAGCCCAGGGGCGTACCACCATTCTGCGGGTGAACTACCGCAATACCGATGAAATATTGCATTTTGCCGCCCGATTCGTGCATGGGCTGCTTACCCAGGAGGAGGCAGACGAAGATGGCGTACCCCGTTTGGCTCCGGTTTCAGGCGGCAGACACGGCTCAAAGCCCGTGCTGATAAAGCTGCCCACTGTGCGTGATGAAGCGAATGAAATTGCCCGGAGTCTGAAGGAAGCCCATCAGAGCGGCATGGCGTGGAAAGATATGGCTGTATTGTATTGGGATAGCGAGGATCGCCAGGAGCTGTATCGGGCCTTCAAGGACAACAGGATATTTGTAAGCGGCAAGGATATGCGCTTTGATAGTGACGATGACAAGGTTGCTTTTCTTACCTTCCATAGCAGCAAAGGGCTGGAGTTTCCGCTGGTGGCCATCATGGGTAGCCGCATTGTAGAGAAGGCCAAGGCAGACGCCGATGCGGCCAAGCTGCTTTATGTCGGCATGACCCGTGCTAATGATCATCTGGTGCTGACTGCTGCCGGATAATCTGCCTGAAGAAGTCGCCCCTCAAAGGTTGTCTCCTTAAACAAGAAATTTCGATGAACCCTGCATTGTAAATTATTCCCTTAAAATCATCTGGTTGAGTATGAATGTGGTGGCTTGCGCGATGAATTGTAAAAATATTTTACACATTAAATATAGGCTGTAATTTCAACTAGTTAAATCTTCAATTGGTGCTGTTATCGGCGGTTTGGTAAATTTTTTTATACCCTGTATTGCGGTTTTCTGCTGTGCCCTCCACCTGTTTAGCCCCTGCCTGGCATATCATCCATTTTGCATCTACATGTTTTTGCATGATTATTTTAAATAGCGGTGTTATTTGCGGGAATTGGCGTGGTCCGTGCTAACAGCTTAAGGGGTGCATCGTATGCGGCTAACTGCCGTTTTAAGGACAAGCAGAACTTCTTTCAAAAGTATTTTTATTCATGGTTCGACAAAGTTAACCACGAACGGAATATTTGTGGGCTGCAAGGTATAAATCAGTCACTCTGAGCTTGTCGCGGGCGAAACAAGGTTTCGCTGCAAGAGCCTCAACAGAAAGGGAATATTTTGATGAGACATTATGCACATTATGTGTTGTTAGGGTTGTTGTTGATTGGATCGAGAGTCGATGCTGCGTGCGTATATAATACGTGCCCAACGGGAGTTTCTTTGATTGGTTTGTGGCCAGCAAATAACGCGCCCAGAGATGCTATTTATGGTACGCAAACAACGGCATCGTCAAACGTTACATACGCTCCTGGCGTTAGTGGCAGTACATTTGTGCTCAATGGAACTGATTCTTACTTGTCAATTAGCAACTCCAACGGATTATTTGATTTTAGAGAAAACCAGAGCTTTTCCTTTGATGCATGGTTTAAGACGAGTGATAGCGGGCGGCTGCAAAGTATTGTAGCCAAAGAGACAGGCTATCTTCCTACCTACAATGCCTTGATTGTTCCTGATAATCGCTTGACCTGTGCTGTTCAACCAAATGAAGGTGGTACCTACACTGCATATAGTAAAAGAACCTACACCGACGGAGTGTTCCACCACGTGATGTGCGTCGTTGATCGGGAAAGTGATGTGCTCTCTATGATAATCGACGGTGGAAGAGAGGTGGTGCAGGTGGCCTTCCCAGCAAACTCAACGTTTGTTTCGACGGCAGAGAATGTTCTCATTGGTGCACGAATCAGCAATGCTCCAGATCGTTTCTTCAAAGGAGAAATTGATGATGTCGGCATCTTTAATCGTGCCATAACCGTCTCTGAAGCCGTCGACATTTACCGGTCTGGAGAAAATGGCAAATGTCCAGGTCAATGCCAGAGAGTAAAAAACATGATCGGTCTGTGGAAGGCGGATTCGTCTATGGGCGATAGTGTCGCTGGAAATCATGGGATTGCACATGGCCAGGTGGGTTATGGTGCCGGAGTAATTGATGGAGCCTTTTCGTTTGATGGGGTAGGGGCATATGTAGAAGTGCCAAACACGAACAGCGTGTTTGACTTCGGCGAGTCCAATGACTTTTCCTTCGATGGCTGGTTTAAGACAGTTGATAGCGGACGTTACCAGAGCATCGTTGCCAAGGAAACCGGTTTTTACCCAACTTACAATGCGTTGCTACTCCCTGATGGCCGGATAACCTGTGGATTCCAACCGAATCAAGGCGGCGCTTATACTGCATATAGTGCCGCGCAATACAACGACGGGTTGTTTCATCACGTTGCATGCGTTGTCGATAGGAGTGCCCATACGGCAACACTAGTGATTGATGGTGGAGTCGAGGTAGTGCCGATCTCGATCCCAAGTGGATCAACTTTCCGATACCCTACTAATAACTTGTTAATTGGTGCTAGGACACCTCAGAGCCCGGATCGCTTTTTTAAAGGTGAGATAGATGATGTTGCTATCTATGCTGAGGCTTTGTCGCTGCAAACCATAAATAGTATTTATCAGAATAGGCTGAGTAAATGTCGCTGAAATCTGAGGCTCTTTCAAACTGATTGTCATCCCCGATAGAATCATTCGGGGATGACAATCAGTTTAGTCAGTAAAAAGCTTGATTCCGGCTTAAAGCCTGCCGGGATGACGCTATTCGGGACTTTTGAAAGAGCCTCATCTCTATTACGATATAGGCCAACAATAATAGTCTCTCCTGCACTGTTGACCCTACCCCAAGTTTAAGTGGACGAGCAGATGTATGATGAAGCGTTTTCAACCTGGTGGTTGTGTATCAGGCCAATCACCCGGTTCTATTACCCGGATGAAGCCAGCCAGCAAATTTGTTGCGTCAAATAAAGGCTCTGCCTATCTGTACATACTCCTGGTGGTAATGCTGATTGGCGTTGTAATGGGACGTGTTGGCACCACCTGGAAGCAGGTCATACAACGCGAAAAAGAAGAAGAGCTGCTCTTTCGTGGTATGCAGATACAAGAGGCCATCGCCCGTTGGCAACAACCCCAGGTCGGGGTGCAGCTGCATGTGGCCACGCCATTGACCGACCTGAAATATCTGCTGAAAGACCCACGCACACCCACTACCGTACGCTACCTGCGGAGGTTGTATAACGACCCGATGACCGGTGGCGACTGGAACCTGATTAAAGATCCTGCCCGTGGGATTGTGGGTGTTGCCAGTTCAAGCAAGGATAAGGTTATCAAGAAAGATAACTTTCCAGACAAGTTGCAGACCTTTAGCAATAAGGAGCGTTATGAAGAGTGGCAGTTTCTCTACCAGCAAATCCGGCAACAGCCTGTTGCAGCACCGTAACAGCCGGAAAAATATGACGTAATGTCTCTATTTAACTGTAAAATTGGCGCTCCAGACGGCACGCTGCAGATCCGGGAACTTGAGGCAAACGACGAAGAACAGGTGCGTTCCGGGCTGGTTGCACAAGGGTATCGCGTTTTCTCAATCAAGCGCACATCTATCAATTTACTGCCGGGATTCAGGCAAAATCTTCGTCATGTTGGCAACCAGGAGCTGCTTACCTTTAATCAGGAGTTGATAGTGCTTCTGAAGGCTGGTATGCCGATTGTCCCACTTCTTGATGCTATTCTTGAACATCGTACCAAGACGGGCGGTACGTTTTTCCATATTCTCAGCCAGGTACGGGAAGATGTGAAAAGCGGGATTGCACTGTCTACCGCCCTTGAACGTCATGAAGGATACTTCCCGCAACTGTATCTGGCTTCCTTGCGAGCCGGTGAACGTACCGGTGATCTGCCAAACATTATCCAGCGCTATGTGGTTTATCTTGAACAGGCCGATGTCTTGCGTAAAAAAATCATGTCTTCTCTGCTCTATCCAGCCATTCTGGTGGTGGTTGCAGTATTGGCAATATCACTGCTGCTGGTGTATGTGGTGCCTACTTTCAGCCAGGTCTATGCTGATTCCGGTTCGCAATTGCCCCTTGCCACACGCCTGTTGATTGATTTCAGCAAAACCCTGCAAAAGACGGCGATTGTCTGGGGGCCCGGGCTGCCTGCAGTCATTATGGGGGTACGGCACTGGGGCCGGACTCCCGGAGGGCGTCAGATTGTTGATCGTTGGAAATTGGCTGTGCCGGTGGCTGACACGGTTATGTTCAGTTATGCGGTGGCCGGTTTTGCCCGTACCCTGTCAACCCTTTTGGGCAGCGGTATTCCGCTGGTTGAATCTCTGCGGATGTCCATAGGAACTCTGAACAACCGCATATTGGAGCAAGGTATGGTGTCTGTTGTTCGTCAGGTGGAAGAGGGGGGCAAGCTGACCGCAGCACTGGAAAAGTATCATTTGATGCCTCCTCTGGCACTGCGGATGCTGGGGGTTGGTGAATCAACCGGCGCACTTGAAGAGATGCTGACCGCCATTGCAGAACATTTGGAAAAAGCGGTTGAAGAACGGGTTCGTATCTTAACCACTGCCATTGAGCCGGCGGTGATGGTGGTGATGGGAGTGGTGATAGGCTTTATTATTGTTGCCATGTATCTGCCCATTTTCAAACTGGCAGGCACTGTTGGGTCATGAGTGGAGTAATGAAAAAAACAGAGCATAGAAAAATCGGGCAGATATTGGTTGAACAGGGTGAACTGAGCCCGGAACAGGTGCCGCTTGTGCTGGAGCATCAACGCGAGTTTGGCGGGCGTTTTGGTGAAAGCTGTATCTGCCTGGGATTGGTGGATGATGACGCGATTACCTCTGCCCTGGCAGTACAGTTTAATCTGCCGGTAGCTGATCTGGCCGGTTTTCGGATTCCTGCAGAACTGCTTGACAAGCTGCCCCCTGATGCTGTTTTGCGGCTGCGTTTTGTGCCTCTGGCATTACAGGAAGGTAGCATCTCCATTGCAGTGAATGATCCGACTGATCTGGAGAGCCTGGATGAACTGGAGCTGTTGCTGGATAAGCCCCTGGATATCCACCTGGCCTCAAAAGCAGACCTGAATGCATTGCTTAAGGGGGGCGACGGCACCCGCAGGGTTCTGCGGGATGTTACAGAAGATTTTGCGCTGCAGATCATTAAGGAGACTGATAAAGGGGAAGAAATCCTCTCGGAAGAGTCGGTTTCCTCAGATATCAGCCCGATTATCAGGCTGGTTAACAGCACACTTCTGGATGCCTTGAACCGGCGTGCCAGCGACATCCATATTGAAACCAGTCATGTCGGCATGTCGATAAAATACCGGATTGACGGGGTGCTCTACCCTGCAGATGCACCTATTGCCCAACACTTTCAAGGGCCGGTAATTTCGCGGCTGAAGGTTATGAGTGAGCTGGATATCTCTGAACGACGCATACCACAGGATGGGCGTTTCAAGGTTCGTTTCAGCGAGAAATCAATCGACTTCCGGGTGTCGATCATGCCCAGTGCCTTTGGTGAAGATGCCGTGATCAGGATACTGGACAAGGAGAGTATTGCTGCGGAGATGCAGGGGCTGAGCCTGGAACACCTGGGGATTCACCAGCAGGAACTGGCCAGAATCCGGCGCAAGATCAGAGAACCGTACGGTATGGTGTTGGTCACCGGCCCCACTGGTTCAGGCAAGACAACGACCCTGTATGCCGCCCTTTCCGAGATACATACCGGCGAGGAAAAGATTATTACCATTGAAGATCCGGTGGAATACCTGCTGGAAGGGGTACTGCAAATTCCGGTCAACGAGAAAAAGGGGCTGACCTTTGCCCGTGGCCTGCGCTCTATCCTGCGACATGACCCGGATAAGATCATGGTGGGGGAAATCCGTGATTCTGAAACTGCCCAGATTGCTGTGCAGTCTGCATTAACCGGCCACCTGGTATTTACCACCGTGCACGCCAACAACGCTTTTGATGTGATTGGACGATTTACCCATATGGGGCTTGATCCCTACAATTTTGTTTCCTCCCTGAACTGTGTCATGGCCCAGCGATTGGTGCGGAAGGTCTGTATGCAGTGCCGTCGCCCGGTTCTGCTGAGCGAAGAGGTTCTGCGAAATGGCGGTGTAAACCCTGCTGATTGTGTTGATGCAACATTCTTTGATGCACCGGGCTGTGATGCCTGTAACCATACCGGCTATCGGGGGCGCTCTGCCATTATTGAGTTTTTGGAGATGGATGATGATCTGCGGGAACTGATTGTCTCCAAGGCCCCTGCAGCCCGGCTTAAACAAGCAGCCAGAGAGCGGGGCACGTTGCTGCTGCGAGAGGCTGCTGTGCAGAAGTTGTGTGCAGGAGAAACTACCCTGAAAGAGATCAACCGGGTAACCTTTGTTGAATAGGGCCATGTTTTCTATAAAGCGAAATGTCATTGGCATGGAGATCAGCCACGGAGGGATTGGCTGTGTCGTGCCGGTTCCAGGCGGACAAAAAATCATGCTTGAGCGGGCGACCTGGTGTCCGTTACCGGATAAGGCATTGCGGCATACCATGCGAGAGCCTCAGGTGCAGGAACCTGTGGCCTTTCTCAAGGCTCTGCGTGAGGCATGGGGGGGGCTGCATCTGTCGCAACGTCGGGTGGCGCTTTCGTTGCCGGATAGTGCTGGTCGCCTGCTGTTGACAACTCTCGATACCCCTCTGAAAAACCGTGGCGAGGCGTTGGAAATACTGCGCTGGAAGCTGGCTAAACGGTTGGGAGTGGAAGCTGACGATCTGCACCTTGATTTTCAATTGCTGCGTGAACACGAAAGTGGTGCATGCGATGTTATGGCTGAGGTGATTCTTCGCCCTGTGATTCTGCAGTATGAAGAGCTGTTTGCTGAAGCCGGGTTGCAGCCGTTCTGGATCGGTTTTCATACCTTGAATCTGTTGCGGCTGTTTAAGCATTTTCCGGCTGGAGAAGGCCATCTTGCAATCCTGTATGACAACGGTTTTTCAATGGTTGCCTTGTCAGAGGGACGCCACCAGTATTATCGCTCAAAGACAGTGGCAGATTATAGTGAAAACAGTGACCTGCTGCGTCGAGAATTGGTGAGTTCGCTTGCTGCTTGTCGCCAGGTCTGTTCCGGGACGCTGCCCGGTGCTGCATATTGTTTGGCCCCTCCCTCAGATGACCGCCTGCCTGACATGCTGATTACTACCTGTGGTGAGCGGGGCTATGCCTTACAGACTGGTGCAGTGATTGAATCTAACCCCGATCTTGTTCTGGATGCGTGGCAGCTTCACCGTGTAAGCGCCGCTGTTGGGGCTGCACTGGGAGGTGGCGCATGCAGGTAACGCTGAATCTTGCCACCCGGCGCTATTACACTAAAGCCAGGTTTCGGCTGGTACTTTTGTTGCTGTTTGTGTCTCTGGTATTGCTTGCCATTAGTGGCACCATCCGTCTCTCACAGATCCATGGAGATGTTGCAAAGCTAACAGATGAAAACGCTGGGCTGGACAAGCTCCTGGCAGGTCGTCCCTCCGGCGTTTCAGAAAAAGAGTTGACACACCGGAACCATCAGGTTGAAGCGCTTAACCGTATTCTCGCCCGCCGCTACGTTTCACGCAACGAACTGCTGGATATGCTGGAGGAGGTTACTCCAAACGGAGTGACTTATACGCTGATTTCACCTGATCAGAAAGAGAAGGCGATAAAGCTTGAGGGGCGAGTACGGAGCCTTAAAACCCTTTCAACGCTTATGGAGCGGCTTGGTCCGGTTAAAGGCTATCGTAATCCCAAATTGTTGTCGACCGGAGATGCAACACAACAAACCATGCCTGATCAGTCGCAGGGAATCAGGTTTGTCATAACATTGGGAAGGGCTGCACCATGATCAAGGCCCTTCTTCATCAGATGTTTCGTGAAAACCGGTTTCTTTTGACACTGGTTCTTTTGGCCTGTGTTGTCTGTGGGACAATCTGGTATGCCGGCTGTTGGCAGCAGGCTACTCTGGAGCGTAATCAGGCATTGTGGAGTGCCAAGCGTCGCCAGGTTACCAGCCTGAATGCCACCCAGGCGGAAGAACAGTATCGTCTGAAGGGAGAGCAGATTACAACACTGTTGGCTTCTGTTCCCTATGCCCATGAGTTTCCTAACGTTATCAGCCAGATTCTTGATCTTATGGCCCTTAATGCGGTTGTTTCTGGCCCGATGACCTTCAAACCCAACAAAAGTGAGTTGGATGGTATCACCTCCTATACCTTGAACTGTTCGGCCAGCGGCAACTATGCCTCTCTGAAACGCCTGATTGCTGACCTTGAACGGTTGGATGGCATTTCAACCCTCGATTCCGTAAGTCTTGCCAGCCCTGATGCCACCCCAGGCAAGGTGGTGCTTGAGCTGTTACTGACGATTTATCTGCGTGAGGCCCCGTTATGAATCGGCAAACGTTGTTCCTGATCGGCTTGTTGGGGATCCTCGTGCTCTCGGTTGTCTATGCCTGGCAGAGCATGCCGCGACAGCAGATAGCGACAGCAAGGTCTGCTGCTAAAGCAGCCAAAGCCGTTCCAACAGAAGCTTCACCAGAACCAACCGGCAGGCAGGCACAGAGTACAACGAGAAATAGCAACGTGTCCCAAACATTGAATCTTGAAGCGCCAGTCCAGAAGCCGGTGGTTATCAAGCGTGATCTTTTTCGTCCTCTGGACGGAGGCGAGCAAGCGATGCGAGGGAAGGGGAGTAAGGCCGTTGTACCGGCTCCACCGCCACCACCCCCTCCACCACCGCCTACAAAAAGTGAAATAGCCCGTCGGGAGTTTGGGCAGTACAAGATAATGGGCTTTCTTAAACGTGATGGGAAGCAGGTTGTATTTGTTAGCAAAGGAGAAAAAATTATGCTGATACGTGAAGGGGATAGCCTGATTGCAGGGTATGCCGTCACCAGCATCGGAGACTATCGGCTAGTTATGCGGGCAGCAGATGGTGATGAGATAATGTATGGAGGCAGGTGAGTATCAATGCTGAATCTACTCTTGCCCGCACCTTATTGGAGAAAATGATGAATACGTTGTCGCAATCGATTGTTTTTATACTTTTGTCTGTCTGTCTTGCAGGGTGCTCAACAGCCCGGATGAAATTCTCGGAAGCTCGGGAACTGGAAGAGCAGGGGCGTGTTGAAGAAGCCATGTTCAGCTATGCAGAAGCGGCAAAGAATGATCCTGAGTCTGCAGATTATCGTTTGCAGTTTCTTCGTACCCGGCAGGCTGCAGCCCAAATCCGTGGGCGACAAGGAGATGTGTTGTTTGAAAAGCAGCGTTATGCTGAGGCGGTGACGGAATATCAAACTGCATCGGGCCTTGATGCCAGTCAGGCACGTTACGCCCAGAAAGCCCGGGAAGCTGCCATTTGCCAGGATGCTGAAGCTGCCTATGCTGAAGGGGTTTCACTGGAAAAAAACAACAAGTTGCGTGATGCAGGCATAGCCTATTTTCGTGCCTTTGAACTGATGCCTAAACATCCAGAGTACCAGAAGGCTGTTCAACGGATAGCGGAAATGCGCAGGATGAAACCGGAAGGGGTTGAACTGCATCTGAAATCAACGCAGCCGATTACCTTGAGTTTTCGAGAGGCCCGATTAAAAGACGTTTTTAAGGTTGTTACGCAGCTTTCCGGTATCAATTTTATTTTTGATGAGAGCGTAAAAGACCAGAATGTTAGCATTGTCCTTGAAAAAGCGACATTTAAGCAAGCATTGGATCTTTTGGTGGGAATGCACAAGCTCGGGCAAAAAACATTAAATGAAACAACCATTATTCTCTATTCAAGAACCCCTGATAAGGTGAAACAGTATGAGGAAATGATGTTGCGCACCTATCATCTGAACCATCTGGATGCAAAAAAAGCGGTTAATCTGGTCCGTTCGGTGCTTCAGGTGCGCAAGCTCCATGTTAACGAAGAGGGTAATGCGCTGATTATGCGGGATACCGAGGATGTTGTTGCTGTTGTGGAAAGGCTTCTGGAGGCCAATGACGTACCTGAAGCAGAGGTGGTACTGGACATGGAAGTGGTTGAGATCAATGACAAGGATATCAAAAACCTGGGACTTTTGTTGAGTAATTATAGTGTTTCCTTGGGTGGATTCAGCCCTGAGGGCAAACTGCTTTCTTCCTCGCTTTTTCCGGATAGTACTGCTCCAACGCCTGTGGATGTATCGCAACTTGTCAAGGCGTTCAGTCTCAAAGGGTTTGGTGGCTATGTTACCGTACCTAATGCGACCTATAATTTCGGTAAAAATCTTTCGCGAGGTGAGGTGCTTTCAAACCCGAAACTTCGGGTACGAAATAAGGAAAAAGCAAAATTCAATGTTGGGCAGCGGGTGCCGATACAAACGTCAACAACGGTGAACACAACAACCAGCTCCAGTGTCCAGTATGTTGACGTTGGTGTTAAGGTGAATGCTGAACCTACTATTCAGCTTAACAATGAAGTCAACATCAAGCTAAGTCTTGAAGTCAGCTCTGTCATTAATAAAGAAACCGCCAAAGATGGCACCACACTGGTCACTATCGGTACTCGTAATCTTGAAACCTCACTCTCTCTTAAGGATGGTGAAACCAGTATCATCGGTGGTCTCATCCAGCATGGCAGCTCAGACGACAAGGTCAAGGTCTTCATACTGGGAGATCTGCCGGTGATTGGGCCACTACTCTCAAACAACAAATCAGAAAAGACCAAGTCAGAACTGTTGTTAGCCGTAACACCAAGACTGGTGCGCGGGGTGACCGTACCTTCCAGGGCGTTTGCATTGTTCAAGTCAGGTAAAGAAGATGAGCCAACGCTGACCCCTCCTTATAAATCTTTTGATCAGGATGCCGTTGCTCCACTGCATTCAAAACCGCCAGAAAAGGTGTTGACACCGTTGGTTAAGCCGACGGCACCAGTAAATGCTGTGGAACAGAGGCAACCTGCACCTGTAATAGCTGCCCCTGTTGCATTGCTGCCGCCACAGCGAGTCACACCGCTTGCAACATTGCCGACGCCTTCAGGTATTCCTGCAGCCCCGGTAAAAAAGCCGGTTGCGATGGATCAAAAGCCTGCTGCGCCAGCGAAGCTTGAGGTTCTGCAACCAGTTGAGAAGACAACCAGACCATGATGATTCGTAGCCGCCAAGGGGTAACATTGGTAGAGCTGTTGTTTGCGGTAACGTTACTGGCCATATTGGCCTCTGCAATAGTGCCTTTTACCCGCATGACGGCACAGCGTACCCGCGAGGTTGAGTTGCGGCGGAACCTCCGTCTTATCAGAACTGCCATTGATGACTACAAGAGGGCATATGACAAGGCCGTAGAACAGAAGAAAATCGTTGCTGTGATCAACGTGTCCGGTTATCCAAAAACGTTGGAACTGCTGGTTGAAGGTGATGATTTTGGGGGGCTGTATGGAACAAAGCGCAGATTCCTGCGGCGTATTCCTCCTGATCCTGTGAATCCGCCATCCGGCATCTGGGGTATGCGTTCGTATATTGATGATCAGAAGTCAACAATATGGGGCAAAGAAGATCTGTATGATGTCTACTCACTCAGTGAAGGGGTTGCACTTGACGGTAGCAGATACAAAGACTGGTAGCCAGCCTCCATGCTACAGGGACAAGCGAGGGTTTACCCTGATAGAGTTGATGATTGTCATGACCATCATCGCCATTCTTGCGGCCATTGCGATACCCAATTATCAAAGATACCTCATTCGTGCCAGAGAGGCGGTTCTACAGGAAAATTTGTATGGTATCCGTTCGGTTATTGATCAGTTCTATGCTGATCAGGGAAAATATCCGGATGCTTTTGCTGATTTGGTGGATAAGAAGTATATGCGTGAAATTCCACGCGATCCCATTACCGGCAAGAATGATACCTGGGTGGCGGTAGCGCCGGTAGCTGAGGCACCTTCCGGGACGGGAGGGGGCATGCCATCCAGTGGAGCCTCATCTTTACCGAAAGGCAATGTCTATGATGTTCAAAGCGGCTCAAACCTGATTGGCACAAACGGGGTGCCGTACAACGAGTGGTAGCTTATGTACACGGGAGAGTAGAAATGCTGGTGTTTGCAATTCGTAGTTTACTCTTGTTGGCCCTGTTTTGTCTGTCAGTTGGTACAATCGCTGCTGATTCGTCGGACGCATCGCCGGCAAGAAAACGGCAGACGCAGCAAAGTGGCATGATGGTTGTCAGTATTGCGCCAGCTCAGGCAGAACCCGGTACACAGGTGGTTGTTACCCTTGGTGGAATAGCGGATGGCGTCAGGATTTCCCTGGGGGGAGATGAAATCCCTTTGCAAAAACTGGACACCGACAGAATTGCTTTTGATGTACCTGCTGGCCGGGCACCGGGTCAATATGTATTGGCAATCAAGGCTGCTCATGGTGTGACCCGTTCCTATCCATTTACTGTCAAACCGCTCAGGCCTGTTGCTGTCAGGCTTGAACCTGATCGTATCACTTCTTGCAAGGCTGACAGCCAGCGCGATATTGTTGTCTATGGCCGAAACTTTGTTGAATCATCCCAGATAGTTTTTGATGGAGCCATCATACAGGGTAAATACCTGTCTTCCGAGGCTGTCAGCTTTGTTGCCCCCAGGGTGTCGGGTGGCCTGCATCAGGTAGCGGTTAAAAACGCCGATGAAATTGCTGCACCACTTGGGTTGACGGTTATTACAGCACCCGTTGTCAACTCTGTAACTGTAGGCGAAGACAGGGTGAGCAGTTATGATCTGGTCATAGAAGGGTACAATTTTCAGCAGAACAGCATTGTCATTGTGGACGGTGTGCAGGTTGATGCATTCAGTCGTGGGCAAACGGGGCAATTGAGCTACATAGACTGTAACCGGATTGTGTATCAACGTTGTCCATTTTCTTCAACCAAACACGACCTGAGGATTCAGGTGGTGAATCCAGGTGGCGAGATTAGCCAGATCACGGTTATTCAGGTGCCCTAGGCGCCGGATACATCTACTGCAAGTCTGGCCGGACGGTTCATATTTCTTTCCTCCCTTTGTAATATTTCTTTCATTTCGGGCTTGTTTATTGAGTATACAGAACCATTCCATTCCCCTCGCAATGCGAGGGTTTTAAATATTTTACAAGCAGCATAACTATTTATAATAATAAGAGTTTTAAGCCAACAACCCCCAAAGTCGAAAGATATTTTACATATACTGTAACCCACCGAGATATTTATTCTTATCCGAAAGATAGCCGGGTATTTTGTAGATTCGTAATTTTTTTAGCACTCGTTCGATTAATTCCAGCAAGGACAGCCTTACATTTCTCCCGGTAATAACAATCATTGCCGTGGCAGAATAGGACGCTTAGTTAGCGGCCTGCAAGCTGTTTTACAGCCATATTTTAACGTATTTCGCTCATCGGTTACCGCTGGCATGCAGCTCCCTTCCCCATATCCCTGAACCCCGTAGTCAAGGCATACATTTAATCCTTATTTCAATGTAACAAGCTGGCATTATTATCAATTTATGCGCAACCGCTTTTATATACGGTCTTTAAAAAATGCACTGGCACATAAATTGCCATAAAACCGCATCAGCATAGAACCGGGAAGCATATAGGGGCAAGACCTGGGTAATTGACATGTCTGTTCCGTCAAATCACAGGTTTGCCCCCTGAAGTTCTCGATACTTGTCACGTGTTAAGGACTGACTCCTTAGCAACTAAATTACGGAGAGATCACATGTCAAAAAATCACCTTCAAAAACTTGCAACCGTCTTCGCACTAATCCTTTTGGGTTTGGCCGCAACCGCATACCGCGTACCTGCTGAGTCAAAATCAAGTTCCGTCAAACTTACCGGATTAAATCCAGCTTTTCAAAATATGTCATCTGTCAATCACTAAACGATACATATAGATAGAAACCATCTGAATATAATACTTACGGTTTTTCGGACAGGTAGTTAAGTTTGGTTTGCCTATGATTACGGGGGTAATCTATGGTGGCAAACATGAGAACAAACCGCACTTCCGAATTCAAAGCCAAGGTTGCTCTGGCGG